>Ga0065705_10001781_pt1 | contig 183251 bp, 160 predicted proteins | sample SwibulcommuniRL2_FD_59092 | JGI IMG/M metagenome (GOLD analysis project Ga0065705, IMG submission 59092) | Bulk soil microbial communities from switchgrass field near Rose Lake, East Lansing, Michigan, USA - RL2 Bulk Soil v2 (version 2) | ecosystem: Environmental > Terrestrial > Soil >...
CGTGGGGGAAACGCCCGGTCCCATACCGAACCCGGAAGCTAAGGCCCACTGCGCCGATGGTACTGCACTCGTGAGGGTGTGGGAGAGTAGGTCACCGCCGGACTTAACTTGGAGTAAGCGACGTCATCTGATGATGATGTTGTTGTGGTTGGTTTGAGGCCCTGGACACTGTGGTGTTCGGGGCCTCACCTGTTTAACCCTCCGTTTGGTGGTGGGGTTGCCGGCTGCTTGGCTGGCTAGCTGCCGGCTTGGTTAGTTGGTGGGGTTGCCGGCTGGGTGGTTGGTGTGTGGGGTTCTGCCTGGAAGGGTGGGACCCTTTTCCTGTTTAACGACACTGATCCACGGGAACGCTGCTCGGCCAGATTCCTGCGCTATTAATTCCAGGCGGATGAGGGTAAAAGACTAGGTAGTACATTCAGAACCCTCTGTACCGCATCACAAAGCGAATGAAGCGTTAGCTAGCTTTGGAAAGTGAATCGGCTATGTAGTCGCCAGCACCAGCGTAGAAACAGATAATAGCTATTCCGCGAGGCCGATGTAGCCGACGCCTTGAAGCTTTGGCCGCTAGATCTCCAAATGGCTGTGCCGAGATGGCCCGCGCACCTTCAGAGGCCAATTGTCACCGCACGGACACATACTCAGTTCGCAGTTCCAGGCATAGCAACTCGCCTGATTAGTTGCTGGTTCTCAAACAGATGGCACGGCAGTAAGGCCTGCCAGCGCTTTCTTCCTGCAGGGGAGCGCCGGGAGGCGCAGGCGTTCACGTTTGGACATGCTCACGGGGCTGTTAGAGCCCGTTACCGGAACGGAATGACATCTGATGAGCATGCCTTCACCGAGGGCTGTTGGGTCGCCTTCCGATCCTACGGCCGGCGACCAATGATTAGCTGGCAGTTGGTTCACAAGTCGCATTAGCGGTTACATTTTCAGCGAATATCAACTGAAGCTAGCATGGCAATTATTGCCGGTTATGAAGGCCAAATAAGTATGGCGAAGGACACTGTTCGTTGGCGCTAATCGATTGGCGCGAACACCATGAATCCTGTTATAGTTATTGAGTTATCGCAACTGCGGATGACACTGTATTTTTCCCACGGTTCAACCGTGAGGGTTAGAGTTACGGCGATCATAGCGTGGGGGAAACGCCCGGTCCCATACCGAACCCGGAAGCTAAGACCCACTGCGCCGATGGTACTGCACTCGGGAGGGTGTGGGAGAGTAGGTCATCGCCGGGCATCTTTTGCCGAAGGCCCCGAGATTTTCTCGGGGCCTTCGATGTTTAACTTAGATTCTGCGGACATCAACAGCCAAGCCTCAATCCAATCACCTTAGGTATTTTGGATCGGGGCTTGCTATTTTGACGTTGATCAGTCTGCTAGACGCAATCCTGACTCGGTATCAAAGAGATGCACATGTTCGACTTTGGGTACGATGTTCAGTTTCTGTCCACGGGCCGGTGGTGTGCGGCCGTTGACGCGAACCACGATGGTCTGGTCTTTGCCGGCCAACTGCGCCGTACCGTAAACGTATGCGTCGGCACCGAGCTCCTCAACCACATCCACTATTAGTTCCACGCCTTCCGTGGAAGAGCCAAGAGTTAGATCTTCGGGACGAATGCCTAAGGTCGTTGCGCCCTGAGCACCTACTACCGGCAATGATGAGTCGCCAAAGAGTACCTGGCCGTTGGCAGCTTCAAGCTCCACCAGGTTCATTGCCGGTGAGCCGATGAATCCGGCGACAAAAACATTTTGTGGGCGATCGTAAAGCTCGCGTGGCGTTCCCACTTGCTGAATTTCGCCGTCTTTCAGAACCGCAACCCGATCGCCCATGGTGAGGGCTTCAACCTGGTCGTGAGTGACATACACAGTGGTGACCCCCAAGCGACGGGTCAGCGAAGCGATCTGCGTGCGGGTCTGTACACGGAGCTTGGCGTCGAGGTTGGACAGCGGTTCATCCATAAGGAATACCTGGGGGGAGCGAACAATCGCGCGGCCCATGGCCACGCGCTGGCGCTGGCCACCGGAGAGAGCTTTGGGTTTACGATTCAAATACTGTTCAAGATCCAGTAGCTTTGCAGCTTCAAGGACACGCTTATTGCGCTCTTCCTTGTCTATGCCTGCAATCTTGAGCGCAAAGCCCATATTCTCGGCGACGGTCATATGCGGGTAGAGCGCATAGTTCTGGAAGACCATCGCAATATCGCGGTCCTTAGGCGGAACGTTGGTTACGTCCTTTTCGCCAATGAGAATGCGTCCTGAGTTAACTTCCTCAAGTCCAGCAAGCATTCGCAAGGTGGTTGATTTTCCACAGCCCGAGGGGCCAACTAATACCAGGAATTCACCGTCTTCGATCTGCAAATCAATTGCATCGACGGAGGGCACAAGTGCGCCCGGGTAAATTCGGGTGGCCTTTTCAAAGGTCACAGTTGCCATGATGACAATCCTTTCACGGGCAGGTACGTGCCCGACGATCCATAGTGAAAGTGATATGGGACACTCTAGTTTCGCATGGAGAGCAGCAATTCCAAAAGTTCTGGCAACATTTCTGGGGTTGCGATTCGATGCGTGGCCAGAGTTGGACCCTCGCCTACCTTGATTCCGAGATCCTCGCGGTTCAATATTCGAAAGCCATCTTCGTCGGTGACATCGTCGCCAATGAAAAGCAATGCATCTACGTCAAGGACCTCACGGAGCCACTGCAAGGCCTGTCCCTTGTTACCAGAATGGACCGAAGCCTCTAATACCGATTTGCCTGCCATGAGACGTAGTTCGTCCAGGTGTGCAAGGGCTTGTTGTCCCTCGATGATAGCTGCATCGGCCACCGCGATACTGGGTGCCTGACGCACATGAAGGACGGTAGCCGAAGGCTTATATTCTAAGCTGACCCCTTCATGTCGCTGCGCCACTTCGCTGAGCTTGGCGGTCAATTCCTTGAGATTAGCGCGTTGCGATGCGGACAGATCTGGCTGTTCCGGGGAGTCGCTGGGCACCGAGGGTACTCGCCGCTCCGCGCCATGGGAACCAATGAGGTTCTCGGGGCGGGGAGCCGGATAAACTTCGGTCAGCGAATCTAGGTTTCGACCCGAGACCACGGCTGTCCGCACACCATATTGCTGTGAGAGTTCCTCAAAGACCTGAGCTGCCTGCGGGGTCGGCCTGGCATCTTCTGGCCGGTCCACGAGTGGCGAAAGTGTTCCGTCAAAATCGAGGGCGACTAAAATTCTGCGATGTCCGGCGAAAGTAGACAGCGCAGAATAGAGCTCCGGGGCAAGTTTTGGCACGATCTTTCCGTTCAGGCTAGGCGTGGTAATTAGTGGGTAGGGCTGGGGCTAATCTGGTTTGCCCGTGAATTGATTTCCGCCAGCTCTGCTAGGAAGTGCGCGGACCAACTGGTGACGTCGTTTTCTAACAGGTGACGATTCATTCGCCGCATACGTCGGGCTTGTTCATTTTGATCCATGTGGACCGCCTCGATGATCTTCGCTTTCATCCCATCGATATCATGCGGGTTCACTAGTACTGCCTGAGTCAGCTGATCCGCTGCGCCGGTATATTCCGAGAGCACCAAGACCCCTCGTCCGTCTTGATGCGAGGCCACATATTCCTTCGCGACAAGGTTCATGCCATCGCGTAGCGCCGTGACCAGCAGTACGTCAGCGGCAAGGTACAATGCGATCATTTCGCGTAGCGGGTAGGAATGGTGCAGATAGCGAAGTGTTGTGTGGCTCAAGGTGTCGTGCTGCCCGGTGATCTGCCCGACCATTAGTTCTACCTGGTCACGCAGTTCCATATACGAGCCGACATTTTCACGGCTCGGGCTAGCGACCTGAATCAGGCAGACATCTCCGGCGCGCAGCGACTGATCGTTGAGCAGCTCTCCGTAGGCCTTGAGCCGGTGCCGAATACCTTTGGTGTAATCGAGTCGGTCTACGCCGAGCATGATGGTATTTGGGTTGCCCAGTTCCAAGCGGATCTGGGCTGCTCGGGCAATGATCTGTGGATCGCGTGAAAGCTTCGCAATCTCTTGAGTATCGATTGAAATTGGATGGGCTTCGGCCCGACACAAATTCTGAATTCCATGTGTGGCCGAAGGCGTGGCTTCATGGCCCTTGGTGGAGTAATCGGTGAAGCGGCGTAGGCAGCGCAGGAAGTTCGAGGCGTCGGTTTCACGCTGGAAGCCCACCAAATCGGCTCCTGCGAGTCCTTCGAGTATCTGTGTGCGCCATGGCAGCTGAGAGAACAAACTGGCGGCCGGGAATGGAATGTGAAGAAAGAATCCAATCTTCAAATCTGGCCGGGCAAGCCGTAGCATCTGTGGCACTAGCTGCAGCTGATAATCGTGGACCCACACGGTGGCGTGTTGTGCGGCTGTGCGAGCCACTGCGTCGGCAAAACGTTGGTTGATCTTCTTATACCGGTCCCACCAAGTGCGGTGGTATTCCGGTGGCACGATGACATCGTGATAGAGCGGCCAAAGGGTGGAGTTTGAGAACCCCTCGTAGTAGAGATTGAGGTCTTGTTCGCTGAGCGGAACCGGGACGAGATGAATGTCGTCCTTGTCGAATTCGGCGAGTTCTTCATCAATACCGCCATGCCATCCAACCCAAGCACCTTCGGACGCGGCCATCACGGGTTCCAATGCAGTTACTAAGCCACCTGGTGCACGCTGAAAACCTTGAGTCCCATCAGGCAGCGTAATCCTGTCGACCGGTAGCCGGTTAGCTACCACCACAAAATCGTAGGAATTATTCTCGCTAGCGACTGTTAGTTCATTGCCCACCGTAAACCTCCTGGCCACGTAACTACTGCGAATGGAAGCACCGCAGTTTGCCGGTTGTCAGCAAATGCTGGTCTAAGTAGACCGACATCGCTTTTGCCCCAGTTTTCGGATCAAGTCCGAAATCCGGGTGAAACCGTGTTCTACCACTCAATGTACGTGACAAGACTTCCTATTGCTCTTTTGACCCATGGTCAAGACGAATAATGAACTATTGCATGATGACTTGGTTGAAGTCTCAAATAACTTCGGTTAGGGGCTTTGCGCTGTGTTGGTGAATGTTATGCGCATCCTGTGAAGGTTGGAAAAAGTGCGGGTTACGGGGTATTTGAGCCATTGCATTGGCTAAGCTTGAAGGCAGATTAGAGTATTTCCGTTGAGCCAAGGAACAAGCAAACTTATGTCGACAAACAACTCGCGTCCGTCTAAAGCGGAGCGCAGCGCTAGCGCCCGCGAAAAGGCTGCGCAGATGCAGGCAACTCAGGCTGCCGCTCAGAAGCGAAAATCATTGATGGTTAAGCTCGGTGTGCTCGCAGCGGTCGTGGTGGTCGTGGCGCTCGTCGTTGTGCTTATCGTGCAAAATAACAACGCGAAGATTTCCGAGACCGGTTCGGCTCCTCAGGGTGGTAACGCTGCCGGCGGCATCTTGCTGACCTCGCCTACCACGGTGGCAGATACCTCCGGGATAAAAATCGACAACACCAATCTTGCTCTTAAAGATGATCGGCCTTCGACCCCGGAACCTAGCGAGCTGACCGTGGGAGCCAAGGGCGAACCAGTAAACGTAACCTTATACGTCGATGCGAACTGCGTTCACTGTGCAGAATTTGAAAGTACTTATGGGCCACAACTTAAGCAGTGGCTAACCGATGGCAAGATCACCTTGGAATACCGCAACGTCGGATTCCTTGATGGTGGCTCACCATCGAACTTCTCTTCGCGCGGTGCTAACGCCTTGGCTTGTGTTGCCGACCAGAGCCCAGCGGCTTACCTAGACTTTGCTACCGCACTGTGGGGGCACTACGACCAGGGTGAGATGAAGAACGCTGAGCTTTCTGACATGGCAGTTGCTGCCGGCGCTTCCGATTCGGTGAAGAGCTGCATCGACAAGGGGACTTTCCGTCCCTTCGTTGAAAAGACCACGGTGACCGCGCAGAACGAAGGCGTAGCTGGCACCCCGAGCATCTTCGTCCAGGGTAAGAGCGTTGATCTTGCTTCGACGGACTTCGCTGAGGCAGTCGAATCCGCTATCAAAGCTAATGCCTAAACAGGCGCACATAGTGGGCAGTAAGTAGCTAATTCGCTAAACGACTTCCTGCGCTAACGCAAGGCGGTGTCTCATTCGTGAGGCGCTGCCTTGCTTGCGTTAACAGCCTCGGCCGCTCGATTCGCAGTAGAGCCTAGTCTTCGGATATTCTTATTTAGTACGCCTCCTTAGCTCAGCTGGCCAGAGCAACGCTCTTGTAAAGCGTAGGTCATCGGTTCGAATCCGATAGGGGGCTCGAATGACCCTCGTCAACGTTTGGAATGAACGATGACGAGGGTCTTTTTTTCACATTATCCGTTCGACACGTGGTGCCTGTGCGCTGGGCATTCTGCGAAGGTCTGGGTTAATCAGGTTTTTTGTCGTTCGGGGAGCTACACTTCAGGTGAGTTTTGCTGTTGTTTTCTTAGCGGGAGCACGGCAGACAAAAGACAACATAACAATTCAAGGAGCCTGACATGGCCGGTGGACTCGTAGCCCTACTCGATGATGTCGCAGCCCTAGTAAAGGTCACCGCGGCATCATTAGATGACATCGCCTTGGGAGCTGCTAAGGCAAGTACTAAGTCCCTAGGCGTGGTCATTGACGACGCTGCAGTCACACCCCAGTATGTCAAGGGCTTATCGCCTAAACGGGAGCTTCCAATTATCTGGAAGATCGCGGTAGGTTCCATCCGGAATAAGCTGCTGATCATCTTGCCGGCCGCCTTGATTCTTTCTCAGTTTGCGCCGTGGGCGCTGACTCCCATCTTGATGCTCGGCGGAGCGTATCTGGTTTTTGAGGGTGCCGAGAAGCTACTCGAAGCCATGGGAGTGATCAAGCATCACGGCCCAGGTGGCAAGGAGGGCGTGCGGGATGAGAAGGCAATTATCGGCTCTGCCGTCCGCACCGACCTAGTGCTCTCCGCGGAGATCATGGTCATCTCGCTCAACGAGGTGGCTCATGAACCATTCCTGAATCGTGCATTGATTTTACTTGTCATTGCGGTTCTCATGACGGTAGTCGTTTATGGTGCGGTGGGACTGATAGTTAAGATGGACGATATTGGGCTACACATGGCTCAGAAAGCATCGACGCTTTCGCAGAAGATAGGCCGTGGCTTAGTTAAGGGTATGCCGATCGTGATGTCGATCTTGAGCAAGGTCGGTGTTGTGGCCATGTTGTGGGTCGGTGGACACCTCATCCTTGTGGGTATGGACGAACTTGGGTGGCATGCCCCTTATGGTTTTGTGCACCACGTGGAACTTTTGGTTCATGACGCGACAGGCTCGGCAGGTGCCGTCTTGGGGTGGCTGACAAATACCGCGTTCTCCTGTGTCGCCGGATTCTTGATTGGCTGCGTGATAGCAATGGTGGTTGTGGGCATCAACAAGCTGCGCGCCAAGCACTAAGCGGTCTTTGTACCCCGGGCCAGTAGAATAGAAGGTAAGAGAAACCTTCCCGCCGTGAATCTGCGAGCCCGCGAAAACCGTTGGAGCTTAGCCCGGTGGATGACCCCCGTTGCTGTCTGGCTAAAACGTCTGCCGGCCATGGAAAGATCGATGTGTGTTGAAGAGTAAAAATAGTAGCGTGAAAGATACCGCAAGGCATGAGCGTGGCGCGTATTTCACCCCAGAACCTGTGGCTCGCTTTATGGCCCAATGGGCGCTCGGTGGGCGGGGGCGACGTGTGCTTGAACCCTCTTGCGGAGAAGCACAATTTCTAACCACGGCACATCAAGTAACCAATGACGGGCGAGGGGACGTAGAGCTCTGCGGAGTGGAACTTCACGAAGCTTCCGTACTCGCTGCACGGGCACTCCTGCATGCGCAAGGCGCCCCAGCTAAGATTCGGCACGCAAACTTTTTTGATGTCCCTGGCAGCGCAGATATGGATGCCGTCATTGGCAACCCACCCTACGTGCGTTACCAATTGCACCGCGGGGCCCAGCGAGAGCTTTCGCGTGAAGCCGCCCGGAGGAGCGGAGTGGAGCTCAACGAGCTTGCCTCCGTCTGGGCTGCCTTTGTAGTTCATGCTACGAGTTTTCTGAATACTGGTGGACGTCTCGCCTTAGTTCTTCCGGCTGAACTGATGTTCGTCAACTATGCGGGACCGGTTCGAGCGATGTTGCTCGAACGATTCGCAAATGTTCACTTGGTCGTCTTTGAACAGCGGCTTTTTGCTGATGCGCAAGAAGAAGTGGTGCTGTTACTAGCCCAGGGATATCGCAGTGGCTCTAGCGCTTCCTTTAGTTTGCACCAATTCCGTAACGCAGATGATCTGACCCAACTGACCGAGGGCAGTAAACACACACCAACAACACCTAGCGACCGGTGGACCGGCTCACTGGTGACCCTAGAAGCGCAAGGGATCTTGAACCATGCCTTGTCCAGCGCAGCGTTTAGCAATCTCCAAGGCTGGGGTGAAACCTCATTGGGCGCCGTTACCGGCAATAACAAGTGGTTTACGCTCAGTCCCGCACGGGCCGAAGAGCTAGGACTGACCGAGGCTGAACTCGTGAAGATTTCTCCACCAGGATCACGGCACCTTCGTGGTTTGGAGCTGAACGCGGACCAATGGCAACACCTGGGTGAGCACGGCATGTCGACCTTGATGTTCCGTCCCTTGGCCGAGGCCTCCGCCGCCGGGGAAGAACTGATTAACAGTGGCGAGCTAGATCTGGTGGATCAAGCCTACAAATGCCGGATGCGCACCCCGTGGTGGAGAGTCCCGTTGCTGTCTGTCCCGGACTTGTTCATGACCTATATGAATGCCGACACTCCACGCCTGACAACTAACCATGCGGGGGTGCACCACATTAACTCAATCCATGGTGTGTACCTGGGTGCAGAAGTACGCGAGTTGGGGCGTGACTTACTGCCCTTAGCCTCACTCAATACCTTAACGATGCTCGGTGCCGAGATGGTGGGACGCTCCTACGGTGGGGGAATTTTGAAGCTGGAACCCAGCGAAGCCGATAAGCTCCCGGTGCCCGCGGCACATCTTGTAGCCCAATACGAGCAACAGCTGTTAAGCATCAAAGACGAAGTTCGTGTCTATCTGGAGCACGGTAAAAAACAGGAAGCCACTGCGTTAGTTGACGATATTGTGCTGGGTCAAATGCTGGGCTTAGATGATGCGGCACTCAGTGCATTGCACGGAGCCCGCCAAGACATGTTAGAACGACGGAAGTCACGAGCGAAGGCAGTGGAGAACTAAGCGTGGGAACTGGCGCAGTCGAAAAAACCTTAGCCTTTGCAGAATATGATGCGACTTTGCTATCTGCACCGAAAGATTCTCCCTGGATCCGAGACGGGGCTGTCACCCAGGAGTTCAACCCGTCCTTTGAGACCTTAGAGCGGTTATTGAGCATTCCAGTGCGTTCCAAGGCAGCGACGCGCTCCGGACGCTTCGCGCAGGGTGTGGACGCATGGTTGGCGCATGAACTGCGCAGGGCTGGGTTTGATGCAGATTTAGTCTGGCCACGCGCCGAAGCGCCACGGGTGCTGTCCTCAGACATTCTTGAACTGCTACGCAAATTACCCGAACGGCTCTCTGAGGAGCTACACGACGCGATCTTGGCAGGTAAAGCAGGGAGTACCGACGCAAGAATCCTAGGCCGCGCCTATATGAAACAAACCGACGTAGTGATGACCCACTGGTCCACCGGACCCGAACTGCTATTGAGCACTAAGGCCATGACTTCCTCATTTGGAAAGAACCTCTCCAATCGATACGAAGAAGCCTATGGGGATGCGGCAAACCTCCGTGCCCGTTACCCTCTGGCTGCCGTCGGATTCTATTTTGTCCAGCGCGCGACAATCCTTGAATCCGAGCCGGCAGCATTCCGGCGTACCGTTGATATGATCCGGAAACTACGCGACTTCGGTGACGGATTTGGATACAGCGCCACGGGACTCTTATTGGTGGACTGGGATGACCAAGCCGAGAAGCCCGAAGTTAAAGTTGTACACAGCCCCGTCCCGGATGATATTGGAACCGCTCAGTTCATGAATGCAATGGTCGATTCGGTCCTGAAGGTCACGCCCATTGACCTGCATGAAGCAGCGCGCGCTCGCCGGGCTGGAGAAGTTGCACCGCTTCCAGGGCATGACCCAGTAGATGAGTTGCAAGAAGCGCTCTTTTAGCTCATCTGGTTGGCTTCACATCGCTCATCGAAGTCCAGCACTGCGGGAAGCGGAGTGGAATTCCTTTGAGCAGCCGCCAACGGAAGCTCGAAATCGGGCGTAGAAGCGGTGCGTTCCGCCAAAGCTGGAACGGCACGGTAAATATATTTGCTCTGTCCCTGATGTTCAAAGCTACGTTCGCGCTCCCATACCTCTGACCGTTCGTAGGCAGCCCAAGATCCCGGATTGGCTGAGTCAATGACGGTGATGGGTGTGCATCCGCTTTTGAGCACAAAATCCAGGCGTAGCTCGGTGATCTGCTGACGGATTCCTCGGCGTCGGTACTCCGGACGTACGCTCATGCAGCCGAGCTCGAGCGCGCCCATGACGCTCGTCGGAGCAATCACCGAATCGTGCACGATTCCTGCAGCTATGAGCAGGTGAGAATCGTAGACCGAGACAATATAGCGGGCACGGTCAATTTTCTGATTCCAGCGGTCATCAATCACTGGGTACAGGCTTTCCAGTTCGGAACGAGCAGCACCAAACGGTACGGAAGTGGAGAGGGCAAAGCGCAGAAAAGAGTGCACTGGGATCGGTCCTAAGGCTAAGACGAACGAAAGATTTGGCTTTTGCTTTGTGGCGGTATGCCAGTCGGCGGATTTCGTTGGCCTTCAGGGGACCGGTACCGGTGGGTTCCGGTAGCTTCCTTGTAGGGCCCAGCTTGAGCTCGATGAGCTAGAAAAATTATGCGGTTTAGCGAGCCTGTTTGGCAAGCTGAAAAAGGGGCCAAAAAGTTAAATCTAGATAAACGAAATGACTCCATATTTTTGTGCTTGTCATTGGCTCTTTTCTCGTTGACTAATGTCGCAGTGATAGAAAAATTGGTGGCACCACGGTAGCCCCGGCAGTTGCACTGGAGAAATCGATTTTGTGCGTAGGGCAAAGACCGCTAAGATCATTTAGGTGCTTGACCGGCAGGTCAGCGCGCAGATGGATCTTTAGCTCAGTTGGTTAGAGCGTTCGCCTCACACGCGAAAGGTCGCTGGTTCGAGTCCAGTAAGATCCACCACAAAACGAGGAAGCCACCGCATCACTGCGGTGGCTTCCTCGTTCTACTTTTTGTGCGGGCCCTTTTGTTCGGTTTACTTGGCGAGCATCTCGTGTACGAGCGGTTTGACTTCCCTGCCAAGAAGTTCGATGCTCTCCAGCATCGTCTCGTGCGGCAACGAACCGGCCGAATATTTGATGTCCACCCGGCTGAGTCCCAGGCTCTTGGCGACCTTGGCCATTTTGGTGGCCACAGTCTGTGGGCTACCTGCCATCATGGATCCATCAAGTCCCATGGAGGCCTCCAAGCGCATCTTGCTCGCAGGTGGCCATCCTCGTTCTGCACCCAAACGATTCATGGTCCGCTGATAGTGCGGCCACAACAATTCCAAGGCTTCTTTGTCGGTCGGGGCGACAAGCCCGTGGAAGTGCGCGCCTACCCGCTGTGTTGGCTGTCCGAACTGCTTCAATGCACGGTGATAGAGCTGTACAAGTTGTTCAAAGGCAGCCGGCTGCCCGCCAATGATCGCCATGAACAAGGGCAGCCCATGGCGGGCGGCTCGAATCACTGACTGTGGGCTACCGCCAACACCAACCCAGGTGCTGATTGGATCTTTTTCTAGCAAGGGGTAGAGCTGTTGATCGTCAAGGGCTGCGCGATGCTCACCGGCCCATGTCACTGGTAGGCCGGTGCGGACCTTTGCTAAGAGTTCAAGTTTTTCCTCGAAGAGCGATTCGTAGTCATCGAGGTTGAGCCCGAAAAGTGGGAACGACTCGATGAAAGATCCTCGACCTGCGATGATTTCGGTACGGCCCTGGGAAATGGCATCCAAGGTTGCAAATCGTTCGTAGACTCGCACCGGGTCGTCACTCGACAGGACGGTCACCGCGGTTCCCAAACGGATTTTTTCGGTGGCCTGGGCCAGTGCGGCGAGAACAATTTCCGGAGCCGACACTGCATAGTCATCGCGGTGGTGTTCGCCGATGCCAAAGAAATCCAGCCCAACCTGCTCGGCCCGCTGACCTTCGATTATGACGTTGCGGATTACCTGTGCAGGGGACAGCGAATTGCCCTTTAAATCCTCGGTGATATCGCCGAAGGTTTCTACGCCAATCTCGGGCGTTGCCGGCGTCGGTACGACAGAAGTCACGATTTTCCTCTTCTCCAAAAAATTCATGCAATTGCATCTAATTAAGTAACCCGCTGGAGTCGACTTTTATTTCCGAGATCAAAAAATGACAGATGTGTTCAGGGATACTCGGCGGATGGGGGTTCCTCTCTGCCGGTTGACAGGCCATCGTTGTATCGTGATGAAGACGAGTAAAAAAGAGCCTCAGGGGGAGTGATTCGTGGCGCAGCAAGACCATGGCGAGAAGTCCGTGGAGTCGAAAGATGCGGGAGAAGATCCATCGCCATTGGCCGGGTCACTTCCTCGTATTTTGACGAGCGAAATCAACATGGGACACCTACCAGAACCGGTGTCCGTTGAAACGACGATGGCTTCAGAACTGCCGTTAAATACTGCAGTAAGTGCAAGCGTCGCGGCAGCTGACGCTACCGACATCGAGTCACGCACCGGTCAGGTTCATACCTCGGACGACGGCATCACCTTAATGCCAACGCGCGCCAACCCGGTAGCCCGTCGACTGTTGGCAAAAATGTGGATTTCAGACACGCCACCAACCGAAGCTCTAAAAGTGGTTGACCGGTTACGCGGAACCCCGTACGCCAATCCAAAGGTGAACGTCGATCAAGATGCGTCGGCCCGGCGGACCATGGAATTTGCCCTGGACCTCGGTGAGACACTGATCCGCTATGGTGCTGGCGCCCTGGAAGTCGAAACCAGCATTATCGCGGTGACCGCCGCTTTGGGGCTCAGCCATCTTGATGTTGATATCACTAACCAGTCGTTGCATCTGAACTACAGCCCACCCGACGCTGAAAGCTATTCGATTTTGCGCGTGGTGCGTTCCTACACCACCAACTATGCAGGTCTGGTAATGGTTCACGAGTTGGTCTCGGATATTATTGCCGGCGGTGTGTCGCGGACTTCTTCGGCCAAACAGCTGAAAGAAATTACGCGGAAACCGAAACCTTTCCCACGCTGGGTTGTGGCTTCGGGGCAGTCGATCTTCGCGGCAGCCTTNNTGCTCTTCTATTGGCGGTTCGTGGCTTGGTGCATTGGTCGCGATGGCCTCATCATGGCTGATCTCGCAGATCGGGCGTTATGGCTCACGCTGGCGCGTGCCGGAGTTCTTCTCCGTCGCCACTGCAACCTTTACCGTGACCGTGATTGCGTTGTTGAGCCATCGGGTACACGCCCCGCTGGACCCCGCATTGGTCGTTTCCGGTGGGATCTTGTTGCTCTTGCCTTCGGGCAGATTTGTCTCGGCGCTGCAAGATGCGATCAATGGGTTCCCCGTGACTGCCGTGGGGCGCCTGTTTTCCGCCGGTCTGACCTATACGGCGATTCTCTCGGGGATTTCATCAGCCTTGGTCGTCTCTTCGGTCTTCGGCGGCGACAAGGTGGACGTCCACCGGATCGTTGCAATCAACTATCCAACATGGATGCTTGTTAGCTTGGTAGCAGTGGCTATCCTGGCCGGTGCAGTGACCGAGCAGACCGCGAAGCGGCTGCTGATTCCTACCGCGTTGATAGCCGTGGGCGGCTACCTGGTCTTATTGTTGGCCGAACAAATCGGATTGGGCTCTCGGGCTACTCCGGCCGTAGTAGCGACAATTATCGGTTTCGCAGCGCGTTTCTTGGCGGATAAGTTACGCTCACCGCAGCTAGTGATTGCAGCGCCGGCTGTCATGTTTATGCTCCCCGGGCTGATGATCTTCCGTGCAATGTACGGCATCGTTTTTGATGTGGAAGATATGTTCTCCAGCTTGGTGGAGATGTTCAATGCATTTGCCATCATGCTGTCCATCGCCGGCGGTGTGGTCTTCGGCGATACGCTCTGTCGGCCTTTGACCTCAAATGCGCGACGTGAACGTCGCTGGATCCGCCGCCGCTAGTTCGTAGGTAACTTCCAATTGATAGGCGCTTGACCAGAATCGGTGAGGTGCCTATTAATTTGTGAGAAGGGTCTTGAGCCAAAGAAGCCCCGGCTGGCCGACAACGGAGAAGGGTGGACGCTGTGCACCTGCGCCATATTGCTCATTAAAGGACTCAGCTTTTGCGCGTGGGCACCCCACAGTACGGCGACTACCGGATTTTTACGAGAATTGAGGGCACCAATTATCGCCTCAACAAGCGGTGCCCAGCCCAGCTTTTGATGGCTTCCCGCCTGCCCCGCGGTCACCGAGAAGACCTGATTGAGTAACAAAACTCCTTGTTCGTGCCAGGGGCTGAGGTCCGGATGCGGGGCTTCGGGAACAGCAAGGTCTGCGCAGAGCTCCTTGTAGATATTTCGTAAGCTGCGAGGCAGCGGTCGAACATTTTTCGCTGCGGCGAAGGCCAACCCATTTGCGTGTCCCGGGGTTGGATATGGGTCTTGGCCGATAATCAGAACTTTGGTTTTGGCTAGTGGAAGCAACAGTGCGCGCAACATCACCTCTGGGGCCGGCAAGATCTGCTCGCCAGCCTGCGAACGCAGCGCTAATTGTCGGGCAATGTCCTGTAACACGCCATCAAGTGGCTCTACTGCCGGCACCCAGTCCTCTGCGATAAACCCGTTGCTGGCTAGTGATTTTGCGCCAAAGTAGAACGGGAAGTCAGTGGCTGAGTATGCCGGCAGAGGGTGTGGGGCGGGAGCCGGAAAGAGCGCTGGCTGTTGGTTGTCCATAACAACTATTCTGCCCGTTTTCGGCGCGGTTGTGCCGCGTTACACGGCATCGAGTTCATTGATTGGTTAGAATATCGGTGGTGTGTCCACCATGTGTGGATATGAAAGCATAAAGAGACCCGGCTAATCGGTGTTCAAGGAAGAGGTGAGACGCATGGCAGGCAATGAGGTTTTGGTGGATTTTGTAATGAATCCCGATTCAGAGCTTGATGAGCGTTCACAGCAAATCTTGAACATGGAAAAACTGTGGTGGAAATATGCCGGAGCCAAGGAACAGGCCATCACTAAGCAGTTCTCAATTTCGCCGACGAACTACTATCAGTTGCTCAATCAGCTGATCGACACGGACGCGGCGATGGCCTACGACCCAATGCTGGTAAAGCGGTTGCGTAGACTTCGGTCTACCAAGCGTCGTGTGAGCGGTACCGTCGGCGGAGAACGTTAAGTTCTTAGCCGGCCTCGGCCAGCCAGACCTCGAGCAAGGACAAGAATGACCAACTACCCACGTGACGAATTCGATCGCGTTCCGGAGTTTAGTACCCGTGTGGGGTCGCATCATGCCCACGGCTGGGCGCAGTCTGCCGCTTCCAAGGGCAAGGACAGCAAGCTTCGTTGGGTAGTCCTGTCCGCAATAGCGGTGTTGCTCATCGGTGGTGTGGGCTTCTTCTACGGTCCGAGCGTCGCCGATCGTCTCAGCGGTTCCGAACCGACACAGAATACCGAAGAGACAGGAAACGAAACTTCGCAGAGTCCTAGCGCTGAAGCTTCCGAAAGCGCTACCCCCTCAAGCACCATTGATGACGCCGACGTGTTGTACGGTCAGCTCATTGGCGTGTACAACGGGGCTAATATTGCGGGCACGGCCGGTGCAGGTGAAGAATTATTGACCGAGGCCGATTTTACGAACATCGTCACGGATAATTGGACCCGAGATGCGGAAACCTCGACCGTCTATTACATGTCCGAGGCCTACCGGACCACCGCAGAAAAAGCCGCCGAGGTCCTGGGTATCGACGAGGTTTTGCAGACTCAGAACATTCCTAACCGTGTCACAGTGGTCCTTGGCGCCGACGATACGTTGAACTCCAAGTAATATTTCACTTCGCTCACAGCCGATCAGCTTGCACTCGCCATGCGAGAGTGCCAATATTTGTATTAGCACTCATGCGTTACGACTGCTAATGCCGATCGGCTGTTCGTTTTAAAATCGAACCCTTTCGACCCCCGCGGTTTGTTAACGCACGGAGCGTGAAGAACACCTCAGATAGCGAGAGCTCATCTCGGTTGTCGGCCCGATGCCGATACCGGTGTGCTCGTCCGTCGCGGGCGCTGTCTGTCGGTTGCATTTTCGCAAAATCGTCCCGAAAGGACCGAAAGCCACTATGGCCAAGATGATTGCATTTGACGAGGAAGCACGCCGCGGACTTGAGCGCGGCCTGAACATTCTGGCGGACGCCGTAAAGGTAACCCTAGGCCCACGCGGTCGCAACGTTGTTCTGGAGAAGAAGTGGGGCGCACCTACTATCACCAACGACGGTGTGTCCATCGCCAAGGAAATCGAGCTCGAAGATCCATACGAGAAGATCGGCGCCGAGCTCGTCAAAGAAGTAGCCAAGAAGACTGACGACGTCGCCGGTGACGGTACCACCACCGCAACCGTGCTCGCTCAGGCTCTGGTCAAGGAAGGCCTGCGCAACGTTGCTGCCGGCGCCGACCCAATCGCATTGCGTCGCGGTATCGACAAGGCCGTAGAAGCCGTCACCGCTGAGCTGCTTGCAGCTGCTAAGAAGATCGAATCCAAGGAGCAGATCGCTGCTACCGCTTCGATCTCCGCTGGCGATCCAGAAATCGGCGCATTGATCGCCGAAGCACTGGACAAGGTTGGCGAGCAGGGCGTTATCACCGTTGAAGAGTCCAACACCTTCGGCCTTGAGCTGGAGCTGGCCGAGGGAATGCGCTTCGACAAGGGCTACATCTCCGCATACTTCGTCACCGACGCTGAGCGTCAGGAGACCGTGCTGGAAGATCCTTACATCCTGATCGTCAACTCGAAGATCTCCTCGGTCAAGGATATGGTTTCCTTGCTGGAGAAGGTCATGCAGTCGAACAAGTCGCTGCTGATCATCGCCGAAGACGTTGAAGGCGAAGCACTAGCTACCCTGATCTTGAACAAGATCCGTGGTCTGTTCAAGTCCGTTGCCGTCAAGGCTCCGGGCTTCGGCGACCGTCGCAAGGCTATGCTGACCGACATCGCACTGCTCACCGGTGGTCAGGTTGTTTCCGAGGAAATCGGTCTGTCGCTAGATACCGTTGGCCTCGAAGTTCTGGGTACCGCCCGCAAGGTCGTTATCACCAAGGACGAGACCACCATCGTTGAAGGCGGCGGCGACGCCGACGCCATCGAAGGCCGCAAGGCTCAGATCGCAGCCGAGATCAAGAACACCGACTCGGACTACGACCGCGAGAAGCTTCAGGAACGCCACGCAAAGCTTTCCGGTGGTGTCGCTGTGCTCAAGGCCGGCGCCGCAACCGAGGTGGAGCTCAAGGAGCGTAAGCACCGCATCGAAGATGCAGTGCGTAACGCCAAGGCAGCAGTTGAAGAAGGCATCGTCGCCGGCGGCGGCGTGGCTCTGATCCAGGCTGGCGCCCTGGCGTTTGCAAAGCTTGAGCTGGACGGCGACGAAGCTACCGGTGCGAACATTGTTCGCGTTGGCATCGAAGCCCCACTGAAGCAGATCGCACTGAACGCTGGCATGGAGCCAGGCGTTGTCGCCGACAAGGTCAAGGGCTTGCCAGCAGGCCATGGCCTGAACGCCGCAACCGGCCAGTACGTCGACTTGCTTGAAGCAGGCGTGAACGACCCAGTGAAGGTGACCCGTTCGGCTCTGCAGAACGCTGCATCGATCGCTGGCCTGTTCTTGACCACCGAGGCAGTCGTTGCAGATAAGCCAGCTCCTGCTGGCGCTGCAATGCCAGGTGGCGACGACATGGGTGGCATGGGCGGAATGGGCGGCTTCTAAGCCCCCGTACCTCGCTCAGCGACCGCTCAAGCGGTGCTAGCAAACCCGAGGGCCTGCTTCATTATGAAGCAGGCCCTCGGGCCGTTAACCCCGTCCCGTTGGGCGGCGCATCATTAGAACTGTGTTAAGAGCTGTTCCAGTTCAGTGGCCAAATTGCTGCGAGCGGCACTCTCCCAACGTTGCCGGCCCTGCGCAGTGCCGAACAGCTGGTCCTTGTCGAGTAACTCGCGAAGTATCTTGGACCGACCACGGGCGAAGTCTGCCTCGGACACCTGAGCGTACTCGGCACGAACGGCCTGCGTATAACGCTGGTAGGCGCCGGCCGGGCGAGCCAGAACTTCTAAATCAGCGTCGCACAGTAACGCGCCAAGCAGGTCCTCAGCCTGTGGCTGATGGGTGCTGGTCAGCATAATAAGCCGCTGGATCGAAGTTACCGTGTGCTCTGGTAGGAGACCATGCAGGCAATGCCCCGCGAGCTGAGCCGACTCCTGTTCGTCGGTGCTTTGACCTTCATAAACGGCGTCGTGAAACCAGGCCGCCAATTCAAGGATTTGCCGATCCTGCTCAGAGACCTGCGCGCCACACAACAAATCTAGTGCTTCAAGTACGGCGAGCAGATGCACACGATCGTGATAATAGCGGTGTTCTTGACTCCATTTGGATAAAAGAACCGTCGCAAGTTCGGATTGCCCGGAAAAAGTGCGTTCCCAGCGTTTGCGCAAGGCGGGGTCCAGCCGTTCGGGGCGCAAACGTGCGGCAATCCGCAGTCCCGAACGCACGAGCGCCCGAGCAAGTTCTCCACCGCTGACCTCGCGCGCACCCGCGGCGACAATCTCGGCATAGCGTTCGCGGGGCACATCGTAATGATCCCTATCGAAGGCTCTACGGCTAATGCCCAGTGCGAGGGCGAATTGATGCAGCTCGTCCAGGGACGAGTCCGAGACCAAATGGGAAAATACGGTGCCGTGCGCGGGCCAGCGCGGCGGGTCGATCAATAAGCTCATGGACTAAGCGTACCGAGCGCCCGCCTACACCAATCAGTAGCGGAACAGCGAGGTATTTACCTGTTCGACTTCTTCGTACTGCATGGAGGCGTGGTTCAGGGCCGTGGCGATGCTACTCAGCGCTTCCTCGATGCGCACATGGGTGCTGCGCCACTCGGCAACGATGGATTGGAATGAAGTGGCGGCGGAACCCTGCCAGGTGCTCTGCAATTGGTCCAAGTTCATCTGCATCGTGGAAACCTCGGACCGCAGCCGGTCGATGGTGTTCATAACAGCCTGGGACTTGACCTGCATTTCGCCGGTGTTGGTTGAAAAGGTGCTCATGGGAGATCCTGCCTTCGGAGAGATCGGATTGATGAGATCACCATAAATCCGGCAGGGGCAGTAGCCTAGCTTTCTGAGCCCTTTGTGGACAACTCATAGCCGGTGGTTCCTACTGGCCGTCGTCGTCGATTTCTCGTGGTTCTTGGAGTGGAACGTAGGGCAAGCAGATTGCCATAGTCGCTCCGCCTCCAGCAGTTTCACTGAGCGCTACCGAGCCACCATGTTGCTGCACGATCGCCACGACAATAGCTAGTCCAAGGCCCGAGCCGCCGGTCTCTCGTTGCCGCGAGCTGTCCGCTCGGTAGAAGCGTTCGAAGATCCGGTGGGCGTCCTCCTCCGGGATGCCAGGGCCATGGTCACGAATCTCCAGTACCGCGTCTAATGCACCGGCCACAAGTGAACGAACACCCACCGCGATCTCAATCGCTGAGTCTTCCGGGGTGTAGCGCAGCGCATTGGTGATCAGGTTCGCGATTACCTGGCGGATTCGTGCGTCGTCACCGACAGTGCTGGCAGGTGCTGGATATTTCGTGTCTAAACCGACCAGGCTCACCTTGCGCAGCGGTGCGCGGACCTTGGTGTCTTCCACGGCGTCTTGGCCGAGAACCAAGAGGTCTACAGATTGTTTCTCCAGTGGGCGCTGTTCATCGAGGCGAGCGAGCATCAACAGATCTTCGACCAGATGCGCCATGCGTTTGGATTCAGCTTCAATGCGGCCCATGGCCGAGTCCAAGGCTTCTGGATCTGCCAGTCCGCCGTGACGGTAGAACTCCGAATAGCCCTGAATGGTGACCAAGGGGGTACGCAACTCATGGGAAGCATCTTGGATGAACCGGCGCATTTTGGTTTCCGAGGCTTCACGGTCGCGGAAGGCTCGCTCAATCTGCGCAAGCATGGCATTCAATGAACGCGAGAGCCTGCCGACTTCAGTTTCGGGCGGGTAATTTCGTACACGTTGGGACAGATCGCCGTCGGCAATCATCGCGGCGGTCCGCTCGACGCGGATGAGAGGAAGCAAAGATCGCGAAGTCAGGCCATAGGCGATCATTGACATGATTAAAGTGGCAAGCAGGCCGGTGGAGAGAACGAGAATTGCGGTTTTTTGGACCGTGTCATTGACGTTTTCAAGAGGTAAGGAAATGAAAACACTTAACCCGCTGGTGGGGAGCGGAACGACCATCGCGCGCCACCCTGCAGAACCCGCATGCATGCCCGGGACAGTGACAGGGGACCACGGAGTCTTGGCTAATTCAGCCGTTTGTTCCGGTGCAAGCAAAGGAGTGTCAGCGTTGTTGCCGGGGGTAACCCGGCTGCGCGGCATGATGTATACGATTTTGCCGTTTTCATCGCGAATATCAGCGTACGAGCGGTTGAGTCCGAGCAATGTTGGATCAATGCCGCCGTTGTCGCCGGACTGGTCATTATCCAAGGAATACTGATAAGCCTTATTCAGGCCGAAGCCCATTGTTGGACCCGAGACATTGAGCTGATCATCGATTTGATTAGTCATCGAAATGCGAAGTGTGTGTGCTGAACCGAACGCTGTGGCGCCGACGCCACAAATCATCAAGGCGCACATGAGCATCACCAATTTGGTGCGCAAGGATGTACGACGCCACAGTGTTCTTAAAGCCTGCATGTAATGACTTTACAATCCGTTGGGCCGCAAGGCGGCATTGTGCTTAGCGTCGGTCGGGAGTGCGCATGAGGTAACCAACACCGCGCTTAGTCTGAATCAGGGCAGGCCATTCAGGACGGTCAACCTTGCGGCGCAGATAGGAAATATAAGATTCCACAATCGATGCGTCACCGTTGAAGTCGTACTCCCAGACGTGGTCCAGGATCTGCGACTTGGACAGCACCCGATTCGGGTTCATCATGAGGTAGCGCAGTAGTTTGAATTCGGTCGGTGAAAGGTCAATGACCTCACCCGCGCGACGGACTTCATGAGCATCATCATCAAGCTCTAGGTCTGAAACCACGATGGTTGCGTTCTCGTCCTCGCCCGAGGCGGTGCGGCGTAACACGGCACGAATGCGGGCCACTACCTCATCGAGGCTAAATGGCTTGGTGACGTAGTCATCGCCGCCGACGGTCAAGCCAGTGACCTTGTCGGTGGTGTCATCACGAGCGGTCAGAAACAATACGGGGAAGTGACGCCCCGCGGCGCGCAGCTTGCGGGTGATGGTAAAACCATCCATGTCCGGAAGCATGACGTCTAATACGGCAAGGTCTGGCTCTTCTGCTTCGACTGCTGCCAGAGCTTCGCGACCGTTAGCTGCGGCGACCACTTCGAAGCCCGCAAAACGCAGGGAAGTGGAAAGAAGTTCGCGGATGTTTGGCTCATCATCCACAACAAGAAGTTTGGCCTCTGGGGTTTTTGCACTCATAAAACCCAGTGTGCACGTGAAATCTGGGAGTCGCCTGAGAACTAACTGAGTAACGTGATTAGCTGCTGCGCCGCTTAAGGATGTTTGCCACCACTACGACACCGGCCAAGATGAAAGCGATGGGTAGGCCAAAAATGCCGAACGCCATAATTAGCGGCGGGATGGAAATTTCTTGGAAATACAATACTAATACCGCCGCCAGCGATAGCGCCGACAGCACCGCAAGAACGATAGCTGTGCGCGAAATGACGGACAAGGTAATCGAAGAAGAGCTCACGTCTCTTAACGATACAGCGAATCTGAAGCGGCTCCCATGACTCAAGGTGAAGTTACGGGCACCAAAGTGTCATAATCTTAGGTATCGGACTTTATTCGAATCCGTACGTTGAGCACCCGGTGAAAGAACAATTGTTAACCCGGCTGAATGCTCCATGGATTCGGAGACATAAAAAAGCGTGGCGTGAGGTAAATTGCACAGTACGCGCTACAGCACGAGAAACGAACGAGGTAGAGGATCATGCCTAGCGGCAAGGTTAAGTGGTATGAAAAGTCCAAGGGCTTCGGTTTCATTACTACCGAGGACGGCAAGGAAATATATGTGAACGCCACGGCACTGCCGGAAGGTGTTCATGACCTGCGCCCCGGAATGCGTTTGGAGTTTGGGGTGGCGGAGGGTCGTCGAGGCCCTCAGGCGCTGAGTCTGCGCATCTTGGAAGAAGCTCCTTCGGTAGCGCGCGCAAAGCGCAAAAACCCGGAGCAGCAAGCCGCAATGATTGAGGATCTGATCAAGGTCCTTGATCAAGTATCTAATACCTTGCGCAAGGGGCGATACCCTGAACAAGTGCATGGCAAAAAGGTTGCTACCGTGCTTCGCGCGGTAGCCGATGATCTGGACGTTTAAATAATGGCCCGTAAACCCAAATTGGACACCATCCTTGCTGACGCGGTTGATGTAGCGCGAAATGCGCTCACGGAGATCGCGGTTGACACGGAAATCGGTGAGTATCTCGGAGCTACTTCCGAGGGTGAGCGATTAGTCACCCATCGATTTGTCTCCCAGAAAAAGGGTTACCGAGGCTGGACGTGGTTCGCGACACTCGCGCGGGTGCCACGGGCGAAAGCAAAAGATCTCACCGTTTGTGAAGCAGGCATTGTTGCTGGCGAAGATGCTCTTCTCGCCCCAGCGTGGCTGCCATGGGCGGATCGTTTAGCAAAGGAAGAAATCGAAGCAGCCGAGGCTGACAACGCGACGGATGAATCCGGTCAGGTGAGCCCCGAAGGGCAATCCGGCGCGTCTACTGAAAAAGATTCGGCAGCTACCCAGGAATCAGTCAAGAGCGGTTTCGAGGAAGTCGCTGACGGTGTTACTCAGAACGAGTCGGCTGAGTCAGCTGAAGCAAATGTTGTGGAGAGCATCAAGACTCCTGCGCGACGTCAGGTTCGCCGACGTCGCACGGCCCAGCGCACTGCTGCTCGTCGCCGTGCTGCGCAGCGCAGCCGTCCACGTAAAGAAAACTTGGACTGACACAAGACTGAACAAAACTCAGGCATTACACAGCGGTCCGCGGTTGCATCCTTGAAGGATTCAACCGCGGACCGCTGTGCTAACTGCGTGCTTAGAGCTGTTCGACGACGTAGTCGATGCTCTGCAGCAAGGCAGCAACATCGCTCGGGTCGATCGCCACGAATGTGGCAATGCGCAGCTGATTGCGGCCAAGCTTACGGTAAGGCTCTACATCGACCACGCCGTGGGCGCGCAAGACCTTGGAGATGGCGGTGGCGTCAATCGAGTCATCGAAGTCAATGGTCGAGATGACATTTGAGCGGTGCTCCGGATTGCCGACGTAAGGCGTTGCAAACTCAGAAGCCTCAGCCCAGGCATAAATCTTCCCTGCCGAATCCGCGGTACGTTCCACGGCCCATGTGAGACCGCCATTAGAATTGATCCACTTGATCTGAGCGTCCAAGGTGACCAGCGTGGTCAGTGAGGGAGTGTTGTAGGTCTGATTTTTCAGCGAGTTATCCAGAGCGGTCTTCAGATTCAAGAAGTCCGGGATCCAGCGGTCGGTCGCTGCGATTTCCTCAATGCGAGCCATTGCAGCGGGGGAGAAGAAGGCTAGCCACAGTCCGCCATCGGAGGCGAAGTTCTTTTGAGGCGCAAAGTAGTAGACATCGGTCTCTGACAGGTCGACATCTAGTCCGCCCGCAGCGCTGGTGGCATCGATGACTACGAGTGCATCCTCATTAGCCCCTGCCACACGCTTAATTGGGGCTGCGGCTCCCGTTGAGGTTTCGTTTTGAGGCCATGCGTAGAGATCTACGTCAGCTTCGGCAACAGGAGTCGGCACTGAGCCCGGCTCGGCGGTGATAATCGATGAGGCGGCAAGGAACGGTGCCTTATCGGTGGCCTTGGCAAACTTCGAGCCGAACTCGCCAAAGGACAGGTGCTGTGCCTTATTGCGTACCAAGGAGAATGCAGCAGCGTCCCAGAACGCTGTGGATCCACCGACGCCCAGAAGCACTTCGTAGCCTGCAGGGGCGCTGAACATTTCTTTAAGACCGTCCTGCACGGACGCGACCAGGTTTTTGACTGGCGCCTGACGGTGGGAGGTGCCCAGTACGTTGGCACCTGCGTCTACGATTGCCTGAATTTGTTCCGGGCGAACCTTTGAAGGTCCTGCGCCGAATCTTCCGTCGGCAGGCAGAAGGTTCTTTGGAATGTTGATGCCGGTGCTCATCGCGCTCCTCTTTAGCGTTTGGTTGAAAGTGCTGATATCCCGAGGGTGTTGCGTAAATATGGAATAGTTCAGGATAGTTTCGACGTTTCAGTTAACATCTTCGCAAATTGCGAGGGGATGAGAGAAAAACAGGACCGTCGGTTACGACATGCAAATTATGCTGTGGTCGCAGGGAACGCTGCCATACCAAGTAGAGTTGCATACTGACGTTCCGTTTTTCTAGCGAACCTAACTGTTGTGACTTCCAGGAGTGGCTAACGTGTCTGACCTTATCGATACAACTGAGATGTACCTGCGCACCATTCTTGAACTTCAAGAAGAGGAGATCGTGGCCTTGCGTGCGCGAATCGCGGAGCGTCTGGGGCATTCAGGGCCTACTGTGTCGCAAACTGTCGCTCGGATGGAACGCGACGGGCTCGTTGTAGTCTCCACCGACCGTCATTTGGCTTTGACCGAAAAAGGTCACGAACTGGCTACGGGCGTGATGCGCAAGCATCGTCTAGCTGAGCGCCTGCTTTCGGACATGATTGGTCTTGAATGGGAGTACGTACATGACGAGGCTTGTCGCTGGGAGCACGTCATGAGTGAGCGTGTTGAGCGTCGTCTCTATGACTTGCTGGGCAAGCCTACAGTTTCCCCATACGGCAACCCGATCCCGGGCCTTGAGATCCTAGGTGGACCGAAAGTAACGGATATCTCATCTGAGGTTGAGAACCTGGATAACGCCTTGCTCTCCGGAAACGTCGGACCGCTGGCGATCGACCGCTTAGCGGAGCCGATCCAAACGGACCCAATCCTGCTCGGACAACTGAACGAGGGTGGAATCCGTCCCGGAGCGATAGTCAATCTAGAGCGCGCCGATGATTACGTTGTGGTTCGTGTGCAGGGCATCGAAGGTGCCCTGGAGTTGCCCGTCGAGGTCAGCGCACACGTCTTTGTACGCACAAATCAAAGATAACGAAATTGTAACTTTTCCGATCGGCCGGTAAGGTTGTTCGAGGGCGTTAGAGGTTTATCTAATGCCGATTCCGAAAGCGCAAACACCGAGTATTGCCCTGCCTTCCGGATGTGACAAGAACTTTTAGGGCAATAGCGGGGAACCCACTCATCTGACGAGTCATTCGTCTTGGGGTGAAGTCATGCCAATAAGCAAGACCGGACCAATCACAGGACCGAACCCGACAGCTAACTTCGCAGGTGTAGATGTGAGAGGAATGCTTTGGCAGAAATCAGGACGACGGGTCGACGTCGCGCAGCAAATGTCGAAATCGACGTGATCGCTGAAATCGCAACGGCCGCTACCGAACGACCCGTTGGTCGACGCGCATCGCGCGAAGCCACTGTCGAAGCATTAGAAGTTGTCGCACCAGTTTGTGCTGACTATGCTGGACGCCGATTCACCTCGGGACAGCGTTACGGTATCGCACCAACGTCGAAAACTCTTGCTGCTCAGGATGTTGACGGAAACGTCATTGCCCTACCTACGGCCAAGCCAGTCATGGCTTCCGAGGGTGCCGTAGCCAGTAATGGTGAGCTCGTTCAGAGCCTCCATGCATCACCTAAAAAAGCTTCCCGCCTAGGGTTCACGCATAAGATCGCGGCCGTTGCCGCGGTATCCGGGTTGGCCCTTGCAGCGGTTTCCCCGCAACTAAGCGGTACCGAGCCTGAGGAGCAAGCTTCCGTGGCTAGTGCTCAGCGCACCGCGACTTCCGCTGTTGTCGATGTTAAGGCACCGGAAAATGCGGGCCTAGAGGTTCAGCGTGCCGCACTGAAGTCGGATATCAATCCAAGTGTGGCCGAAGAAAACAAGCTTTCGGAAATCCTCACCGCTTCCGGTGGAAATATCCAGAAAATCGGTTCGACGGGCGGTCTGCTGCAGCGTCCCGTGGAAAGCAACCGCATCACTTCGCCTTTCGGGCATCGCAAAAATCCAACCGGCGCTGGCTTCATGATCCACAGTGGTACAGATTACGGTGTGCCGAGCGGCACAAAGGTTTACGCGGCTGCCTCGGGCACCGTAGAGGTCGCAGGATGGGCCGGTCACTCCGGCCAACGCGTTACCGTAGGTCACGGAAATGGGCTGGAAACTGGCTATAGCCACAACTCCAAAGTCCTAGTCAAGGTCGGAGACAAGGTGCAGCGCGGCGATGTGATCGCGCTGGCCGGCAGCACCGGTAACTCGACGGGCCCGCACGTGCACTTTGAGGTCATCGTTGATGGGCAGTTCAAAGACCCAGCAGGTTGGTTATAACGTTGAACGTCACCTTACCGTGATCAAAACGTGACATTTGAAAGATAGTCCTATAGGCTTATCTGCGTGCCAGGGGGAAGCCCTGAGCAACATTGCGTGTGATCCGAGCACTGCCAGCATGCAATGAGCAGTTATACACAACTCGTACGGCAGTGACGGGGGAACCAACATCGGGTCGTTAGTTTTGACTAACAACCCTAGGGGTTAAGTGGACGAGAAGGAGACTTCGAATCCACCGAGGTAACTCCACTTCGAACCCGACAGCTTACCTCGTAGGAATCAAGGAGAGGCATTATTGTGACCAAGCGTCAAACCCATGGACGTCGCCGCGCCGACGTGCCACGCACTAACTCGCTAGAGGCGATTTCTCAGGCCGTAGCGTCTAACGCGGGCTCAGTCGGCCGACAGGCAGCCGTAGTTGCTGCTGCGTCCGGTTTGATCGTCACCCTAGGCGTTCCAGGCCAGGCTACCGCACCTCGCGATGTATCCGCCGCACCGGTTGACACCATCAACCCTGAACGCGTTTCGGTAAAGACCGTCAAGGTCGACACCAAGAAGGCCGACAAGCTCGACATCGAGCGCGCCAGCTTCACCGCGGAGCCAAAGCCTGAGCCAGAGCCAGTCGTTATCGCTGTTGCTGACAGCATTGAGCCAACCACCCGTCAGAACTCCGGTAGCTCCGACTCTTCGGGAAATGCTGACTCCATGGCGCCGATGACCCGCCAGAACCGTGGCGGCAACAGCCAGCAGAGCGCACCAACTCAGAAGCAGGAAACCAAGAAGGAAACTTCGGCTCCTAGCAAGAATCTGACTGGCATTGCCGGAACTGCAGCCAAGTACTCAGGCGTTCCATACGTCTGGGGAGGCAACACTCCAAGCGGCTGGGATTGCTCCGGCTTCGTAAAGTATGTTTACGCACAGCACGGCATCAACATTGCTCGTGGCACCTCCGCGATTCTAGGCTCCGGCCAGTTCAAGCGCACCAGCAGCCCGAAGCCTGGCGACCTAGTGTTCCAGAACGGTGGCGGCCACGTAGGAATCTACCTCGGCGGTGGCCAGATGATCGGTGCACAGAACCCTAGCGTCGGTACCATGATCCACTCGGTAACACGCAACCCGTTGTACGGGTACTACACTCTAGCTGGCTAAACAGTCTGCTCCCATTGGCCATCGAACGTAAAGTTCGGTGGCCAATGGTCGTTTAACACAGTGAACTCCATGCTACTTCGCGATGAAAATCAGCGAATATCTTCCTATTTTTAGCCCCGAATATGCCACATATCGCATAGGCTAACGGCAAGAGGACTAACCGAGACGAGCTCGTCGTTATCAACTTCAAGTGATGCGTACGAATTCATTGAAGGAAGTAAACGCATGAGAACGTTGGTTTTGAACGCAGGATTTGAGCCACTGGCCGTGGTGACGTTTCGTAGAGCGCTTATCCTAGTGCTAACAGAAAAAGCAACGATCATCTTGCAAGACGATGATTCACCGGTTCGCGGCACCGACAGGGACTTACCCCGACCCACCGTCATCGTGTTAAAACGATATGTACGACGCCCCTACAGGAACATGATCCATGTGACCCGTAGGGGCGTTCTTCGTAGAGACCACTTTCGTTGTGCCTACTGTGGGAAAAATGCCAATACAATCGACCACGTGATCCCGCGCAGTAGGGGAGGACAGAACACCTGGGAAAACCTAGTAGCAGCGTGCCTGTCATGCAATAGTCGCAAGGCTGACAAAATGCTCGCTCAGCTCGGTTGGCAATTGCTACTCACACCACATCAGCCACGAGTGGGCGGGTACCTAGTATCCGGGTTAGAACATATTGATTCTTCATGGAATCAATATCTTCATGCCAGCTAGGAAATATCTGCACTCCGTGAGATGTTGAGACGTTAGTACTAACTGAACAAATCACGGAGGTAACTTGTGAGTATGGAAGGCGCGGCGTGGAGCACGCTGTGGCAGCTGTCTAAAAGTGAGCAGCGACGGGCTTATCGGCCCGATACGCCGGGACGTGTTTTTAGATTCGCGCTTAGTTACAAAGCCAGACTGATAGTCTTCGTGATTTTCTCCGTATTTTCTGCAGCGATAGCCGTGATCACTCCGGTACTCGCCGGACGAGTCGTGGACGCAATTGTGGGTCAGGGGAACTGGGCGACAATTCGCAATTTAGCAATCGCTATGGTGCTAGTTGCAGTCTTTGACTCTATTTTTGCAATGCTCGTCCGCTGGCAATCATCAACCCTCGGCGAACAGATCATCTATGACCTTCGTACAAAGGTGTTCGACCACGTACAAAAAATGCCGATCGCTTTCTTCGCACGGACTAGAACTGGTGCGCTGACGTCGCGGCTCAATTCAGATGTTATCGGCGCTCAGGCTGCCTTCGCGGGAACGCTGTCAGGGATCGTCTCCAATGCAGTGGCGTTGGTCTTGACGGCAATCGTTATGTTCACGACCTCCTGGCAAGTTACGTTATTGGCGTTGGTACTGTTTCCAATTTTCTTGCTCCCCGCCCGACGTTTTGGTAAATCCTTAGCGGGCTTGCGCAAGGAGTCTGCGGATTTGAACGCCTCAATGAGTACCCAGATGACCGAGCGCTTTTCGGCGCCAGGGGCGACACTGATCAAACTTTATGGCCGCCCGCACGAGGAATCATCGCAGTTCGGTCTGCGCGCTGCACGTGTACGCGATATCGGTATCAAGATGACCTTGCGACAATTTGCGTTCGTGACGGTACTGGGCTTTGTCGCGGCGCTGTCATTGGCCCTGGTTTACGGTCTGGGTGGTTTCTACGCCCTGCGTGGAGACATGGCCGCCGGCGACGTAGTGGTGCTCGGAATGCTCATAATTCGGCTCTATACACCCCTCACCGGGCTTGCGAACGCGCGAGTGGAGATTACCAGCGCTTTGGTCAGCTTTGATCGAGTCTTCGAAGTACTAGATCTTGAACCGTTGATCAAGGATGCGCCAGAGGCGATCGCTTTACCCAGCGAACCAGTAGCAGTGAAGTTTGATCGAGTGACGTTCGCATATCCGAGTGCCGAGGAAGTTTCCCTCGCATCGCTGGAGGAGACCGCGGTACTTGACGGACGCGGCGGTGAAGAAATTTTGCATGATATTTCCTTCGAGATCAAACCGGGGCAAACGGTTGCGCTTGTCGGTTCATCCGGTGCAGGTAAATCCACCATTGCCCAGCTACTCGCTCGACTTTACGATGTGCGCGGGGGAGCGATTACGCTCAACGGGCATGATCTACGCCAGCTTAAGCTCGCATCTCTTTATCATGAATTGGGAATGGTCACTCAAGACGGGCATTTGCTTCACGAGACAGTACGTTCGAACCTACTGTTAGCCAACCCTGAAGCCGAGGAAGCGCAGCTCTGGGCAGCTTTGGAAGACGCGCAGTTAAAGACGCAGATCGAATCCTTACCGGACGGGCTGGAAACGGTGGTCGGAGAACGCGGGTACCGCCTTTCGGGCGGGGAGCGTCAACGTATGACTATCGCGCGTATGATCCTAGCGAATCCAGGGCTGGTCATACTGGACGAGGCCACTGCAGCTTTGGACTCACGAAGTGAACTTGCAGTGCAACTGGCATTGAGCCGCGCTTTGGAAAACCGCACAGCGTTAGTGATTGCCCACCGCTTGTCCACGATCCGCCAAGCCGACCAGATCCTTGTGATTGATGGTGGGCGAATTGTTGAACGAGGCACCCATCTAAGTTTGCTAGGCGAAAACGGTGCCTACGCAAAGTTTTACCAAACACAGTTCAGCTCCGATCAGGGTGTGGAGCCTCAGTAGAATCTATCGGTCAAAGTGCCCACGGCATCGATGCACAATACATTAGGCATTTCACCACTTGGAAATCATTGATGAAAATAGGCGCCACTGCCATGCGCATTGGCCAACAATGTAGGCAAAACGTGTTCTCTTAACAGCGGTGCAATGTCATCGCGTAATAGTGCATCCTGCGGATCGATCCACAAGAGCTCCTCGAGTTCTGCTGAGGGCTGGGGTGAACCATTAAATCTTGCGGCGAATAAATAAGCTTGGATTGAAGTATCCGCTTCATTCGCCGCAGGACCATTCCATTCCCCATATGGTTCGAGGTCCTTTACTTCAAATTCCACGCCTAATTCTTCGAAGACCTCACGCACTACGGCCTCAATAGGTGTTTCACCGGGCTCTGGTTTTCCGCCAGGCTGCATGAATTTTGATGTTCCTCGCTTCCGAACTAGGAGTATTTGTCCTTGGTCGTTGATTAAACACGCTGCTGAAATAGTTAAAGTTTTCATCATCAAAACACAATATCGCGTGTGAAAACGCATGACCAATGGTAACGTGCATTAATGGATCTCCAACGTTTTTAGTTGAGAGACACTATGGTCCGACAACTCGCAGTTTCGAATCAGGTGTCGCAGTCTTGGCAGTACGTTGGAATGGAGAGATCGATCCATCAACTTTATAGATCTATGGAGCTTTAATGCGACGGGGTACAAACTTAGGCCGCCTAGGCGATTTTAATCAGGCGGTAATTCTAGAGTCCATCCGACGAGCACCAGACGGCATCAGCCGTGTGGAGCTTGCAGGTTCGACTGGACTTTCACCACAGACAATCTCAAACGTAGTACGTCGTCTGCTGGACGACGGCATTGTCCGCGAAGACCGCACCATCGTTTCCGGACCGGGTAAGCCACGTACCGTTCTTGAACTAGAAGGAAACCGCCTAGTTTCTATCGGTATTCACCTTGACCCTAGCGTTCTGACCTTTGTAGCGATGAACCTGCGTGGTGAAGTTCTGCGCGAGCGCAGTATCGATTTGCCAAACCTTGAGGTAGCTACCGAGACCATCCAGCTGATGGCTGACACGGTCAAGGAAATGATCGCCGAGATTCGCATACCCAAGAAGCACATCGTTGGTGTGGGTATCGCAGTACCAGGGCCGGTCAACGTTGAAGACGGCGTGGTACTTAACCCACCACTACTGGACGGTTGGGCAGACGTTGAGCTGGTAACTCCGTTGCGTAAGCTGTTGCGCCTACAGGTCATCATCGAGAAAGACACCATCGCTTCCGCTGTCGGAGAGCTATGGCAGTCCAAGGAAGAGAAGTCTGATGACTTCGTCTTCGTCTACTGCGGACATGGATTTGGTGCAGGCATTGTCATTGATGGCGAAGTCCACCACGGATCAAGCAATAACGCTGGCGAAATCGGGCACTTCTCCACCGGGCAGAAGTCGATTACCTGCGAAGAATGCGGTGCGGATGATTGCTTGGCTGCAGGCACCTCATACGATTTCATGGCCACACAGGCCAAGGAACGTGGTCTTGAATTGCCTTCCTACGAGATCGTGGGCCCAGAGCAGCGCTCAGAGGGTCTAAACAGACTCACCGAACTTGCGCTGGAAGGCAACACTGTTGCCAAGGAACTTATCGTAGAGTCGATGGTTCGCGTTGGTGAAGTTGCCGGGCAGCTAGCAAACGCCCTAGACGTAAGCGAAGTTGTTTTTGGCGGCCCACAGTGGGACAAGGTACGCGAGCTAGTCTCCGACGACGTTGATGCGGCCGTAAAGCGTCGCTTTGGCCTACGCGGCGTGCACGAGCTTGGTACTCGAAGCTCAACTCTTGGCTCGCAGGTCGGCGCAATCGGCGGCGCATGCGTAGTCATGGATGCGTCCCTTTCACCGAAAGCCACTGCGTTACTATTGCGCTAAGCTTTCCCGCAAGACTGAAGACCGTGGTCCCCTTCCTCTGAGGACGGGGACCACGGTCTTTTTAGATAGATGCAAGCTACAGGTTGGTGACTTGCTAAGCAGCCTCGAAATCGCCGAAAACTATAATATTCGCCAGACGACGTGAAGAGGCGGTATTCGAAAATTCATCGGGGAAATCATCACCGAGAAAAAGAAAACCGACGACTGCCCACTTCGGTGAGGGGAGCCTCGGTATTCTATGTTGTGCCCCTGAGCGGAATTGAACCGCTGGCCTACCCTTTAGGAGAGGGTCGCTCTATCCAACTGAGCTACAGAGGCGAAGGCGCTAAGCGCCACATCAACACTATCCTACAAGGAAGTTGAAGATGAATTTTTCATGATTGCTGGTTACGAACCTCGGCCATTTTATTAATCAGCGCCTTATTAGCCCGGCGTGCTCCAAGACCAATGATCAGCGCCGCCGTAATAAATAGAGTTACCCATCGAACAGTGGTCAGCACCGAAGCTAGGGCAACCGTCCCTTCATTGAGATCCGCTCCAAATAGAGAGTCAATGGCGAAATTCTCCCAAAGATCGGTGACAGCGAAGAGCAGTGGTGCGGCCCAGGCGAGCCAGCGCATCTGACGATTCGGGATCCATCGAATAAAAACAAGCATGGAGAACAAAGCGGTCAAGAGAGGGAATAGCAACCCTGCCGTCTTGTGAAGGTAGTTCAACTGACCGGTGGCATCTGTATCCATGACCCCACGTAGTATCTCAATGTCAGCGACGGTGTAGCCAAAGACGCGCTGGTCAGGCATAGCGAGCCCATTGCTGAGGTCGGTCATCTGGTGCATTACCAGCAAGTGATAGTAGACAAAGAGGAAAGCACAGGTGACTAAACCCGCCGTGATGAGCAGCATTGGGTTTGATGAAGATTCGCGTTTCTGCGCAGCCGCTTGCAATCCCTTGACCTGATGATCTTGGAATTGTGAGGGCTTTCGATACTCTTTACTCTTCTTAACGTTCTTTGCCATACCTTCCATTATGCCGGGTAGTTCACTGAAACCGTCGTAGAGCCCACGTAGACTGACTACACCATGGATTTCCTTAACGATGACTTCGCCGCGGAGCCGGCACAGCGCACCATACCAACTCCAGAAGAACTGTTGGTGGGGATGAACGAACAGCAAGATCAAGCGGTTCGTTATCACGGTGGACCGCTTCTAATCATTGCCGGTGCGGGTTCTGGAAAGACTCGCGTGCTCACTCATCGCATTGCCTACTTGCTTGCTACCGGCCGGGCACGGCCGCACGAAATTCTGGCCATTACCTTCACGAATAAAGCAGCCGCAGAAATGCGTGAGCGAGCCGCTGAACTGATTGGTGAGACGCAGGCAAAGAAAATGTGGATTTCGACTTTCCACTCCTCCTGTGTACGCATCTTGCGCCGGGAAGCGGCAACGATTGGTCTGAAGTCGAATTTCTCGATCTACGATTCTGCGGACTCGCTGAGGCTTATTACGTTAATCGCCAAAGGTCTTGACATCGACCCGAAACGATTTGCCCCGAAGGCTATCGCTCATAAGATTTCTTCACTCAAAAATGAACTGATTGATGAAGAAGACTATTCCTCCACAATTAATGCCCATGACCCCTTCTCCCTAGCCGTGGCCGAGGTTTACCGTGGCTACACTCGCCGGTTGCGTGCCGCGAATGCCATGGACTTCGACGACTTGATTGGTCAAGTTGTGTACATGTTCCGAGCGTTCCCTGCAGTGGCGGATAACTACCGTCGGCGTTTTCGCCATGTATTAATCGATGAGTATCAGGATACAAACCACGCACAGTACTCGCTGGTGCGTGAGCTCACCGGCCCAGATGGGTTAACCACACCCGGGGAGCTCACCGTGGTTGGCGACTCTGACCAGTCTATTTATGCTTTCCGCGGGGCAGATATCCGCAATATCGTTGAATTCGAAAAAGACTACGCGGACGCCGCCACGATCAAACTCGAACAGAACTATCGTTCGACGCAGAACATCCTCTCTGCAGCCAACGAGGTTATCAAGCGCAACCCTGAACGCAACGATAAACGTCTGTGGACCGCCAGCGGAGACGGCGAGCCGATTATTGGGTATGTAGGTGAGTCCGAAGGCGATGAAGCTCGCTGGATTGCGGAAGAAATTCTGCGACTCAACGATGAGCAAAGCGTACGCCCTGGCGATGTCGCTATCTTCTACAGGACCAACGCTCAATCGCGTGCATTGGAAGAACAGCTGATGCGCGTGGACCTGAAATACCGTGTTGTAGGCGGAACCCGGTTCTACGACCGCAAGGAGATTAAAGACGCGCTGTCCTACCTCCGCGCCCTAGTTAATCCGGAAGACGACATAAACGTCCGCCGAATTCTCAATGAGCCCAAGCGCGGTATCGGTGACCGCGCTGAAGGTGCCGTGGCAGCGCTCGCCGAACGGGATCGGATTTCGTTCATGGACGCCTTGCGACGCTCGGATGAAGCCCCGGGGCTAGGTACTCGCGGTATAAAAATGACCGCGGCCTTCGTGTCGCTGATGGATGACCTCAAGGTCGTAGCCGATGGTTCCAGCCCCGCCGAGGCGCTCGAAGCTGTCTTGGAGCAGACCGGTTATCTCGAGATACTTCGCACGTCCAATGACCCCCAGGATGAGTCACGAGTGGAGAACCTCGCAGAGCTGATCGCGGTGGTTCGAGACTACGTAAAGGATGAACCAGAAGGTGGACTTGAGGGGTTCTTGGAACGTGTGGCCTTGGTAGCCGACGCTGACCAGATCCCTGAAGCTCCCGCAGATGACGCGGGTGCCGCAATGGCTGCTCGCGAAGGCGTGGTCACCTTGATGACCTTGCATACGGCTAAGGGCCTAGAATTTCCTGTGGTCTTCTTGACCGGTATGGAACACGGTATTTTCCCGCATCAACGGTCCCTGACCGACGAAAAAGAACTGGCTGAGGAGCGTCGCTTGGCCTATGTAGGTTTAACTCGTGCCAGAGAACGTTTGTACCTCACTCGGGCGGAACAGCGTAGCCTCTGGGGGCAATCGCAGTACAACCCCGCGAGCCAGTTCCTCGACGAAGTTCCGTCCCACTTATTGGAATGGAAACGTGAAGGGTCAATGTCTTCCGGGTGGGGCTCGGGTAGCGGAACGGTGAATTTCGCCACCAGTCGGTATGACCGTGGATCGCATTGGGCAGCAGGTACCGCATCTAATGCAATTTCGCGGGGGCATAACGCCGCGCCCGTCGCAAAACAGCGTGTACAGCAAAACAAAGAAATTGTCGTTCCAAAGGTTGGGCAAAACGTAAAGCATTCCGGCTTTGGCTTGGGGGTTGTTATTGCCATAGAAGGAGCCGGAGACAAAACGGTTGCAAAAGTGCAATTTGTGGATTCTGAAAAACGGCTCCTACTGCGCTATGCGCCATTGGAAATCGTCGAATAACCGCGAATTATTTAGGGTAAGCAATGCAGTTTGCGCTCCCGCGGAAACTTCACGGAAAGTTCTCTACGTGCTGTAAAAGTGGGAAGTTTGCAAAACTAGGGATAGTCTGAGAAGTGCGCACGGCTACGGCGCCGTATGACTGCCGATAGTTGCGGTGCGCTCTCTAAGGCATGGCATAGATCTCGATCTATGGCCATGTCGCGAGTCAGCATGAACTTCGAACGAAGGACACAAACCCGTGGACCTGTATGAGTACCAGGCGCGCGATCTATTCGAGGCACACGGCGTTCCCGTGCTTGCCGGCATCGTCGCTTACACCCCGGAAGAAGCTAAAGCCGCAGCTGAGAAGATTGGCGGCGTAGTTGTAGTTAAGGCACAGGTCAAGGTTGGCGGCCGCGGTAAGGCTGGCGGCGTTAAAGTTGCCAAAACCGCAGACGAAGCTTTCGAGCACGCTACCAACATTCTCGGTATGGACATCAAGGGCCACACCGTCAATAAGGTCATGATCGCTCAGGGCGCCGACATTGCTGAGGAGTTCTACTTCTCGGTACTGCTGGACCGTGCAAACCGAAACTACCTGGCCATGTGCTCGGTAGAAGGTGGCATGGAGATCGAGGTGCTCGCTGTCGAGCGCCCCGACGCTTTGGCTAAGGTCGCCGTTGACCCATTGGTCGGCATCGACGCAGCCAAGGCTGCCGAGATCGTCGCTGAAGCTAACTTCCCTGAAGAACTGCGCGCCAAGGTCGCAGATACCATCCAGAAGCTCTGGGTTGTATTCAAGGAAGAAGACGCCACCCTCGTTGAGGTCAACCCACTGGTGAAGACCGGTGCCGGTGACATCGTTGCTCTTGATGGCAAGGTGTCTCTGGATGAGAACGCCTCCGAGGTTCGTCACCCAGATCACGAAGCTCTGGAAGACAAGGACGCGGCTGATCCACTGGAAGCCAAGGCTGCAGCAGCAGGCCTAAACTACGTCAAGCTGGACGGCCAGGTAGGCATCATCGGTAACGGTGCTGGCCTAGTTATGTCAACCCTTGACGTTGTTGCCTACGCTGGCGAGAACCACGGTTCGGTCAAGCCTGCTAACTTCTTGGACATTGGTGGTGGAGCATCGGCTGAGGTCATGGCTAACGGCCTTGACGTCATCCTGAACGACCCACAGGTCAAGTCGGTCTTCGTTAACGTCTTCGGTGGCATTACCGCGTGTGACGCTGTCGCAAACGGCATCGTCGGTGCGCTGAACACCTTGGGTGACGCAGCGAACAAGCCACTGGTTGTTCGTCTTGACGGCAACAACGTTGAAGAGGGACGCGCCATCTTGGCCGAAGCCAACCACCCATTGGTAACTCTGGCAGCAACCATGGATGAGGGCGCCGACAAGGCTGCCGAGCTCGCCAACGCAGCGAAGTAAGAGGGATAAGCGAACAATGAGCATTTACCTGAACAAGGACTCTAAGGTCATCGTCCAGGGCATCACCGGCGGCGAAGGCACCAAGCACACCGCCCTGATGCTCAAGGCTGGCACCAACATTGTCGGCGGCGTGAACGCCCGCAAGGCTGGCACCACCGTCACCCACGGTGACCAGGACATCAAGGTGTACGGCACCGTGGCTGAGGCTAAGGCTGAAACCGGCGCAGACGTATCGATCGTCTTCGTGCCGCCTAAGTTCACCAAGGACGCTGTAGTTGAGGCTATCGAGGCTGAAGTTGGCCTTGTTGTTGTCATCACCGAAGGTGTTCCAGTACAGGACTCCGCTGAGTTCTGGGCTCTGGCACAGTCGAAGGTTGACGCCGACGGTAACCAGATCACCCGCATCATTGGGCCTAACTGCCCAGGTATCATCACCCCAGGTGAAGCGTTGGTCGGTATCACCCCGAACAACATCACCCAGAAGGGCCCAATCGGCTTGGTTTCCAAGTCCGGTACCCTGACCTACCAGATGATGTACGAACTGCGCGACCTTGGCTTCTCCACCGCAATCGGTATCGGCGGTGACCCAGTGATCGGCACCACCCACATCGATGCACTGGCAGCGTTCGAAGCTGACCCAGAGACCAAGGCCATTGTCATGATCGGTGAAATCGGTGGTGACGCTGAAGAGCGCGCCGCTGAGTACATCAAGGCCAACGTCACCAAGCCAGTTGTTGGCTACGTGGCTGGCTTCACCGCTCCAGAGGGCAAGACCATGGGCCACGCCGGCGCCATCGTCTCCGGCTCGGCCGGTACCGCTCAGGCAAAGAAGGAAGCTTTGGAAGCTGCAGGCGTGAAGGTGGGCAAGACTCCTTCAGAGGCTGCTCGCTTGCTACGCGAAGTTTTCGCCGCTCTCTAAGCTGAAGCTAAGTTGAGGGCCTGGTTGCGGATCGGTAAGGATCCGCAACCAGGCTCTTTCTGTATCCCGTGAAGATTTTATCGGGTTCGCAGCGTTGCGGGATCCCACGCGAATAGACAGAGTGGAAACTAACGGCCACCGTCCCAGATATCTGGGACGGTGGCCGTTGGTCAATCAAAAACCAATGGGTTAGTGGTTCGCTGGTGCCTCATCAAATAGAGCATCAACGTCAAGATCTGGATTTTCATCCTGAGTTTTCACCAGTTCAACGGCTTCAGCATCGGTAGCTACCGACGGCATAGAACCCGGAAGTGGTTTGCGTGCTGATTCCTTGAGGAAACACACGGCAATGAAGCCGGCTACCGACGTCCCCATAACCCAGAAGGCAGGAGCCAGTGAAGAACCGGACATTGTCACGAGGGCTTGCATGATAAACGGAGCGAAGCCACCAAAAATAGCGACTGCAAAGTTATAAGAGATTCCCATTCCGCCATAGCGCGAAGAGGTGGGGAACAGCGCAGGCAGGGAGGAGGCAAGGTTAGAGACGTAGAACGTCACTGGGATCGCCAGCAGGGCGAGACCAAGCAAAGTGGACCAGATAGCTCCGTGCATCATGAACAAGAACGCAGGAGTGGCTAGTAGCACCGCGGAGACCGAACCGATGAACAGTACGCGACGGCGACCGATCTTGTCCGATAAGTGGCCCGCTAGTGGGATGCACAAAGACATTCCCACCAGGATGGGCAAGGTCAGTAAGTTACCGTGCACCGGATCGTACTTCAACGTCTCAGTCAGATACGTTGGCATATAGCTGGTTAGTGCGTAGCCCGCGGTATTTGCCGCTGAAACCAAAACGAAACCGGTGAGTAGTTCACGCCAATAGGCTTTGACCAGTTCGATGACACCCTTCGGAGCATCTGCAGAGTTCTTGGCATCCTCGCTGACCTGATTCGCAGCTTCCTGAGCTTCCTTGAATGCTGGAGTGTCCTCGATCTTGGAGCGGAACCACAGCGCGATGACACCAAGTGGCAAGGCAACTAAGAACGGAATACGCCAAGCGAAGCCTTCCATCACGTCTTCGGTGAGAGTCAGCTGGAGGATCGAGACGAAGGCTGCACCCACGGCAAAGCCCATGTACGAGCCGAGATCAAGAAGCGACGCATAGAAACCGCGACGCTTATCCGGTGCATACTCGGTGATAAAGGTTGTAGCGCCTGCATACTCTCCACCGGTGGAGAAACCCTGAACGAGCTTCAGAACGACGAGAAGAATTGGTGCTGCGACGCCCCAAACTGAGTAGTCTGGCAAGATACCGATGCCAAACGTCGCCAAGGCCATCATAAGGAGTGTGAAGACAAGAATCTTCTGGCGGCCGACACGGTCACCGAGCTGTCCAAGGATGACACCGCCTAGTGGGCGTGCCACGAAGGTTACGGCAAAAACTCCGAGGCTAAATAGGGTCTGCATGGACGGAGCAACGGTATCTGGCATGAATAACCTGCCGATAATTACCGCTAGGTATCCGTAGACACCGACGTCGTACCATTCCATCAAGTTACCGACAACGGTACCGCCGATTGCTTTTTTGAGCATCGAATCGTCAACAACGTTGACGTCCTCTACCTTCAGCCGGCGTTTCTTGAAAAATTTCGGCCCACGAGTATTCGCTGCTTCCATAAGCTTCACTCCTCATATCTTTCTTAATCTTCTCGTATGCTTTAGGGCGCTCAGCTCTCCGGTGCTGAAGGGCCACGGGGAATCGTGCCACCTAGTGGCCTAGCCTCACAGACTTTCTGCAGGCTTGATCGAATTCTCCCCAGATCACTGGCGACGATTGCTCAACGAACGATGAAGTGCATAATCGGACAAGCAACAAGACTAGCAAAATACGCAATGGCGCTTGCGCGTGGAGTAAAGCATTTGTATTAGTTTTGGAGGTTAATGCATCCGAGTCAGCGGGGCTCCAATGTTGCCCCATGCTCAGTGAGTCCAATTGCAATAGAGGAGCACCCGGGAGAATATAGGTTGACTAGGCGATTAGTTGCACAATGCAATCGATTTGCGCGGCTAGTTTCACGTCGAAATTCTAGGATCAACCACGTCGAATTATTAGCGTGCCCGAGGGGAGTAGTAACCGAGAAGCAGCAGATGTAGCACAGTTCATTCGTGAAGGATTTGCGATATATAACACAGATCAAACTGAGATCTGACCAGTTTCAAAGTCTCCGGATCGATTTCTGCTATGGCAGTTATAGGCTCAGTCCTCGTCAGTGCTAGGGATAACAAGTTAGGTAAGTAGCAAAAACGTCGGCAAAAATGAAGATAAGCTATGTCCGGAATGAGGCAAGTGCCAAGATCTGCCCTCAGTAGCCTCCGGATAACGCACTTTCTCCACGAAGGTTCAGGGCATAAAGATGCCCCAAGACTGCCTGCAGGTATCTTGGGGCATACGGTGGGAAGAATGCTAACCGCGTAGGCCAGCCGCTGCATCGGTGTCGACCCTCAAAAAGGAGGAACCGATGACAGCGAAGGCTCCCGGAATTAACAGCATGCGGTGCTTCGGGTTATAGAAAATCTCCTCGAGCGGCGAAGCGATAACTCGCCGGACTTTTTCCAGGAGCCGTTCGTTGTCTAGGGATAGACGTTCCTGCTCGGTTTCAATCACCACACGGTCTTGTTCGGTGCTCACCGACGCGCTCATCCAGTCGTCGCTCGGTGCACTCAGAGTCTCCGATTTAATCAGGGACACGGTTATAACCGCCTTCATCTTGCGTTATGCCACCGGAGAAGACCTCCGAGGCTACCTCTTTGCTTGCGCTCAGTGTGGCAGAGAACACGCAACGAGACATATTGAATATAGCGCGATTCGCTGGTAAAAGCCCGTCAAACAGCACAGATGTAATCAAGCTGTTACTCAAGAAGCCCGCGAATATCTTGAGCCGTCAAAGCCTTGGAAAAACCATCGGCCTCATCCATCACGGTAGAGATCAGCTTCCGTTTGGTGTCCTGCAAGGCCACCACCTTTTCCTCAATGGTTCCTTGAGCAATCATGCGATACACCATCACCTGACGGGTCTGTCCGATGCGGTGTGTGCGGTCAATGGCTTGAGCTTCCACGGCAGGGTTCCACCATGGATCAAGAAGGAAGCAGTAATCAGCCTCGGTCAGGTTCAAACCGAAACCACCGGCTTTCAGCGAGATCAGGAACAATGGAGCTTCGCCGTCCTTGAACTGCTCGATTACCTTGGCGCGGTTTCGAGTATTGCCGTCCAGATACACATAGGGAATACCCTGCGCTTCTAGCTTCGCGGCAAAAATCTTCAAGTAAGAGGTGAACTGCGAGAAGACCAAAGCACGGTGATTTTCGCTAAGCACATCCTCAAGTTGCTCAAAGAGCGCTTCCAATTTCGAACCTGGGATCTCTGAAAGCTCAGGATCCACTAGGGACGGTTCCAACGCAAGCATCCGCAGGTGAGTGAGTGACTGGAAGATCGTAAAGCGGTTGCGATCCAAGTCTTCAACCAAGTGCAGAATTTTCTGGCGTTCGCGGTTCAGGTGAGTGTCATAGACATGCTGATGTTCATCACTCAAACGAACTAGGACCTGTTGCTCCTGTTTAGCAGGAAGGTCCAGCACCACAGATTCCTTGGTACGGCGCAGCATGAATGGCTTCACCCGGCGCTGCAAAAGCTGTAGCGTTTCGCGATCGCCGAGCACCTCGATAGGTCGAGCAAACTGACGGTTAAAACGACTGGAGTTCATGAACAGCGACGGGGAGGTCAGAGACAACAGTGCGCCTAGTTCAGAGAGGTTGTTCTCCATAGGAGTACCAGTCACAGCCAGCTTGAAGTTTGTCTGGATATTGACCGCACTGCGGTGAGCCTTCGTGGAGCGGTTCTTCACGAACTGTGCCTCATCGAGAATGAGGCCAGCAAAGCGTTGCCCCTCATAGACCTCATCGTTCAGGCGAAGCAAGGTGTAGGTCGTCAGGATGACATCGTAGTTTGCTACCAGTTCTTTCAGCTCATGTTCTGAACCGAAAGTTCCCTCCACCGTGATCACCCTCAAACTTGGGGCGAAGCGCTTAATTTCCATCTCCCAGTTCGATACCACCGAGCTTGGAGCGACGACAAGGAAGGGTGCGCTCATACGCTGTGCTGCGGGAAGCGTGGCCATGTGCTCTGGGTCGTCCCAGAGTTTGCGGGCATGAAGCATCAAGGCAATGGTCTGCAAGGTTTTACCCAGACCCATATCATCGGCGAGGATTCCGCCGAATCCGCCTTGATACAGACGTGCGAGCCACTGGAAGCCCTCAACCTGGTAAGGACGAAGCGTGGCGTTAAGGGTGTCAGGTACCTGAGCTTCTTCGCCTTCTGCCACACGTAGCAACGAACGCATGCGCCCTATAAAGAGGTCAGCCCCGTCAATACCTTCGGCCAGCTCATCAAACTCGTCAAAGAGCGACACTTGGAAAACTGAGAGCTTCAAGTCCGCGTCTTTTGGTTTGTCATTGAGGGATTGTGCTTCGTCGACAAGCGACTTCAGCTTGGCAAACAGAGGATGATCCAATGAGAACCAGGTGTTGTCGGGCAGCTTGACCTTCATGGAACCGCTGGTCAGTGCCTCCATGATGGTAGCGAAAGGAACCTCGTGGTCACCAACGGTGATGAGCAAGCCTAAGTCCAGCCAGTCATTACGTTCGTGGCTCACGGCATTGATTTTCAGCTGTGGAAGTTCACGCAGCTGACGGTATACCGGGCGGATTCCTTCCTCAGTGATTTTCATAATGGACAGGCCGCGCAGCGCAGGAAGCAGATCCGAAACGAACGTGATCATATGTTCTCCGGCGAAGAACCTTGAGGACAGATCGTGGTTGCTGGTGTCGGTGTGCTTCTCAAAAACGTCGTTAACGGTCNGGTATAACGCTTGCTCTGCTTGCGCATCATATACTTCGTGGTCGTATGGGACCCCTGGGTACCGGATCTGGAAGTAAATGGCCGCCGAATCTTTGACCGTGCCGTCGGCTTGTTCTTCACGGCTGAAATTCACCGTGGCATGAACCTCAGGTGGCGCCAGCGAGGGCAGCACCAGTCCTTCACTGATGCTGCGCAAGCTAAAACGGCGCGCTAGTCGAGCGTACGACTCATTAAAGAAGTCCTGCATTTGGTCCGCAGGGATCTGTAGAGGTTCACGATTCTGGTACCAACGGCGGTGTTGAGCAGGAATTATTTCGTCGCTAGGCGCCAGCCATATTTGGTCTGGAGCATCAAGTTCGACGTAAAAACCATGATCAGCGACGGTTCCCGCGGGGGACTCTGAGTTAAGGCTTAAGCTTTGTCCAGCAATGTGCAGCTGGCCCGCAACGTTGAGAGACTGGTCTTCTGTCAGGCTGGCCAGAAGCTCAAAACGAGACTGACGATCAACATTTACAGTGGTCTCGTGACGGGTGGCAATGAGCTCGATTCCAAGCTCTTGCGCCTCGTCGAGCATTGGCCATAGCAAGTTGGAAGCGTACTCGTCTAAAAACAGCCAATCTTCATCGACCTTGAACTGCAGCTGTGTATTGCCCCGTGCCAGGGCTGCAAAGCGAGTAAACCAATGGTGCTGGCCGCGAAGCAAGTTCCAGCCGTAAGTCTTAAAGGCGATGGTGGTCCACCGAAGCTGGCCGCGAACCCAGCGGCCCTCGGAATTACGCACCATGGGGCGAACGCCTAAGCGGAATCGCTTGTTCCGAGTGGGGTGTGGCACCGAACCGGAGGGCATCCACTGTTGTTGCTGAGAAGTATTTTTAGAGTCGAAAACCATGAACTGCAGGGCCATAGCCACGACAGGGTCGTTGGGGGAACCTAGAAGTCCCTCGGATGGACCTGGCTCTGGTTCCTCAAACCAGGTATTTACCTGAGTTGACCAAGCAGAAACGGTTCTTTTAGCCTCGGCCATTGAAGGGCGGGGTTGGTTCGCAATCTTATTCGCAGTCAGCGCGAGAGCCGCGACGTGAGGGCAGACCGATCCTTTGTTACAACTGCAATCGGTGCTTTCCACGGTCCAGCCAGTGGCACTTCGAACCACCGTGATAGTGGAGGCAAACTGCTGCTCATCATCCACGATAGTGCCGGAGATGACGCTACTGCTTTCATCAAAAGCGACGTCAACTACCGATTCGTCTTTTTTAGCGAGCTGCTGCCCGAAGAAGAATGGAACGTCGCCCAAGTACGCCAGTAGGTGCCTTGCGTCGATGAGTGGTGGCACAGAATCAGTCATCCTCTCATCGTTTCACGTTCCGCGCGCTGGAGGAAGTTGAGAACCCTAACTGTGAATAATCACCCGTATTCGCGGTAGCTTAGTTACATGTCTCAAGTGTGGCCGTATGTCCCCTCCCGTGCAGTCAATATCACCACGTTGGGAGAATTCGACAGGCTAGCCGCCGAAGCTCTCGAAACCCAGCTGGCACGTGCCAGGAACTGGCGTGTACACCGGGTGGATTTGCAGACACGAGACTCCGTTCTGGGTGCCCTGGATCTGGCAGACTGTCTTTTTATCGATTGTGCCTTTTCCTCCCATGGGCGTGCTCTGGTGGAAGCTACCGGCGGACTTTGCATGAGTAGCGGAGCACAACTGCCTTTTGACACTTTCGAACGAGATTTGTATACACCGTATGAACTGTATTCAGGGATCAAAGAAGTGCCATATGCGCAGGTACCTGATGCGCAGATATATACCTATTCACAAACTAAATCACCGCAGAAATTTGCTACCGACGACACCGCGATGGCTAGCACCTTGCATGACCACCATATTGGGCAGGCAATGTTAAACGCGGTGTACGACGGAGTTTTCGCCAACACGCCGATGATTGGAGTCATGGGCGGGCATGCGGTCCAACGCGGAACCCAAGAATTTGCCGATGCAGTTAAGCTGGGGGCCACCCTCACCCGTAAGGGCTACTCGATTGTGACCGGCGGCGGACCTGGTGCGATGGAAGCCGCCAATGCTGGTGCTTGGCTTGCAGACTATGAGCCCCAAGACATCGTTGCTGCCTTGGATATTTTGGCGCAGGCGCCTGACGCCATCCGCCATCGAACTTTGTGGGCGCGCACGGCGATACGAGTGCGTGAGCAATTTCCTAGCAAAAATCATTCGTTGGGCGTTCCCACCTGGTTTTATGGGCATGAGCCACCGAATCTCTTTGCCACGCATATTGCCAAGTTCTTCACGAATTCAATTCGTGAAGCGATCTTGCTTGAACAATCAAACGGCGGAATCATAGTGTTGCCAGGTGCCGCCGGGACCGTCCAAGAAATTTTCCAAGATGCCTGCGAAAACTACTATGCGACCGGTGCGCGCGTCACCCCTATCGTCCTGGTCGGAGAAAAACATTGGCGCGAAGAGCTCCCGGTCTGGCCCCTGTTGCAAGCGCTGGCCGTAGGCCGGGCCATGGAAGACAGAATTGCGTTGGTAGACACCGTGGACGAAGCGGTCGCATTCATTGATACCATGACTCCGTTGCGTCGCCGCACACGGTTTTAAAAAACTTCTGGCCGCGGCCCCAAAGGGCCGCGGCCAGAAAGGCAGCGAGCGCTACGCTACAGAGGTTCCGAAGAGCAGCCCCAGACAGTACGTAACCGCAGCCGCACCCAAACCAATGGCGAGCTGACGCATACCGCGTTTGATTGGGGAAGCCCCGGAGAGCAAGCCGACAATACCTCCGGTGAGAAGCAACGCAATGCCGACTAAGACCACGGCTACAATCACCGCGGCAAGACCAGAGAGCCCAAAGATATAGGGAAGAATAGGGATGACCGCGCCAGAGGCAAAGAACATAAAGGATGACATGGCCGCTCCAGGGGCCGAGCCAAGTTCCTCATGTTCGCGTTCAAGTTCAGCCGAGCGCACTTCCGGGTGAAGCGAGAACGAGGGGTTGCAATCGCAAGTGAACAGACCCATCCGTTCGGCGGCACGGTGCTCTGCATCCTCATCGTTCATCCCTCGGGCCTTATAAATCAGGACCAATTCGTTCGCGTCCAAATCTAGGTTCTGAGCCGCAGAGAGCGTGACCTGCGTGGGACGTGAAGCGGAGAGCAGTTCACGTTGGGAACGTACCGAGACGAACTCGCCGGCTGCCATGGACAGCGCACCTGCCAGCAAACCGGCAATACCGGAGAAGAGCACTAATGAGGACGCCACCCCTGTTGCGCCAATACCCATGACCAACGCCAAATTTGAAACTAGGCCATCGTTGGCTCCGAAGACCGCTGCGCGGAAGTTGCCAGATAGACGGGTTCGGCCCGCGGTCGCCAAGGCACGGACAACCTCCTCATGCACCTGTTCATCCGCAGCCATTTGCGGGGCGGCATCTTGATCGGTGGCGTAGGGAGAATTTCCTTCGGCGCGCTGGGCTAACGCCAAAACAAAGACGGAACCAAAATGCCGGGCCATAAAACGCAATATGGTCCGTCGCAGTGAGGGGCGGACCGGTCGGGCGTGTTCGCCTAGTTTTGCGCGCCAGTAGTTTTCATGGCGTTCTTCGGCTTCGGCCAGTCCGCGCAAAATCTGGCGTTCTTGCCCGGTGCGTTTAACCGCTAGTTCGCGGTAGATCGCACCCTCGGCGACTTCGTCGGCCATATATTTACGCCAGCGACGTACTTGTACCTTTGTGGGTTGGGGTGTTGAGCTTTGGGTCATCACGGGGATGAGTCTCCTGAGACAGAGTGGATCTAGTAGGCAGGCTAACGATCCGAGGTAGGTTCAACTGTTCAGTTTAGTGAGCGAAGCGAGAGCTGGGAATTTGGCAAGGCTAAATACGCGGGCAATACCGCGATTATGCCCGGCGTATGCGATGAAAACAGAGAGTTCTTCGCGGGACACATCAAAACTAGGGGTTTGTACGGTCCGCGTCAGTGATTCGGCGAGATGCCGAGGATTAGTGACAAAATAACTGACCCAGACCCCATGCAGTGGAAACTGCACTTGACCGGTTTGCAGATCGATAATCGGAAGAACATTGATACTCATGGCGGCACGTACCCTCAAGAGAGCTCTTGCCCGCAGCCGGACGGCGTACGGACCGCTTCTTCATCCGAACCACCCATGAACCTGGGGTTGGTGTGCGGCCAGTCGGAGCTTGGCGCCGCATCTCGTGAAGCAACATTACGATGCTACACCGATGCCAGCTGCGCCCGCGTAGTGCTACGTAATACTAGGTTTACCGGACTGGCGCTCGCCGAGGACACAACCACTCAAAGCCTACTTACGCTGGGCAGCCTCTTGCGAAAGCTGTTGCAGATGCCGATATTGTTCTTGCCATTGAGCTGAACTGTAGCCCGGGAGATTTAGAGCTTGTTCACGAAGGCCAACCTGACCGTCGAGCAACTCACGAACGATATCAAGCTGTCCCGCGTGCCGAGAGGTCTCTGCGATCATATGCACGATGAGATGTTCTACGGTGCTGTGGCGATGAACGGTCCACCAGGGGATGAGCGCCGGTGAAACTAACTCTAAATTATCCAGCGCCGCCTCGGCGAAGGCGATGGATTTTCGGTACAGGTCTACTACGTCTTGAACCGAATAATCTGCCGGAGGCAAGAAATCAATTTGTGAATCCTCACTTTGCAGTAATTGGAGTACGTGATCATCGTTAGGGACCAGTCCCAGGCATTCACCGAAATAACCGTATTCGGTCACTGCCAGGTGGTGCACGATGCCAAGCAAGTGGGTGCCAGTAGGCGTCATCGGACGTCGGGCCAGTTCTTCGCTCAGAGCCTCGCACTTCCACAGCACGGTGCCACGCGCCTCATTTAAATACGCGCGGAGCCTTTGGGCGGACGGATCATTTTTGGTATCCATGCGCTGAGTCTAATTTCTGTTGCGTTCATTGGACAGTGCTGAAACGACATTAGGACGGTGCGGCTGGTAGGACAGCGGCTGCTTAAGGCTGGTCCGGGTTTCCTATTGGTAAACTGACCCAATGTAAGGGTCTGATCAGAATGGTCTGGCCGCATCTGAGACCTGGGACCACCAATCCGTGGAGTCTTGGCAACCAGAATGGTGGGAGCGCATGAAAACACTGCCCGTAGAACCCACCGGCGCAGCGATCAATATTGGCGCCCGTTTGCGGGGCGTACGACAAACGCGCCGGCTAACAATCGACCAAGTTGCCGAGATGTCGGGGCTGACTAAAGGTTTCTTGTCTCGGGTCGAACGAGACCTGACGAGCCCGTCGGTGTCGACATTGCTCAAGCTCTGCGACGTGTTGGGACTAGAAATTGGTCAACTATTCTCTGTGCCCGAAACAAAACTGGTTAGGCTTCAAGAAGCACCACGCATTGCCCTCGGCGGTGAGGGAATCACCGAACAGCTTGTCACTCCGCGCACCGAAACACGTGTGCAAATGATTAGGGCCGAGGTCGCGCCACAGGGTGCGGGTGAAGCCGAACTTTATTCGGTGGACTGCAAGGTGGAAGTGCTTCACGTGATTTCCGGGGGTTTCACCTTGGTGCTGCCCGAGGATCGTATCGAATTGCAGGCCGGCGATACCGTGACTTTTCCGGGCCGTGAACCTCACAGCTGGGAGAATACGACTGATCAGACGGCCGTAGTCACCTGGACTCTGTTACTTTGAGCGACGTTGAACGGTTTGTTCGGGGAAAATTTTCATCACGCTCAACAGACCGTTTTAGCTAGATAAATTCCAAAGCGTATCCTTGAAATACTGTTAACAACTTTAATCGACACCGCTAAATAACCGAAGGGAGCTCCGTGACGGAAAGTGAGCCACGGGCTGAACAGTCGGAACTACGCTCTGCCAATTGGTGGATGTCTGCAATTCTCGGTGTCCTCATTGGTGTAACCATGACGTTGATTCGCACTCAACGTAATTTTTTCATTCTAGGTGCAGGGATTCTTGCCGGCGTAATCTTAGTGTTGGGGCTTCGCACTATTTACCGGCGCTCACGCTACCCACAGATGGCTCAGGCTAAAACTTCATGGGTTTATGGGCTTTGGGCCGTGCTGTTGCTGGTGCTTGCTGGCCCGGTACAACTCATATACGTGGCAGACGAACTTGATGAGATTGCCATCAAATCGTTTGTTCTCTCGTTAGGTTTCGCTCTCGGGTTCCATGAAGTGGACCGGGCCATAGTCGATAGCAGCAAGAAGTCCTTTAAAGCTTAAATGCCAGAGTGCGCTCATTCAGAGGGAGGAAGCGATGCCCGCCGAGAACCTCGCGATCGGAATCGACATCGGGGGAACTAAGATTTCCGGGGGTGTTGTAGATGGTAATGGCCAGATCCTGCGCCGAAGTTTCCGTCCCACTCCGGGTCAGAATGCAGCTTTGACCGAAGACGCTATCGCCGCCGTAGTTAATGAGCTGAGCGATAGTAACCAGCACCTACCAGTAGGTATCGGTGCTGCCGGGTGGATCAATCGAAGTGGCTCTCACGTCCTGTTTTCGCCTCATCTTGCTTGGCGCGATGAGCCGGTGTTGGAACGTCTCGAAGCTAAAATGAACCGCCAGGTCAGCTTAAACAATGATGCGGATGCTGCTGGATGGGCGGAACACCATTTTGGTGCCGCACGCGGCGAAAAACTCAGCGTTTGCCTAACGCTTGGCACCGGCATTGGCGGCGCAATCATTTTTGATAATCGAATTTTACGGGGCAGCTTTGGCGTTGCGGGCGAGTTCGGCCATCAGACCTTAGTAGTAGAGGGGCATCGCTGCCCCTGCGGCAACCGCGGGTGTTGGGAGCAATATGCCTCAGGTAACGCGCTGGGACGCGAAGCCGCAGAGCTTGTCCGGCTCAACTCTCCCCGAGCGCACAATCTTCGTGACGCCTGCTCTTCGGACCCTGCGTTGGTCACCGGCGCGATGGTGACATCTTTGGCAGCTGATGGTGACCTAGCCTGTATGGAACTCATTGAAGAGATGGGGCGTTGGTTGGGAATGGGAATCTCAAACCTTGCTGCAGTTCTGGATCCTGGCGTCGTGGTGATTGGTGGGGGACTGGGATCTGCTTCTACCTCCCTGATTGCAACGGCCGAGGCAACGTACCGAAAACTCCTTCCAGGACGTGGATATAGACCCTATGCGCGCATCGTCCGTGCGCAGCTCGGTGCGGATGCCGGGTTGATCGGTGCCGCGGATTTAGCACGGCATGGCCGCTAACTAACCTGAAAGTGCGTAGAGCGGACTGTGTCCCAGAGTCGATATCCAAGGTAATGTTTCGGTCTCTCCGGAGAGGTCTACGCCATTCTCCTGAAAGGAGAAGCCGGGCATCGACTACGTGACGAGTTGAAAGTGCCAGAGCAGGACCTCATGAACACGGCGAAAAATTTACCTAAGTGATCGTTTGAGAGCCTTACTTTTCCGTTAACGCGGGAGAATGGGGCTCTCAATGTATACAAACTTGCCCCCATTATGGACGAATACACCTTGACGGTAGGCGCGCCAATAAATAGCATGGGAGGAAACTCATGTTTCATATTAGGCAACCCCTGAGTAGGTGTGCCGGGAGGAAGCGTTCATGAAAGAAGTACGGATCGAAGAAAATGGGAACATCGGCCCCATCAATGCCGCCGTCATTCCCCGTTACGCAGGCGGTGGCACCTACGCACGGTTGCCACGCCTAGATCAGGTATCAAAGTCGGATATCAAAATTGTTGGCGTTCCGTTTGATAGCGGTGTTTCTTACCGCCCCGGGGCCCGCTTCGGCGCAAACCACGTGCGTGAATCGTCGCGATTGATCCGTCCTTATAATCCGGCCGTCGACGTTTCACCTTTCGCCTTGAGCCAGGTCTCCGACGCCGGGGATATGGCAGTCAACCCGTTCAATATCAATGAAGCCATTGAGACCATCGAACACAACGCGCTGGAGCTGACCGAGGATGGCGCAACGTTGGTGACTATCGGCGGTGACCACACCATTGCGCTGCCTTTACTGCGTGCCGCCTCGCAGCGCGCAGGAGCACCGGTAGCTATGTTGCACTTCGATGCGCACCTGGACACTTGGGATACCTACTTCGGCGCTGAATATACCCACGGCACACCATTCCGTCGTGCTGTTGAAGAAGGCATCCTCGATACGGAAGCGATCTGCCATGTGGGAACCCGTGGTCCCCTCTACGGCAAGAAGGACCTGGAAGATGACAAGCGTTTCGGGTTTGGCATCGTTACCAGCTCAGATGTCTACTATCAGGGTGTTAAAGAAATTGTTGCCAAACTGCGGGATCGTATCGGCAACCGTCCGCTCTACATCTCGGTAGATATCGACGTTCTTGACCCAGCACATGCGCCTGGCACTGGCACGCCAGAAGCCGGCGGTATTACTAGCCGTGAACTGTTGGAGATTTTGCGCGGGCTGCGTGGATTGAAAATTGTGGGTGCCGATATTGTTGAGGTGGCGCCTGCCTATGATCATGCTGAGCTCACGGGAGTTGCAGCCTCGCACGTCACCTATGACTTGATCAGCTTGATCAGTGAATACCGTCAGCTGAATGGACAGAACAACTAATGAGCAACGAAACGCAGCGTAACGGTGGTGATCTCGTTGTTGAAACGCTCAGTGCTCTCGGTGCTAAAACAGTCTTCGGGATTCCCGGGCAACATGCGTTGGGTCTTTTTGACGCGTTGTCCCGCTCCAATCTGCAATTCATTTCTTCGCGGGTGGAAAACAACTCTGCGTTCGCCGCGGATGGTTATAGCCGCGCCACCGGTGAGGTAGGAGTACTCTTCCTTTCCACCGGCCCCGGAGCGCTGACGTCTCTGGCCGGGTTGCAGGAAGCCTACGCCACCGGCGTACCAATGGTGGTTATTGCAAGCCAGATCCCACTGGATGGCTTGGGTGCACGACGTAAAGGCATGTTGCACCAACTTGATGACCAGAAGGCTTCGGCCGCAAACGTCACCAAGTTCCAGCAAACGGTGCATCACGCCTCCGGCATACCTTCGGCGATCCAAGATGCTTGGGCACAGGCGGTAACCGTACCGATGGGTCCGGTGTGGGTTGAAGTGCCCCAGGACGTCTTACTGGCACCGGTCTTTGTTCCACCCGTGCACGATGCTCTGGCTGAGGCTTATGAGCATCCACCTCGGGTCGAGCTGATTGATGAGGCAGTTCGCTGGCTTTCAGATGCTAAACGACCAGTCATTGTTGCCGGCGGGGGAGTGCGACGGGCCTCAGCAGCAAGCGAACTGCTGCAGGTCGCCGAGAAGCTTAATGCTCCAGTGCTTTGCACCCCTGGCGGCAATGGTGCGTTCCCTTGGGAACACGAGCTTTCTTTGCAGTCGTGGGTAGAGGACCGATACGTCACTGAGGTCTTAGAGGACGCAGATGTCTTGGTAGTTGTGGGCTCGTCGCTGGGCGAAGTGTCCAGTAATTATTTCACCCTGGCTCCTCGCGGACACATGATTCAAATCGATGCCGAGCCACGGGTGCTTGAATCAAACACCCCGGCCCTTGGAATCCGCGCGGATGCCAAGACTGCTTTGGAATTTCTAGTCTCGAAACTCAACACCACTGAATTGTCTAGTAGCCCAGACTGGCACGGACAAAGTCCGGCGCAATTGGTTGCTCAAACTCTGGGCAAGGTGCAGGACCGGCTGCGAGGACAAGGGCTGGACCTCGAGCAGAAGTTCATGGCCGATATCCGTGAAGCGGTGCCCGCGGATATGCAGACCTTCTGGGATATGACGATTGCGGCTTACTGGGGCTGGAGCTGCTGGGATTCTCGCGATGGTGAATTCCACTCGGCGCAAGGTGCCGGTGGATTAGGCTTTGGATTCCCGTCGGCCATTGGCGGTTCCATCGGCCTGCAAATCAAGGGTGCTTCGGCCGCACAGGCGAGAGTTCTAGCGGTATCGGGCGATGGTTCGTCCATGTATTCAATCGCTGAACTGGCCACCGCGAAGCAACACAACGTTCCTGTGACATGGCTAATCGTTGATGATGGCGGCTACGGAATTTTGCGTGAATATATGGAAGGGGCCTTTGGCAAGGCCACAGCTACCGAGCTAACCAGGCCCGATTTTGTGGCGCTAGCTCAATCGTTCGGAGTTCCAGCACGGCTGGTGGAAGCAGATCAGATTGGTGATGCGCTCCGTGAATCATTTACGGGCGAAGGACCTAATGTGATCGTTGTGCAGACGCTACTACGCATGTTTGCGCCGACCCACCTAGGGCAATAGCACATAGTTTCGGCGCCCTCGAAAGGGGGCGCCGAGGTGCCTGTGCTAATGCGTGAAGTGGTAAACCACTCCGAATAGCAATGTGGAAACGCCCATGCTTATACCGATGAGCAGTGGTTCCCAGTCCAGAAACTGGATCGCCAACATCAATGCGAAGGTCGTGAAGAGCAATATTGCCCCAATTCCTCCGATGATCACCCCTCCGCCACCATGATGCTGCACGGCGGAATGTGCAGTCCTTTGGATATGTGGTGCCATGCCCTCATGGTACGACCGAAGCCGGCAAAATTGCCCTGCCTTGGTAAAAAATTCGATATTGTCAGATTTGATTGGTGCGCGTCTGAGTGCGCAGTTGATGTACTCGCAGCGCTGCATTGTTGAGTGATTCGTAATTAGCTCCGGGGCCTTGGGCGATAAACCCTTCGCAGAGGTGATCGGCAGCGACTTGTTTGCCGAAAGCCAAACCCCGATAAGTCCCTCCAGTCATCCGAATTAGGTGTGCGCCGGCTGCGATGTCCCAGGCTTTGGTATCAAAACCGATACTAGCGTCGCACCATCCGGCCGCCACATGCGCGAGCCCCAGTGCGGCTGACACTTTGCGACGTACCGTGGCAAAGTCTTGAATCCATGCTCCGAATAGTTCCAAAGCCAGAGGTCCGTCTTTAATTAGGGATTCAGCGCCGGGGTAGTCGGTCATCAGATTCGCGCGTGCCTGCTCGGGACGTGGACCCGGGCTAAGACGCTGGTTGTTGAGGAATGCAGCCTCGGCGTTAGCACTAAATTGATCGCCAGAGATCGGGTCAACGATTACCGCGGCAACTAACTGATTGTCGATGGCCGCAGCGATAGAGACGCAAAAAAACGCAATGCCGTGCACGAAGTTGCTGGTCCCATCGATCGGATCAACTATCCATTGCACTTGGCCGGCCTCCGGAGTTCCCGAATCCATATCAATATTTTCTTCACCGAGAACCCAAGAGTCCGGAAAAGCGGTACGCAGCGAGCTTGTGATGATCTCCTGGCTTTGCTTGTCCACGGCGGTGACTAGATCATGACTGTTAGTTTTCTCTTCAGCGGTGATGTTGTTTCGAAATGCTCCTTGAATTACGGGAGCAGCCTGAAGCGCGGCGTTCAGCGCCGTGAGTCGAAGAGTCTCAGCCAGTTCCGGCAAGGAAGCTATTTTGTGTGAAGTCACGGTTTAACCCTACTCGGTGCGCGGTCGTCGGTCAGTTTTGCGGGGTTATTGAAGACCGGACAGTTAGACTTCCAGTATGAGTAGCATGCAACCGATTGTGCCTAAAGAGTCATTAACGGATCAAGTCACCAACAAGATTCGCGCGGCGATAGTTTCCGGTGAAATGACGCCGGGCAATCACTACTCGGCGATTGCTATTTCCGAGAAGCTTGGAGTTTCGCGTACTCCGGTACGGGAAGCGTTGCAGTTGCTCGAAAAAGAAGGCATTGTGACGGTCGCGAAAAATCGTGGTGTGCGCGTGAATCAGATTTCCTTGGACGATATAGTCGAGGTTTTCCAAATTCGCTTGGTTGTGGAGCCGCCAGCCGCAGCCCGTGCGGTACTTAACGCCAGCGAAGCCGATCTCGAGATTTTACGCGAACTGCACCATGAGATGATCCAAGTGGGGCAAACCGGAGATGGGCGCGCCACCTTAGAGGCGGATAAGAAATTCCATCTTTACTTGCTCGGGTTGGCGCGTAACGCGAAACTTGACGGCATTGTCGGTGAGCTGCGCAATTTAGTCTTAGCCCATGGACAGGTCACGATTCCACAGGCGCGAACTAGCCAAGATCTAGCGGGTGACCGTGACGAGCTCATGAATGCAATCTTGAACCGTGATCCGTCCGGCGCGCAGCTCGCCATGCAAAATCACGTCTTGCGTACCGCACAGATGCTCGTGCGAGCGGTGTGTGCGCGCACGTCAGGGCTGAATGATGAGCAGTACTTGTCTCGTTTGGAAGAGCTTATCTTTTAACCTCGATTATTCCCTGTCCTATTGAACAGTAGAACTAATTGACATACAGTTGCATGCAACATGTAACTGTATTTTTTAGGATCAGATCGTAGGTGGCCCATGACTCAACCAATGCAAGGCGTTAAGGTTGTCGACCTGTCGCGGATCCTTGCCGGTCCGTTATGTACCATGACGCTGGGCGACTTCGGGGCTGAGGTGCTCAAAGTCGAAAGTCGCGCAGGAGACGAAACACGAGGGTGGTTGCCACCTGTCACCAGCGATGGTGTGAGCACGTACTACTCGGCAGTGAACCGTAATAAGCAGGCAATTGTCGTCGATTTCAAAAACTCCGACGAACTGCGCGAATTGTGCAAAATTATTGACGATGCAGATGTGCTTGTACAAAACTTTCGTCCTGGTGTGCTCACCCAATTTGGACTCGACTACGAATCTGTCAAGGAAACGAATCCCGGCCTGGTGTATTGCTCAATTTCCGGATTCGGTGACCGGGGCGGTGCCAGTCTTCCAGGGTTTGATCTTCTGGTTCAGGCGGTCGGCGGATTGATGAGCATCACCGGAGAACCTGAGGGGACACCAAGCAAGGTAGGTGTGGCTTTGGTCGATGTACTTGCGGCCCAGAATGCGACAACCGGAATCCTGCTTGCCCTGCGCGAACGCGAACAAAGTGGTCTGGGCCAAAAGGTAGATATTTCGCTGATGACATCAATGCTGGCAGGACTCACGAATCAAGCCAGCAGTACCGTGGCCACTGGTGAATCACCGCCGCGCTTGGGCAATGCGCATCCGAGTATCGCGCCTTATGAAACCTTCGCAACAGCGGACGGGGTGATGGTGATCGCTGTCGGAAATAATCGTCAATTCTCAGCTCTGGTCGCAGAACTAGGAACGCCTGAGTTCGCCAGCGACAAACGTTTTGTTGACAACCTGGAGCGTGTAAAAAATCGACGGGAGCTCAAGGAGCTCATTGAAGAAATCACGGTTCAGGACAGCGCAAGCCGATGGACAAGTCGTCTAATGCAGGCTGGAGTTCCAGCCGGCAAAGTCAACTCTGTCGGTGAAGCCTTAGAGCTCGCGGCAACGCTCGGACTGGAACCTCTGGTGAGTATCGAGGACTCAGCTACCGGACGGCATTCAACACAGGTGGCAAGTCCTATTAACCTTTCACGAAGTAAAGCAGAATACCGTCTTGTGCCCCCGGACCTGGGCGAACACCAGCAATCTTTTCTCAGCACCACCAAACTCTAAAGGAGATAATTCCATGAATAATTCACTGTCATCTGCAGCCTTAGAGCCGGCGGATCTGATCAACTTTGATGCGTTACTCAGCGGCGAAGAACTCGCCTTACGTAACAACGTGCGCTCATTTGTTAACGAAAATATCAAACCGAATATTGCGAACTGGTATGAAAAAGCCATTTTCCCTTTGGAAATCGTACCGGAGATGGCGAAGCTCGGCCTGCTTGGCATGCACCTTGAAGGCTACGGCTGTGCAGGACGATCAGCAGTTGAATATGGTCTAGCCGGTGCCGAATTGGAGGCCGGAGATTCCGGATTACGCACCTTCGTCTCGGTTCAAGGATCACTGGCCATGAGCGCCATTTACAAGCACGGTTCGGAGGAGCAAAAACAAGAATGGTTGCCACAGATGGCAGCGGGCCAAGCAATTGGTTGTTTTGGTTTGACTGAGCCGACCGCGGGTTCGGACCCCTCTAGCATGACAACTTTCGCCCGCCGGGATGGTGATGACTGGGTACTAAACGGACTGAAGCGTTGGATCGGCTTGGCCAACGTCGCCCAGGTAGCGGTCATCTGGGCACAAACCGACGAAGGTATCCGCGGATTTGTGGTTCCCACCAAGACCGCCGGGTTCAAAGCCACACCCATTGAACCTAAACTCTCAATGCGTGCCTCTATTCAATGCGAAATTGAAATGACCGACGTTCGTCTGCCAGCAACCGCAGTGCTTCCCAACGTGGTTGGTCTCAAGGGCCCATTTTCTTGTCTGAATGAAGCTCGCTACGGAATTATCTGGGGCGCTATGGGCGCTGCACGCGACTCCTTTGAAGTAGCGTTGAAATATTCGCAAGAACGACTGCAGTTTGATAAGCCGCTGGCCGGCTACCAAATGACACAGCAGAAACTGGTCGACATGGCCTTGGAGATCAACAAGGGCTTCCTGCTTGCTCTACATATTGGTCGTCAGAAGGACGCCGGAACTCTGGATCTGCACCAGATTTCAGTAGGCAAACTCAATAACTGCCGTGAGGCCATCGCAATCTGTCGCGAAGCTCGAACGATTTTGGGCGGTAACGGCATTACTCTGGACTACTCGCCATTGCGCCATGCCAACAACCTCGAGTCGGTGCGTACCTACGAAGGAACCGATGAAGTGCACACGCTGATACTTGGCAATAAGCTCACCGGCATTCCGGCCTTCCGTTAAAGATCTTCTGTACTAGAAAAGCCGAAAAATATGACACAGCAGACCGCAGCAACTCTCCGCCAATATATAAATGGCCAGTGGATCCCCGGCAAAGCCGACGAGATCGTCTCGACGAGTGCAGCCGACTCTGAGATTCTCGTGGCCTCTGGAAAAGCCGCAAATACCGCACAGGTCAGCGAGGCTTTCACGGCAGCCGAAGGTGCCAGGGCTAGCTGGTCCGCCACGCCTATGGCCGAACGCGCAGGGTATCTCCTGAGAGCCTCGGCTTATCTTAACGAGCATGCGCAGCAATTTGGAACCGAGCTGTCCACCGAAGAGGGTAAGACTCTCTCCGAAGGAATCGGCGAGGTACGTAGGGCCGGACAAATTCTGTCCTATTACGCCGCGGAGTCTGAACGAAGCAGTGGAAGTATCTTCCACTCTCCTCGCGCCGGAGAACAGATCCTGGTGTCCCATAAGCCTTTGGGTGTGGTGGGGATCGTAACGCCGTTCAACTTCCCGATAGCCATCCCCGCATGGAAAATTGCGCCGGCACTGATTTTTGGGAACACCGTGGTGTTCAAACCTGCAAGTCTCGTCCCGTTGTTGGCGACGCGGTTGGTCCAGGCGTTTGAACATGCGGGCCTGCCGGAGGGAGTGCTTAACCTGATCATCGGTCCTGGCTCGCTGGGGGACTCAATTATGGATCAGCCGCAGCTTTCAGGATTGTCATTCACTGGGTCTACGGGAGTTGGACGTAAACTCTGTGCGCTGGGAGCGGCGCGCGGAATACCGGTGCAAGCCGAAATGGGCGGTAAAAATGCCTCGGTAGTACTTGCTGATGCGGATCTGGACCTTGCCAGCGAACAGGTACTGTTTGGTGCTTTTCGGTCTAGCGGGCAAAAATGCACCGCCACCAGCAGACTCATCCTTGACGAGTCTATTGCCGATGAATTTCTGAAAAAACTCATCCTACGGTTGTCCCAATGGGTTACCGGTGATCCACTGGACCCAGCCGTACATATGGGGCCTGTCGTTGATATTAAATCAGCTAACTCCGTCCGGAATGGGATTATCAAGGCGAAGTCCAAGGGCGCCGAGGTCGTCTTTGAAGGTCAGGCTCCTAAGGGCGCAACCTATATCGCGCCCACAATTTTGGGGATCAGCAATGATGCCCCAGGCCGAGCCAATCCGGCGTGGCGAGACGAATTTTTCGCTCCGGTACTCACCTTGTTGCGAGTCTCGGGAAATGAAGAGGCTTTTGCCGCTGCTGAGGACTCAGAATTTGGGCTGAGCCTAGCCTTGTTCACCCGGGACTTAGCCACGGCTATCGATGCGCAGCAACGACTAGATGTCGGCATTCTCCATGTGAATTCTGAATCTGCCGGAGCCGATCCGCATGTACCATTTGGCGGCGCCAAAGCTTCGGCCTATGGCCCGAAAGAGCAAGGAGCAGCTGCGAGAGAGTTCTATACTCACACCACGACTGTTTATTTACGAGGTTAGGAAGAAGCAAAGGTGCGTATCAGTAATATTCTCGTCATTGGCGCCGGGACCATGGGGCGTCAGATTGCCATGAGCTGCGCGCTGAGCGGCTTCACGACCATCCTGCAGGATATCTCAGGCGCGGCCTTGCAAGCGGCTCGCGCGGAATTGGAAAATTGGGCGGCCGGGAGAATCTCCAAGGGTAAATTGCGCGCCGAAGACGTTGAGCTGGCCCTGGCTCGACTGACTCAATCCACCGAATTAGCTACCAGTGCTGCGCAATCAGATCTGGTGATCGAGGCTGCCACCGAGCGCCTGGAAATCAAACGAGCCATCTTCGCCGAGTTGGGCCAACACGCGCCAGTCCACGCGATTCTTGCAACAAACTCGTCGACCTTGGCATCATCACACGTAGCTGAAGCTAGTGGGCGGGCGACCCAAGTTTGCAACATGCACTTCTTCAACCCGGCCTTGGTGATGAAGTGTGTGGAGATTGTGCGAAATGCGCAGACTAGCGACGCGACGATTGCTTCGGTCACAGAGGTGGCCCGAGCATTGGGCAAGCAGCCAGTGCTGGTGAATAAGGAGGTTCCAGGGTTCATTGCTAACCGTATGATGGGCGCTATTCAGCAAGAAGCCCTGAACCTGGCTTCGAAAGGGGTAGCGAGTATCGAGGATATCGATACCACCGCACGTACGGCACTGGGGCACCCGATGGGTCCCTTTGAACTCATGGACCTGGTGGGGTTGGACGTTATTGATTTCATCGCGCAGGCGACCTACGCGGAAACTGGTGAGCCGAGTGATCAACCGCACCCGATGATCACCGAGAAGGTCGCTGCGGGAAAGCTCGGACGTAAGAGCGGTCAGGGATTTTACCGCTACGACCAAGAGAAATAGCTTGCGTACTGGTTGTGATGGCCGGTGCCTAGAGCGGCCATCACAACTCTTACCTGCCGGCAGTGAGCCAAACGCTAGACGATTTCTGGCTGTTCACCCAGAATAAAGTGTCTCCCCGAAATTGAGTCGACGGTAACTCGGATCCAGAAATCTTTAATCGTCTGCACCCACGGGGTGACACCACTTTCGCGTGCCTCAGTGATGTCGGCTTCGTGTTCTAGCACTTCCGCGCTTCCGTGGACTACGACGGACCAGGCCTCATTAGATAGGATTCCATCCGCCTCGAACGCGATAGAAGAATTAACCACCATCGAGGCAAGCTTGTTGCCAGGTGAAGTCCGTAGGTAGATATTTCCCTTGTGAACTGCGTAGTTTACCGGGACGATATCGATCATCCCACCAACAGTCGTGGCTACTCGTCCATGTGCTGTGTGGGTGAGTAATTCCCAGGACTGTTCATCGTTGAGCACCAATACGGGTGCGCCGTTTTCGTGTTCGAATCTCATAGCCTAAGTTTTCTACGTTATGTAGAAAAAGGCAAGAGGCGTAGTGGCTTTTGTTTTGAGCCACACCGAAGCCGTTGAACGTGAAAGACTAGGAATATGAGCCATGCTGCAAATGATGGGGTCGCGCGCCACGTCGCGTCGCGAATTGAAGATCAGTTTCTGCAATTTCGGGCGCGTCGTGCCATAGACAAAGGTCTCGACCCAGTAATCCTTCCCTATAACGGATATGGCTATGCCGCGCAAGACGGTGGGTGGGTGCGTGTCCTGGCCCGAGTCGTAATGGCTAAACCCGGTGCCTTTGAAGGCGGAAAGCATAAAGCCAAAGTTGTCGAAGATGGTATCCGTGGATTTCGAAACTTCACTTCCGCGGTTCTACCTTTCGGCAAGGTCACAGTTTTAGCCGCCGGCAAGCACTTCGAAGTTCATGCAGATCGCGGTGGGGTACTCGATGTTAAGCTCGCGGTCGATTTGCCAGTTGGGTGGAATGATATTCAACTGATCGCGCATAATGGGCAATCGGCCACTGCGCAGGTACTTGTGATCGACGAGAAACAGCGCTTTGGCATTATTAGCGACGTTGACGACACTGTTGTGGTCACCGCATTGCCCAGGCCTCTTCTCGCGGCATGGAATTCATTTGTGCTTTCCGAACATGCCCGCGTTGCGACACCTGGCATGGCGGTAATGATGCAGCGTGTACTGGCTGAGCATCCTACAAGTCCCACGATTTATCTGTCCACCGGTGCCTGGAATGTCGCGCAGACTTTAGAAAGATTCATATCGCGCAATTTGTACCCGAGAGGACCGTTGTTGCTAACGGACTGGGGGCCCACGGATCGCGCGTGGTTCCGTAGCGGTATGCAACATAAGGTTGATCAATTGCGCAGGCTCGCCGAGGAGTTTCCCAACATCGAGTGGATGCTCATTGGTGATGATGGGCAGCATGACCCGACAATCTATGCTGAGTTTGCGCGTCGCTATCCGGAGCACGTGCGTACCATCGTCATTCGTCAGCTGACTCCTTCAGAAGCAGTGCTTGCGGGTGGCCGTTCCACGGATCTGCGGCGCACCACACCTGGTATCCGCTGGACTTATGAACCAGATGGATCGCAAATTCTTGAACAGCTATCTGAGTACAAATTGATAAGTCCTGAAGAACGCATGCCGGAGGCGAACTGATGGCCGGCTCAGTTTTACGTGTAGAGATTCCCATGCGCTGGGGCGATATGGATGCGTACGGCCACGTCAACAACGTAAATTTGATCAGGCTTATGGAGGAAGCGAGAATCGCTGGATTTGGGGTACCAGGGGGCACCGGTGCGCCGGGTATTATGCCGAAGGTAAATATTTTTTCTGCGGTTCCCGAAGGTGTGCAAATTCTTGTCGTGGAGCATCGCGTGCGGTATTCCAAACCCTTAGAATACCGAAATGTTCCGGTCAACGTGGATTTGTGGGTTGCTAATATCAAACCTGCGAGCTTCGATATCTGTTACGAATTTCGAGATCCGGTGAGCGATCAAGTCTGCGTTAAAGCATTAACGACGCTTGCCTACTTCGATCCAGCGGTTGGTCGCGTGCAGCGACTCAGTAGCGACGAGCGTAGCTCGCTGGCCACGATGGAAGGCGTTTCGACATTTGTGCGGTAAACATTCGGCGACTAATCAAATAGGATAGAACCATCTAGCCTTATTCGATGGGGGAGTGGTTTTGTGGCACGACCAGAAGGTGGGCGCCCAGTGCGTCCACAGGTAGTTTTGCAGGTTGTTAAGCGTCAACAAATTTCCGATCATCTGGTGCGCCTCACCTTTGGCGGTCCTGGATATGAAAATTTTGTTGATAAGTCGGCAACTGACCGTTATATAAAGATACTTTTTGCGAAGCCCGAACTTGGCTTAACACCTCCCTACGACTTGGATGCGTTACGTGAACGCTTGCCGGGCGAAGATCTCCCGGTGCGGAGAACCTACACGGTGCGCCGTTCGGACGCGGAATCACGCACCATAGAGGTTGACTTTGTAGTGCACGGAAGCGAGGGTTTGGCTGGACCTTGGGCTCGCGATGCCAAGATTGGCGATTCGGTCTGCTTCTCCGGGCCGGGCGGTATGTTCGCGCCGCAAAGTGACTTCGATTTCCACCTATTTGCTGGCGACGAAACTGCAATCCCTGCGATTGCGGCATCTCTTGAGGCCATGGAAGATGACATGGCTGGACAGGTGCTTATAGAAGTTGAGGATGCGGGGGATGAAATTGAACTTTCAGCACCAAGCGGCGTGGGAATTCGTTGGATTCACCGAGGCAGCGAGTTCACTCCAGAATCATCGATCATAGAAGCTGAAGTACGCCAGTTTCCTTGGCCTTCAGGCCGAGTGCAGGTGTTTGCACATGGTGAACGAGAAGTGGTGAAAGCCTTGCGTTCCTACTTTTATGATGAACGCGGCGTGGACAGGCGAGACATGTCGTTGTCAGCGTATTGGGCCTATGGACGCGCCGAGGATGCTTTCCAAGCAGAAAAGCGATCGCCAGTCGGACAGATTTTTGACGAGCCGCCGGCCTCTAAATGAACGCATGACGCGACGCAGGGAATCAAGACCTAGTGTCGTTAGGCTGGCCTAAATATTATTTTAATGAATTAGGCGACTGATTCATAGTCTAATCCGGAGTTTTTCAGGTAAGCTGAGATCAACGCCTTCTTCGTGTGTGGTCGAAGAAGGCGAACATAATGCTTGAATCGGTTGTTTGGAATTACTAGCGCGGATTGCTCACCGTCGCGGTACCTAGTACACCGAAAAAGCGAAAAATACGGAACGGCTGAAGCGCTCATTCAGGCGAACCTAATGCTGAGGCATGCCGATACGTTCTTCGCGGCATGCCTCAGCTTTTCTTTGCATCCAGAGCCCAAAGTAAAACGGTAGCTAGTGATCCGGCGCCATCCGGGATTTCGAGCGTGTCTGATTGCTTGACCCCTAGCGTGGCCAACGCCCGTTTTACCACTAGATCCGTCCGGAGAAATATGGATTGCTGCCTCAGACCGCGCAACGCTACGTAATTGCGGGTCCAAGGGCCTACGCCTTTCAAAGCCTGTAATGAGTCGAGAAAATTCTCCTGGCTCTCGACCAAATGCTGCCCAGTGTGGACATACCAATGAGCAACACGTTGCACGGTTTGTGCGCGAGATAATGGGCAGCGGATTATATGTTGCAGTTCCTCGGCAGTATTTTGGGAGGTGCTCAGCGCATCAGGAAATACGTGAAGGCCACACTCATGAAGTTGACCGAGCTCTTGGACATAACGAGTTGCCAGGGTGCGGGCTGCGCTAGTGGATATTTGCTGTCCCAGAATAGTGGTCATCAAAGCCTCAAAAAGATCTGGATAACCGATGAGTCGTAGGTTCGGGAATCGTTGCACCGCAGGCTTCAGTATGTCGAGACTTTCCAGTTTCGCGTAGCCTTGCAGCTGGTCCTGAGGTAATCCCAACCAACTGTTGATAATTTCTACAAGCTCACTTTGTAACCTCTGCGGGGTTTGAGTCTCAATGGTTACCTCGGTGGGGCTGAGCCATAGCTTCGTTGCGTAGTATTCACCGCCAAGGCTTAGCACGCGTTTGATGCTCGCCTCATGAAAATCTAAGATCTCTTGATTTGCCAGCGAATGTACCTTGAGAACCGAGAGTGTCTGCGCGATATCCAGTACCCCTGACGCGGGCAACGTGAAAATCATCTATTCCGTCCATATTCCAGAGGATCCGCGCCGATGTGAGCCGACTAGATGGGTGTCCACTATGCCTACTGCTTCCATCAGTGCATACATGGTTGTGGGACCGACAAACTTAAAGCCATGCTTCTTTAATGCGTTGGCCAGTGCTTTTGACTCAATGCTTTGAGTCGGGATTTCGGTATAGGTTTTCGGCTCGGGGGTGAACTCGGGTTTAAAAGACCAGATGAATGCGGACAGCCCCCCAGAGGCACGTAAATCGAGTGTTGCCTGGGCGTTGTTGATGATTGCACGGATCTTGAGTTTATTGCGCACGATGCCAGGATCGCTCATGAGCCGCTGATAATCGGGTTCGGTAAAACTGGCAACCAGTTGCGGGTCGAAGCCGCAAAAAGCGGCACGAAAATTTTCTCGTTTAGCCAGAATTGTCGACCAAGACAAACCGGACTGAAACCCTTCTAAGCACAGCCGTTCGAAGAGTGCCTGTTCCTCGGTGACGGGCATGCCCCACTCGGAGTCGTAATAATCGCGGAGCATTGCATTGGTCGAAGCCCAAAGTGGGCGTGCGAGACCATCTGTGCCAATGACTAGATCTTCACTCATCTTTTCATCATGCCACTTTCGGGCTCTCGGGGATGGCGTCGTGAAGATCGCTAAAGCTGGCCTTCCAAGATATCATCGTAAGATGGCGATGATAATGTCAGTTGACGATGCAGTGGATCAGGTAACGCAGCTTAAAAAAATGGCTGCGCTGTTTCATGCGCTGGCCGACCCTACTCGGCTGCTCATCCTGGAACACCTTTTAACCGGTGAGCACAAAGTCAAAGAACTCACCGAACACCTGGGGCTGGCCCAAAGCACCGTCAGCGCACATTTAGCCTGTCTGCGCGAAAGTGATTTAGTCTCGGTACGTGCTCAAGGCAGGGCCAGCCTTTATTCACGAACAGAAAGCACGCAACTTTCCTTAATTCTCACCCAAGCGGCGGAGTTGGCAAGCGTCTGTGGCAGTGAACATCATTGGCATGAAGAGCACCCGAACCAGCCTGAGGAGGTCTAACCATGGGACACGATCACGGTTCTGGGCACGGGCATAACCATGACCACTCCACGGTGAACCGCACCAGACTTACCTGGGCCTTCGTCATTACCGCAAGCATTCTGGTCGCCGAAGTGGTTGGCGCATTGCTGACAAATTCGTTGGCGTTGCTAGTTGATGCGGCCCATATGCTGACTGACTCATTTGGACTCTTGCTTGCCCTGACCGCGGCAAATCTTATCTTGCGAAAGCCTACTCTCAAACGCACTTGGGGGTTCCGTCGAGCCGAGGTGCTCTCTGCGACCGTGCAGTCCGCACTGTTACTCGCTGTAGGAATCTACGCAGCGGTCGACGCGGTGCGCCGGCTCTTTATCCCAACACAAGTGCACGCTGACGGGTTGCTCATCTTCGGCATTATCGGGTTGGTCGGAAACCTGATTGCCATGTGGATTATCTCAGGTGGACGCGAAGCTAACCTGAATATGCGTGCTGCGTTTCTTGAAGTACTCAATGATGCATTGGGTTCGGTTGCAGTCATTGTTGCCGCGCTAGTTATCCATTTTACTGGGTGGACAAGTGCCGACTCGGTCGCTGCGATAGTCATCGCAGCGTTGATCGTGCCACGGGCGGTCAAACTACTGGGCGAGACCACACATATTTTGCTTGAATCGACTCCACGGGGGCTGGATCTGGAAGCTGTTCGGGTGCACTTGGAACAACTTGGCGGAGTGCTCGCGGTCCACGATCTCCATGCAAGCCAGATTGCTTCAAACCTACCGGTACTGACCGCGCATATCGTTGCCGAAGACCGGATGTTTACCGCAGGCGCTACGGGCCAGCTCTTGCGCGATCTACAGCAATGCGTTGCCGACCATTTTGAGGTCAGTATTGAGCATTCAACGTTCCAAATTGAACCGAAAAGCCATCGAGACTCGTCGTATCACTCGCAATGTTAGCATCGGTAAACCATAGATATTGAGCTCAGGGCACGCGTTCTCATCCCTGGGTATGATTTGCCTACCGAAGATACAGACCTTCCGGCCGATCCCTAATTGGCTAGGGGATTTATATAATTGAGGCATGACAACAGAAACGCACCAAGTAACCGACTACGCAGTTCAAGCGCGAGGACTCACGAAAACCTACGGGCACGACAGCACCCGAGTAGAGGCACTGCGCGGAGTCGACGTGGCATTTGCTCGCTCGCGTTTTACTGCCATCATGGGGCCTTCAGGCTCCGGTAAGTCGACCTTGATGCATTGTCTGGCGGGTTTGGACAACGCCGACGCTGGAGAAATCATCATTGGCGGCAAGAACCTCACCGAGCTAAACGATGATCAATTAACCACTATGCGCCGTGAACAGATCGGCTTCGTTTTTCAGTCCTTCAACCTGGTTCCCACGCTTAATGCCAGAGACAACATCCTGCTTCCGTTGTCTCTAGCCGGCAAAAAGCACGACCGCTCATGGTTCAATGTGGTCATCGATGCGCTGGGCTTACGAGACCGTCTCACGCACAAACCTCATGAGCTTTCCGGCGGTCAGCAGCAACGTGTAGCGGTGGCCCGTGCCCTCCTCACCCGCCCAGAGGTAGTCTTTGGCGATGAGCCTACAGGAAATCTGGATTCCCGTACCGGCGCGGAAGTGCTCTCCCTGATGCGCACCTCGACCCGTGAAATGGGACAAACCATCATTATGGTGACCCACGACCCGGCAGCAGCATCTTACGCCGACACCGTGTTACTCATGAAGGACGGAATCCTCGTCGGTTCTCTAGAGAATCCCACCGTCGCCAGCGTCACCGAGGCACTCGCCTCCCTAGCGGAGTAGGACTATGCTTCAGGTAGCCTTAGCCAACATCAAAACTTATGCTCGGCGATATATCGCTGTGCTTCTCGCAGTCGCCATTGGTACCGCCTTCCTCGGCGCTACGCTCGCGGTAGATTCCTCCACTCGCGCAACACTTAAAAACAGCGTCGGCGACGCCTACAAAAACGCCGATTTAATCGCCTCCGTCGATTGGGAATTGACGCCTGCGGATGCTGAGACGACCAGCCTGACCATGGACGTGATTCGTGAGGTGCGTAAACTTCCGGATACCTCCGGGGTCTATGGCAACGGTTTCTTCGGCGCGAACCTCCATACCGGAGAAAACAGCTACAGCGTGATGATGCAGCCAATCTCTGCCGAGCACAAACTTTCTGGTATGACTATGCTTGAAGGCCGCGCTCCGCTGGGAGCGGAGGAAGTAGTTCTCGACGAGAAACATGCAGAGCAAATGGGTGTCTCGATCTCNGATACCGTAGCGGTCAACGCAATGGACGAGTCGAACAAGACGCGTGAACTGAAGGTGGTCGGGATCGTTGAGACCACCACCGACCCAATGTTCTCTTCCTATGCGCAACTCGCCATGGAAGAAAGCGCCTGGGAGCGACTAGCAGGCAAAGACTTCGGAATGAACCTGCTTATGATCGATTCAAAGGGGGATGTTGCTCAGACGAAAGCTACCATCGCACAGTATTTTAGTGACAAAGGCATGGCTGACGTAGTGGTCAATACCGCCGACGAGCAGGTGCTTAAAGATGTGGCGAGTATGACCGGTGGAACCGATCAGCTGACCATCATCCTTCTAGTCTTTGCTTTGGTGGCCTTGGTGGTCACCGGGCTGGTCGTCATGAATACATTCTCGGTAGTTATCGCTCAACGCACCCGTGAGCTCGCACTGCTTCGTACTCTCGGCGCCAAACGTTCGCAGATTCGAAAGTCAGTACTGATCGAAGCATTGCTGATCGGCATCATTGCTTCGGTAATCGGCATGGCGATGGCCATTGCACTCATGGCTGGGTTGATCCAGCTATTGCGCGGCTTCGTGCCGGAAATGTCCTACGCCACATTAGCCTTAGACGCACGCGGTATTATCGTTCCGCTCGTAGTCGGTATCCTCATGACGGTGCTGGCAGCATGGGTTCCTGCGCGCCGCGCTATGGGCCTGGCGCCGCTTGCAGCGTTGCGGCCTTTCGATGCGGCAAGCGTGAAGAACCGCGCGGGGCTAGTTCGAATAATCTTGGGGGCCTTGCTTACTTTGGCAGGGGCGGCATTATTGGGCTTCGGCGCCTACCAAGGCGACCTGCTCATCGCTTTTGCCGGTGGACTGCTTTCCTTCCCAGGCATTCTGATGCTGGCCTCACTGTTTGTCCCTGCCACGGTCTACGGCGTGGGTAAGCTATTAGCTGGGCGTTCGGTAGCCGGAAGGCTAGCTTCGCTTAACGCAGTTCGAAACCCAGGAAGAACCACCGCGACTGCCACCGCATTGTTGATCGGAGTCACTCTGGTGTCGATGATTATGGTCGGCGGACAGAGTGCAAAAGCCACGCTCAACGGCAGCATCAGCGGTGAATACCCTATTGACTTGCAAGTACAGCAAGACACAAAAAATAGCGATGAGTTGGCAGCTAAGCTCGCCAGCGTCGAGGGTATTGAACACGCCGCTGCTTACCAAATGCGCATGGTCAATATCGACTTCCTAAACGGTTCGACGAGCGAAGAATACGCAATGATCGTTGAGCCGCAGTCATACTCAGCGGTGGTGCTTGATCAGAAGATCGTTCCGAAGGATGGCGAACTGCTCTCCACCTGGTGGCAGAACGAAGCAAAATTTGCCAAAGTGAACGGCAACGAGGTGAAACTGAAAACTACCTCGGCCAGTTACGTCGAAAATACCTTGACCGCAGCAACAGCTAAGAATCTGGGAATTTCAGACAAAGACGGAATGTCCGGGGTGGCGATTAAGGTTGATCCATCGCTGTCCAACACGGAAATTAATACACTGGTGGAAACCATCGCCGACGTCGCTAATGTCGAAAACTCTCGGGTCAGCGGCGGCGTCATGGAAAAGTTCATGTTCTCTCAGGTGATCGATGTATTGCTGATGATTGTCTCGGGGCTTCTGGCGGTAGCCGTGCTCATCGCGTTGATTGGCGTGGCCAACACGCTGAGCCTATCGGTACTCGAACGAACACGCGAGAACGCACTCCTTCGGGCTCTGGGCCTGAAAAAGAGGCAGCTTCGTTCCATGCTGGCTACTGAGGCAGTACTCATCGGTGGAGTTGCTGCATTCTTGGGATTGATCTTGGGAGCCATCTACGGACTGCTCGGTGCACACTCAGCGCTGTCCAGCTTGGGAAGCATGCAGTATGAAATTCCGTGGGCTCAGCTGGCAGCAGTTCTAGCTGTGAGCTTGGTTGCGGCGTTGCTTGCCTCGATTACCCCAGGGCGTCGCGCGGCGAAACTTTCTCCAGTAGAGGGGCTCGCCACCGAATAATAAATGTCCACCCACGGGGGCCGGATGAGCTGCAATGCAATTCGTTCGGCCCTCTGCCGACGGATAAGACTATACGTGCAAACCGGTTATCCTCACGGTGGAATATTTCCAGGTTCGACTGGATGCAACTGATGACCTGGCCTGCCGGGTTTCTCTGATTTCCGGCGCCCACGAGAACATCAGACATCGTGAGAGAAGACAAAGGAAGGCAACGCAAACAATGCGTTGCCTTCCTTTACGACGCTGACTAATTACGCAAGGTAATGCTGGTCGCCATAGCGGGGGACCGTCCGGTGGTGACAAAACCAGAGATGTTAGAACCTGGATGCTTGATGATGTCGGTGATAGAACCCAAATGACGGCTCAAATCAATCTTGTCCTCTGGCGCCGCAAGCACCAGATGAAAACCGAACTCTTGCAAAGCTCGTATGCCGGCCGCAGCATATTCCGAGTTCGCCTGAATGAAGGCCTCATCAATCATTACCGTGCCATAGGACGTGAAACCCGCGGAGGCAAACCCCAACTGATAAGCCAGGGCAGCGCCCATAATGAAAGAAGTAAAACGTTGCCCCTCGCCACCGGAAAGAGTGCCTGGTTCCAACCCTGTTTCGATTTCACCGTTCGGTTTGTGCTCGTTACAGCTAATCACCACATGTTGGCGAACGTCCAAGACTGTTGAACGCCATGCATTGAGTCCAGGGTCGCTCAACGCGGCGACTAACGACTCAAGAGCCTGATAGGACTTCGCTAACGTGCTTTCTTCCTTCGTCGTGTAAGCATCGTAAAGAGCTGCCTTCAATTCCTTACGGAAGGTCCCTGCCTCGACAGGTATGGAGTTTTCAACCTCCAGACGCAGAATAGAACCGTGTTCGAAGGTGACGTCAGCAAGAATCTGATTCAACGGCTTGATACGCTCAGAAATCATCCGACGTTCCTCATCGAGCAACTGCAATAAATCGCTGAAACGCTCATAGGAACGATTCGCAAAGTATTCGCGGAACTGTGCCTCGTGATGCGGTAACCCGTCCGCGACGATCTGCCCATGCAGGCTGGCATAGTGTTCCGCCGCTTCCGGACTCGTACCGTGTGTTTGAGCATGGGAAGTTCCGAATTCACGGGCAAACCGTTTAAAGGTTTCGCTCAATGCCCCGGCAACTTCATGACGCTGCGAGCTGAGGTCATTGAGCTGGCCGCCGAGCTGGATCTTTACCTCGGCGAAGGCTTCTGCGATGGCATCTGCTGCCGGGCATTCACCTGCGGCAACTTGGCGCAGAATCGGGCCAAGGATTGCATGTTCGCGTAAGTGGCTAGGCACTGACTGAACCCAGTCACTGGTCGCTTCTGCGACATCAATTGAGGCGAGTAAATGCTTGGCTCGGTCTATTTGAAGTTCCAAATCGCCCACCCGGGAACGGACCAAAGCGAGATCGCCAACTAACTGATCCGACGTCGCCTTGGCGCTTTCAATCTGTTGCCGGATCTTTGAAGAATCTCCGGAAAGTACTAGCGCATCACCGAGCTTCTGCTCGCTGCGGCGAAGTGCTTCTAAAGCCGGTGAAGCATCGAGCTGGGCGAAATTACGCTCGTCCGCCACGATAGCTGCCAGACTCTGGGACTTGGCGAGCACCTTATCTTTCGCCGCGGTCCGTTCATCCGCCGACCGTTGAGCTTTCTGGATTTTCTCCTGAAGGAGGACAGCTTTATTTTGGAGTTCTAAGATTTTGGATTCGTTAGTGAAACCGAGCAAGTAGTCCGAAGCCGGGAGATTGCGGGTATCGCGTTCAAAGCCACCTTTGCCGGTTTTTATCGTTCCTGCAGGGGTGATGGCTTTGGGATGGACGTGCATTGCCGCATCATTCTTGACACAAACCAACGGGTAATCGGCGGTGACCTTGGCACGCAACCACCCACCGGCTTCACCGGAAGCAAAATCGAGCTTAGCTACTAGATCGGCTGGCCCAGCTTCGGTTTGCCGAGGCTTGACGGAAATATCAGCCCAACGCACCCGACCCAACCCATCGAGCTCATCAATGGCGTGCGTAACTTGGTTCAGNAATTCGCCGGGAACTAAAATCGTCCGGGCCAAAGACTGCAAGGCCTTTTCCGCAGCTAATCTCCAAATGGTGGAATCTGCTGCTACATCCATCAATTCGCCAGCGAACGGTAGCTGTTCTTCGCTCAGCGAGCAGGCCGAAGCGATCGCGCGGCGGGCTGCCACCGAACGATCATCGATGTTGGTGCCACGACGTTGATAGGAACGAATCTGTTCGTCCAGGGTCTCTGCTCGTTTGCGCAGCGACATCAGCGATGCCATAGCCTCGTATTCGACGGTTTGCGCGTCCTTGGTGATGGAGGCAAGCTGCTGCATGGTCCGGGTCGCGTTGGCCCGTAGGTCATCAAGCCCGGTGGCGCTGAAGTCCAAATTCAGGCCTGCTTCAGTCACCTGTTCCTGAAGGGCGCGTAATGCAGACTCTTTCTCTGACAGTGCTTTCCGGGCTGAATCGGCTTCGCGTTCCAAAAGCATGAGTGAGGCAGAACCAGTGGAGTCATGAGCGGCTTCAAGTGACCGCAGCTGGTCTTCGGTCTGGCTTTTTCGCTCTACGAGGTCTTGTTCTTGGTCCTTGAGCTGCGCCAATTCTTCCTGATGGCGCGACATGTCGTTGCGCAATAGGTGGTGACGAACCTTAGTTTCAAGTTCTTGAATGTCATTGTGGAGCAGCTGCTCGGTTGCACCGATACGTTCGGCCAAAGTGCGATAAGCCTTGTCCTGTGCTGGAACCTGCGCCAGGACATCGCGTTGTGCGCGTGCCGTGTCCAACTGGCGATAGATGCCACGCAGGTGCGCGAAGTCTTCGACCGCGGCTGCCGCCGCTTTTAATGTGGTGGGCTCTTCTAATACTTCATGGCGGAAGAACTGGTTAACGCCTTTGGCCAAGCCCTTACCATTTTGCAAGGTCCGCAGTAGGGCAAAAGCCTTATCACTTTCGACACCTAGACGACGGCGTATACGCTCGATAAAAGCCTTATGAGTGTCGAAGGCTTCGGCAGGTTCTAGAGCTTTAGATAACGAGGAGACAGTAAAACGTCGAGGACCGTGGTGTTCCAGTTCCGCAATATCTAGCGAGGACTCGGAAAGCAGGTAATGCTTGGACACCTGGTTTTCTAGACCAGCGTCAGGGAGATCGAAGACGGCACCGAGGCTCACGGTATTGCCTAACCCGTCCTCGTAACCCAACAAGATCGCGCTCCAGGTGGCTCCGGGGCGTTGATAAACGGTACCCGAGCTGGTTTTGAACTTGCGTCCACGCATGTAGGAGAAAGTGGTTCGACGGTCAGCACGAGCTGTCGCGTCGTTGGCTGACTCGTTGAGTTTTGGGGTTGCGAAAAATACGTGTCCCATGGCGTCAAACAAGGTGGATTTGCCCACGCCTGGATGACCGGTCACCAGAGTTCCGGCTCTGTCGATGGCCAAATCGTGTAGGCCGTGAAAAGTGCCCCAGTTAACGATTTGAATCCGCGAGAGTCGATGCTGTCCGGGATTAGTCGCTCCACCGAGCGGGAGCGTCATTTCAATACTCATGGATTACTCCTGCACCAGTTCGGTCGAGTCTGAGGACAGCTCAGCTGAGCCCTCAGCTAACAGATTTAGAGTCGATTCATTGGCATCAATAGCGGCAATGTATCGGGGAATATCTTCGATCCGTGTAATAGGAAGTGCCATTGCTAAGGCTGGGGAAATGCGGAATTCGTCAACCAGTTCGGTGCCGGTCAACAAACGCAGAGCACTAAGACGAGCTATCGCGGCATCGCAGGATTCAGCAAACCGTTTATCATCACGGTCTGAGGCGCTTCGGTGTTCAGCCAAAATTTCATGCATTGCATTCCGGGAAAGGACAGCGTCACTGCCGGTACCAGAATGCTGTTCCAATAACAGCCGAAGACGCAGTGCCAGCAGTGTTTCATCTCGTTTGAGCGCGCGACGTGGGGCGATCGGGGTGGTATGCACCTGATCGACTTGTGCAGGGGTGAGCATCGCGATTTTTCGATCCGTATCCAAAGTGACGGAGAGGAAGATTTCCGAAACGTAAGCACTGACGACCTGTTGCTGGTCCAGCAACAACTGCCAGGCAGCGGGATCGACTGACCCATCCAGATACGGGCCACGCAATAAGCGCACCAGCAGCTGACGTAACTCTAAGGAGAAATTCCCGAGATCCCCGTCAAAGAGCGGTTCGGTGATGGGTGCTGCGTACGAGCTGGTGCTGGTCATAGCGGCTCCTTCGTGAAGGTCAGGGCGGGAAGAATAGCGGTGCGTTCTGAGCCATCAACCTGTCTGAAACTGAGTGTCATCGTTTGTGTTTCACTCATTGATTCGCCATTTGTACGGCCAATCTCGATTAGGGCCCGCACAGTATTCAAATGGCGATGCGTCTGAGGAAGAACGTGGAACAGCGTATCTAGTGGTACTTGTTCGTGCTGGCTGGCATCGAGTTGTTCGGTGACCGCTTCACGCAGGAATGACATATCTGCTTCAGGGGTCGACGGGGTGCGTACGATATCGGAGACGCTGTATTCAGGTGCCGCCGCCAATGGCGGAGGGGCCACATGCTCGGAGGGATCAAATATTCCGAGTCCCGCTAGGGTCATGAATTGCGGAGCGAATAAGTCCAGCGGCGCCAAACCATTTCGCGGTTTGAGCGTCACGGACTTCATGATTGCAGTCTCCGCGTTGCGTACCGCATGGCGTAGTAATTGTGCCTGTTGGTAATCCTCTGATTGCACGAAGGCATGCAAAGATTCGGAGAGTTTTCCGTAGGAGGTATGAACTTCGGCCGCCTGGCGACGCAACTCACGCAACAAATTAGTGAGAATCTGACGTTCTGGGGTGTTGAGGTCGTCAACAAAATCGCGCTCAAGTACTTCGGAGAGCGCGGCACGGAACCGTTGCTGAGCATCCGGAGAATTGAGGAACTCGGTGAATCCGCGGAAGGTTTCGCCTTCGGAAGTTGAGCGAAGTTGCCGGTCGGCTTCCAGCACCTGACCGATGGCTACGCCCTTAGCGGTGGACGCATCCAAGATATCTTCGCGTAAGGAGTACAGCATCTCCTGTACGCCGTCGCGCATACGCCGGAAATCCGCCGGAAGGCTAGAAGCCAAATCAAGAACAGACCGTGTAGCCGAAAGTGCGGTGGCCCGAGACAACACCGCCGGGTCATCCCCGGTGCGCAACTCATCAATTTGTGCCTGGCGTAGGGCGATCTGCGATTCCAAAGCTCGGATTCGTGCTTGCGGATCTGGATCTGTCTCGTGTGCCAAGGATTCTAGCGACGACAATAACGTGTTCAGCCGCGAGGAGTTCAGATGTGAATCATCGGTAGAAAAGTCCGCCAGAAAGCGCAATGTTCGTAATGTCTGGGCACTTGGCTCATACACAAAACGCCCGTCAATCAAGGGTCGAGTCAAGATTCCTTGTTTAACCCATGACTCCGCGAAATCTTGCGCAGAGTAAGTCTGTGGGATCTGCTCATCACTGGTACGAACTAATTTCAGAAACGAGTCCAGCGAAGCATGGAAAAGTTCCATAGCGACACGTGGCTTGTCTGCAGTAAATTCCGAGCGGACAAAGGCCACGGCCCAAGGCTGCGCGGTGAGAAGCCGATATGATGCCGAACTTTTGAACTGCTGGGACTGAAGCCACAAGCTATTCGCGCGATGCGAGGGCTGCATGTACATCCTTGATCTTTCGACGCCTAACCTACTAATTCTAAGCTATTGAGCGTGAAAGGTTCATGTGAGAATTTCTTCATCAAAAAATGTAATCAAGTTGTTGCGCTAGGACTCACGTCACAGGGTTCAATGCTTTGAGAAGTGTGTGTAAGGTCAAAAACAAGGTGATGGCATGGATAAATCGTAGATCCACGGGGATCGTCGTCAAGGAAGGGGCGCGCAGTGAAGCTCATCAAGATCGTGGTGGTAGCTGCAACCATCTTGGCTTTAGCCGGTTGTAGTGACCAAAGCGACCCCGAAGTTTCAGCTAACAGTGCGTCTCAGGAGGCAGAAGCCTCAGAGAAGGCCGAAGTGGAAGCGAAACGCGAACAAAGCATTTTGGCTCAGATCAATAAGCTGGCAGATGGTTATGACTATGCCACGGCGATCAAACTTGCCAAAGACGATCCAAGCAAAAGACTTAACCAGCTCGTGCGCGGCTTAGAAACCGAAAAGAAGGACGCTCAGGCATGGGAACATCCGGATCAAATCCCGCATTTGTTCTTCCACTCATTAGTGGTTGATCCAAAGCGCGCCTTTGACGGGGAGAGCACTGCTCAGGGTTATGAAGATTACATGGTGACGCAAAAAGAGTTCGAAGCCATCATTGATGAGCTTTACCGCCGTGACTTTGTTCTGGTGAACCCAGCTGATTTTGCGGGCTTGGATAAGAAGAAGAACATGAGTTACCGAAAGATCATGCTTCCAGACGGGAAGAAGCCCATCGTCTTATCGCTCGATGATTTGAGCTATTACGAGTATATGCAGGGTGATGGATTCGCAGACCGGTTGATCTTGGACAAGAAGGGCAAAGTCCGTAACGAATATGTAGATGCGTCTGGGGAAAAACACGTAGGTGCTTACGACATGACCACGATCCTAGATGACTTCGTTGCTGGACATCCTGACTTTTCCTATCGAGATGCTCGCGGAATTATCGCTATGACTGGATACAACGGAGTTTTCGGTTACCGTACCTCGCCAAGCCAGTACCCTGATAACAAAAATCTTACGAAGGATCGCGAAGCTGCAACTAAAATCGCCGATGCAATGAAAAAAGAAGGTTGGGTCTTTGCTTCACATTCGTGGGGGCACATTGCGACGGGCACAATTGACCTCGGTCGTTTTAAACGGGATATGAAGTTGTGGAAAGACGAAGTTGAACCGATCTTAGGTAAGACAGACCAGTTTATTTACCCCTTCGGTTCAGATATTTCGCGTACCGGATCGTATTCCGGGGCTAAATACGAGTTGCTGAAAGATGCAGGGTTCAAATATTTCTACGGAGTTGATGGGACCACTACTGCTTGGATGCAACAACGAGATAACTATCAGCGGCAGATGCGAATCAACATTGATGGCTTGCAGTTTGCTAAAGAACAACGTGGAGACCGTCCGGTGTTGGAGAGCTTCTTCGACGTTAAAAAAGTGATCGACCCAGCACGTTAGGCAGTGAGCGGGGTCGATCCGTGGTGTATTGACTAAAGCGCCATAAATGCGCCCAGCTGTGAAAGCGCCGCAGGATTTGCGGGAAGGAAGTCCGTCAATCGCTCGCTACGTACAATCACTGCTTTCCACTGCCCGCGCGAGATCGCAACGTTGACACGATTCCGGTTGAGCAAGAACTCGATGCCTCGGGATGCGTCTTGCGCGCTGGAACAAGCCATAGTTACCAGTACTACTGGGGCTTCCTGGCCTTGGAATTTATCCACCGTGCCTACCCTCACCTCAGCAAGATTTTCGGTCGCCAGCACATCGCGCACCAAATTTACTTGTGCGTTGTAGGCTGCGACGACAAGAATATCGCGCTGGGCCAGCGCCCGTTTTTGTTCCCCGCTACCAGGATTCCAGGTCTTGCCCAGCTGTCCCCGGACAAGTTGCACAATGGCATTAGCTTCTTCGATGCTGCTAGTCGTATTGCCTTGATGGTGTACAAAATGAGTTTCAAGGCCTGGAAACGAGTCGCTAAGCTCGCGGCGCCCTGCGGCCGGGGCGGAATACAACTTGTGGTCGTAGCTCAGTGCCGAGACTCTTTGGCATAGTTCTGGATGCATCCGCCAAGAGGTTGCGAGGAAATATCCCAACTTTTCAGGGAGGACCGCACGGCCCTCGGAGAGCCAACCCAAAGCCGACTCATCTACCGGCTGCGGGTGAGTCCCTTGAGTTACCTGAGGTAACTGCTGTGGATCACCGAGCAGTAAGAGGTTTCGGGCTGCTCGCGAGACCGCCAGGGTATTGGCCAAGGAAAACTGTCCGGCCTCGTCGATAACGAGCAGATCTAAACTTCCGGCGGGTATGCGCTTGCCTGTCATGGTCCACGACGTGCCACCGACTAACGCACCATCTGGAGAACTCAAAGCCTCGTCTAGTGAAGCAGGGCTTATGCCGGTCCAGGGAACTGGATCCTTATGTTTGACTTCCTTAGCCACCTGATCCGGGTGCACACCAGCCTCGATGGCCTTGCGCAGGACGTTCTCAACCACTGCGTGGGATTGAGCTACAACGCCAATTTTCCATCCTTCATTGACCAAAGAGTGGATCACATGTGAAGCAACAAAAGTCTTTCCGGTGCCCGGAGGACCTTGAACTGCAAGGTATGAATGATCAAGATCCTTCAGGGTTTGAACCACCGCGGGGTATATCTGGGCGTTGCCCTCCACGAGCAATGGGGCGGCTGGTGCCCTAAGAGTTTTCAGGCGTGGTGGGATGCGACGCAGAATATCGATCCCTGGCTGTTGGGGCAACGCCGGAACCATCGCTCCGACTTCGTGGGCGATTTGGGTGAACGCTTCGTCGATACTTTTGGTCGCAATGGGCTGTCCCGGGGTCAGAGCCACAGGGAAGGACCCATACTCGGGGATCTTCCCACTAGTCTTTTCTGCCAGACTGATCCATCCTTCACCGACCTCTACGACCGTCGCGTTGAAGGCACCTCCACGTAATGCATCCTCATCTACTTCCATGCCCTCAGGCAGGGGGCCGGCGTACATCGCAAAGACTCCGGACCCCGGGCTAAGTAATGAACCTTCGGCAAGAGTTCCATGGATCTTACTCACGCGCGTCAGGGTGCGGGCACGGTCCGTGGCTTTGTGCCAATCTTCGAGAATTTCTGCCGAGTCTACGATGAACACTCCACGTACATCGGACCAATCGTCCATGGGTGCTGACAAGCGATCGAAATGCTCCCACCAGAATTGCTTCTTTTCCCGTCGGTTATATCCGGTGGCCGCAGCAACCATGGCGATAGCTCGGTCATCATCGCTTAGTACTTGGTTCGGCGGAAGCTGAGCTAAATAGCCTTGGAGGCGTACTTCTTCTTCGGTCGGTTCGTATTCGTCGGTGACCTCGTCTAAAAGGGCAACCTCAGGATGTTTCTGGGGCTGGAAGTTGACCAGTGAAAGCAGCCAATCACGCAGGCGCAGTGTTGAGAGGCAATCGTATTCGTTGTAATCGGCAATGGCATCGAGAATCTGGGCGGCCTGCTGATTCGAAGAAGAACCCAACGCTGACATGTATTGGGCGTAAGCCACCACCGAGGCGCCGGCATCGGTGACGTCACCCGAACGCAGATGCTCCTTCATATACAGAGGTTCGAGCTTCTTGATCGAATAAGACCGGGTAGAAACCACCAGCGAGTTGCGAACAGTCTCGTAGAGATCAATCAGTAAATTTTCACGCAGCCATTGGTCAACTTCTTCTTCGCCAGCAATATGGATCTGGGAGAGTTTACGCAATGCGCTTTTTTCGTAGGCCGCGTAATGGTAGATCTTCATATACGGGAATTGTTGGCGGCGTTGTTGAACGTACTCAATGAAGTCGAGGAATGCCTGCCGTTCCTCGGCTCGGCTGTGCGCCCAAAACGGACGAAATACCGGCGAACCCGTGTCATGTTCAATGACGCCAAAAAGATATTCCAGGCCCCAGGTCTGATCCACGGGCTCCTGATATAACGGATCTCCTTCGAAATCGAAGAAGATATCGCCCTGATCCGGGTTGGGCAAGGCAGTAATCGTTTGAGTGGTTTTCACCCGGTAGGAGACGCCATGCTCGGTTCCGTCGATTTCGCCAATGCCCAGTTGCATCCGAGCTTGATCTACGGTGCGCGCCAGCGATGTGCCTTCCTTCGCAGTGAGGTCGGCCAGCTGGTCAATGGTGTAGATACCTTGGCGACGTAATTTTTCACGCTGCACCATGGACATGTTGGCTACTAATAAGACATCGCGTACCGCAGCCACCTGCTCGGCACAGAAATCGCAGCGTCCACATAGACGAATTGAGTCCGAGTCCCATTTCGCTTGATGGGTGGACTCGATATGATTCTTGACCAGAGTGGTGAATCTCTGCCGCTGGGCACGGAATACAGGCAAGATCTCGTCGATGCGATGCACCGAATGGGTGCCGTCTCCTAGGACCAGGGTGGTCTGGGGATGCACGTCGATGTTCTCGGCTTGAAGCTGATCGGCGTATGCAGCGACCTGCAATAACGCGGAGACCCTGGCATGGCGTGCAAGCTTGGTGTCCCACACTGCCCAACTACCATCTGGCTGACGGACTAGGAAGTCAGCAAACCCGATGAAGTTTCCGTCAAAAAAGGTGGCCTGGAAAATTACGTCAGCACCTTGGCGCATAGTCTGAATAGTTTCGCGGTGCGCTGCTTTTAGTGCTGTTTCATTGATTTCGGGCCGGTCTAAAAACTGTTTAACACCCGTGCCGGTATGTGGGTCGTAATTGCCATGTTCTTCGATCAGCTCAGCGAGCACCTTGTGCTCGTGAACGTCGCCGAGCTCGGCAGTTCGTTGAAGCATTTCATCGGTGACCTTCGCAGGCTTTTCGCGACGTCCGAGTCTCACATCAAGAAGGAACAGCGACTGATATTGGCACTCGACGGCGACCGTGAGATCACTAGCGGAAAAGACGAACTGATCACCAAGGAAGAACACGGGGCCGGTGCCTTTCGCAGACTGGAAGCTTACCTAGTCAACGTAGCACTCGGCCCCGACACTTTGAGGTACATTGACCCGTCTTACTGGCCCTTCTTAGCTCCGCCCAAGATCAACGAAAGCACGCCTACGGCTGCAGTTACCGAGTTGACCGCTGGCCACGCACCGATTTTCTTGGACAGCGGATGCGATGCGCCAAAAGCAACGAGATAGGTCGTGGCCAGGGCGGTTGCTTTCACGGCTCCAGCATCCTTCTTCCAGAGCAAAAATGCTCCAGTACCAGCGACTGCCAAGACCACTGCAGCCAGCGGGCGCTTCTTGGTGATGCGGCCAGTGGCGTAACCGCCGGTCAACCCAGTGACTGCGACAGCGGTAGAAGCCAAACGAGACATCGAAACCTCCATAGATAAAACTCTTACATTGACTTGCTCAAGGCTATGACCGTCACCTGTGACGATCCCCAGAAGTTTCCACATGGTCGAAGTGGCAACCGGGCGAATCTTGCGGGGATTGAAAGAATGGTGGCACTTGGCGAGTGAAGGACTTTGAGAATGGACATGACCGTAAACTTCAACGACGCATGGGACCGATTGTGGCAACTGCAGGTTGTCGACTTGGCTACCGGAGAATTGGTTGTACTTTTAATCCTGGTGCTGGGACTAGTTCTTCCGCGACCGATTTGGCGTATCACCGGAATGTACTCAACTTTGGTTCATGAACTGGGCCATGTCATCAGTGCGCTGTTTACCGGACGCTTTGTCACCGGGCTCCGTTTGGGATGGGATCACTCTGGAGAAGTAGTGAGTAGAGGCCGCGGCAAAGCCTCGATTATCATCTCAGGGATCTTCGGGTATCCCGCGCCGTTGTTGATCTCAGCTGCATTACTCTGGGCTACTGCTGCAGGATATGCAGGAAGGGCCCTAGGGATTTACGCCTTATTCTTCGTGCTCGCTCTGGTGTTCGTACGTAATTGGCCAGCATTTGTGGTGTGTAGTGCAAGTGCCGCTATTGCACTCGGGGTGGTTTTCTTCGCGCCATCCAGTGCTTACATATATCTGGCTCTGCTCTTGGGTGGTTTTCTCTTCTGCTCTGGCTTGCGCGATTTCATCAAACTGCTCTCGGTGCACACCTGGCGGCGCCAAGATATTGAGCAATCCGATGCCTACTTAATTGCGCGTTCAACCGGAACTTTTGCCACTCTGTGGTTGCTGGTCATTATGCTTTTCGGGGCCATCGGAATATTTCTAGGATTCCAAAGTATCGTGAGACTGCTGTAGATTTTTGGCTACACGACGGCGTGAAATGAGCCAAGCTGCCGATGCGGCGATGCCAATAGGAAGCCATTTGGCCTTCCGTTTGGTGCGCCCGGATGGGTCAATTTCCATGTCCTGCAGGGGATCGCCACCGTGACTAATTCGAATGTCTTGAGCACGAACCAAGTCCTTATACACAGCGAGTTGTTCACGAGCCACCATAGTGTCATCGCGCAGTGGAAGCTGTACTTCTTCTGCGGATGCCATTCCAGTTCGCAGTTGCCGCAGGCGAGTGAACTCAATGTCGACTAACGCACCAATAATCAAAGCGATATTACTGATCCAGCAGGCAAGCACAAGAACGATCACGCCACCAATGGCTCCGTAGGTAGCTGAGTAACTTGCAAAGGTGGACAGGTAAACGGCGAAGCCAACCGCCGAAAGGCCCAGTACGATCAGCGCGGTGAAGGTCCCGGGGGAGAACCAACGAAGTTTCAGTCGTTTAACGTTGGGGGTGAAGTGATACAGCAAAGCCAGAACCAATAAAATCATGACAAAGAGTACTGGCGGTTTAGCAAGGTTGAGGATCAGTACAAAGCTGTCACCCAAACCAAAAATATTTCCAATGCCGTGTGCAACGGAACCAGAAGTTACCAGTAACGCTAGCGAAATAACTGCAACTATCATGATGAACACTGTGATGGCGAACATCTGTGGCCGACGCTTCCACTGGGGGCGTCCCTCACGAACACCATAGAGCCGGTTCATTTGTCGGCTAAACGCGGTGACATAACCTGAGGTACTCCACAGCGCACCAAGAGAACCAATGAGGATGGCCCAGAAAGTACCCTGGGTGGAGGCCGCAAGTCCCGTGAGAAGTTGTTCGGCTGTTTCCACAAGCTGCTGTGAATCGCTAGTTTGTTGTCCGCTCGCGGCGAGGCTCTGTTGCAACAAATCCAGCATCCACTGGGTGCTGCTTTCACTGGCTCCCACTAGTGACAGCAGGGATATCAAGGCCAAGAGTCCGGGGAACATTGCAAGCACCATGTAGTACGAAAGGGATGCTGCGCCGTCGAGCCCGTCATTACGGAAGAACTCTCGCATAGCGCGTGGGTAACAACTCATCGCTTCGCGCATTCGTTGCTTTGTGAATCGGTCCTTCAGTACCATCTGATCCCTTTGTCTATCTGCTTGCAGAATCATATTTCATTCTTCTGCGTTCCAGACTACCTAAATAGTGTGCGGTGGCCCGCAAGTCGAAAACCGATTGCTGTCCTTCTGGTCGTCGTAAAAGTCCATGGAGATATTCGACGCGTTGCTTGGCCAGCATTTTTTGTTCCTGAATAACGCGTTATCTAAAGGTCTAAGCGGCCCGTGTGAATACTGGGAAAATTATGCAACTTGTATCACAAATAGATGATCGTTTTCCACCTGAAGAGCGTAACGTTTTGGACGGCAGAACCCTTGGAAGTGATACAAAATCCGGTTCGCTCAAAAAATATTTTGAGGGTTTTGACCTGTAAATACGGCATTTCTGGGTGGTTCCTGAGTTGCATTGGGTGCAGGGTCATGCGCTATGGTCATTTATAACGTTTCGATAACACTCGCTGTGTTATGGGGAAACACGCACTGCGGGGACTTCCAAACCGCTCGCCATGGCAGTGCTTCAGAAAAGTCGAAATGCGACGCTGAGCGGTGCACGAGGATGGCCTAGGAAGGCCTGAGCGTGGAAGAGCACTGGAGAATCATGATCCAGCAGAAGACCAAGAACATCATTCGCCGTGGCGGAGCCACTTTGGCTGCCGTGGCAGTTGCAAGCACCGCGGTAGTCGCTTCGACCGTGCCAGCCTCGGCTGCAAGCACCTGGGACAAGTTGGCTCAGTGTGAGTCAGGCGGAAACTGGTCCATCAATACCGGTAACGGTTACTACGGTGGGCTGCAGTTCTCAGCTTCGACTTGGAAGGCATTTGGTGGCTCAGGTATGGCCCACCAGGCTTCGAAGGCCGAGCAGATCCGTGTTGCAAGCAAGGTCCAAAAAGCCCAGGGTTGGGGTGCATGGCCAGCATGTACCGCAAAGCTAGGTATCAGCGGTTCCCCTTCGGGCAGCTCGACCCAGTCCGCACCGAAGCAGGCAGCCCCGAAGCAGCAGGCTGCCCCGAAGCAGCAGAGCACTCAGAAGGCCGCTCCTAAGCAGCACAGCACCCAGAAGGCTGCCCCATCGCAGTCGCTGGAGCGCACCACCAGCTCCAAGAAGGTTGCTCAGCCAAACGCGGGCAAGCATGTCGAAGCCGCTCCACAGGCGCCAGTGTTCAATATCAAGGTTTCCGACTCGGGCAAGAACTACACCGTGAAGTCCGGCGATACCTTGGCAGAGATTGCTGACAGCTTGGGCGTCAAGGATTGGCGTGGCCTGTTTGTCTTGAACGATGATCAGCTGACCAACCCAGACGTGATCATGGTCGGACAGACCTTGAACGTTCCAGCGAACTAATTTCGCTCCGCGCATTGAGCTCATGCCATTGCCCGTTTGGGCAATGCCATGAGCTCAAAGTGTTTAATCGGTGAAATCGCCTTCACTTGTCGAGCTATCGAGAATTTCTTGCTTGCCCCGGCTGCCGATGGCATTCTAGAGCAATGCCACCTAAGCGGATTCCAGCGCATCAGTTCACCGAAGGTTCAGGGCAATTGCCGCGTTTCGACATGGACTTTGTCCAAGCGGGCTTAGTTGATGGGCAGCGCGCTCTTAACTGGGATGGGCCACGTCGCTGGTGGGGAGGCCCGCTGGATGTTGAAGGGTTAGCACTGGCTGCTACCGAACTTTGCGTCGCAGCAATTAACAAATTGGTCAATGTCGAGGGTATGTACTCGGTCAATGCTCACAGGGTCGCTCAAGTTTTTGCTTCATCTGAGCATCTGAGAGTTGATGGTCGGCAAGTACCGTCGTTCGGGGCGAACTCCAGATTTTTTCGCACTCGTGATGGGTGGATACGCACTCATGCTAACTATGAACATCATCAGCGCGCATTGCATCGAGCGCTAAATTTTGAAACAACCGAGAATTTATCGGAGTACCTTCTAACCCGGTCGGCTGAAGATGCGGCGGCAGATATAACTGGATATGGCGCAATCGCCACCAGCGTTCGCTCAAGCGAGCAATGGAACAATACTGAGATGGGAAAAAGCGCGTCGCGCGGCCCCTGGGCGGACTTCACAATGAGCGAAGTGACCCAAAGACGACCCTGGACGTACTCTGCTGACCCAGCTCAACCGCTTCGAGGGCTGCGCGTTCTAGACTTTACTCGCGTCATCGCCGGCCCGACAGCGTCGCGTACCCTGGCCTTGTGGGGCGCCGATGTGCTCCGGATAGACCCGCCGCACATGCCCGAACTCAACGGTCAATATATTGTGACGGGGTTCGGTAAGAAGAGCATTGCGGCAGACCTGCGCGAGGTACACCAGCTCCGAGAGATCCAGCGCCTGCTTGCAGACGCTGATGTAGTATTGCTCGGCTATCGGCCAGGAGCATTGGATGCCTTTGGGCTAAACGCACATTTGCTGCGCGAAAGGTATCCCGACCTTATCATTGGGGAGCTTTGTGCCTGGGGGTATGGGGGCCCCTACGCGTTTAATCGGGGATTCGACAGTATCGTCCAAGCCGTCTCCGGGATCGCCGAAATTTACCAGGATGCCAATGGGGAGCCGGGAGCTTTGCCGGTGCAAGCGTTGGACCATTCAGTTGGATATGGGTTGGCTGCAGCCATCATCGCCTTAGCTGATGCCCGACGTGTCCAAGGGCGAACTGGGCATGTGCGCTTTTCGCTGGCCCGCACCGCCGCAAGCTTGCTTGATCTACCCGTCACGGAGGCTCCACTTGAACGCCTGCAGAAGCCTATTCTGCGGACCATGGGCAGTACTTTTGGAACTCTGAACTACGTACCGCCACCATTTCGTGCGTCGGGAGTTGCAATGGACCATTTGGCACCGCCGCCGCCGTACGGTGCCAACGCCCCAGCCTGGTCATAAGCCAAGTTCGCTACGTTCAGTTAGCGACCTAATAGTAGGGAAGCGTAGCTCTGCGCCTGGCCCTGGCAGGCTCCTGATATTTCCAAGAAACGCTGTCGGCTTTCCTGTCCGGGCCAGCGCTCCGGAAGCATCGTTTCGGGAAGCCCGGGGTCTAGGTAAGGTATAGCGCGCCACGCATCGATGAGAATGACGTAGCTTCGGTAGGCGAGGTGCTCGTCAGCTGGGGTGGCGTCGAGTCCTGCGGTTGCTGCAAGGAATGCATGATGCAGCTTCGAGATCTTTGCTAAGTCCCACCACTGTGCTGCGGCTTGTTGGGCATCCCCAGGGTACTGAGGAGTTTGAGTAACAAAAAGCGTCGCGTACATTCGAGCCTGGAGCGCATTGAGCACCTCTAATACTTCGGCATGAAGATATTCGGGAAAGACCCAAAGGCCTGCCGAGACCAGTCCGCCACCGAGCTGAATGAAATGTTTGCGTAGCTGATGGCGCAGTGCACGCAGCGACTCAGGCACCGAGAAGGCAACTAACACCCATCGGTCTTCGTTTGACATGTGCCGTGGTGTAAAGATCCGTCTGTTGCCACGGGCAAACATCGACTTGGCGGGAGCGGTGACCGTCAGCTCGCCCGATTGCACCGTTTCTAGCAGTCCACGGTCGATCAGCCGAGAGGTGGCAGTTTGTGCTGCGGGAGAGGAAATTCCTGCCGCGCAGGCTAGCTCGATAACTCGAGGCCGGGGGATAGACACGCTCTGGTGGCGAAGATATAGGCCGGCGATGGTTCGCACCACCGACGCTGCGCTACCAAAGCGCGACTCAAAATCGTCGAGGGCGAACGCGGCCAGAGAGTTAGCTGGCGCCAATTTCGGTGCGCACCGCAAATAGTTCTGGGAAGAATGTCAGATCCAGGGCTCTCTTGAGGAAACTCACGCCGGAGGAGCCTCCAGTACCTGTTTTGAAACCAATGGTTCGTTGCACCACGCGCATATGGCGGAAGCGCCAAGCCTGGAAGTTGTCTTCGACATCAACCAAATCTTCGCAGGCTTGATAGAGGCTCCACGCGGTATCTTCAGACTCGTAGATTTCCTTGAATACCGGGATGAGGGATTCCTGGTATTCCCAGGGTTTAGTAACGTCGCGTTCGAGGACCTCGGCAGGAATTTTATATCCCTGGCGGGAGAGCGCGGCTAAGAACGCGTCGTACAGTGTCGGCTCGTGCAATAGCTGTGTGAGTGTCGCATGGGCCTGTGGATCTGCCTCGTGCACTTTGAGCATTCCTTCGTGCTTGTTGCCGAGGATGAATTCCACCGCTCGGTACTGGAATGACTGGAAACCTGATGATGAGCCAAGGAACCCGCGGAACTGTGCATATTCGCGCGGCGTCAGTGTGGCCAGCACGGACCATTGCTCGGTCAAGGTTTTCTGAATGTGCTTGACGCGGGCGAGGCACTTGAGCGCTTTGCTTAGGTCATCGGCCTCGATGAGCCGGCGTGCTTCGAGCATTTCATGCAGCATCAACTTGAGCCAGAGCTCGCTGGTTTGGTGCTGGATGATGAACAGCATTTCATCGTGATGCTCTGGAACGCTTACCGGATGCTGTGCGGAAAGAATTCGTTCCAGATCCAGGTAGCTTCCGTATGACATGGCATTTCGGAAATCGGTACGGACGCCGGACTCGATGTCGCGCTGATTTACGGGCTTAGCTTGTTCGTTGCTCATGAACTAGATCATATCAATTTCTTGGCGAGCGTCACAATACTGAAAATCTGTGAATGTGAGTTCGCAAACTTTCAACGATTTTGGAATAGATTCTGCGATACCCTCGTTATTACATGCATACGCATATAAATTTGAATTGAGGATGGAAAATGAGCAAGTCAATCGTGGTCATCTCCGGTGGTCTGGGTAACCCTTCGAGCACTTCACTTCTGGGGCGTCAGATTGGCGAAAGCGTCGCTTCTGAACTTGCCTCTGCTGGCGTCCAAGCTGACGTGCTTAACGTCGAACTGCGCGAGTACGCGCATGACATCGTAAACAACATGCTCACCGGCTTCGCGCCTCCGCAGTTACAGAAGATTGTCGATGCGGTGGTCGCCTCGGATGTCTTGGTGGCCGTCACTCCGGTCTTCTCGGCTTCAGTGTCGGGACTGTTCAAATCCTTTATCGATATCCTGGATCCGCGGTCCTTGGAAGCGAAGCCAGTGGTGTTAGCCGCAACGGCTGGTTCGCAGCGTCATCAGCTCGCCGTTGATTACGCCATGCGGCCGATTTTCTCCTATTTGCGCACCCAGGTTATGCCGACCACCGTATTTGCTGCCTCCGAAGACTTTGGCGGCCAAGGGCTTGCCGGAACCTTGTCCGAGAGAACTCGTCGCGCGGCTCGCGAAGTCGTTTTAGCTTTGTCGGCCGATGCGGGAACCCTGCAGGCAGATAGCGATTTAGGTGATACGCGTTCGATTGCGCCATCGGTCAGTGATACAGCTAATCCCAACGATCCGCTGACAACTCTTCCTTTTGAAGCCTTGCTAGCAAGCGTGCAAGGAAGCAGCAGCTAAAGCATGGATTTGGCATTACCGCGCTAATTATCAGGGGTGCGAATGTTAGTACGATGTGCCAGAAGCCTTGAAGCTCGATAGCATTATTCCTTGTGAGCTACATCATCCAGGGTGCTCACGTAGATGTAACTCGAAAGCGAAAGGTGTAGCCGTCGATGCTATCCGAGGAAACTATCACGGCGATTGCCGATGAACTTGTCGAAGCAGGAGCCACTCGCACTCCGGTTCAGCGACTAACTGCGCGCTACCCAGAGATGACGGTGGAGGATTCTTACCGTGTCCAGAACCTCTGGCGGCAGCGCTCGGAAGCCGCCGGCCGCAAACTTGTAGGACGCAAAATCGGGTTGACCTCGCGGGCCATGCAGATGGCTACAGGTATTACCGAACCGGATTACGGGATCATCTTCGATGACATGCTCTACGACTCGGGCGCGAGTTTTAAATGGTCTGACTTTACCGGTGCACGCGTCGAGATGGAACTTGCCTTCAAGCTGAAGAAGGACATCGAGGGGCCGAACGCCAATATTTTTGATGTACTTGAAGCCACAGAATACGTCATTCCAGCCTTAGAAATCCTCGATGCTCGCGTGGAAATGGAAGGGCGCACCATCGTCGATACCATTAGCGACAACGCAGCCATGGGTGCGATGGTCATGGGTGGAAATCCTATGAAGCCTGATGCCATCGACCTGCGTTGGGTCTCGGGAATCCTGTTCAAGAACCAGACGGTGGAAGAAACCGGCGTAGCCGCAGGTGTGCTTAACCATCCGGCAGCCGGTGTGTACTGGCTGGCTAACAAGATCGCCCCGCACGGCGACAAGCTCAAAGCCGGAGAGATCATCTTGGCCGGTTCATTCACCCGGCCTATGTGGGTCAATGAAAATGACACAGTCTTCGCCGACTACGGACCGATGGGAACAGTGACATGTCATTTCGAGTAGAGCCAGACCCATCACTGAAAGACGCCTTGAGCGGTGCTGACCATGCTTTAACTGGCATTTGGGTTTGCTCTGCCTCGGCATTGAATGCAGAAATCTGTGCGGGTGCCGGCTTTGACTGGCTCTTCATTGATGCTGAACACTCGCCAAACGATCTGCAAAATGTCCTGGCGCAGCTCCAAGCGGTCCGCGGTTACCCTACAATTCCTGTGGTTCGCCCTCCGGTAAATGATCCGGTGATTATCAAGCAGTTCTTAGATCTTGGTGTGCAATCACTAATAATCCCGATGGTTAATGACGCACAGCAAGCCGCAGCGGCGGTAGCGGCCTGCAATTACCCGCCACTGGGCGTCCGCGGTGTCGGTTCAGCGTTGGCTCGTTCGGCCCGCTGGAACCGCATACCGGACTACCTCACCCGCGCGTCGGAGACAATCACCGTGATGGTGCAGATCGAATCAGCTGAGGCTGTAAGCAATGTCGCCGAAATCGTGGCCACTGAAGGGATTGACGGGATCTTTATCGGCCCGTCAGATCTTGCCGCCTCCATGGGGGTTATTGGGCAACAAGGTCACCCAGACGTGGTCGCTGGGGTAATGAAATCGATTCAAGCCGCAAAGTCTGCCGGGAAATACGCAGGCGTTAATGCTTTTGATCAAGCCAGTGCACGCAAGTACATCGAAGCCGGTGCCGACTACGTGGGTGTCGGTGCCGATGTTGCACTGTTGGCTCGAGCTACCGAGGCACTCGCAGCCAGTTTTAAAGGTGAGTCGCAAGGCTCCGCCCCGGCGAGCTACTGATACCTGCCTCGGTGAGGTGATGTGCCACCGTTGCGCGTCGATTCTCAACGGGCGACGCCAATGGTGGCACCATTGAAGATGATGAGCCGCGAAAAGAAACCCATGAAAGCCGTGATGTTGCGTCTACGCAACGGATGGCCAATGCCTCTTGCCCTGCAGGGTGTGTTCGAAATTGTACAGTCCATCGTTTTCTGCATGGCACTGTTAACCGTGCCTCTGGTGGCGGTGTATTTCAGCGGCGGATTCCTCGAAAATTCATTTGAGACGATCCTGCAATTTGGTGGGTTGCTCTGGTTGCTCATTCATGGGGTGCCACTTGAAGTGCTAAACCTCGGTCCGGAAGCGGACCCGAGCGCGGTTTCAGGTTTGCTAACGTTGCTGCCTTTGGGCTTGAGCCTATTACCCTTTATCTTTTGTTGGCGTGCTGGCCGGCGCATTGCTAGAGCGTCCTACACCGACCAGCTTTGGCAAGGCTTGGCCGGAGCATTTATCACCTACGGAGCTATCGGCACCGGAGTCGCATTTTTGGCTAGTAATTCCTACGCCAAGGCGAACCTCATATCGGCCACGTTTATCCCTTTGATCATCGCTTTTGTTGGACTGATTTTTGGTGCACGCCGTGAAGCAGGCTCTTGGGGCAGGCTGATCGGTGTGGACGTCGCGGCGCATATTTCACGTATTTCCCCGCACCGCAGATGGGCCGGAACCTATGTGTGGCACGTGATCGTGGCAGGGTTTATTGGATATATGGCCGCGGTAGCCATATCCGGAATTCTCATGAGCATCACCGTTGGCCTGCATTGGGCCGATGTCGCAAATATTTACCAAGAGCTGCGCCCAGGGCCTATCGGATCTTTCGCGCTCACGTTACTGCAGCTCGGACTCATCCCGAACGCGGTTTTCTGGGTACTTTCTTGGATCAGCGGCGGCGGATTCAGCATTGGGACTGGCAGTACCCTTTCAACACTCGAAACGACCGTGGGTCCACTACCTTCGATGCCACTATTCGCCGCATTGCCATCGGGTGAGGCAGGAAATCAATGGCTATTCCTGTTATTGCCGGTGATCGCTGGAATCGTTGCCGGTTGGTACTTCCTCCGCGTGGGTGAAAATCACCTTGAGGATTGGTTTGCCCGCCGCATCCCCTTCAACATTCTTTCGCTGGGCGTCTCGACACTGTGCCTCGCAGTGTTCACCGGAATCGCTGCAGGTCTGGTGAGCCTAGCCGGTTCGTGGCTGTCATCTGGTTCGTTAGCCATAGGAAGGCTGACCGAGCTAGGGCCACATATGTGGGTCACGGCCGGCGCCTTAGCGTTGCAAATCGGACTGGGTACAGCTATTGGCTATCTAGTGGCTCCGCTATTCGAAACCGATCCAGTACTCGAAGGCTAACTGCGCTTACGTGTGGGGCGAAGCGCTAACGGATGGGACGTAATGTCAACGAATCACCGTTGGCCCGCGGGAGCTGAAACTCGCCCAGTTGCTGGGAAGTTTGCGAAGTCATCACGAGCAAGACCGCTGAATCCGCGGAGATGATCTCGATCGGAGGGCGTAGATCGCTGTGATTGTCAGGGACCAGCTCCCTAATAGCTTCGGTAGCGCTCTGCTCGGAAATATCTGGTGGCAGCAAGTAGCTGACAACATCAAAGCTTGATTCACCCCCGGTGACTTCCAACAGAATGCCGTTGTCCAACACGTGCTGAACAGGCGGGCAGGTAGACGAAGCAATCTCGGGGTAATCGCCTTGTTCTTTGGGCGCTGCGACCGTTAGCAGGCACAACTCACCGGCTTCACCCTCCGCCACAAAATGCTCTCCATATCCCGAACTGGCAAGGTGACGAAGCGAGTCCACCACGTAGGTGCCACTGGCTTCAAATCCGTCGGGAAGCTGATCTTTGTCTGTCGCTTCATCAACGAGTCGCGGCATGAGCTCGGCCGCGGAAGTTGAAGACTGTGATTCTTCGACTCTAGAATCCTCGCTAGAACACCCGGAAACCATCATGAGGCCGGTGAGTGATAACGCAAAGATCTTAGTGCTGTGTCGAATCTTCATATTTTTTCAGTTCCTTGATCGGCGATGGCTCGGGTGCCTAACTAGAAGTCTAAACACCGGGAATCGCCGAACCAAAATATCGAATGAAATAAATATGACCTAGTAAATCTCTATGCCTGCAAGTCCCATATATGGTGCAATACGTCGTGCCAGGCATATTGGTTGAGGGTTGCGACGGTAAATGTCGCTCCATTTGAGCGCAATCCTTGGCGGCCATAGTCAGTCGGATCAATTGCTGCCAAATTCTGAATGTAAAGCGACGCAGAAGTTCGCAACCGGGTGGCAGCTGTATCGGTATCCAGATCGTTGTACTGACCTTTTTCGGCGGCTTGATCCTGATCCCAATCAGGGAAGGTCGGATCATCTTGGCTAGTCATCAGCTTCAGGCGTTCGATCATCGTCACTAACATGTCGGCGACATGAACTACATACTCCTGATCACTCCAGCGCGCAGGGTCTGTCCGAACTCTTGCTTGCGGACGGTGTAAAGCAAGTAAAAAGCGGTCTACGAACTGGGGTAGCTGCTCAATCACCCGTGCAGGGGTAACCTCACGCACATCATGATGGCATTGGGTGCAGATAGATTGCAGAACGAAGGTCCAGTTCTTCCCATCTGGGATGATCTCGGTCATGGCAAGCTCCTATGCTGGTTGCTCTTAAGCACAGTCTAGGCGCAGTGAATTGGCGTGTGTGAGCACTGTTACTTCACCTGCCGGGCGGTATGCAAAGTGAGCGCACTGCGAACCGTAGAATGGCTAGCATGCGCATTGTTGTACTTGTCTCTGGAACTGGTTCGAATCTTCAGTCGGTTATCGACGCCGTCGCCAGCAATGAATTAGCTGATGTCCAGATCGCAGCGGTTGGTGCTGACAAGCATGGGACCTACGGTGTAGAACGTTCCGAAGCCGCCGGCATCGAAACATTTGTGGTCAATTTCAAAGACTACGAAGACCGTGCCGAATGGAACCACGCATTAACTCAAAAATGCCAGTCATATCAGCCTGACTATGTGGTTTCCTCGGGCTTTATGCGAATTGTGGGCGAAGAGTTCATCAACGCATTCGACGGTACCTATATCAACACTCATCCGGCATTGCTTCCCTCGTTCCCAGGTGCGCACGGTGTGCGCGACGCGCTTGCCTACGGTGTTAAAGTCACCGGGTGCACGGTGCACATTGCCGATGCAGGGGTGGACACCGGCCCGATTCTGCGGCAAGAACCAGTGGCAGTTCTCGATGAGGACACCGAAGAAACCTTGCATGAGCGCATCAAAGTGGTTGAACGCCGACTGCTCATTGCCACCCTGGGAGACTTGGCTCGGAACAAATAGCTCACCGTAGGCCAACGTAGAATGGATGGCGATATGAGCGAACATTCAGACTTGGCCGAACCGGCTGGCAACGAGCCCCTCTTCACCGACGCCGAATTGACGACGGCGCTGAAAGTGCTGGGGACCGTGCATCAACTTCCCAGCGAAGACGAGCGGCATATCGCCGTGCGCCGCGCCACGAGCAATATGTTCAAGGCAGCTAAACGTTACCGGAAGTCGCAGAAGCGCGCGGAGATCACCGCGGCAGACCGGGCAGCCATTGAACGAACCGCCACTGGCTCCCCGCAACGTCTGGATGACGAAACACTCGGCCTTGATCTGAGCTCCGGTACCGAAGAACTTACCGCCGGGGAGTACCTACGACCGCGCGGATGTTATATCTGTAAGAAGCGGTACACCACAGTTGATGCCTTCCACCACTATCTGTGTCCCGAGTGTGCGGCAGCAGGCCGGGAACGTAGGGACGCAAGGGCAGACCTCAGCGGCAAACGTGCGCTACTAACCGGTGGGCGAGCAAAAATTGGCATGCACATTGCGCTTCGCCTCTTACGTGATGGCGCGCATACGACCATCACTACCCGCTTTCCCCGAGACGCCGCCCGACGCTTTGCGGCGGTGGAAGACGCTGCCCACTGGATCCACCGGCTGCGGATCGTTGGTATTGATCTACGTGACCCCGCCCAGGTGATTTCGCTGGCTGACCGAGTTGCGGCCGAGGGGGCACTGGACATCCTGATCAACAACGCCGCTCAAACGGTGCGCCGCACCTCGAACTCCTATCAGCACCTGATCGAAGCAGAAGCTCAGCAATTACCGGCAGAACTTGAGTTTTCCGAAGGCGGCCCCGAAATTTGGGGCGAAGCCAACCCACCGGCCGAGCATCCCAAGGCGCTGGCCAGTGCCCTAGGACTCGAAGACTCTGCACTGCTCGCGGTAGCGGAGAATTCGCGCTATGACGCGCAAGCGCTCGCCGAAGCTGCCATGACCGCTGGGTCAGCAAGCCTAGAACGTATTAGCGCTGGAACTGCCATTGATGCTGGTGGTTTGGTCCCCGATGTGGTCACCGAAAACTCTTGGACCCAGATCCTTGGAAGTGTGGATGCCCTGGAGATGCTCGAAGTGCAGTTGTGTAATGTAACCGCTCCCTTCTTGCTGGCCTCCCGGCTGCGTCCGGCACTAGCGGCTTCGGATGCGCACCGTAAATATATTGTGAATGTCTCCGCTATGGAGGGGCAGTTTTCCCGTCGGTATAAGGGCGCTGGTCACCCGCATACCAACATGGCCAAAGCTTCGCTCAATATGCTCACCCGCACGAGCGCGGAAGAAATGCTGCAGACTGATCGGATTTTGATGTCTGCCGTGGACACCGGGTGGATCACCGATGAGCGTCCCCACGATTCAAAGGTCCGGATGGTGGCCGAAGGGTGGCATGCGCCGTTGGATTTGATCGATGGTGCGGCACGTGTGTACCAGCCGATAGTTGATGGCGAACGCGGTATTGATCTGTACGGCTGTTTTCTTAAGGATTACGAACCGTCCCCGTGGTGAGTAAGACTCGACCAAACTGACTAAGACAGGAAGGATCCAGCCGACGGCTGGACCCCTCCTGTCCTAGTGAATGAACCTAAAGTTTAAATCGCACGGTTCGTACCTCGAAGGCGCCTAAGACCAGTTGAACGGCGTTATCTACTACCTCAGTTGTTTCATCTGCCAACGGGTCTTCTAGCAGCGTCACCGTGTTTACAGCGGTGAACTGCGTATTGATCTTCAGGGTTCCGCGCGCTCTGCGTCCGAGTGACTCGTATACGCGCACTACTAAGTCTCCGGACTGATCCGAAGCCAGCTTCACGCTGGACACCACGAGACCTGCACCTTCGAGGCGCACCAGTGGGTCTACGCTCTGAGCTCCGCTAATGACACGCTCTGCGCTATTTAGCAACGCACCCGCTTCGGTGGCCGAAGCGATATCGGCGCCAATGACCATCCCATAACGGTGAGTCTGAAGACCTTGGTCGGTATGTGGATCTGGGAATCGTGGAGCGCGCAGTAGCGATAGCCTCAACGTCGTTGAGATCCCGGCTTCGGTGGAATCGCGGGTGACATCAAAACCGTAAATTGAATCGTTGATCAGAGCTGCACCGAAGCCTGGCTCCTGTGCAAGTACAAAACGATGCATGGAGGTTTCGAACTTCGCAGCTTCCCAACTGGTGTTTACATGTGTGACGCGTTGGTGATATCCAAACTGGGTCTCTGCGATGGTGTGCTCTGCACGAATATCCAACGGGAAGGCGACCTTAAGGAATTTCTCCGCCTCATGCCAGTCGGTGCTCTGCGTGATCTGCAGCGTGCGTGACCCTGGGGCCAGCACTAGTTCCTGCACCACCTTGGACTTGGAGAAGCTCCGCACAATGCTCAACTTTGCGCTTCCGTCGGATTCTTGGGAAAGCTGAATCGACTCAAGCTCACGCAAATCGGTGACCTGGTTGCGGTAGTACTTATCTACATCCCAGGCGTCCCACATATTCGGGAAGTCCTGATGCAGCTGCAGTAGGTTTGCTTCTTGTCCCTGCGCGATAGCATCGCGTCCGGTAGACAAATCTACCGCTGAGGTGATCAATCCTTCGGAGGTCACAAAAATGCGTACGAGCGAATTTTCGAGTAGGTATCCGTTGTTTTGCCCGACCGCGTGAACTGCATCGCCCGTGGTGGTTTCGACTTCGCCGGCCGCACCAAAAGAAAGCCCGGAGCGTTCATATGGAGCTGCGTTGAAGGTCAGCGGTTTAGACCCGGTACCGGCAAGCGCCTGCTGAGACGCGGCAATCAGTGCCTCAGCTTGTTCGATAACTTCCGCATAGCGCGCTACAACCTCACGGTGCACCCAGGCGATCGAGGTGCCCGGAAGGATGTCATGGAACTGATGCAGCAGAACTGTTTGCCACAGCGAATCGATCTGCTCATAAGGGTACTGAGTTCCTGCATAAATGCTGGCCGTCGCAGCCCACAGTTCCGCTTCAACGAGTAGTTGCTCGGTGCGGCGGTTTCCCTGTTTGGTTTGATGCTGACTGGTGAGAGTCGCGCGGTGAAGTTCCAGATAAAGCTCACCGACCCACACCGGTGGAGACGGCATTTCTTGCTGCGCGCGGTCGAAGAAGTCATTTGGATGCTCCCACTTCACCGTGGCGCTGCCTTCAAGGTTCGCCAGACGGCGGGCCTTGCCTGTCATTTCGCGGGTGGTCCCACCTCCGCCATCTCCCCAACCAACTGGCGCGATTGAATTGTTGGTCACGCGGGCTTCACGGAACTGGCGGGAAGCTTTAGCAACTTCTTCGCCGGAGAGCTGGGAATTATAGGTATCCATGGACGGGAAGTGGCTGAATATCCGTGAGCCATCAATTCCTTCCCAGAGGAAGCTGTGGTGGGGGAACTTGTTCTGCTGGTTCCAAGAAATTTTCTGCGTGAAGAACCATTCGAATCCAGCCCGGCGCATGAGTTGTGGCAATGCCGGAGAATAGCCGAAGGAATCCGGTAACCAGACACCTGCCGAAGTGATGCCGAATTCGTCGCGGAAGAATTTCTGGCCGTAGAGGAACTGTCGTACCAATGATTCGCCAGAGGGCATCACGGTGTCAGATTCCACCCACATTCCACCCAAGGGGAGGAAACGTCCGTCGGCTACTGCCTGCTTCACCCGTTCCCAGACCTCGGGGCGGTGTTCCTTGAGCCAAGCGTACTGTTGCGCGCTCGACATGCCATAGATGAATTCCTCATCGTAATCTAGCAGTTCTACCATGGACGAGCAGGTCCGAGAGACCTTTCGAATGGTTTCACGCAGTGGCCAGAGCCAAGCCGAATCGATATGCGAATGGCCGATAGCCGAAATTTTATGGGCACTATGTTCTGCCGGTGCTGCCAGTACCTGAACTAGCTGGTCGCGCGCGGCCTGAGCGGTCAGGACAATATGCTGCAAATCCAGCACATCCATCGAGTTATCCAGTGCCTGCAGAATCTGCATACGGCGTGGTCCCTCAGGCAACTGAGCTTGCAGATCCAACAGGACTTCAAGGTCAAGCACCAGGTCGTGGACTACTGGCTCGAAGACAGCCAGATCCATGCGACGAATAGTGTAGAGCTTGCGCGGAGACGAGGTGAGAATGTCACCCTGTTCCGTGGGAAGGAAAGGATGGTAGTCAAGAAGTACCGGGTTAGAAGCTGCCTCGAGGAAAAGCTCCAGTTGCTCCCCACCCTCGGCGCTCTCGCTTACCGGCACCCATTGGTTGCGTGGGTTCAACGCTTTGATAGTGATGCCGTCGGGACGATAGATGAGCCCTTCGCATTGAAACCCGCTCATATTAATATCAAATCCGAGATCAATGACGGCTTCTACACGGCGTCCTGCCCAGNGTTTGGGAACCTGGCCGCGTAATTTAAACCACGTAGTACCCCAGGCCGCACCCCATTGGGTACCGACCGGAGTCTCTGTGTAATCCAGTGCAATGCCTTCTATCGCCGGGATTGGTTCGCCGGCAAGCTCATGCCATGACACCTCTAAGGGAATTGAATCCGAGTAGACCATAGGACGGATACGTTCATCGAGCACGCGCTTGACGCGTCCGGTGGTCAGAGAGATGTCATCATGCATGAATGCCTTTCGCGGAAACGATGTTCCTTGAGAAGAATAAGCTTGCTTTCAGACTATCTAATAAGTTGCTGTATACAGTGTCCACCGCACTCTCACGTGCCCGGTTTGAGAAAATCAGGTATCCGATAAGTATCGATATTTCCTGCTCTGGCAATGAAGCAAGTGTGCCAAGATAAGACCAAACAAGGATATTCACGAATTGGCGGTAGAAGACTTCATGGAATCAACGAATACCGCCCTTTCGGCAGCCCTGCGCTTAGTCGCGTTGGATATCGGCGGGACTAAAACCCAGGCGGTGCGTTACCTAGGGGCTCAAGTGGTGGCCGAAGCTCGAACCGGCAGCGCAAATGTACAAAATGTGAGCGTCGATCAAGCCGAACAAGCGCTGCGCGAAGCATTCACTGCGCTCGGTGATGAACCGGTTGATTTGGTCATTGCCGGCTCGGGAGGAATAGATACGGCCGCCGATGAACTGGCACTGAGCGGGCTGATCGAACAGTTTGCTCCGAAAGCTGAGGTGCGTATCGTGCACGATACGAGGCTGATCCTTGCCGCTGGTTACGCAAAGACTGGAATTGCAGTGATCCTCGGTACCGGCTCGGCAATTTGGGGTGTGAACTCTGACGAGCAAACCGCGCGCTACGGCGGTTGGGGATATCTTTTAGGTGATGAAGGTGCAGGATACTGGTTTGGGCGTGAAGCGGTGCGCCACGCTTTGGATGAGTTTAACCGCGGAAAGCAGTGTTCGGTACTGACCTCTGCGCTTCTAGAGCACTGCGGTTGCAAGCATCCCGAAGAACTCATTGCGCTCTTTCAAGGGCAAACCACTCGCGAATACTGGGCACGATGCGCCTCGGTAGTTTTTGACGCCATTACTGCGGGAGATGCAGCAGCAGAAGAAATTCTTGCACGCGCCGTCACTTACGTCGTGAAAAGCATCGGTGAGGTCGCCAAACAGCTAGAACTTACCGGACCAATTGTGCTGGGCGGGGGAGTGATTGAACACCAGGGGATCTATCAGCAGCGTCTACGCGCGGAACTAAGCTCCGCAGGATTCCACGACCTACGATTCTTGGATCAAAGACCGGTTTACGGTGTAGCGTTCCTGGCCGGACTAATCGGCAATGCCTAAAGGCTCGCTCGGTAGGACGCATGAGGTGCGAACGACCTGTAACGCACCAGCGACTCTGTTGTTTCTCCCCGTATCATCACACCAATCCACACCATAAGGGACAGCAACAACGGAGGCATCACCGGCTGATGTGCCAGAGGGGACCACAAACGTGGAACTGAATTTCCCTGTGTCTTCCATCGGGACGATCAGGTGAATAACATCTTTTCCGTGCGCTTCGGTCACGGTGATTTCTACCTGTGCATCCTGACCATAACGTGGATTGCAAGTAGCTTCGGGAGCAGTAACGCGCACTGTTTCACCACGTGCGGCACTGTTCGGAGCTACAGAATAATCTGGCGGCATGCAGGCAGTGGAAGTGCGTGGCGTCCCTAGACAAGAAGTCAGCCCAGCGCTCAGCATGCCTTGCAGCGCCACGCCGGCGCAAAATCCGCGTATGCCGACCCTGCTTTCAAGAAGTTTGGGCATCTGCATAGCTTTACCTAGACCAAGGCGGTCCAAAGATTTCTCCGGTTTTCAGCACAGCTAGTCCAGTTGAAGTCCACGCGTTTCCGGAGCGAATCGCGCCATCACCAACATGGCCACGATGACCAGCACGGTGGCCCCCGCGAAGAGCCACGGCAGTCCCACGATTGGCCACAGGGCCGCAAAGAGTAGAGGTCCAAAACCAGCGGCAAAACGCGACATCGTCGAAGCCCAACCAAAGCCGCTAGCTCTCAGTTCGGTGGGGTAGAGCTCCGAAACGTAGGCATAGAGCACCGGTATGGCAATTTGCACGACGACACCAAAGACAAGAATCCAAGCCACCGCGGTGGCTGGTGCATCAAGACTGCGTGCCACCACAACAAGTATCAAACCCGAAAGGGGAGCCGAAATACCAAGCAACCACTTACGTCCCACTCGCTCTACCAGCAGCGCTGCGATCACCACACCAAGCAGACCCATGAGCGCCATCACCGCAGTAGCGAAGAAGGATGCGGACTGCGCCATGCCTGCCTCGGTCAGAATGGTAGGCAACCAGGTCAAAGCGAGGTAGTAGACCAGTAATACAGTGATAAATAGCAGCCAGCTGGTAGCAGTGAGCTTGGCCGAATAACGCCACAATTCAACTACTTGCTCCCACCAGCGTGGGCCTCTGCCCGCGGGTGCAGCTTCGATGGCGTAGTCCCTCGGCGTCGCTCCGGTACGTCGAACCAAATCATCGATGACCTCTCGCGCTTCGGTCTCGCGTCCCTTCGCGGCGAGAAACAAGGGGGATTCGGGCATTTTGAGACGCACCAAGAACACCATGAACGCCGGAAGAATCATCACGGCAAGGATAAGTCGCCAGTTCTCCGCAGTGGCCATCACCCAGCCGGAAACAAAGAATGACAGTGCGGCGCCGATGGGCCACCACCCATCCATGGCGGTCAGTACACGTCCGCGCAGTTTCGAGGGAGTGAATTCACCGACTAAGGCATAATCCACCGGAATGCAGCCGCCCAAGCCAACCCCAGCGAGGAAGCGGAATGCGACAAAAAATCCAAAGTTCGGAGAGAGCGCACCGAATACGGTAAACACCGAAAACATCAGCAGGGTCAGCGAGAAAGCGTTCTTTCTTCCATACTTATCTGCAATTCCTCCCCAGAGGAAAGCACCAATGGCCATACCTACCAGATTGGAGGTCCCCAGCAACGCAGCGGTGGGTCGATCCAAGCCCCACTCGGCGGCTACCAATGGAATCAGCGCGCCGTTGAGGGTTACATCCCACGCATCAAACATGAAACCTAAGCCACCGATGATGAAGATGGTTCCCTGGACTTTCCATTTGAAGGGGAGCTCCTGCACTACTTGCGTACCGGAGGGAATCGTGGCAGTTGGCACCTTGAGTAGCCTTTCCTAGGGGCCTCACAAAGTGTGGCACGTTCGCCACGAAGCATACCGAAACCTTGAGCCCCACGCACCTCATTACGCTTATTCAGTAGCTTCGTCAAGGCCTGTTATGACAAGGCATATGGGAGTATTCTCTGGTCATGGGAGTAGATTGGACCGCTCTCGAAGAGGCAATACGGGTGGCTGCCCTTCGACACGCTGCAGAAGTGATTGCTGAGCACCCGGAGCAGAATTTTTATGCCATCGCCCTTCACGGGGTCAGCACCACAGAGAGCGAAAATATCTCTATGCCGCTGCTGGCGCTCAATTCTGTGGAAGCACTCGAACGGGACCGGCAAAGCGAGTCACGCGAGCTTCTCGTGGAGCGCGGCGAAGACCTCGATGAAGATGCCGACTACGAGGACCGTCCGGATGCGCAAAGCGAGGAACACCTGCGCGGAGAAGAACTCATGGACTCCGACAATGATCAGGATGAGGAGTCCGAACAACCAGCAGACGATAGTGATGAAGACACCGAAGACCTTGATCAGGTCTTAGAAGCTATCGAAGCGGATCTCGAAGCCGAAGACAACGACAGTTTCTACTCGGATAAGTGGGAGCCAAGCGATTGGCATTGGTCTTCCATCGAGTTGTGCCAAGATCCGGCGGCACAAATCTGGTCTGATGCAATGACCGAGCAAGCCACGCAAGAGGGGTGGGAGGCTACGATCAAACGTTACTATCACACCCTCGTTGCCGTGGCTCATTCGATTCGTGAAGAGTTGAATGAACGCACCAAGGTGGATCTGGTTGCCTACGTTGCCGATGATGATCATGCAGAAAAACTCCTGGAACTCTGTCTGACCCCACAACAACTTGATGAGCACTTTCCGCAGCTTGAACAGCCAGTTCAATAGTGCCGACATGAACTGCTCAGTCTTTAGCTTCCAGCGCTAGAATAGGTGCGGCGGTCTATGGCCGCCCGCCCCTTTTCATCTCACCGCCGGGAGAGCATTTTCGTGAGTAAGACCGTCTTGGACCGTGTAGCCATTCGCCGCGCGTTGATTTCCGTGTATGACAAGACTGGCCTGGAGGAACTGGCCGCTGGGTTGCACAAAGCTGGCGTGCAGTTAGTCTCCACCGGTTCGACCGCGAAGAAGATCGCGGCAGCAGGAATTCCAGTCACCGAAGTAGAGCAGGTTACCGGCTCCCCGGAAATGCTCGATGGCCGGGTGAAGACCTTGCACCCACGCATCCATGGTGGCATTCTTGCCGACCGCCGCGTGAGCGAGCACATGGACACCCTGTCCTCCATGGACATCGAGCAGATTGATCTGGTCGTGGTGAACCTCTACCCCTTCGTACAGACCGTCGCCTCGGGTGCCAGCCAGGACGAAGTAGTTGAGCAGATCGATATCGGCGGTCCAGCCATGGTCCGCTCGGCTGCAAAGAATCACGCAGCGGTCTCCATCGTGGTTGACCCATCGTTCTACTCGCAGGTCGTCGAGGCAGCCGCAGAAGGCGGCTTCGATCTGAAGACCCGCCAGCGTCTCGCCGCTAAGGCTTACGCGCACACCGCAGCTTATGACACCGCGGTGGCATCATGGACCGCCAGCCAGTTCTTGGATGAAGACGGCGACGGCGTGATCGATTGGCCAGCTTACTCCGGCGTTGCGTTACAGCGCGCCGAGGTGCTGCGCTACGGAGAAAACCCACACCAGCAAGCAGCCCTGTATGTTGACGAGGCAGCTCCTGCCGGCATTGCACAGGCTGACCAGCTGCACGGCAAGCCAATGAGCTACAACAACTACGTGGATGCCGATGCGGCATTGCGTGCAGCTTTTGATTTTGAGCAGCCAGCGGTCGCTGTCATCAAGCACGCGAACCCCTGTGGTGTCGCGGTGGCTTCCCCTGACGCCGTAGATCCAATTGCCGACGCGCACGCCAAGGCACATGCCACCGACCCGGTTTCGGCCTTTGGCGGCGTTATCGCTGCCAACCGCACCGTCACCAAGGCAATGGCAGAAACCGTCAAGGGCATCTTCACCGAGGTTGTTATCGCGCCTAACTTCGAGCCGGAAGCCGTGGAAATCCTTTCGGCTAAGAAGAATATCCGACTGCTGGCCCTGCCAGAAGGTTACGCACGGAATGTCAACGAATTCCGCCAGGTTTCCGGCGGCATGCTGGTACAGGCCGGGGATCAGATCACCGCAGCCGGTGACGACGTGGCCAACTGGACTCTTGCAGCCGGTGCGGCAGCGGATGAAAAAACCTTGGCAGACTTGGCCTTTGCCTGGCGTGCGGTGCGCGCAGCGAAGTCCAACGCAATTCTGATCGCTAAGGACGGCGCAGCCGTTGGTATTGGCATGGGCCAGGTTAACCGCGTGGATTCGTGCAAGCTTGCGGTCGAACGAGCGAACACCCTCGGGGTGAAGATTGAATCGGGTGCAGATGCAGCCGGTGGCGCAGAAAACGTTGACGGTGCTCAGTCTGAACAGCGCAGCCAGGGAGCCGTCGCAGCCTCGGATGCGTTCTTCCCATTTGCCGACGGCCTGCAGATCCTCTTGGATGCCGGTGTTACGGCAGTCGTGCAGCCAGGTGGATCGGTTCGCGACGAGGAAGTAATTGCCGCCGCTAACGCGGCCGGCATCACCATGTACTTCACCGGCGCACGCCACTTCTTCCACTAAGAAATTCGACGCCCCACGGGCCGCTCAAGTTATCTCTATTTGATGACTTGAGCGGCCCGTCGTCTTTTAACACAGGCTACGTATTACTGATATTGAGAATCATTCTCATGTAAGCTCTAGTGCTATGAAGCTTATTTTTGTCTCCTCCTTAGAAGTTCACTGCCGAGATGCCGCGGTCCGCCGCCTGCTGAACGAATACCCTGAGGCGCTGGTGATCAGCCACGATCTCCTCGAGGGAAATCGTGTACTGCGCCGGGTGGAAGGAAGCTCCAACGCCAGTGAACGCGCCGAATCCGTGCTCGAACATGGATGCGTCGGCTGCGCGGTCCGATTTGAAATCCTTCCGACCCTATTGCGCCTGTTGCCTCAGAACGAAGATGCGGTGATCATTCAGGCGTTGCCGGCTACTTGGCATAGCGGTCAAGTCTTGGACATCGTGAGCTCCGAGCTCCAAGGGCGCGGGGTTGCGATCGACCATGTTGTTCTGGCTCTGGATCCCGCCGCCGTGGAAGACCAGTTCTGGGACCGCAGGAACTTGTGGGAATCGGGATTTACCGCGATGGCCAATGATGAGCGCACTGCGGGAGAGTTCCTGATCCGCGAAATTGCGCTGGCTGACAGCCTGTTGTTCGTCGAAGGATTGAGTGTCGAACTACTAGGTGAATCCGCCGGGAACTTGAATTCCTCCGGCGGGCAATTCAGGCATGGAATGAAGCTAATACGCGAACTGGCGCCGCACGCCACGCTCACGTACTCGCAGGGAGAGGTCGCGTTGGGTGCCTATGACCGTGACGAAGCGCTTCGCAGATCGCGCCCCGGCCACTTTCAGCAAGGCTCTGGCGCCCCGGAGGCGGATGATACAAAAATCCTCGTTAAGGTGGAACGGCCGCTAGATGCCGATCGGTTCCGTGAGGTACTGCCGGATCTTGCAGCTACATGCATGTGTATTCGGGGGACTCTCTGGATGGCCAATTGTCCCGGTGTGCGTGTGGCTCTCACTGGGGCCGGACCCCGCATCTGGTTGGAATCAACCGGCGCCTGGGAAAGTGATATTGCCTGCACCCACCTTGAATTGACCGGTTCGGAGCACTGCGAAGCCGAGGTGAGGGCACTGCTGGAACCTTGTGAACTCAGCGATGGGCAGCTCTTGGCTCTGCATGGCGCTTCGGCTGCATTGGATCCCGAGCAGCAACAGCAGAATGCATGGAAACGAGGTGAAAATGAATGAAAGTTAGGAATTCGATCCGGGCGCTGAAAAAGATGCCCGGCGCTCAAGTGGTCCGCCGCCGCGGCAGGGTATTTGTGATAAATAAGAAGAATCCACGGATGAAGGCTCGCCAGGGCTAAATTTATCAGGGCAACACCTCGGTTCTCGAAAGCCAGAAAATGTGCTTTTGAGTTCCGAGGTGTCGTTTTTAAACGATTCTTGTGCGATTGTTTTTGATACGTAGGTTCAAGTCAAATGCTTGCTTCGCGCTATTCCAAAAAGGATTGTTCAACAACCCCTTGCGTGGATTGTTCAACAACCTGTAATGTACTAGTCATCACTCGCGAAGGTGACCGCAATCACCACCGATAGTTATGGATGGAACCATGGCAGATTCAGAGATAAAGCCGCAGATGAGCGCGAAGGCTCGGCGGACCGCCCTTATGGGGGCAATGTTCCTCATGGCCACAAGTGCCATTGGGCCGGGTTTCATCACTCAGACGTCGGAATTTACGGTCAAACTCGGTGCTTCTTTCGCCTTCGCGATTGTTGTATCGATCTTGGTAGATATCGCAGTCCAGCTCAACGTCTGGCGTGTTATTGGCGTCTCCGGAATGCGTGCCCAGGAACTGGGAAACAAGGTACTTCCAGGCATTGGATGGTTCCTTGCCGCCCTGGTCTTTATCGGGGGTGTGGTCTTCAATATCGGAAACATCGCCGGTACCGGCCTTGGCCTGAACGCGATGTTGGGCGTAGACGCGAAAATCGGTGGCGCGATCTCGGCGCTTATCGCTGTTCTCGTCTTCTTGTCTAAAAAAGCCGGAATGGCGCTGGACCGGATTGTAGTGCTCCTTGGAGCATTGATGATCTTGTTGATGCTTTACGTAGCAATCGTTGCCGCACCACCTGTTGGTGAAGCATTGAAGAACACCGTGATGCCTGAAAACATTGACTTCTTGGTCATCACCACGCTGATCGGTGGAACCGTGGGCGGTTACATCACTTACGCCGGAGCGCACCGCATGATCGATTCGGGCACCTCCGGTGTCGAGCACGTCAAAGCAGTCAGCCGTACCTCGGTAGTCAGCATCATCATCACCGGTGTCATGCGAGTGCTGTTGTTTCTCGCGATCTTCGGTGTAGTCGCCGGTGGCGTCGCCTTGACCAGCGATAACAAAGCAGCAGAAGCATTCGGAGCGGCCGCCGGAGAAATCGGCATCCGCACCTTCGGCGTGATTCTCTGGTCTGCTGCGCTGACATCGGTTATCGGTGCTGCATACACCTCGGTATCCTTCGTCACCAAGTCAACGACTAACGAACGCACTCGCAACCTGATCACCGTCGCGTTCATCGCAGTGTGCGCCGTAATCTACTTGCTCCTAGGGCAGGCTCCGCAAACCCTGCTGATCTTCGCCGGCGCCTTCAATGGACTGATCCTGCCCGTTGGGTTTGCGGTTCTCCTCTGGGTTGCCTGGCGTCGCCGCGACCTACTGGACAACTACAAATACCCCGCATGGCTACTGATCGTTGGTGCATTGACCTGGGTGCTGACCATCTACCTTGGGTGGATGTCACTGACTGGCCTAGCCAAGCTCTGGGCCTAAGTGCCAACTAACTCGAGGAGGACATCATGAAGCTTGAACAACCAGCGCGCAGCACACGAGCAGGACTGACACCTAAGGAAGCACGCGAGCTATTCCGAGCAGGTCTGAGCGTACCAACAGCTGGCTACAGTGCCGGCTACGCACAAGCTAACCTGATCATTGTTCCGCAAGACCTAGCATTTGATGTTCTCCTCTTTGCCCAGCGCAATCCCAAATCATGCCCTATTCTGGGAGTTCTTGAAGCAGGCCAGACAAGTAGCGAGCTGCTAGTCGACGGTGACATCCGCACGGACCTGCCTAGGTACACCGTCTATGAGAACGGCGAAAAAGTCGCCGAGCCAACCGATCTTAGCGAATACTGGCGAGATGATCTGGTGACATTCATTGTCGGGTGCTCCTTCACCTTCGAAGCGGCACTTATCGAAAATGGCATCAGCATTGCCCACATCGACCACGGTACTAACGTGCCTATGTATAAGACCAGCATCCGCAGCGCCTCGGCCGGGAGCCTAACTGGACCGATGGTGGTCTCAATGCGTCCGATTCCGGCTGCTCAGGTGGCCGACGCGGTACGCATTACCTCCCGCTATCCAGCGGTTCATGGGGCTCCTGTTCATGTGGGGAACCCGGAAGAAATCGGCATTACGGATCTGGGAAAACCAGACTTCGGCGATGCCCCCTCTATGCCGGACGGAACGATTCCAGTTTTTTGGGCATGCGGCGTGTCCCCACAGGCCGCTGTCATGGAATCCCGTCCTACGCTGGCGATCGGACATGCCCCCGGGCATATGCTAATCACCGACGCCAGGGACTCGAAATATCAGGTGCCGTAACCCCAAGTACTAGCAACTGATTGAGTCCAGTGCCGCGATTCCACCCCCAAGGAATCGCGGCACTTCTAATTTAATCCCTTAGGCCCCGCGCGCAGTACCTAGCTGCAGGGCCAACCAGGCGTCCACTTCAGCTATACGAGAGTTCTTAGCGGCCTCATTAAGAAATGAGCCTTCAAAGGAGTTTCGGGCCAGCGTTGCCAGATCGCCGGCAGTCAGCCCGAACTGTTCGGTCACCGCAGAAATATTGGCGTCTAAATAGCCACCAAAGTAGGCCGGGTCATCGGAGTGCAAGGAAACCTTCAAACCTGCTTTGAGCATCTGTGGCAACGGGTGTTCGGCCAAGGTGTCCACCGCGCGCAAACGAACATTAGAAAATGGGCATACGGTCAGTGGCATCTGCTCTGTGACTAAGCGAGCCACCAACTCAGGATCGTCCATGCAGCGGATACCGTGGTCGACACGCTCAACCTTCAAGAGGTCTAGCGCTTGGCGGATGTAATCGGCTGGGCCTTCTTCGCCGGCATGGGCCACTACATGCAGTCCGTGCTCGCGTGCGTAGCTGAAGACCTCTTCGAAGAGCTCTGGCGGGAATCCGAGCTCGGAGGAGTCTAAGCCGATCCCGTCGATGTCATGATTCTCGGCGACAATCATTTTCAGGATTTCCATGGCTGAAGCAGCCGGAGCATGACGCCAGAAGCAGGCGATTAGTTTATGGGTAATACCCCATTGCTGCTCGGCCTCTTCAAGCCCAGCACGTATCCCTGAAATGGCCTCGAACAGCGAAAGGCCACGTTCAATGTGTGCCTGCGGGTCAAAAAATAGTTCCACATGCCGCACCCCGGACTCGTGCGCACGTTTCAGATACGCGGCCGTGATCACTTTGAAATCTTCGCTGGTGCGCAGTACTGCCATATTGGCGTAGAAAAGATCGAGGAACGACTGCAGGTTATTAAATTCGTAGTGTGCGCGTAGTTCCTCGATGGACTCATAGGGCAGATCGATGCCATTCTTGGAGGCCAGAGCGAAAATTGTCTCCGGTTCCAGAGAGCCTTCCAAATGGATGTGTAATTCAGCAAGGGGCAATTTCACGAAAGATCCTTCCAAGGAATCACAGTTTTGGATTCCTGGGTCTGGTGCGTTTTGGTGCGATGAATTATTGGCACAAGATGGCCACGCTTCGAGGTGGGAAACGAATCGAGGTCGCCATCAGTCTGATTTAACGATACCCGTGTGATTGATCAGGACCAGTTACATTATGAAGCGGTACTCCTCACCGTTTCAGGAAGAAACCATGGACTTGAAGAGGCCTATATTAGACGCCTGACAGAATCATAATGATTCGCTGACGTAATTGATGTGGACTTACGCCGAGATCCTTCAGACATTGTGATGCCAGTCCGTCACTCACGCGGAGCAATGCCAAAAGCAGATGCTCGGTATCTACTAGTCCATGACCAAGCTCCTTGGCTTCGCGTAACGAAAGGCGAAGGAGCTTTTTGGCACGCGCGGTTAGCCGGACTTCGTCGCCCGGTTCAACCGAATTGATCCTTGGCACCGTTTGCAGCTTCGAGAGGATCTTGTCGGAAGAAATGTCGAGGGCCTGTAGGGCTTGGGCAGCTACTCCGTGCCCTTCGCGGTGCAAAGCTATCAGGAGATGCTCGGTGCCCAGCTGGCCTTCGTTGTGTTCGGTGGCCGCTTGCTGAGCCAATACAAGTACCAAACGTGCCGGTTCGGTGAACTTCTCAAATATGTCTTCACGTCCTCTAGGACTCCATGCTCTGATGCTACGCGCATTGTGAAGCGAATAGCTGACTAAAGTGCAAGGAGTGATCGTACATAGCTGTACTTTTTCGCCAACCGTTCCCGGGTCCCCACGGCTAAGCGTGCGGTGCGTTCAGGGGATGTATTGTCGGCAAGATCTGCATGCTTGACGAGCAATCCTATGGGATTTGCGCGGACCCGCGCGCAGTAGTCTTCGACGTTTTCGCCCTGACGCTTAGTCACTGAATCGACTGCCATGATGACGTTCTGGGAGACTCCAGCGGCCAGGAGATCCGAAGCAGTAACCTCGCAGTCTTCGATCACATCATGAAGCCAAGCGGTAGCAACAGCAGCATCGGTACCGCCTTGGTCATGAACCTTCGCTGCCACGCGTGCGGGATGGGTAATATAGTCTGCTCCGGACTTGTCTACTTGGCCCCGATGGGCACGGCGAGCAATGGCTTCAGCGATGAAGGGCATTGAAGGATCAGGCATGGTGCTCCTAGCGCGGTTGCGAGGACTCGTAGTGTTCTAAGAGTTCGGCCTCAGCAGTATTCAAATAAACCTGCAAAGTATCGGCAGCTTCCATCCGTTGCCCGGCGCCCAGCAGGTCAACCAAGGCGCCGTTTCGTGAGACGTAGTGTGAGTGAAAGTCCGGTGCATCGCTCATCGCATGGAACACCAGACGCATTTTCGCCAGTACCCGGCTCATCAACTCGAGCAGGTGAGCACTTCCGGTAGCACGTACTATTGTTTCGTGAAATTGCTGATTGGCGTCTGCCATGAGGGTAATATTTTCAGCATCAGCGGCGGCACGGGCCTGCCCAATGATCCGCGCTAGCTCATCTACATCTAACTTGGGACCCCAAGCCAACGCGGCTGGCTCGATAGTTCGGCGAACCGCGTAGATTTCCCTGATATCCGCCGCATCTGGGGAAGCGACGAACACCCCGCGATTCGGAATGCGCGAAATAATCAGGTCACTGTCTAACAGCGTGAATCCTTCACGCAACGTATTACGCGAGACCCCCAGTGCGCTGGACAAAGCTTGTTCGGAGAGCTTGGAACCGGGGAGCAAACGCCCTTCAGCGATTTCTTGGCGCAAGGTCGAGGCCACCCAAGTGCTGGTATGCGCATGGGTGGACCCGTCGCCTAACGGAATCGAAGTGTAAATCTCGCTCACGTTCATCCCCCTAATTTAGTTCAGTGCCCCGGCAAACCCCGCATTGGCTAAGAGATGCTTCCCAGGGCATCGCCACGAAGCACGCTTTGTCCGGCACTGAGATCTGCGGAAGTGAAGACGCCATCTCGGTGGGCGGCAACCGGGGATTCCATCTTCATAGCTTCTAAGACGGCCACTGTTTGTCCCTTGCTCACCGACTCGCCATCTTGTGCTGAGAATGAGACCAGGTTACCTGCCATGGGGGAGACGAGGGCGGCTTCGTCGGTATCGGCATCCTGAACGGCTGCTGAATCCGCTGAGGTTGATCCGCCGTGACGGATTGCATTGACCAAGGCAACGGGCAAGCCAAGAGCCATGGCCTTGCCATCAAGGTCAATGGTCAGAATCTCGCGTTCCGCACCGGCCTCGGTGGTGGCTATCTCATCGCTGGTAGCCAGCTCATCAGCGAACTCGGATTCAATCCACGTCGTGTAGACGCCAAAACGTTGTTCGGCGACAAAGTCCGGATGCTTGGACACCGAACGGTGGAACGGTAGAACCGTAGGAACCCCTTCAATGGAAAACTCTGCCAACGCCACCTGGGCGCGGCGCAAGGCCTGCTCGCGGGTAGCACCATGAACAATCAGCTTGGCCATGAGCGAGTCGTACTGGCCAGGAATCACCGAGTTGCTGCGGACGCCGGCGTCCACGCGGATGCCGGAGCCGGTAGGCGCCTCAAACCGGGTGATGGTGCCAGGCCCCGGCAGGAAGCCACGCGCGGGATCCTCGGCATTGATGCGGAATTCGAAAGCATGACCCACTGGGGTAGGGTCTTCGAGCACCGAGAGTTCCTTACCCTCGGCAATACGGAACTGTTCGATGACCAGGTCCAAGCCGGAGGTTTCTTCGCTGACCGGGTGCTCAACTTGCAACCGGGTATTGACCTCAAGGAATGAGATGAGGCCATCCGGGGCCACTAGGTATTCCACGGTGCCTGCGCCGACATACCCGGCTTCACGGCAGATCCGCTTGGCTGATTCATGGATTTCGCTGCGTTGCTCATCGGAGAGAAACGGTGCAGGGGCCTCTTCTACTAGCTTTTGGTGACGACGCTGCAAGGAGCAATCGCGGGTGCCCACCACAATGACATTGCCATGGGCATCTGCAAGGACCTGGGCTTCCACGTGACGTGGCTTGTCAAGGAAACGCTCCACAAAGCATTCACCGCGACCGAACGCCACGGTGGCTTCACGGACTGCAGATTCGAACGAATCTTCAATGTCTTCCATGGTGTGCGCGACCTTTAGGCCACGCCCGCCACCACCGAAGGCTGCCTTGATGGCAACGGGTACTCCATACTTTTCGGCAAAGGCTCGAACCTCACCAGCGTTAGCTGCCGGGGCATCGGTGCCGGGCACCAGAGGAGCGCCAGCACGAACCGCGATTTCACGCGCGGTCACCTTATTGCCCAAAAGCTCAATGGCTTGCGGCGACGGGCCAATCCAAGTCATTCCTGCGTCGATGACCGCACGAGCAAAGTCCGCGTTTTCGGAAAGGAAACCATAACCTGGGTGAACTGCGTCCGCACCGGCACGCTGGGCAATGGCGATGATCTTGGAAATATCCAAGTAGGTTTCGGCACTCGAAGACCCTTCGAGGGAGTACGCTTCATCGGCACGGCGCACATGCAATGCGTCGGCGTCCGGATCAGAGTAGATGGCAACCGATTTCAGGTTGGCGTCGGAGGCGGCGCGGGCGATACGAACAGCGATTTCGCCGCGGTTTGGCGATCAAGACCTTTTTCATGCCTGGGTTCCTTCGGTGCGTGGAGCGGATTCGGAAAATTCAAAACGGATATGGCTGCCCGGCGGCAGTTGTGCGGCATCAGATAAGTCTTCAGCGATGACGGTGGCGATAACCGGGTAACCGCCGGTAACTGGGTGGTCGGCGAGGAATAAGACCGGCAACCCGGACGGTGGGACCTGTAACGAGCCTAGAGCTACACCCTCGCTGGAAAGTTCCCCGGTTCGAACTCGTTCCAGGGCGCTTGCTTCGCCTTCCACGCCTAATCGAACCCCGATGCGGTTCGATTCACTAGTGACCAGCCACTGCTGATTGAGCAGTTTCTCTACACCCGCCGGACCAAACCAGTCATCTCTTGGCCCCACGCTGACGCGTAAGACGAAGCACCCTTCGATGTCTTCAACCGGTAAAGTGCTAGGTTCGCTCTCTCCAACTATCTGGAGATTCTCTGGCTGCGCAATAGGGAGGAAAGTTCCTGCAGTCAATGGCGCAGGACCAACGCCGGAGAGTGTATCGGTCGCCAACGAACCGAGAATTTTGGGCAGCTGGATGGTGCCGCGCACCGCGATGTAGCTGCGTAAACCATTACCTGTAGGTTCTAAATCCAAGCGCTCGCCGTCCAGCAGTGCGAACGGTGCGTCCATAGAGGCTTCACGTTCGGTGCGGACGAAATCCTCAGGTGCTGGAGTGATGCTCAGTTTAGCTTCCGCTCCGCTGACCGCTAGGACTTGATCTCCATGGGCTCGCAAGCTGATGCGGCCAGTCAAATTTTCAATACACGCTTGGTTAGGGATATTTCCTACCAGCCTATTTGCCTGATACAGCGAGCTTGCATCTGCGGCGCCACTGGCAGGGACACCAAGCGCCCCAAAGCCGTAGCGGCCGGCGTCTTGGAGCAAGCTTTGCAAACCGGAATCGAGCACTTCGAGTCCGTCGCCACTAGGCGTGTTGGCGACTTCGGTGGTGGGTGTTTGTGTGTGGACGTTCAAGGCGTTGCGCGAGGCGACAAACTGCACCCGATCCTGTGGACGGATCAGGGCCGGGTCCTCCCGGTCCAAATCCCACAGTGCCGAGTCGGTGTGGCCTAGCAGCTGCCAGCCTCCGGGGGACCGGCGCGGGTATACGGCGGAGTATTCCCCTGCCAGAGCGACCGACCCGGTAGGTACCGCGGTGCGTGGTGTTTCACGGCGGGGCACTTCCAATACATTATTTTCACCGAGCAGGTAAGCGAAGCCAGGAGCGAAGCCACCAAAAGCTGCCCGCCACTGCTGGCCGGTATGCGCATTGACCACGGCCTGCGTGCTCAAACCGGTGAGCTGGGCGACGGTATCAAGGTCTTCACCGTCGTAGCAGACCTCGATAGTGACAAGTTTTCCGGAAGCTACTGCCGCCGTGTTCAGCTTCAGCTGGGGCAGGTGCCTCGCGGCGGCCCGAGCTTGCTCGGTGGTTTCAAACTTCACCATGACCGTTTGGGCTGCTGCCAAAATATCGCGTTGGCCAGGTAGCGGCTGAGCTTGCAGGTATGCGTCGAGAGCTAGGACCGATTCGAGGTCTGCTAACTCGACGAGGACATCGTGGCTTCCGGCGGCCAATACGTTGGTGATGCTCATACGAAGCTCTTGATCTGCACGCCGGCGGATTCTAGCCCGGCGCGCACCGCTGCGGCCATGGCTACGGATCCGGCGGTATCTCCGTGGACGCAGATGGATTCAGCCGGCATCTGGATAACCGATCCGTCGATGGCTTTGAGCGTGCCGTCACTCGCCAGACGAATCATATTTTCTGTCACCTGGGCACTGTCGTGGAGCACTGCGTTGGCTTCGCGGCGAGAGACCAGGGTGCCGTCGGGGTTGTAATTACGGTCCGCAAAAGCTTCGGCTACTGGGCGCAGTCCGGCGTGTTCTGCCTTGGTTAATGCCACCGAACCAGGGAGTAAGAGCACGGGTAGATCTTCACCAAACGATTTAACCGCATCGACGACGGCCTGGGCGTGAACTTCATGATGAACAATCGTGTTGTACAACGCGCCATGGGGTTTGACGTATTTGATGTTGGAACCTGCTGCGCGTGCCAAGGCTTGGAGCGCACCAAGCTGGTAAAGCACATCGTCCGCCAGCTCGGTGGCCGAGCAGTCTAGGAAGCGTCGGCCGAATCCGGCCAAATCCCGGTAGCCGACGTGAGCGCCGATGGCGACTCCCGCGCTGACCGCGTCGCGACAGGTCTGTGCGATACCGCTTGGATCGCCTGCGTGGAAACCGCACGCCACGTTGGCTGAAGAGACCGAGGTGAAGATTGCTGCGTCATCACCCATGACCCAGTTGCCGAAGGACTCGCCTACATCAGAATTAAGGTCGATATACGTCATCTGTGATCCCCGTCTCTCCGCGTCGTTTATCTAAGCATGCACCAAAAACACATATTGTTCAACAATCTGACCTAGCTTTGTGGAAATTATTTACGCGTAGCCAGATGCAGACAATTATTAAACGCAGCAGGGGCCCGCAGTCAGTGACTGCGGGCCCCTGCCTAGCGATTCGACCGGAGTGGCTAGCTGAGATTAGGCGCGCTTTTCGACCTTGATGAAGAACGAAAGCACTACACCGATGGTGCCCAGCAAAGCGCCCACGATAAAGGCTGCATGCGCACCGGTGAAGAGCGACTGCGCCAGGTCGGAACCCTGTGCGAGTTCGTTGTTGGACAGTACCGACATCACGGTAATGAAGATGGTGGTACCGATGGCGCCACCAAGCTGTTGGCCGGTGCTGAAGATCGCAGAACCGTGTCCATAAAGACGGGGGTTGACCGAGGACATGGCCGAGGACATCAGACCGGTCATCAGCAATGCCAGACCGATCGAGAAGACGATGTGGCTGATCATGAACATCCACAGTTCGGTTTCGGTGGTGACCGTGACGTACATCCACTGGCCCAAGGCCAGCATGATTGCACCGGGGATCAAGACTGGGCGAGGGCCGTGCTTGTCGTAGATGCGGCCGAAGATTGGTGAAACGATGGCCTGCGCGAGACCACCTGGCAGCAGCATCATGCCGATGGCTAGAGCGCTAATTCCCTTGCCGGATTCGAGAATGATGGGAACCATCATGATTGTGCCGAGCAATGTGCCGAAGGCAATCATGATCAGCACGATTGCAAAGGTGAAATTGCGAGAGGCGAAGGGGGTGAGGTTCAGCAGTTCCTTACCCTCGCGGGTCAATCTAATCTGACGCTTGATGAACAGTGCCAAGGAGGCTAGAGCCACAACAAAGGTTGCCACGGTCAAGCCCATATTGTCGCTGGCCTTTTCGATGCTGGCGATGCCGTAGACCAGCAAACCAAAGGCGAGTGCGGAAAGAATCACCGAGAAAACATCGACCGGAAGTTTACGCGCGGTTGATGGAAGTTTGATGAAGATGGCGCCCAAGATTAAGGTGATCACTGCCAGCGGAGCCATCAGCACGAAGATGTAGTGCCATCCCCACGCGTGAACAATGGCACCGGAGACGGTCGGGCCAACGGCAGGACCGACNGAGATCACGATGGAGTTCAGGCCCATAACCATGCCGCGCTTGTGCACTGGGACCAGGGACAAGGTAGTAGTCATCAACAATGGCAAGACGATAGCGGTGCCAACGGCCTGAATGATGCGAGCGAGCAGCAGGAAAGCGAAGCTCGGGGCAAAAATTGCAATCAGTGTGCCGACCAAGAAACTGGACAGCGCGAAGACGAACAATGAACGACTAGTGAAGCGCTGCAGCAGGAAGCCGGTGGTCGGGATAACTACGGACATAGTCACGAGGAATCCGGTGGTGAGCCATTGCCCGGCAGAAGCCGAAATGCCCATATCCGCCATAATGGCTGGGAGGGCCACCGTCAGGACAGTCTCGTTCATAATCATCAAGAACGCGGCCAGTGCCAGAGCTCCGATAATTCCGGTGAGCTGCTTAGTGGGCAGTACCGGGTTTTTAGGTCGTGAAGGCGCGGTTTCGGCCTTGATTTCGGTGCGCTCAGGAGCCACGGATTCCTCTTTCTAGAATTGTTCAACTTTCAAATTCTGTCACAAGGTGACACAATTTCGTAAGCGAAACTGGCAGAGTGTGACAGAAAACAACTCTGTGCTGGAGCGTCGTAGGATGATGGCTAAATACAGAACAACACGTAGGAAATTTAATGGGCATTCGTGACGAACATAAAGCCGCCACCAAACAGGCTATTCAAGCAGCGACCCTAGATCTCATTGAATCGTTGGGGCTTGAGGCAACTACCGTAGCGCGAATTGCCGAACGCGCAGGAATCTCCGAGCGTACATTTTTTCGCTACTTCGACTCGAAAGAATCGGCTATCGTCCCCGGCCAAGGTGAACTCATCGCCACACTCGCCGGGACCGAAATTGCGGCAGGAAAATCCTCCTCTGAAATTTTTCATGCACTGCTTGAAGTGTGCCGAACGCATTTCAGTGTCGAAGTTCGTCACCATGAAATCCGGCGGATCTCCCGGCTCATGCGCGAAGACCCCAAGCTGCTGGTGATCGCCACGCGCCGCGAGCAAGAACTCGTCGTTTCGCTCAGCCAGTCATTGGTGAACCGTGAATTGCTGGACATAATGCAGGCGATGCTGGTCGCTGAATTGGTGGCAACTACTTGGCGCGTTGCGTGGCAGTGTTTTGCGTATGAAGAAGCTGCTGGGCTGACCTCAACACCAGCTGAACTTTTCGAGAAGGCAATCATTAGCCTCTCGCAGATAGTCTCGATTGATTCCCTGAGGACCTGAACCTCCTCGTTTGCACATTGAGTTACTGGTCATTAACTTAAGTGTGACAAAGTGCTCGGGCACTATTCATCGCGGTATTTCGGGGAAAAAGCGTGAAATTTCGGTATAAAGTAAACGCCCAAAAGTGTGGTGCAGGACAAAATCAGGTAAGTTTAGAACGTTGAGTTTAGGGCGGATAGCCCGCTTCCGCACGACGTTCAGGGAGACGCCACACTTATGGCCAAGATTATTTACACCCACACCGACGAAGCCCCGATGCTGGCAACGCACTCGTTCCTGCCAATTGTGGAGGCCTTCGCGTCTACCGCCGGTGTTGAACTTGAGACCCGCGACATTTCGCTGGCAGGGCGCATCATCGCCACTTTCCCGGATTATGTCACCGAAGAACAGCGCATCGCCGATGCACTAAGCGAGCTTGGCGACCTAGCCAAGACCCCAGAAGCAAACATCATCAAGCTTCCAAACATCTCGGCATCGATCCCGCAGCTCAAGGCTGCCATCACCGAACTTCAGGCAGCTGGCTACGCGTTGCCAGATTACCCGGAGAACCCATCCTCGGATGAGGACACCGATGTTCGCGCACGTTACGACAAGCTCAAGGGCTCTGCCGTGAACCCAGTGCTACGTGAAGGTAACTCGGATCGCCGCGCACCATTGAGCGTGAAGAACTACGCACGCAAGTACCCGCACTCCATGGGTGCCTGGGCCTCGGACTCGAAGACCAACGTTGCCACCATGACAGCCGATGACTTCGCCTCCAATGAGAAGTCCATCGTCATCGACAAGGACAAGTCCATCTCCATCCGCTTCGTGGGCGAAGACGGAGCGGTAAAAGTTCTAAAGAAGCCGTTCAAGGTACTTGAAGGCGAAGTTATCGACGGTACCGTCATGCACGTCGCTGCACTGACCGAGTTCCTGAAGAACGCCGTAGCCCGCGCCAAGGAAGACGGTGTGCTCTTCTCGGCTCACCTGAAGGCCACCATGATGAAGGTTTCAGACCCAATCATCTTCGGCCACGTCGTCAAGGCGTACTTCTCCGAGCTGTTCGCAACCTACGGTGACGAGCTAAAGGCCGCGGGCCTGAATCCAAATAACGGCCTAGCTGCCATCCTCGGCGGACTAGACGAACTCTCTGATGACGTTCGCGCCGGTGTGGAGAAGCTGATCGCTAAGGGTCTGGAAGAAGGCCCAGCCGTTGCCATGGTCGATTCCGACAAGGGCATCACCAACCTGCACGTTCCATCGGATGTCATCGTTGACGCTTCGATGCCAGCAATGATCCGTCTCGGCGGCAAAATGTGGGGCCCAGACGGCAAGGAAGCCGAAACCTTGGCTGTCCTGCCGGACTCGTCCTACTCGGGCGTATACCAGGCGGTTATCGAAGATTGCCGCGCAAACGGCGCCTACGATCCAACCACCATGGGCACCGTGCCAAACGTGGGGCTGATGGCTCAGAAGGCCGAAGAATACGGTTCCCACGACAAGACCTTCGAACTGGCTGCCGACGGCCACGTACAGATCTTGGACGAGAACGACACCGTACTCATCGAACACCAAGTCTTCGCCGGTGACATCTGGCGTGCCTGCCAGGCCAAGGATGTTGCCATCCGTGACTGGGTCAAGCTTGCTGTGAACCGTGCCCGTGCCTCGCAGACCCCAGCGGTCTTCTGGTTGGACGAGAAGCGCGCACATGACGCCGTACTGATCACCAAGGTCGACGAGTACCTCAAGGAACACGACACCGATGGCCTGACCATCGAAATCTTGGCTCCAATCGAGGCTACCAAGTACACCATCGAACGCATCCGCAAGGGCGAGGACACCATCTCGGTGACCGGTAACGTGCTTCGTGACTACCTGACCGACCTGTTCCCAATTCTTGAATTGGGCACCTCGGCCAAGATGCTTTCGATCGTTCCACTGCTTGCCGGTGGCGGACTGTTCGAAACCGGCGCCGGTGGTTCGGCTCCAAAGCACGTGCAGCAGCTGGTGAACGAAAACCACCTGCGCTGGGATTCACTGGGTGAATTCATGGCGTTGGGCGCTTCCTTTGAGCACCTGGCCAACACCACTGACAACGCCCGCGCACAGGTTCTGGCAGATACCTTGGATGCCGCAACCGGCACCTTCCTGCTGGAAGACAAGTCGCCTAAGCGTAATGTTGGCGAGTTGGACAACCGTGGCAGCCACTTCTACCTAGCTAAGTTCTGGGCCGAAGAGCTGTCCAAGCAGGACAAGGACGCTGCGCTTGCACAGGCCTTCTCCGCCGTAGCCAAGGCACTGGATGAGAACGAGGAAGCAATCGTTTCCGAGCTCGCCGAAGTTCAGGGCAAGGCAGTAGACATCGCTGGATACTACCGTCCGGATGAGGCAAAGACCTCCGCAGTGATGCGTCCAAGCGCAACCCTGAACAAGGCTCTGGAACTGCTGACCAAGTAGTCCCAAGCTAGTCAACATAGGCCGCGTAACCACCTAGTGGTTACGCGGCCTACGTCGTTAACCTTTGCAAAACACTTTAACTACCCGTTCAATGTCATTTTGTTGAGAATCTATCCGTGCAGGCAGCCACTGTGCGCTGAGCCTGGTGTTGTCTCTGGTCTGCCGAACTGGAAGACTCAATTCATGAGTCAGATCTGGGAACTAGTACATGCCGAACGCGAAGCACTGATCGAGGATCTCGCCGAGCTGAGCGAGGAACAATGGGCCGCCACGTCCTTATGCGCAGGCTGGACGGTTCACGATGTTGCCGCGCACCTGATCGATAATGCGCGCACCACAACGCCTCGACTTGCGGTAGCCATGGCTAAAGCCCGCTTTGATTTTGACCGGCAGAACGCCAACGGAGTCGCCGCAGAAAAGGGCGCGACCATCCAAGAAACTCTCAGGGGCCTGCGCGAAGTGGCCGCACGACGCAGCGGACCGCCGGCCCCGCTAGCCAGCCGTTTGGTAGAAGAAATCGCTCACGGCGAAGACATTCGGCGTCCGCTGGGAATTAAGCGCAACTACCCGCCACAGTCAGTGCAACTAGCCATCGGCTACCAGACGCGCACGAGCCAAGCATTCGGTGGCGCAAAGGAGTTGGCGCGCCGGGTCACCCTGGTCGCCGAGGATGACGATTTCACCCTCGGCACGGGGATGGAAATTCGAGGTCCGCTGATTGAACTGTTGATGCTGGTTACCGGACGTGAGGAACGTTTAGGTTCCTTGCACGGACCCGGTGTCGCGTTCATCTGATCCTGAGCTTCAAACATCCCAGGGATCCGTGCAGGCTTAGAGCCCGCGGCCGGCCTCCCATAAATTATCTGCGGTTCCCGCCAGCAGAGCGTTCAACGAGACCGCCTGCGCATCGGTAAACGAGGCAATATAGTCTACGATCGCGCGGGCCTGACCTAAGCGCTGCACCTCATTGGGTCCGGCCTGCAAGAACAGCTCGGGGGAGTGTGCGCGCAACTGCCGATACTCTTCGGTAGCAGCCTGCACCGAATCTAAGAGGCGGCGCGGAGCTCGCGCCGCATCATCGGGATCGTTGAGCCAGGAATTAAATCCCTCGGCCAAAGACTTGATGATGCGGGTCTGTCCGCGCTGGTACACGGCCAGATCCGAGCGATCCAGAACAAAGCGCGAGTGCACAAACTTCAGCACTCCCACATCGTGCCAGGCTTCCTTGGTCAGCCGCACATGTCCGCTGCGGATCGTCGGGGTGCGCTCTACCGTCACCGATTCTTGCAGCCGGTCGATCCACCTGCGCGTAAAAGCAGTCACCGCACGGTCAGCTTCCAAGCCACCGTCGTAGGGCACCGCCAGCAGTCCCTCGACGAGGTCATGCCCTACGCGCTGCACCGAATCACGGAAAGCACCAGCGTCGGCAATCCACGGATCTTTAGCAAAAGCTCGACGCCAGGTCATTTCCAAGGCATGGCCCGGCTTGCGCAGATCCAGATCTGCCTGACGCAACGCTGCCAGCTGTTCGGACTGTTCCAACCAGTTACGGAACTCGGCCGAGACCGTGGTGTATTGCAAGATTCCGGCACGGTAAAAATCATCCAGATCATGGACCGCGTAAGCGATGTCATCGGCGATATCCATCACCGAGCTTTCAACGGTTTGCTGATATTTAGTGATCGCCGGGAATACCGAGAGCACGTCGCGCATTTCGGCGGCCTCAATGTCATAGGCCGAGTATTTGATGGCCCCCGCAGCCGGATCGGTGCCAACCCCTCGCGGCAGCAACTCCGCGGAAATCGGGGCCAGGGTGCGCCACTCATTGCGCGTCCACGGATACTTCAGTACCGCTGCACGCACCGCCCGAGTCAGGTTCATCCCGCGAGCTGTGGCATCACAGCTATCCAGTGCGGTCAGAATGCGGAATGTCTGAGCATTGCCCTCAAAGCCGTCGGGCAACCCCAGGATATTGCGGGCTACCCGGTCCAGCTCTTGCTCACCCAAATGCCCGAAGGGCGGGTGGCCCAAATCGTGGGCAGCGGCCGCCGCCTGAACGACCACCGGGTCGCAACCACCTAAGTCCGCCACCAGCTTGCGAGTTTCTTCGTCTGCGGTGCGTAGTCCAATGGCAATGCTTCGTGCCACGGCGGAGACCTTCAGCGAGTGGGTCAGCCGGTTATGCACCGTGGTGCCCGAACCCGCTTGCGGAATGACTTGGGTGACCGCCGACAAGCGCGAGAAGTACGGAGAGAAACGAATGCGTTCGATATCGATACGAAAATCGTCCTCGGCGGTACGATTCTGCTCGATGATTGCGCGCTCTCGGCCGCCGGTGTCATGAGTTTTCTGCCTGATATCCATCGTAGGAACTAGCCTAGGTCATACGTCCCAAACGAGCAGGTAAAAGCGGTGACTGGGAGTTTCTAATTCAAACGACTAACTGCGCACCAGATGGAGCGGGGCGGCTCCGGCGGCTAGGCGCTTGACCTGTTCAACGGCTAAATTCATCGCAAGATCAATGAACATCGTCGTGTTTCCCGCAATATGCGGGGTGACTAAGCAATTTGGCGCCGTCCACAGTCGGTGGCCAGCCGGCAGTGGTTCGGGATCTGTGACATCCAGCGCCGCGGATAGTCTTTCTGACTCAAGCTCAACGAGCAACGCCTCGGTATTCACCACAGGTCCACGACCCACATTGACCAAAAGACTACCGTTGGGCATCTGGGCCAAGAACTCTTTACCGACTATCCCGCGCGTGCTGGGGCTATCAGGTAAAGCAACGATGACAATCTCGGCGCTAGGCAAAAGTTGAGGTAACTCGTCGATGCCATGCACTGCTAAACCTTCCTCGGTGGTGCGTGCACGGCTAGCTACCGCTAGGATTTTTCGGGGTTTAAAGGGTAGTAAACGCTGGTAGATTTCCTGGCCAACACCGCCGAACCCCAAAAGCAACACTGACGAACCGTGCAAGGTCCCGCCCCAGAGCGGATTCCAATCTTCCTGTTGCTGCTGACTTGTTGCGCGTGGAATTTCCCGCAATGACGCGAGGATCAGTGCCAGAGTATGTTCCGCGGTCGCATCTTCCACTGCTCCTTTGGAATTACTCAGGCTGACCGTTGAGGGCAGATGATCGACAATCCATTCAAAACCAAGTGATAGTAGGTGCACATGTTGTAAACCCGGAATCTTGGCTACGCGGTCGCGGCGTTCAAAGAGTAACGGACGCTCGGTGATGAGCACCTCTGCTTCGGGAGCATCGTCAGCGGAATCATTGATGTGCCAAAAGATTGGCGTGATTCCGGGGACGTCTAGGTGAGCTACTAAGCGCCCGTTGGGAACAAGTACACGTAGAGCCACGTGGCGCCTCCTGAAATATTTGCGCTTGTCTCCAGACCAAATGGGGCTGGACCTATCGCCATTTTTGCAGTTTATCTTTCTAATGCAAAACTATTTGTTCAGCTTGGATTATGTGATGATTAGGGCATATGTTCAATTACCTGCGGCAGAATGGATTGTAAATAGGTTAGAATATTGGCATGTCGAATTCGCCAGAGTCAGCAAAAGAGGCCCGCAAGTCTTTACCGAGCACCAGCGCAACATTTTTCATGTTTTCTGGCGGCACCGTGATGTTGTTTGGCATCGTGGGACTATTTCTCGGTGGCGATGTCAGTGCTGCATTACTGATATTGTCCGGCGCAGTTCTGTGCGTAGGTTCCGCTATCACGGAAGCAATCCACAATAAATAGGTTTGGGTACGTGCAGAACGTCAGCTGTCCGTACCCCACTAGGAACAAAAACTGATCCATTCGAATCATTTGCAAGAATAAGTGCTAAACAGTGCTTCGACAGCGCGAGATGCCGAACGGTGGTGAGACGATCTTGGGAATCGAATACCTATTAGCACTTCTTTTTGGGATTGCTTTTATTGCGGCCTGCGCTTCATATGGGCGGTACCGAAACAAGCATAAGAACAGAGACAAGTAAGCCTTTTTATACTGCATGTTCATGAATAATTCGCGTATCTGCCTCATCTTGGCCCAGCCGTGACACGTACTTCCGAATGAACTCTTACGCGAGTATTGCCTGGTCAGCTGAAGATGATTTTCGAATAATAAGACTGTGGGAATCAATCACTTAGTCAACTAGTGCGTTGATCAGTGCGACTCGTTCAGCCATGGCCTTCCGTCGACTCAAGCTCAGTCAAGAACTTATCCAGCCGGGACGCCCGAGTTTTCGCGGTCCTTGCAATCATCAGTTGATGCAAGATGTGATACCGCGGCTGGGACTTCAGCGCAGAAAAATTAGCTGCCGCTACTGGCGAAAGATCCAATCTGGCCTGTAAATCTTCTGGGACCTCCGCCTTCGCCTGGCCCTGATAGGCGGCATCCCAGCGACCATCGGCTTTCGCCTTGTCGATCTCGGCTTGTCCACGCTCACGCATCCGGTCCTGAGCGATCAGCTCTTGCACGTAGCCGGTGTTCCGTTCGGACCAGACAGAAGTCTTGCGCCGCGGTGTGAAGTGCTGGATGAAGGTATGCTCATCGTTTCCGCGCCGCCGGCCATCGATCCAGCCGCTACATAAGGCTTCTTGCAACGCCGACGCATAGCTGAGCGTGGTGGGAGAAGTTGTGCCCTTCTTCGCCAGCAGCAGCCAAACCCCATCCGAGGTGTCCTCATGTTCGTCGAGCCAAGCGCGCCAACCGGAAATATCTGGCCGTATCAAAATTTCGCGCTCATCCATGAGACCAATACTCCGGCAGTCTGGCAGCTCATGCAACGCGTTGCGCGCCGGAACTCTGTGTTTCTTTGACTGCCCGGGGCATAATCAGCAATGCCATCGCTGAGAAGCCGGCGTAGACACTAGCAGCAAGGGCCACTTGGGTTCCGTAAAAGTACGTGCCAAAAGGTACGAACCAGGCTAGATAGACGGAGCCGACAACGACCCCCAGTATTATCACGACTGCCGGTATGCGGTACGTCAGACCCCTAACAAGGACTCCCTGTACGGCCAGCAACATGCCAAAAACCGCGAGCAAGGCGATGGCCAGCGCAATCATGAATGAAGGGGAGCCAACCTCGCTCAAGGCTTGTCGTAGGCTCTGGCTGACCTCGGCGAACAGTAATGGCACCCCTAAGCAACACAAGGCCGCGATCAGTGCGAGAAGTACTAGGCGTCGGCCGTTACCCACGATGAACTCCCAAATCTAGAGGTCAACTCAGGCTAACAAGTACCTCTAACTCGGTCAACGGCAAGCGTGCGTCATAAATCGGTCACGAACCAGCAGCTTCACTGGGGCCTGTCGGCGAAAGAACCAAGATGTGCAGAAGATCCGCGGATCTTCTGGCATGCCCCGCGTCATATATGACGTGCAGTGTTCGCGTCATGTCTACAGTCCAACGTCATGTGACGGCAGATCACCGCCTGTTAAGCGCCGTGCCCGTATGCACTTGCGTTCGTTTTGGATCACCGCGAAGAATGAAATCACCAACCCATCAAGAGCGACTAAGAGATCTGGCTCGAAGACGTCGCAGCAACCATCGGGAAACCGAAAGGTGCTAATGCCAGGAACGATGGAGCAGTACCGACTGCGCACCACGGCACCCCGACATAGGGGTTTAATCGTGATGCCAAATCGGGACCTGCCTCGTCAACTACGAGGAGGAGTATATGAGCGTTTCAGTGGCCCCACCATCGCTCTCTTATGAGCTATTCCCGCCGGTCAGTAGGGATGCCGAACAGAGCGTGTACCGGAGTATCGACCTGCTGGCCGATACCAACCCCGATTACGTGTCGGTCACCTATTCGGGATCCACCACGCGTCGCCGGCAGTCCCTAGAACTCATCGAGCATCTGGTGCAGAACACCAAACTGCGCCCACTGGCCCACCTCACGTGTGTGGGGGAGAGCCGAGATTCGCTGGAAATCCTGATCCGGCACTTCCTGGCCCTGGGAGTTCGCGGAGTACTCGCCCTGCGAGGTGATCTGCCGGCAGACCCGCACGAATGGCGCGGAGAATTTCCCTTCGCCCGCTACCTTATCGAACTGATCCGCGAGGTTGAGGTGCAGCATAGTGCGGCGCTCGCCGGGGGACGGCTGGGCGTCGGCGTGGCGGCCTACCCAATCCAGCACCCCGAGTCGCCCAGCTACGAGCACGATATTGAGGTGCTGCTCGGCAAGGAACGCGCCGGAGCGAACTACGCAATCACCCAGGTGTACTTCCGCCCCGAAGACTACCGTCAACTGGTCACCGCGGCCCGTAAGGCGGGAGTGAGCATCCCGTTGATTCCCGGGGTGATTCCACTGAACTCGTTGCGCCGTTTGGAACGCGTTTCACACATGGCCGGGGTGGCCCCAGACCCGATCCTCGCCCACGCGCTAGAAAGCGCGAGCGATGAATCCGAACGCCACCAGATCGGGGTGCGCTGGGCAGTCGATCTGGCCCGCGCGGCCTTCGACGACGGTGCTCCGGGACTGCACCTGTACACCTTCAACGACCACGCCGGCTCACTGGATGTCATCGACAAACTCCAGCTGCCACGAACCCGCACCCGAGTAGCTAACACCTGGGCCACCCATTCAATCCACTAATTCATCAGCAACAAAATCAAGGAGACTCTCATGAGCAAGAACTTCCCGGCAGCCACCATCCTCGGATACCCACGCATCGGCGCCAACCGCGAACTTAAAAAGGCGCTAGAGGCACACTGGTCCTTCAAAACCACCGAGGCGCAGCTGTACGAATCCGCAGACGCACTACAAAAGCATAATAATCAGCGTCTGACCGATCTTGGTCTGGATGCCAAGAACGCGGCCATCCCCGCAGATGTCGCCTACTACGATCAGGTGCTCGACACCCTGGTAGCGCTCGGCGCGGTACCCGCCCGCTTTGCCGGACAGATCAGCGCCCCGATTTCCACCGCCGACTCCTTCATCCTGGCCCGCGGCAATGCCACGACGGCGCCACTGGAAATGACCAAATGGTTCGATACGAACTACCACTACCTTGTTCCGGAAATTGGTGCAGACACCGTATTCAGCGCTAACTCCTCCAACCTCGTAGCTACCCATAACAAGCACCACGGCGCAGGGTATGAAACCCGACCCACACTGATCGGCCCGATCACCTTCCTCTTGCTTGCAAAGTCCGAACAGCCAGGATTCGACCCACTGTCACGCATCGACGAGCTGCTCGAAACCTATCTGGAACTGCTCGCCGATCTGGGCGCCGCCGGGGTCAAATGGGTGCAGTTTGATGAGCCTGCACTAGTCACCGAGGCGGGCTCGGTCCATGGGGAAGCCGGAAACCTCGCCGAAAAGGTCTACAGCAAACTGGCTGCCGCGAAGCTGCGTCCAGAACTGTTGGTCACCACCGGTTACGGCACCGCCGGAAACGTGAGCCGCCCAGGAGAAACCGCCGGTGTCTTGGCCCGAGCCGGAGTCGAAGCGGTGCACGTAGATCTGGTCCGCGGAGCCGCTCCGCAGGCAGAATACCTCGGAGACCTGGCCGGAGCCACCTTGCTGGCCGGCATCGTGGACTCACGTAATGTCTGGCGCAACAACCTCGGCGCTTCGCTGATCACCTTGCGCGCCCTGCGTTCGGTGGTCCAGGCAGCAGATGGACGGCTCTCGGTGGGAACCGCCACCTCCTTGCAGCATGTGCCACACGATGTGGCACGGGAAGAAAACCTGCCGGTGCACTTGCCCCAATGGCTGGCCTTCGCAGATCAGAAGATCACCGAGGTACTCACCTTGGCCAAGGGGCTGGAACTGGGCGAAGAGGCGATCGCAGCACCGCTGCAGGCGGCCGCTAGTGCCGCCGAGGCCCGCGCCGCGTTCACCGGAACCACCGTTGCCGCGGTACGTGAGCGTCTGGCCGCGCTGACCGACGCAGACTTCACCCGCAGTGACGAGCAGGTCCGTGAACAGACCCAGCGTGAAGCCTTGGGCTTGCCGCTGATGCCAACCACCACCATCGGCTCCTTTCCGCAGACCTCCGAGGTGCGCAAAGCCCGATCGGCACACGCTACCGGGCAGCTCGATGAGACCGCCTACGAGGAATTTCTCAAGACAGAAATCGCCCGCGTCGTGGCCCTTCAAGAAGAACTCGGCTTGGATGTGCTGGTGCACGGCGAGGCCGAACGCAACGACATGGTCCAGTACTTCGCGGAGAACTTCGACGGCTTCGCCGCCACGCAGAACGGCTGGGTGCAGTCCTACGGATCACGGGCCACCCGGCCGTCGATCCTCTGGGGCGATGTATCGCGCCCGGCGGCCTTCACCGTGCCCTGGATTTCCTACGCGGCCTCGCTGACCAGCAAACCACTGAAGGGCATGCTCACCGGCCCGGTCACCATCTTGGCCTGGAGCTTCATCCGCGACGATGTCTCACTGGAGACCTCGGCCAACCAGGTCGCCTTGGCCCTGCGCGATGAGATCACCGACCTGCAGCACGCCGGAATTTCGATTATCCAGGTTGATGAACCGGCCCTGCGTGAACTGCTGCCGCTGCGCGATTGCGCCAAGGCCGACTACCTGCGCTGGTCGGTGAACTCCTTCAAGCTGGCCACCGCCGGCGCTGCGGATGCCACACAGATCCACACGCACCTGTGCTATTCGGAATTCGGGGAGGTCATCGACGCGATCGACGCACTGGACGCCGATGTCACCTCCATCGAGGCGGCCCGCTCGCGGATGGAGGTGATCGGAGATCTGGAGGACTTCGGCTTCCGCCGCGGGATCGGCCCGGGCGTCTATGACATCCACTCGCCGCGTGTACCAACTACCGCAGAAGTGGCCGAACTGATCCGCATCGCGCTGGACTCGGTCGCCGCCAAGCAGCTGTGGCTGAACCCAGACTGCGGCCTGAAAACCCGCGGCTACCCCGAAACCAAGGCCTCGCTGGAAAACCTTGTCTCCGCGGCCATCTCGGTGCGCGAATCCGTCGCAGCCAGCGTCTAACCCGCACCCCGCGGGCATCAACAACACAGTAAAGGAGCCAGCCATGGCGCAGCACCAAGGAACCGACGCAGTTCACGCAGGGTACAGTCCGAGCGGAGAGTTCCGGCCGATGCTGCCACCGCTGCATAATTGCGCGGCCTACCAGTTCGCCTCGCATGCCGAGGCGATCGAGAAGTTCGCGTTGCGCCAGGCTGGCTTCACCTACTCACGCACCGGCAACCCGACAGTCTCCATCCTGGAGCAACGGGTTGCCACCTTAGAGGGTGGCGCGCACGCGGTCGCCACGGCCACCGGGCAATCCGCCGTGGCCCTGTCCCTGCTGGCCCTGACCCAGGGAGCCAAGCATATTGTCGCCTCTGCCTCGCTCTATGGCGGGACCGTGGATCTGCTCACCGACACCTTCGCCGACTTCGGCATTCGCGTCTCCTTCGTGGACCAGGGCGACTTAGCCGGCTGGGAAGCGGCCATCGAACCTGAGACCCGGGCCTTCTTCCTCGAATCGGTCTCCAATCCGCTGTGCACCGTCGCCGATCTGCCAGCCATCGCGGCCATTGCCCACCGGCACAACATCCCGGTGGTGGTAGACAATACGCTGGCCACCCCGGTCAACTTTAAGCCGCTGGAATTCGGCGCGGACATCGTGGTGCACTCTGCCACCAAGGCACTGGCCGGACACGGTGCGGTACTGGGGGGACTCATCGTGGACTCCGGCCGCTTTGACTTCACCGACGCCACCCGCTGGCCGCAGCTCGCCGCACCGCGGGACCGGCTGAACGGTGCCTGTCTGCTGGACCGTCAGGGCCCGGGCGCCTACACGATGCTGGTGCGCTCCAAATTCCTGCACGATCTAGGGCCGGCCCTTGCTCCGGCCAGCGCGCAAGCGATACTCAGCGGTATTGAAACCCTGGCCGTCCGCTCCGCCCACGTCGGCCAGAGCGTGCAGGTGATCATCAAAGCTTTGAGCGCCCACCCGGGAGTCAAGGCTATCCACCACCCCTCACTGCCCACCCATCAAAGCTATGCGCTCGCCGGGCGGCTGGCGCCTCGGGGCACCGGCTGTGTACTGGCCATTGAGCTGGCCGACGAGGCGTCGGTCTCCGCGGTGATCGATGCGCTGGAACTGATCGCCCTGGCCGCGAACATCGGCGACACACGTTCGATGATTGCCCACCCCGCCACCATGACCCACTGCCGGCTCTCGGCCGCGCAACTGGCCGCCGCCGGATTAAACGCCGCCGTGCTGCGCCTGTCGGTCGGGCTCGAAGACCCCGCGGACCTCATCGCCGATCTCACCCGCGCACTGGATAGCGCGATCGCCGCGCCTTCGGAACTGACCCAAGGAGTTTTCTCATGAGCGGCTTTAATACCCTTGCCGTGCACGCCGGACAGCATAAAGATCCGGCCACCGGCGCGGTCATCCCACCGATCTACCAGACCAGCACCTTCATCCAGGACGGCATCAACGTGCTGCGCGCCGGACATGAATACTCGCGCGGATCCAACCCCACCCGCAATGGCTTCGAAGAACAACTGAACGCGCTGGAACGCGGGGCCGCCGGGTTCGCTTTCGCCTCCGGAATCGCCGCCGAGGATGCGCTGCTGCGGGCGGTGCTCGCCCCGGGAGACCACATCATCTTAGGCTCCGACGGATACGGCGGCACCCACCGGCTGGTCAACAATCTGCACCGCAAATGGGGAATCAGCGCGTCCACCGTGGAGCTGACCGACCTGACCGCGGCCGCCGCGGCCCTGCGTCCCGATACCGCGCTGATTTGGGTGGAAACCCCATCCAATCCGTTGTTGAAGATCGCCGATCTCAGTGCTTTGGCCAGCTTGGCCCGCGAGCACGGGGCGCTGCTGGTGGTGGACAACACCTTCGCCACCCCGTACCTGCAGCGCCCGCTTGACTTCGGCGCCCACGCGGTCATCCACTCCACCACCAAATACATCGGCGGGCACTCCGACGTGCTCGGCGGCGCGGTGATTGTGGCCGACTACCTGCACCGCGGCCAATCGCTGGCCGAAGCGGTGGGTTACCAGCAGTTTGCCGGCGGTGCGGTGGCCGGCCCGCAAGATTGTTACCTGGCCGCCCGCGGACTGAAAACACTGGGGCTGCGCATGGAACGGCACTGCGCCACCGCGCTGGAGCTGGCCCATTGGCTGCAAGCCAGGCCCGAGGTCTCCCGCGTCTACTATCCGGGGCTCGGATCCCACCGCGGCCACCGGTTGGCCGCCACCCAGCAATCGGGTTTTGGCGGCATCATTTCGCTGCAGCTGGCCGGCGGGGAGCACGCCGCGCGCACGTTGGCCCAATCCATGGAATATTTCCAGCTGTCGGTCTCCCTGGGCGGGGTGGAATCACTGGTTTGCTATCCGCGGGAGATGACCCACGCCTCTACCATTGGCACGGCCCAGCAGATTCCGGCCGATCTGGTCCGCCTCTCCGTGGGCATCGAAGAGCCCGCGGATCTCATCGCCGATCTCACCGCGGGGCTGGCCGCCGCCGGCTGCGCCACTTCCTCCACCACATCGTCCGCCACCGGGAACCTGCCACGCTCCGCCATGGCTTCGGCGTAGTTATCCACATTCGTCAGCAGCGTCAGCAGCGTCAGCCGGACACCGGGCAATGGCACCATGCTGTTTTCATGACAGCATCCATGAACGAAGCCTTGAGGCAGCTGGCCGACGCGGCCAAGCTGGTCGCCTCAGCCACGGCAGCGCTCGCCGCGCCCGATCTACCGGCCGGGCACGCCGCCTGCTTCGCGATGCTTACCGAACACCTCGGGCAACAGCTCACCCGCGCGCAGATTTATGCCGCCGAGGCCGCACGCCGCACCGGTGCGCACAAACTCGACCAAGAATCTCTGCAGGCGATCAGCGACGCGGGGTCTGACCCCTCAGCGCAGGAACTGTCCGCCGCGGCGGGACGCACCACCCGCGGACGCACTCACTTTAAGCACACCGCGGACTTCTTGCATGGCTGGTTGCGCATCCCGTTGTCCACCGCGCGGGAGCGTTTGGTACAGGCCGATTGCCTCGTCGCCGGGGTCAACGATGCCGGCCAGATCACCGGACCTTGGCTGCCTGCACTCGCCCGGGAATTTAGCGACGCGAACACAGACCCCCGGCTGGTGGTGGCCGCTTCCAAGAAGATCCATGCCGTGCGCAATGACCTGGGTCAGGACCACGTGCGCGAAGCGGCGAAGACCAAACTGCAGTCCGACGCGGTTCACTTCATCAAAAACGAGCCGGAGACCGCACGGAAACATCTGTCGGAGCTGGTGGCCGAGGTCAAGTCCGGAACCCGGCAGATGAAGGCGCTGCTGGCGGAAATCGGCTTCTTTAAGGTCGGCACCCGCAACGGACTGGTGGAATACCTGCTCCGCGTACTGCCCTCCCAGGCTTCGGTGATCGAGGCATTCCTGCAGCAGCTGAATAACCCGAAGACGATCGCCGGAAATCGCGACGCGCTCCGCGATCTGGATTCGGAGCTGACCGGAGAGCCAACCAGTCAATGGGATGATGTCCACTGCATGCCTGACTGGGCAAGGGATGAGACCATGCAGACCGAGGAAAACACACAAACCGACGAGACCTGCGACGCAGAGCTGCCATCACCCACCGCAGAACCGGCGGCCGGCACCGTGCCACCCGCGCAATTGAATCCGCCATGGGAAAATCTGAGCCCCGAGCGTAGACATCTGATCGGGTTCATGGCGTTGCTGATGGTTGACCGCACCGGATCAGGGGGTTCGCCGGGGAAGCAACCCGGGCTTGCCACCGCGCAGGTGAGCATCATCATGGATTACGAGAAGATGCTCGAACGCGGCAAAGACTTCGCGGTGACCTCCTCCGGCTTTGCCTTATCGGCGGGTGAGACGCGCGCGGCGTTATGCAACGCGGGAGTGTATCCATTGGTGCTTAACGGCAGGAGTCTTCCGCTGGATTTGGGCCGGATTCAAAGGTTGTACACCAAGGCGCAGGGGCGTGCGGATCCGTGCCGCCTACCGGGGCTGTTCATATCCGGGGTGCAGTATGCCTGCCGAAAGCTGCGAGCTGGATCATTTGGATGCGTGGGAAAAGGGTGGCAATACCGACATCTGCTCCGCGGACCTGGGCTGCCCGGTGCATCATATTGAACGGCACTGCGGCTTGTTCCACGCGGTAAAAATTCCAGGGTGCCGTCCGATGGTGTTGCTTTCGAAGGAGCTCGATCCCCAGCAGCGGCTGCGGGTGAACACATTTTTCCTGACACCCGATGAGGCGTTGGCGGCTAACAACTTGGCCGATTCCATGACCAGGCTGTGGCGTGCGGGGAAGCTCGACGTGGAAATAGTCGACCCCTAAACCTTCGATCATTTTGAACCGCCACGGGTGAGCGGCCCGAAGCGCGCGGCTCTCCCGGTCTTTAGGGCCTTGCCGGTGACGAAGTCCAAAAAATCATGCGGATACTAACAGGCTGAACGCGGTAAGTTTGATCGTTTTGCCGTCACAATTGGCGTATAGGTGATCAGTTTGTCAAAATTGACCCATGTCTCCTGATCGTCCTGTTCACTCAGTACCCGAATCCTCCCAATCACCCCAAACACACGGAAAAACCGAATCGGCCGGGGAGGAACGCAGCGCCAAAGTTGCCGTCACCCTCTTCCCGCTCCTGGTGCTAGCCGGCGGCGCCATCGCCCTGCTCACCCCCGAGACCTTCGCCGGTTTCTCGAAGTTGATCAACCCGTTGCTGATGCTGATCATGTTCGGCATGGGGCTCACGCTCACCTGGCCGGACTTCGCCCTCGTGGTGCGTAAGCCACTGCCGGTGATCCTCGGGGTGATCGCGCAATACGTGATCATGCCGCTGCTGGGTCTGGCCATTTCGATCCTGCTTCAGCTGGACCCCGCCCTGGCTGCCGGCGTGATTCTGGTCGGTTGCGCCCCGGGCGGCACCGCGTCGAACGTCGTTACCTATCTGGCCAAGGGGGATGTCGCACTGTCGGTCACGATGACCTCGATCTCCACGCTGCTGGCGCCAATCTTCACCCCACTGCTCACCCTCTGGCTGGCCGGGCAGTACCNGCCGGTGGACGCTGGCACCATGGCCCTGTCCATCGTGCAGATCGTGCTCATCCCGGTAGTGCTCGGGTTGGTATTGCGCGCGGTCATTCCGCGCCTGGTCAACGCGGTTCTCCCGGCCCTTCCGTGGGTATCGGTCATCGCGATCACCGGCGTAGTCATCATCGTGGTGGCCGGCAGCTCTGCGGCCATTTTCAGCGCTGGACTGCTGATTCTGCTCGCGGTCATCTTGCATAACGCCGGCGGTATCGCCCTAGGCTATGGCACCGCAAAACTGTTCAAACAGCCGATCGCCAGCCGACGCACCATGGCCATCGAGGTCGGTATGCAGAACTCGGGCCTCGCCTCCGGACTGGCTAAGCAATTTTTCACCCCCGAGGCGGCACTTCCCGGTGCGGTGTTCTCCGTCTGGCACAACCTCTCCGGCGCGCTCATCGCAGCATATTGGCGCCGCAGCAGCGCCAAGCAGGCGCAGCGTCTTGCAGCGGAGCAGCAACCGGCAAGGTAGCTGAGAACATACAACTAGCGCCGGCCCCCACTCGTGGGGGCCGGCGCTAGTCAGCTCGGCGTAAGGTTATTTTGTGATCAGGTCGTTCGGGTAACGGACTCCCACGGACTCACGGATCGTATCGAAGAGCTCCATGGTTTTGACCGAGTCGCTCCAGGGCATTGTGGGGGACTCGGTGAGACCCTGCTGAATGCAGCGCGTCGCCTCACGGAATTCGTACCCGTAATTTTCACCCACCGCAGCGAACTCTTCAACCCGGGCTGGCCCGGACGCCGGGTGAATGAACAGCTTGCTGGCGTTATGCAGTGGCGCATTGGTAGCGAGCCATCCGGCCGAGCCGACCACGCGTGCCTGCTGCGGTGCGGCTCCGTTCAGCGTTACCATGAGTTGCGCGTGGGTTCCGGCGGCATAACCCAGGTTGATCGCGGTCTGCGTATCGACCCCGTCGTGGTTCAGCTGCGCCACCGCTTGCACCGAATCCGGGAATCCCAGCGCACCGATAGCCCACGTCAGCGGGTAAACCGCTAAATCCAGCAGTGCCCCTCCACCGGCGTTCGAGTCAAAGAGCCGGGACGCTGGATCGTAGTCGGCGCGGAATCCAAGGTCCGCTTGCACCCAGCTGATCTCACCCAGTTCGCCGGATTCGATGATCGCCAGCGCCCGCGCGAAGACCGGGGTGAACCGTGCCCAGAGCGCTTCCATCAGGAACAGTGAGCGTTCTCCGGCAAAGTTGACAAGCGTGCGAGCTTCGGCGGCGTTGATGGTCAGCGACTTCTCGCACACCACATGCTTTCCGGCGGCCAGCGCGGCCATCGCTATTTCAAAATGCTGCCCATGCGGGGTCGCAATATAGACGACTTCGACCTCGCTATCTGCCAGCAGATCCTGATAAGAACCGTAGGCCCGATCGATGCCATGCGCATCGGCAAAGACGCGCGCCTTCACCGCATCACGCGAGGATACCGCGCAGACATTTGCATCTTCCAAAGCCTGCAGGTCTGCCAGAACCTTGGAGACGATCCGCCCGGTGGACACCACTCCCCAATTCAGGCTCCGCCCGGTAGCAGTACTGGAGGGTGCAGCTCCCGGCTGGGCGACGGGAGGCGTGGGAATATGGGAGTTCACGTGGGTACGATCCTTTGGCTAGCGGTGGGGAAATGAGCGTCAATGCTAGGAAGCGTTGGCGGCCAAATGTTTGGCGGCAAGCACCAGATAGTGTTCGGCATTGACGTTCAGGCTGCGCACTTCCTCGTCACTCAGTTCGCGGCGCACCTTCGCCGGCACTCCGGCCACCAGCGAGCGCGGCGGAACCTGTGTCCCTTCGAGTACTAGCGCACCGGCGGCAACCAACGATTTTTCGCCGATGACCGCACCGTTCATGATGGTGGCGCTCATTCCGACCAGGCAGCCATCGCCCACGGTGGCGCCGTGCACCACCGCACTATGTCCTACCGATACCCCGTTGCCGATGGTGCAGGGGAATCCCTTGTCGGCGTGCAGCACCACATTGTCTTGCAAGTTGGTGCCCGATCCGACTCGAATCGGAGCGGAATCGCCACGCACCGAAACGCCGTAGAAGGCGCTCGCTCGGTCGCCAAGTTTCACATCGGCGCTGAGCGCCGCGGTCGGGGCAAGGAAAACATCGGCGCCCACGGTAGGGGTCGCGCCGTCAAGAGTGATTATGTGAGCCATGGCACCATCCTATCGAACCCCCGCCACCGTGAACGAAAGCTAGGAGAAGACGATGGTGCGCTGCCCGTCGAGCATGACCCGGTGCTCGGCATGCCACTGCACCGCGCGGGACAGCGTGCGCCCCTCCACACTGCGTCCCAAGGTCACCAGCTGTTGCGGGGTGCGCGCGTGGGTGACCGAGGTGACTTCCTGATCGATGATCGGGCCTTCGTCCAAATCCGCGGTCACATAGTGCGCGGTCGCGCCGATCAGCTTCACCCCGCGGGCATGAGCCTGGTGGTATGGCTTAGCACCCTTGAAGGAGGGCAGGAAGGAGTGGTGGATGTTGATGACCCGACCGGACATTCGCTCGCACAACGCGTCGGAAAGGATCTGCATGTAGCGCGCCAGCACCACCAATTCGATATCGTAGGAATCGGCCAGAGCCAGCAGCTCCGCCTCGGCCTGGGACTTATTGGCCGCGGTCACCGGCAGGTGCACAAAGTCGACCCCGTAAAAGTCTGCCATCGGCTTCAAATCCAGGTGGTTGGACACGATCACCGGCACCTCAATGGGCAGATTCCCGGCACGCTGGGCAAAGAGCAGGTCGTTGAGCGCATGCCCGGCCTTGGAGCACATGATCATGGTGCGGGTGCGTTTAGCGGCATCATCGACCCGCAGTGACATCACAAATTCTTCACGAATGGGAGCCAAGGCGGCACGCACCTGGGCCAGCGACTGTTCGGTGGCCACCTCGATGCGCATAAAAAAGGTGTTCGAATCCGGGGACTCATACTGCTGGGATTCGGTGATATTGCAACCAGCACCCAGCAGCCCGCCGGAAATAGCATGCACGATGCCCGGTCGGTCAATACAGGAAAGGGTCACGATGTACTGGTTACTCATGGTTCGAGGTTAACCTGCGCGGGCATCGGACGCCGAATCGGTGCGGGTTCTGTTTTCTCCGTTCGCGGTGGGCACGAGCCCAGACTGGCTGGCATCCGCGGCTGGTGCCGCCGGTCAAGGCTCAGACCGGCCGGGGAGAAATCACATTTTTCCTGCTTCATTCACCGGTGCGCATCTGGTGATCTTGGTTAGACTTGTGAAAAGAAGCATCGTGACTGGCGTGAGGTGGAGAACCACCGGGGAGCGAGCAACCTGCACTGAATACGGACCGCGCGCCTGGGTCTGGAACCGATCAGCATCGTGAGCCTGCCATTTTCTGCGCGGGCCACCACGGAAGGAACAGCATGAGCGCACGCATTCTCGACGGCAAGGCGACCGCAGCGACGATCAAGGCGGAGCTGACTCAGCGCGTCGCTAAGCTCAAGGAGCAGGGCCACCGCACCGGATTGGGAACGATCCTTGTGGGCGATGACCCCGGCTCGAAGTGGTACGTCGGCGGCAAGCATAAGGACTGCGCCGAGGTCGGGATCGAATCGATCCGCGTGGATCTGCCCGAGGAAACCACCCAGGACGAGCTGCTTGCCCAGGTGCGCAAGCTGAACGAAAACCCGGACTGCACCGGCTATATCGTGCAGCTGCCCCTGCCAAAGCACATCGATACCGATGCCATTCTTGAAGCGATGGACCCGGCCAAGGACGCCGACGGCCTGCACCCGATGAATCTGGGCCGGCTGGTCGCGAATGTCAACCGTCCGATGACCTCGCCGCTGCCGTGCACCCCGCTGGGCTGCGCCGAACTGGTCTCGCGCCACGGTATCGACCTGAACGGCAAGCATGTGCTCGTGCTGGGCCGCGGGGTGACCATCGGACGCCCGGTGGGGCTGCTGCTCACCCGCCGCGACGTGAACGCAACCGTCACCTTGGCGCACACCGGTACCACTAACTTGCCGCAGCTGCTTGCCCAGGCCGACGTGGTCATCGCCGCCGCGGGCGTGCCGCATATCATCAAGGCCGACGCCATCAAGCCCGGCGCCATCGTACTGGATGTGGGAGTTTCCCGCGTGGACGGCAAGGTGACCGGTGACGTGGATCCGGCCGCTGCCGACGTTGCCTCATGGATTTCCCCGAACCCCGGCGGCGTGGGCCCGATGACGCGCGCAATGCTGCTGAACAACGTGGTCGAGGCAGCCGAGCGCAACGCGGCGAACTAAGCTGAGCCCGCAGCAGCGCTACTGAGCCCGTGCCGCCATTCCCGTCCCGATGGACCATGGCTGCACGGGTTTGTGCACTAAAGCCGTCCGCTGAACTGCCTACGCGGCACCGGCGCCGGAGTCTAGGTATTTCCCGGAGCGTTTCCGCCAGGATTGTCCACTAAACCAGACTGGTAAGCGATCACCACCAGCTGCGCGCGATCTCTGGCATTCAGCTTCGTCATGGCGCGTTGTACGTGGGCGCGTACGGTGAACGGGCTCAGGTACATCCGATCGGCGATTTCGATGTTTGACAGGCCAGTGGCGGCTAAAGCTACCATCTCCCGTTCCCGCGGGGTCAGCTCGGCAAGCTGCGCGGGTTGCCGCCCTGGATCAGTGCGGGGAGCCGCGAGAAAACGTTCCACCAAAGAACGGGTCGCGGCTGGCGAAAGCAAGGTGTCGCCCCGGGCAATCGTGCGTACCGCCTCGATCAGCCCGTCGGCGTCGATGCCCTTGCCGATGAACCCGCTGGCACCGCTGCGCAGGCCTTCGGCGACGTATTCGTCAGTTTCATAAGTGGTCAGGATCAAGACACGGCAAGCAGCTAGTGCGGGATCTGCGCAGATCTCGGCGGTGGCACGCAACCCGTCCAGCTCGGGCATGCGGATATCCATGAGCACCACATCGGGGCGCAGCGTCTGGGCCAGGCGCACGGCCTTCGTCCCAGTGCCGGCCTCGCCGACAACCTGCACATCAACAGCCGTTTCCAGCAGCGTCTTGAAAGCGGCTCGCAGCAGCGCCTGATCATCGGCAATGAGGACCCTGACGAGGGTCGAAGGCTCTGGTTTCATCATTGCCCGTTTCGTGTGGTGGGTTGAATCCGGTCCGGATTATCTGCAATATGCAATGGCAAACGCACGGTCACGGCAAAACCTCCTGAGGCAGGCCGCTGGGTGGAAAATTCTCCTCCGACCGCACTGGAACGCTCACCCATGCCGAGCAATCCGTAGCCGGAAGAACGTTGCGGGTCTGTGCGCCTGGCCGGGCCCGGATCGATGATTTTGATTGTCAGCCACTTCGCTTCCCACGCCAACTGCACCTGAGCGGTTTTGGCAGTGGAATGCTTTGCGGTATTGGTCAGGGCCTCTTGCACGACGCGGTAGGCGGTGAGATCCACCGCCGGCGGCAGGACCCGGTCGCTGCCTTCCGAACGCAGTTCGACGGCCAAGCCAATCTGGGTGAACGAGCCGAATAAATTGGACAGCTGCGCGATTCCCGGTGCGGGCTCGGGTGCCTGGCTTTCGTCGTCTTGCTGGCGGAGCAGTCCGACCGCGGCACGCAATTCATCCAAAGCATTTCGCGTGGTCTGTAGTAGGTCTCGCAGAGTGCTGCGCGCCTTGTCCGGTTGAGTGTCGAATAAGCGTTCGGCCACGGCGGCCTGGGCATTAGCCAGCGTGACCTGATGCGCCACCAGGTCATGCAGCTCGCGGGCAATGCGCAGCCGCTCCTCGGCGACTTTCCTGCGTGCTTCGGAATCGCGGGTTTCCTCGGCCCTGCGGGCTCTTTCCTGGATGGAATCCAGATAGGCGCGGCGATGCCGGGTAGAACGGCCCAGCACTCCGGCCATCAGCGGGGCGGCCGCGACCGTTCCCAAACGGCTGGAGTCCTCCCAGGAGATAACGCCCCCGAAGAACAGCATCGGTCCGATGATGAGCACCACCGCGGTGAAGATCAGCAGCCAGCTGGAAGCTCGTTCACTTCGGCTGGTCATCGCGTAGGAAATGACAATGACCGGCGCAATGATCAGCGGGGTCGGCAATAGTCCCAGCGGCGTCACGAGCAGCGCACACACGGTGGCCGCTGCCAACGCAATGACCGGGATCCTGTGCCGGGCCAAGACCAACGCCGCAGATAGTGCGGCCACCACATAGGCCAAGGCACCCGGTGCACCGACCGTATCATCGGCGTGGAAGATGCCACCGAGCAGACAGAGAAAAAACGTCGTCAAGGCAACGGCTGCTTCCCGCAAAGCGGTATTGGAAGAAGAATCCTGGGATTGTTCCGGGACAAGGCGATTCGGGACCGAGGGTGGAACATTCCCCGGGAGCGAATCAGCGGTGTTTTTCCGAGGGAGCATGAGGCGAGGCTACACCACCGGTTCGTGCGATGCCCTCGCTGCGTGGCCTCTTGACCAGTAATTAGTGCAGATGCACTAGATAACTGAGCTGGTGCTCAACACGCACTAGGCACAACTTGATAGATGCGCACGATGTGCCGAATCCTGCCCGCTGGAATGCTGGATAACTGTAGAGATACGGCAGGAAGCCGCATCGCAGAAGGGGATGGAAGTTCATCGTGAACAGCTTAAACAAGGATGCCGGCACCGTACGGCTGGAATCTGTCAGCAAGGTCTACGGCAGGGGAGAACGTGAGGTTGTTGCGCTGCGCAATGTCACAGCACAATTTGCCAAGGGGTCGTTCACCGCGCTGATGGGGCCTTCGGGCTCGGGCAAGAGCACCTTCTTGCAATGCGCGGCGGGACTGGATCTGCCCAGTTCCGGGACGGTGTACCTTGAACAGCAAAAAATTAATGAGCTGACCGAGACCGATCTGACTAAGCTGCGCCGTGAACGGATAGGCTTCGTCTTCCAGTCCTACAATCTGCTCCCGGTACTCACCGTGCAGCAGAATGCGGCCCTCCCGCTCCGGCTGGCCGGCAGGAAACCCAGCAGGCAGCAGCTGCTGGACGTGCTTAACAAGGTGGGGCTCGGACAGCGCAAAAACCACCGGCCCGCAGAACTCTCCGGCGGGCAGCAACAACGGGTTGCCATTGCCCGGGCGCTGATCAGCGAACCGGCGGTGATCTTCGCCGACGAACCCACAGGTGCCTTGGATACCCGTAGCGCACGGGAAATCCTGGCGTTGCTTCAGCAATCGGCCAGGGTTATGGGCCGGACCATCATCATGGTGACCCATGATCCTGTTGCGGCTTCCTATGCGGATCGTGTCTTGTTCCTGGCCGATGGGCAACTGGCCGGAGAACTGCAGGACCCGACCCCCGAAGCCGTGGCCGAAAGACTGACCCATCTGGGCGATGCCGACGCTTCCGGGAATCTGGCGCACTCCCTTTCCAGCGGTGGAGGGAAGAACTGATGCTGCAGCTTGCCTTGCGTACCCTGCGCTTTCGAGCAGGAACTTTTGCCGCGGCCTTTCTGGCCATGTTTTTCGCCGCCGCCATCCTCATGGCGTGCGGAGGATTAATTGAGACGGGCATTCGCACGGCGGTGGTACCCGGGCAACTGGAATCCGCGGACCTTGTCGTGGCCGGAAATCAGGAATATCACGGTTCGGGTGGCGACCCAGATGAACCGCCGATCTTGCCCGAACGGGTCAGGATCGACGCGGAGCTGCAGGCCGCTATCCAAGCGTTGCCCGGGGTGGAACAAGTCCGCAGTCACGTCTTCGAAAATTCAGCACCCGCCGGAAAAATTGATGCGCTGAGCGTGGAGGTGGAGCCCGGAGCAGATCTGGGTGCGCTGCGTGAACGCATTAACGCTGAATTGGATGACTCCGCAGTCACCCTGATCGGAGAGGAACGCGGTCAAGCCGAACATGGCCAAGCCAAGGCCAGCGGCACCACGGTGATGGCCTTGGCCGGAGTCTTCACGGCCTTTGCGTTGCTGGTTTCCATCTTCGGTGTGAGCTCCATGCTGGCACTGTCGATCACCCAGCGTCAACGTGATTTGGCGTTGCTGCGTGCCATCGGGGGAACACCGGAACAGATCCGTTCCTTGGTGTTCCGGGAGACGCTGCTGCTGTCCATCATTGCCACCGCGCTGGCCGTAGCCCCTGGCCAACTTCTGGGCAGGGCCATGTTCAACCTGCTGTCCAGCGAAGGGATCGCCGCCGAAGGCCTGATCTTTCATCAAGGATGGGTTCCGACCGTCAGCGCCATGGTGATTGCTCTTGGCTCCGCTGTGGCTGGGGCGCTCAGCTCCGGTCGTCGGGCGGCCAGCATCAAGCCCACTCAGGCCCTGGCCGAGGCGTCGGTGCACAACATTCGTGGATCTAAGGGGCAATTGTTCTTGGGCGCAGGCGTACTTGCCGCCGGCATTGCGATGAGCCTGGTGACCGTGCTGGCCATGAGTGGTCCGCTGATGGCGGCCACCGGGGCACCGGCAGTGCTCCTGCTGTCTGTGGGATTCGCCCTGCTGTCGCCGATTCTGGCCAAGCTGAGCACCTTCGCCGTGCAGTGGCCGGCCCTTGCTATGGGCGGTGTGACCGGCCAGCTTGCGGTGCTTAATGCGCGAGGCAGCAGCGGGCGGATGGCTGCGGTCATGGCCCCCGTCATCTTGCTGACCGGGGTGTCCGCTGGCTTGCTCTATCTGCAGTCGGCCAACGATGCGGCCGACCGCCAGACCTTTGCCAGCACTGTGGTGGCCGATGCGGTGGTGGGCTCGGAGGATGGCTTCGATGCGGGCGAACTGGCACAGATTAATGCGCTGCCCGGCGTTGCAGCCGCATCGGAATACGTTGAAAGCACCGGGTTCATCGAACATCCACAGGACGCGTCTCCCCCTCATGAAGGATGGAACCTGGTCGGTGTCAGTGCCCGGGGCGCTGGCACCCTCACCGCTGCCACCATCAGTTCCGGGGCCTTGGGGGATTTCCACGGAAACCGCATCGCCATTGAGGAGCGGCACGCGCAGCGCCTGGAGGTGAGCCCCGGCGATCACATCACGCTTCGAATGGGCGACAACAGCTCCGTGGAGCTGGAAGTTGCTGGCTTGTTCACCGCGCCGGAAGGTTATGACAGCTTGCTGCTTCCTGCTGAAACACTGGCCTCGCACACCACCACCGGGTTTGCTACGCAGGTGCTGGTTTCGGCTCCCGAAGGCAGTTCCACCGAGCAGCTGATGCAGAGCCTAAACCAGTGGGCCGCAGGGCACCCAGGCATGGAAATTTCCGGAAAGGACGTCTTGCTGGCCGAATATGACGCCCAGAAGCAGACGGCGAACTTCGCACTTTACATGATGGTTCTGATGGTTGCCGGCTATGCCGCGATCACGGTCATCAATACACTGGCCTCGAGTATGATCGTGCGCCGCCGTGAATTCGGCGTGCAGCGTCTGGCGGGAGCGACCCGCAAGCAGGTGCTGCAGATGGTCTGGCTGGAGGGATGCATCGTATCGATCAGCGGCATCGCGATCGGCACCATGGCCGCCGCGATCATTGTCGTGCCGGTCAATATGGAGCGCTTGGGCTCCGTGATACCGGCCGGCTCGCCTTGGAGTTACCTTGCGCTGGTGGTTCTGACCACGGCGCTGATCCTGGGCTCCATGCTCATCCCGGCATTCAGAGTGACCCGCGGACGGCCTGCGGAAGCGGCGCTTTCGGTGGAGTAGAACTGCCGTGCACCGACGCCAACACCCCGGCAAGGTAGCTCTTGCCGGGGTGCTGCGATAGGTGCTGCTTAGTGCTTGGCCAGCTTCTTCGCTGGATCCGCGGTGCGCTTGTCAAAGATGAGCGCACCTACTTCCTGTTCGGCCTGGTTGCGGAAGGACAGGTCGATGCCCTTGCGGTCACGGATCAGGCTGACCGCGGTCAGCGAGATCGCCACGACGATCAGCAGGTACACGGCTACTGCGTTGGTGCCGCCGGTAGCCTGCACCAGCGCCTGAGCGATGGTTGGGGCGAAGGCGCCGCCGACGATTGCACCGATCGCGTAGGAGATCGACACCCCGGAGAAGCGGACCGAGGCGGGGAACATTTCAGAGTAGAGCGCGGACTGTGCGCCGTAAGTCAGGCCCAGTCCGATGCCGAAGATTCCGAAGGCCAGGTAGAGCAGGCCCAATGAACCGGAGTTGACCAGTGCAAAAACCGGGAAGAGCGACAGGCCCAGAATCACGAAGCCCACCTGGTAGGTGCGCACACGGCCCAGCATATCGGCCAGCACGCCGGCGACCATCGTGAAGATGAGCCAGATCGCTGCGCCGAAGACCACCGCGAGCAGCACGTCGGTACGTTCAAGTCCGATCGGACCGTCGGGGTTCGTGGTGTAGGACTGGAAGAATCCACCGGTCGTCATGTAGCCGGCAGCGTTGTTGCCAGCGAAGACCAGTGCGGCCACCAGAACCAGGCGCCAGTGCTTGCGGAACAGTTCCACAACCGGGACCTTGGTCTGGGCCTTCTGCTCGGCGATTTCCTCGAAGACCGGGGACTCGTCAACTGCACGGCGCACAAAGTAACCGATAGCGATCAGCACGATCGAGGCGAGGAACGGTACACGCCAACCCCACTGCACAAATTCTTCACCCGGTGAGATGACACCGGTCATCAGCGCCATGGTTCCCGAAGCGAGCAGCATGCCCAGCGGCACACCGATCTGCGGGTAGGAACCGGCACGTCCGCGGTGCGTATCTGGCGCGTGTTCCACGGCCATCAGTACCGCGCCGCCCCATTCGCCACCTGCGGAAATGCCCTGCACGATGCGCAGCAGCAGCAAGAGGATTGGTGCCCAGATGCCGGCGGTCTCGTAGGTCGGCAGCACGCCGATGAGCATCGTCGCGGCGCCCATCAGGCTCAAGGTCAGCACCAGCATTGCGCGGCGGCCGATCTTATCGCCGTAGTGACCTGCGAGGAATGCGCCCAGCGGGCGGAAGAGGAAGGACAAACCCACGGAAGCGAAGGAGATCAGCAGCGCGATGTCCTTGCCGGCCGGTTCGAAGAACAGGTGGCTGAAAACCAGGCCCGCGGCGGTCGCGTAAATGAAGAAGTCGTACCATTCAACGGTGGTGCCGATGATGGTGGCAAAAGCGACGCGTCGTTGATTGGACTTGGCGCTCCGCCCTGCTGTTGCTGCGGTGTTTCCCATGATGCTCCTCGCTGAGCCGTCGCGGCCCCCACGGCCGATACTGCGTGAGTGGTAAGTCACTCACCAGTGTCGCACCGCACATACCTAAGGTAAACTTCAAAGTTCTACAGAACAACTGAAGGTGAGCTTAAAAGTATGTCGAAGTTTACGCTGCGGCATCTGGAAATCATGGCCGAATTGCCCGATCATACAACCCTGGGGTCCGCGGCAAGCGAGCTGAATATTTCAGAATCGGCCTTGTCGCAGTCGATTACCGCGATCGAAAAGATCGCCCGGGAACCGCTGTGCCTGCGGCGCAAGGCCCATGGCATCACGATGACCGCCTCCGGGGAGTACTTCTCGTTGATGGCGCGGAAAATTATTGCCCAGGTCGGCGAACTGCAGGCCACCTTCCCGCATCAGGACGGGCAGCTGCGCGGTCCGGTGCGCTTTGGCTGCTTCGCCTCGCTTTCCCCGCATGTCATTCCGGCGCTGCTTGAGGGGTTTCCGCAGTTACACCCGAATCTGGATGTCAGCGTCCGGGTCGGCACGCACGAGGAGCTCATTCCGGCGCTGAACTCCGGGGAACTTGATATTGCATTCGTCTACGACCTGCTGCTGCCGCTCGAACTGAACAAACAGGTCATCTACGAAACCGAAATGCAGGTAGTGCTGCACCCGGAGCATCCGCTGGCGCAGCTGCAACGCCCCGTGGAGCTGACCGACCTGGTCGACGAACCGCTGATCATGTACGAATCCGTCCCATCCACCGAGTACACGATGCAGCTGTTCGCCGCCCAAGGGCTGGTCCCGAAAATCACCGCGTCGGTCCCGCAAATGATCCTGGTCAACGCGATGGTCGGACGCGGGTTGGGTTATGGCCTGCTGATGTCGCGCCCAAATAACGCCGAAATCTCCCTCGAAGGGCGCAAGCTGGCCATTCGCCGGCTCAGCCAACCCAATTACCCCAGTGCGGTGGTGGCCATTTGGCCGGGGAAGGCACAGCTTTCGGCGCGTGTGCTGGCGCTGATCGACTTCGCTATTACCACGATGAACGATTCGTGGCGCGAGAAATCTCCGGGTCACTAGAGGTCTCTGCTCCGCCGATACCCGATCACCTCGCGCGGAGAACCATGGGTGCTGCGCTGAAGGGGACTATCGCCCAGCAGCCGTGCTGGGCATAATGGGAAGTGAACCGAAGCACGCCGTAGGAGCTACATACCGAAGGGGCTAAGGACATGATTGGCATATGGCAGGCGATGGTCATCGACTGTGAAGATCCCAGCGCGTTGGCAACATTTTACGAGCAACTGCTCGGCATGATTCGGCTCGATGATCAACCCGACTGGGTGAGTATCGGCGATGCACCGGATCGACCGGCGCTCGCTTTTCAAGCGGTCACCCCGTATGTTTCTCCACAGTGGCCCGGGCATATTTCCCCGGCGCAAGCCCATGTGGACGTGAAGGTTAACGATCTGGATCTGGCCGAGGAACAGGTACTCGCGCTCGGGGCTACGGTCACCGGGGAAGGCTCGGAAACCTTTCGCGTGTATCTTGACCCGCAACAACACCCCTTTTGCCTGGTCAGTTGGTAACTAACCAGCACAGGTTCCGTAGTTAGCCCCAGTGGGTGAAGGCGATCTTCGCCGCCTGCAACCGTGAAGTGACACCAAGTTTGGACATCACCCGGGAGACATGCGTTTTGACGGTGGTTTCCCCAATGCCTAAGTCTTCGGCGATCTGCGGATTACTCAGCCCCTGGCCCAGGCGGCGAAGCACCTGAATTTCCCGATCGGTGAGCGTCTCAGGTAGCGCGCTGGCAGGCGGTGCCGCCTCGGTCAGCGCGCTCATCGCCTGGGCGACGACCCGGGCGGTGACCGCCGGATCGAGCACCGAATTCCCGCCGGCAGCGGTTTTGACAGCGGCGAGAATCTGCGTCGGCGTGGAGCTTTTGAGCAGAAAACCGTGCGCCCCGGCCTGCAGGGCTCCGAAGAGGTAGTCGTCATCGTCGAAGGTGGTCAAGACCAGCACCCGCGACAGCTGCGCGCTGCTGATTTCTTCGGTGGCAGCCACCCCGTCGAGAATCGGCATGCGCAGATCCATCAACACCACCGCCGGACGCAGAGCGCGGGTCATGCTCACCGCCTGGCGCCCGTCGGCGGCCTCTCCGAGAACTTCAATCTCCGGGTCCGCCTCGAGAATCATGCGGATCCCCATGCGCACCGTCGAGTGGTCATCCACGATCAAAACCTTCAAACTCATAGGTGGCCGTCAACTTCCTGCGCGGTCGGTTCGGTCGGTGGTTTAACTGCGTTGGCTTTAATCGGAAATTCACAGCGCACCCAAAATTCAGTGTCGCCGCCGCAAGCAAAGTACCCGTCGAACATCTGGGTACGTGCCCGAATATTCTGCAATCCACTGCCGGCCCCGGTGATGCTGGTGTGGGGCAATGCCGTGGTGAGCAACGGATTCTGTGCGCGGATCACCAGCACCTGGGCGCGGTGGAAAAGTTCCAGCGTAAGCGGCGTACCTGGCGCATGTTTTGCGTGGTTGACGAGTAACTCACGCACCGTGCGGTAAATCGCGGTCTGGATTGCTTCGGGAACCTGCGCTGCGCCAAAGTTTATGGCCGATTCCAAGCTAATGTGCTGACCGGCGGCTTGGAAAGACTGGATCAGCTCGGTTAGCCCACTCAGATCGGCGCGCAGTATCGAGCTCTTTCCGGCATGCAACATCCGCACCATCGCGGTCATTTCTTCCAGTCCGGCCACCGATTCGCTGCGAATACTGTCCAAGGGGATACGCAAATTTTCCTGCGTGGCTACCGAATCTCGTTCCAGCAGTGCCGCGCTTAGCAGTGCGATGGACGATAACCGGGCGGAGAGTACATCGTGCATCTCCCGGGCGAGGGCAGTGCGCTCCTCGACGCTCTGCGCACGATGTTCGGCGACCAACAGCTCTTCGCGGTTCGCCGCGGCGGCACCCACCGCGGTGGCGCGCGCCGATTCGCTCTCTGCCAGTTCCTGGGCGGTGCGCACATTTTGCGCCCACAACATCGGGGTGAAGAGGATGAATCCGGCAACAAATACCACCNGCACCGCCTCGCTGGCCGAACTGGTCAGTGACCAAACATATCCGGCGGTGAGCAGGGTCAGCACACATAAAATGATCAGCGTCCAACGTCGCACCGGCTCGCTGGCAAGCAGGTAGATGCTGAAGACCGCTTCGAAGAGCAGGAAGTAGCCGCCGATGCTGCCTTGCCCGAGCAACAACAGCGCGAATAACGTCATCCACAGTGCGCTGAGCGTCGGGGCTTTGCGCCGGGTGAACATCGCCGCGACGCCAAGTAAGAGCACCGGGAACCACCAGCCGGCCAATGGCTGAAACATCGGCCACGGCGGGTTGACCAACTGCGAAAGGTGAAGCACCACGGTGAGCACCACGTACATCCCGGCCGTTTGGGGTTCCTGATCGCCGCGGCCCAAGCGCCGAAGCAACGTGGCTAAATTTCTTCTCACCAAATAATTATGCGCTCAGGCTTGTGCCCGGCGCGTCCTCCTTTAGTAGGACTGCCGGTGGACCGTTGCCCGATGTGCAGCGCGAGCTGGGGACAGCACACTGGAAACCATGGATCTCATGACGCAGGCTCCGGGCCTGACACTATTCATCTTGGCGCTGATCGATGCGACCTCCATCGGCACGCTGATCATTCCGATCTGGTTGCTGCTGCGCCGCGACTATCGACGCGCGATCCCCCGGGTGATCGCCTATCTGGGGATCTTGGCGATCTTCTACGCGGTCGTTGGGTTGCTGCTTCGCTCCGGCTGGGATTTAGGCGCCAGCCTGCTTCCCGACGGGTTTTTCCAGCGCCCGGTGCTGCGGCTACTGGGCTTGGCACTCGGAGCCGGCATGATTATTTGGGCGCTGACTTATCAAACCGATGCGCAGAAGGAGAAGGCGCGAGCCAAAACGGCGGCGAAAACCGCGGCACAAACGACCGCGGATACCTCCATCACGCAGGCCCGGGCGCCGCACAGCGCGAATGATTCGGGAGCTACGGTCCAGCCGGAGGTGCCGCACAGGCTTCGCGCACTGCTGGGCCGCGCGTTGGATAGTAAAACCGGGGTGCTGGTGCTGGCGTTGGTGGCCGGGCTGCTCGAACTACCCACAATGCTTCCCTACCTGGGGGCGATGCCGGTGCTGAAAAACTCCGGCTGGGCGGAATCGACCCAGCTCATCGCGCTAGGACTGTACTGCCTGGTGATGATCACGCCTGCGCTGGTCTTGGTGGGGGTGCGCGCGCTGGCCGGGGAGAGGCTCGATGCCTGGCTGCAACGGATCGGGACCAAACTTGGCCGGTATGCGCAGGAAACGCTGGGCTGGGTGGTGGGGATCGCCGGTTATCTGCTGATCCGTAGCACGCTGAGCGGATCGGACCTGGCGTCCTTGTTTGAGCGGGTCGTGAACTCATAGTGGCCGGGGCACGCTGTGGGCGAACCGGGCGCATCTAATTGGTCACCGGTGAGACAAGGTGAGATAATTGTCAGTATGGAACCTCTAGGCAGCACCGCGAAGCAGGGCAAAAAAGTTACCCTGAACGCATCAACTTTGGCCATGGCCGTGATGGTTGTCGTCCTTTTGGTGGCGGTAGTCTTCGCCGCTAACTCCAATCAGGTCGTCGGCTGGTTCATCGTCGCGATCTCTGCCGGTTGGCTGCTGCTGGCAGCATTTATGATGTTCGGCCTCAAGCGCGGTGCCGATAAGATCAACAACTCGCTGCGTGAAGCGACAGCGGCGGCCACCGGCCGTGCACAGGGCGCCTCCACCGTCGTCGTCGACGAGGGCACCAGCCAGCGCGATATGAAGCTGGACCACTCCTTCAAGATCATTCAGGTGCAGACCCGGGTGATCGATGAGCAGCGCGCCAAGAACGATGCCGGCTCCGCCGAAATGATCGACCGCGCCTTGGAAACTATTCGGATGACCGCGACGAACGCCCGCGACATGATGAAACCTTCCGGGGACGCCATCGACGGCGAAATCGTGAACTAAATACATTTGTTACCGCGCAGCGCAACGTTCAGGCAGAACGTTGCGCTGTCTTTTTGTAAGGTGGAATTGTGATACCTACCAGCGTGGAAATTTTGAGCAAGAATGCCGGCGCCGTGCGCGTGGCCTCGGTCAACGTCAACGGCATACGCGCGGCCTACAAGCGTAATATGCCCGACTGGATCAACGCGCGTGACGCGGACATCCTCTGCCTGCAGGAGGTGCGCGCACCGGATGCGATCCTGCGCGAACTGATCGGCGAGGGCTGGTCCATTCTGCACGCCGAAGCCAAGGACAAGGGCCGCGCCGGGGTCGCGGTGCTTTCCCGCGCCGAACCGACCGCCGTGCGTGAGCACATCGGTGAGGAGTACTTCGCGCAATCAGGCCGCTGGGTGGAAGCTGATTTCACCATGGCCGACGGATCCACCCTGTGCGTGGTTTCCGCCTACGTGCACTCCGGCGAGCTGAACACGCAAAAGCAGGAAGACAAGTACCGTTTCCTGACCCGCATGAACGTGCGGCTGGTTGAGCTGAAAAATGAGAAAGACCATGTGCTGGTGGTGGGCGATTTGAACGTCGTGCACACCGAAAAGGACATCAAGAACTGGAAGCCGAACCACAATAAGCGCGCCGGTGTGATGGACGAGGAGATCGCCTACTTCGACGGGTTCTTCGGCCCGGAGATCGGCTACAAGGATGTGGCCCGGGAACTGGCCGGCGACGCCCAGGGACCGTACACCTGGTGGTCCTTCCGCGGGCAGGCCTTCGACAACGATGCCGGTTGGCGTATCGACTACCAGATGGCTACCGCGGATCTTGCCGCGAAGGCCGTCAAGTCCCACGTAGACCGCGCCTCGGCCTACGATCTGCGCTTCTCCGACCACGCACCGTTGGTTGTCGACTACCAGTTCTAAAAGGAACCACAATTCATGGAAACACTACGCCCCCGCGTCCTATCCGGGATGCAGCCTTCCGGCGACTCACTCCACCTGGGTAACTATCTGGGCGCCCTGGTCAACTGGGTCAAAACCCAGGATGACCACGACGCGTTTTTCTTCATTCCGGATATGCACGCGATCACCGTCTCGCAGGATCCCGCCGAGCTGCGCGCACGTACCCGTAAAACCGCCGCGCAGTTCATCGCCGGCGGCATCGACCTGGACAAGTCCACGCTCTTCGTCCAGTCTCAGGTGCCCGAACATGCCCAGCTGGCCTGGGTATTAAACTGCATCACCGGTTTTGGCGAAGCCAGCCGAATGACCCAGTTTAAGGACAAATCCTCCAAGGGCGGCGCCGATGCTGCCAGCGTTGGCCTGTTCACCTACCCGGTGCTCATGGCAGCTGACATCTTGCTCTACCAGCCGCAGGGTGTCCCGGTCGGGGATGACCAGCGTCAGCATGTGGAGCTGGCCCGCGATCTGGCCAAGCGTTTTAACCACCGTTTTGGTGAGACTTTTGTGGTGCCCGAGGCTTTCATCCCCAAGGAGGGCGCACGCATTTACGACCTGCAGAACCCGACCTCGAAGATGTCCAAGTCCGCCGAGTCGCCTGCAGGTCTGATCAATGTGCTCGACGAGCCGAAGCAGATCGCCAAGCGGATCAAGTCAGCGGTCACCGATGCCGGCAGCGTCGTGGCCTACGACAAGGAAGAAAAGCCTGGGGTGTCCAACCTTTTGAACATCCTGGCTGCGATGACCGGAAAGCATGTGCCGGAACTGGTCGCCGAGTTTGAAGGCAAGATGTACGGGCACCTGAAGGTGGCGGTGGCAGAGGCCGTGGTTGAACGCCTTACTCCGATCCGCACGCGCACCCTCGAACTGCTCGACGATCCTGCAGAGCTTGACCGGCTGCTGCTGGCCGGCGCGGCAAAGGCCCGCGAGGTCGCCTCGGCCACCGTCGCCGATGTCTACCAGAAGGTCGGCTTCCTGCCGCCGCTGGGAAGCCACAGTTAATCGTGAGTGATCAGGCCACGGAAGTTGAGGACCCCCAATTCACCTTGGGGGTCGTCATTCCCGTGCCCGAACCACAGCGCAGCGTCTTGCGTGAATGGCGCCGGAAATTCGGGGGAGCGGACACCGAGACGATCGACCCGCATATCACCCTGGTCTCCGGCGGCTACCTCAACTCCTGGGAGCAAGCCGCGGCGCAGGTCCATCGGGTGGCCGCTGGCAGTTCGCAGTTCAGTGTTCGGCTGGCCTCCGCACGCTCTTTCCAACCCTCCAGTCAGGTGGTGTATCTGCCGTTAGCTGCCGGTTCGCAGCGTTGCTGGGCGCTGCATGAGGCGCTGCTTGCCGGGCCGCTGCGTCACGAGTCAAAGTTCGACTACCACCCGCACCTGACGATCGCACAGAATGTGCCGGAGGCCGATTTGGCCGCCGCATACACCGCGTTGCAGGAGGTGGAGCTGTGCTTCGACGTGCACAGCGTGCAGCTGTTCGACACCCGCCATGGGGCCTGGAACTTCTGCGAACAAATCGCGTTGGGTCGCTGAACCTGAACCCGTAGGTGCAAATAGCCAAAAAATCCCGTGGAATAAAAATGTTCCACGGGATTTCTATCGCCCTAAGGCAGCGGCGTTTGGGTTACTTGGCGCGAACGTTGGCTTCGATCTTCGCGCCGGTGTCTGCGTCGATGTTCTTCCAGTATTCCAACGCGTTGCTCAGCACTGGCTCGGCAACCCCGTCGAGGGCACCGGTGACAGTGTTGACCAGTTCGGCGCGCTGGGCGTCGTCCATAACCTCGCGGACCAGGATGCCTGGCTGGACGAAGTCGCCGTCGTCCTCGCGCAGCGTGTAGGCCGCACGCACCAGCTCCCCATCGGACTCGAAGGAGTTATCCACCGGTCCGGTCTGGTCGCTGTAGGAATCGCCGAAGGAGTTCGGCGCGTAGACGCTGCGGTCCCCGGTGTGCTCGAAGGTCATATTGCCTTCGAAGTTGTACGAGTTGACCGGGCATTTCGGCTTATTCACCGGCAGCTGCTGGAAGTTGGTGCCGATGCGGTAACGCTGAGCGTCGGCGTAGGCGAAGTTACGGCCAAGGAGCATCTTGTCCGGGCTCATGCCCATGCCTGGAACCATGTTGGCTGGCGAGAATGCTGCCTGCTCGATCTGCGCGAAGAAATTCTCCGGGTTGCGGTTCAGCGTCATCGTGCCGACCTTGATACGCGGGTAGTCCTTCTTGGACCAGACCTTGGTCAGGTCAAATGGGTTGTAGCGGTAGGTCTTTGCCTCGTCGTACGGCATGATCTGCACGTAGAGGTCCCACTGGGGGAAGTTGCCGGCCTTGATGTTGTCGAACAGGTCGCGGCGGTGGAATTCTGCGTCCGCTCCTGCCAGTGCCTCGGCCTCGGCGCCAGGCATGGTCTCGAACTTGTCGGACTGCTTGTTCAGGAAGTGGTACTTGACCCAGAACTTCTCACCGGCAGCGTTGACCCACATGTAGGTGTGCGAGCCGTAGCCGTTCATTTCGCGCCAGGTCTTAGGCAGGCCGCGCTGGCCCATGATGTAGGTGACCTGGTGGGCAGATTCGGGGTTCTGCGTCCAGAAGTCCCACTGCATGGTGCCGTCGCGCAGACCGGAATCCGGCAGGCGCTTCTGCGAGCGGATGAAGTGCGGGAACTTCATTGGATCGCGCAGGAAGAAGACCGGGGTATTGTTACCGACCAGGTCGAAGTTGCCTTCGGTGGTGTAGAACTTCATCGAGAAGCCACGCACGTCGCGCCAGGTGTCTGGGGAACCGAGCTCACCGGCGACGGTGGAGAAGCGCATCAGGGTTTCGGTTTTCACACCTGGCTGGAACAGTGCAGCCTTGGTGTACTGCGAAATGTCTTCAGTGGTTTCGAATTCGCCGAAAGCACCGGCGCCCTTTGCATGCGGGCGGCGTTCTGGCACGTTCATGCGGTTGAAGTGCTGCAGGGTTTCGACCAGGTGGTGGTCGTGCAGGACGATCGGACCATCTGCGCCTACGGTCAGGGAGTTGCGGTCACTGACCGCTGGGATGCCTGCCTGGGTGGTCGAACCGCTAGGGTTCACGTTCTGATTCTCAGCCATTGTTTCTCCTTTGCATGGATCCTACATTTTTGTCAGGAAGAGTGCGGCGGGAATACGCCGCGGTGCTCCGCCCTGGCAAGGGCCTCATCCACGGGCGCGGAACGCACCGTAGAGGTCTATGAAATTCTTGGGTTTCAAACGGCTCAGAGTTTGTCCACGCGCAGAGGCGCAGCGTGCAAACTGGTACAAATAACCGGTGAAGCCCATAGTTCCCATCATGCCATAAATTTGAATGGATCCAAATAGGGAATGTGGAATTCACCGCATTGTTGCCAGGCGTTAATTGCTCGGTTAACGCACAAAGAGGCTCGAACCCAGTGGTTCGAGCCTCTTTGCGAGGACTAGGGACTAATCCTTAGACGGTGCGCGACAAGATTGCCTGCTTGACCTCGGCAATAGCCTGGGTCACCTGGATGCCACGCGGGCATGCTTCGGTGCAGTTGAAGGTGGTGCGGCAACGCCACACGCCTTCCTTGTCGTTCAGGATCTCCAAACGCATATCGCCTGCATCATCGCGCGAGTCGAAGATGAAGCGGTGTGCGTTGACGATTGCTGCCGGGCCGAAGTACTGGCCATCGGTCCAGAAGACCGGGCAAGACGAGGTGCACGCGGCGCAAAGAATGCACTTGGTGGTGTCCTCGAACTTAGCGTGGTCCGCTGCCGACTGGTAACGCTCGCCCGATGGCTCGTGGCCATCGTTGATCAGGAACGGCATGATCTCGCGGTAGGACTGGAAGAACGGTTCCATGTCGACGATGAGGTCCTTTTCAAGGGGCAGGCCCTTGATGGCTTCAACGGTGATCGGCTTGGAGGTGTCCAGGTCCTTGAGCAGGGTCTTGCAAGCAAGACGGTTGCGGCCGTTGATGCGCATGGCATCCGAACCGCAGACGCCGTGTGCGCAAGAGCGGCGGAAAGACAGCGAACCGTCATGCTCCCACTTGACCTTGTGCAGGGCGTCCAGCACGCGGTCGGTGCCGTACATGGTCAGCTTGAAGTCTTCCCAGTACGCGTCAGCGGTGCTCTCCGGGGTGTAACGGCGAACGCGCAGGGTGATGTTGAAGGTAGGGATTTCTCCGCCACCGCCAACACCTGGCTTCAGCTCGATCTTTGATGCTGGTTCCGGAAGTTCCGTGCTCATTAGTACTTACGCTCCATCGGCTGGTAACGGGTAAAGATGACGGGCTTGGTTTCCATGCGAATGCCGGAAATGCCCTCGGTGGTAGCCGTTGCGTCGCGGTAGGACATCGAGTGCTTCATGAAGTTCTCGTCGTCGCGGTTCGGGAAGTCCTCGCGGTAGTGTCCGCCGCGCGATTCCTTGCGGTGCATGGCGGCAGCGGTCATAACCTCTGCCATGTCCAGCAGGAAGCCAAGCTCGATGGCTTCCAGAAGGTCAAGGTTGAAGCGCTTGCCCTTATCCTGGACCGAAACGTTCTTGTAACGCTCACGTAGTTCTTCGATGACAACCAGTGCGCGATCCAGCGAATCCTTGTCGCGGAACACCTGAACGTTAGCGTCCATGATGTCCTGAAGTTCCTTACGCAATACCGCAACACGCTCGGTACCGGTGGAGTTCAGCATCGCGTCGATCTGGGTGCTGGTGAACTTCTCTGGATCCTCTGGAAGTGCGACGAAGTCTGCGGTAGCCGCGTACTTCGCTGCCGAGATGCCGGCGCGCTTACCGAAGACGTTGATGTCCAACAGCGAGTTGGTGCCCAGACGGTTTGATCCGTGGACCGAGACACAGGCGACTTCGCCGGCCGCATAGAGTCCTGGGATCACGGTGTCGTTGTCCTGCAGGACCTCGGCATCGATATTGGTAGGGATACCACCCATCACGTAGTGCGCGGTCGGGAAGACCGGTACCGGCTCGGTGTATGGCTCTACACCCAGGTAGGTACGCGCGAACTCGGTGATGTCCGGAAGCTTCGCATCGATGTGCGCTGGTTCCAGGTGAGTGAGGTCAAGCAGTACGTAATCCTTGTTGGGACCACAGCCACGGCCTTCGCGCACCTCATTGGCCATCGAGCGCGCGACGATGTCACGCGGTGCGAGGTCCTTGATGGTTGGTGCGTAGCGCTCCATGAAGCGCTCACCTTCGGAGTTACGCAGGATTGCGCCTTCGCCGCGAGCAGCCTCGGAAAGCAGGATGCCCAGACCGGCCAGGCCGGTCGGGTGGAACTGCACAAATTCCATATCTTCCAGCGGGATGCCCTTACGGAAGGCGATGCCCATGCCGTCACCGGTGAGGGTGTGGGCGTTGGAAGTGGTCTTGAAGACCTTGCCGGCGCCGCCGGTTGCGAAGACAACCGACTTGGCCTGGAAGATGTGCAGCTCGCCGCTAGCCAGATCGTAGGATACGACGCCAGCAACGCGCTTCTGCTTGTAGGCGGTGCCATCTTCGCGGTAGGCATCTTCTTCAACCATCAGCATGTCCAGCACGTAGTACTCGTTGTAGAACTCAACGTTGTGCTTGACGCAGTTTTGGTAGAGGGTCTGCAAGATCATGTGGCCGGTGCGGTCAGCTGCGTAGCAAGCACGGCGTACCGCTGCCTTGCCGTGGTCACGGGTGTGACCGCCGAAGCGACGCTGGTCAATCTTGCCCTCTGGGGTGCGGTTGAATGGCAGACCCATTTTTTCCAGGTCCAGCACGGCGTCGATGGCTTCCTTCGCCATGATCTCCGCTGCGTCCTGGTCAACCAGGTAGTCGCCACCCTTGACGGTGTCGAAGGTGTGCCACTCCCAGTTGTCTTCCTCGACGTTGGCAAGTGCTGCACACATGCCACCCTGGGCCGCACCGGTGTGCGAACGGGTTGGGTAAAGCTTGGTTAGCACTGCGGTGTGTGCGCGCTGACCGGATTCGATCGCCGCACGCATACCTGCACCACCGGCACCGACGATGACTACGTCGTACTTGTGTACCTGCATTCTTGATGCTCTCTTTTCTAAAAAATCTTTGTGACTAAAAAACGGGTTCTAGCACTGTGGCAACGGGCTGTTCACGATGCATGGATCGAAGGTGAAGATCACCAGGGAGCCAAGCACGATGATGAAGATCGTTGCTACGTAGAGCAGACCCTTTAGCCACGCACGGGTTGCGTGCTTCTCGGCGTAATCGTTGATGATGGTACGCACACCGTTGGTGCCGTGCAGCATCGACAACCACAGCAGTGCCAAATCCCAGAACTGCCATACTGGATCGGCCCACTTGCCGGCAACAAAGCCGAAGGAGAGGCCGTTGACGCCCTCGCCGGTGAGCAGGTTAGCGATGAGGTGCCCGAAAATCAGGATGACCAGCACTACGCCTGAGAGGCGCATAAACAGCCATGCAAGCATCTCGAAGTTGCCGCGCGACTTTGGTCCGCGAACATACTTCGGATCTAGACGCTGGCTACGTGGTTCAGCAATTTCTGCGCTCATGGTTTAGTGTCCTCCGAATGCAAGCGAGAGGTGGCGGATTGCGAAGCCGGCGAATACAACTACCCAAACGCCGATGACGCCCCACAACAGCTGACGCTGGTACTTGGTGCCCTGTTTCCAGAAATCAACCAAGATCAAACGCAGACCATTAAACGCGTGGAAAAGGATGGCAGCGACCAAAGCGGTTTCGCCTAATGCCATCAAGGGGTTTTTGTAAGTGGCAATCACTGCGTCGTATGCACTGGCATCGACGCGTACAAGTGCTGTATCAAGCACGTGCACTAAAAGAAAAAGGAAAATAACGACACCGGTGACCCGGTGTCCCACCCAGGACCACATGCCTTCACGGCCGCGGTATAGGGTGCCTGACGAAGTCTTCGACACTGAACTAAACCTCCAAGGCTCGCAACGGCGCATGTGTATATTGCACACAATGAGATTTGACGCACTTGTGCGAGCGTTCCTTGTGCGAGTCTAAACCACAAATGAGCCTTGGTTCTATCTTGAGTCTTGTGCTTGTGAGTATGTTCACCGAATAGTGGCATTTTTGCGCTTAATGGCCGGGAATAAGCGCGTAATAACGCATAGTTGCATGGCGTATTTATTCGGGCGAAACGTCTCAATGACTGGGTTTGCCCACCGAATGAATTAGTGTAGACCTCGTGAATGCAGACCTTTTAGCGCGCTTCCATGGCGTCATTCCGGCCGGTGGCGTCGGAACCCGCCTATGGCCCCTCTCCCGAGCCTCGGCTCCCAAATTCCTGCACGATCTCACCGGATCGGGCTCGACGCTGATTCGTGCGACCTTTGACCGTCTGGTCCCGCTGGCCGGCGAACGCATTATGGTCGTCACCGGCAAGGCGCACCGCGGCGCGGTCGTAGCCCAACTGCCTGAAATCTCCGATGAAAACCTGGTGCTTGAACCTGCACCACGTGATTCGGCCGCTGCTATCGGCTTGGCCGCCGCAATTCTTTACCGCCGCGACCCCAACATCATCATGGGGTCCTTCGCCGCGGACCAGGTCATCGGCCCGGTCGAAATCTTCCAGCAGGCGCTGGTCGAAGCGATCCATACCGCGGCCACCGGAAAGATCGTCACCATCGGTATTCACCCCACTCATGCGTCTACCGCCTTTGGCTACATCAGGGCCGGCGAAACCTTGGACGTAGCAAACGCGCCCAGCGCCCGTGGCGTGGTGGAGTTCGTGGAGAAACCAGACGAAGACACCGCCCGGCGCTATCTGGCCGGAGGCGGATTCCTCTGGAACGCCGGAATGTTTGTCGCACCCGTCGGGCTGATGCTCAAGCATCTTGAAGCCAATGAGCCGGCGCTCTATGCGGGACTTATGCGCATCGCCGAGGCATGGGATACCGAACAGCGTGACGCGGTCATGGCCGAGGTCTGGGATGACCTGCCGAAGACCGCGATTGACTATGCGGTGGCCGAGCCGGCCGCGGCCGCCGGTGACGTCGCGGTGATCCCGGGCATTTTCAACTGGGATGACGTCGGAGACTTCGCGGCCATCGGACGATTGAACAGCGAAGACGCCGAAGAAGGCGTCATCACCCTCGGTGAGGCGGTGCGGGTGTACGCCGATAATGCCACCGGCGTGGTCTACAGCGATCGACCACGGGTGGTTGCGCTGATCGGCATCGATGACGTGATCGTGGTGGATACCGCCGACGCGTTGCTGGTGACCACCAAGGAGCACGCGCAGAAGGTCAAAGCGACGGTGGAGCAGCTCAAGGAGCGCGGGGACACCTCGGTCCTCTAGGTCCGGCAGAGCGCAGGACTATGTCACCGGGTGTCCAAAGGTTACGTGCTGGCTAGGAAGCTCATGGCTCGGCGCGTATCTTCGTTAAGGTGTCTTCGATGAATGAAAATGGCAAGTTAGCATCCGTCCAGCAGTGGACGGAGCCGTTGGTACCTGCGCTGTTGGACTTCCGCCGCGAGTTGCACCGCAACCCGGAGCTTTCCTTCGCCGAGTTCCAGAGCACCGCACGGATCCTCAGTGCATTGCGTGAGGCAGGACTTGACCCGGTGCCGATGGAGCAAACCGGAGCATTCGTCGATGTGGGGCAGGGCCCGATTCGTTTGGGTCTGCGCGCCGACATTGATGCCTTGCCGGTGCTCGAAGAAACCGGGCTGGAATTCGCCTCCATGACCGACGGGGTAGCCCACGCGTGCGGCCACGACATTCACACGACGGTAATGCTCGGGGTAGCCTTGGCGCTGAAATCCATGGATGATGCAGGGGCACTGCATGGCAGAATCCGGGTGATCTTCCAGCCTGCCGAGGAAAAACTACCTGGTGGTGCGCTCTCCGTGATCGAACAGGGCCTCTTGGACGAGGTGCCGCGCGTGCTTGCATTGCACTGCGATCCGCGCATCGACGTGGGAAAGATCGGTACTCGTATCGGGGCGATCACCTCCGCGAGTGACACCATCCGCATCGAGGTTAATGGCCGGGGCGGACATACCTCGCGGCCGCATCTGACCGAAGATATTGTTTTTGCGATGAGTCAGATCGCCACCCAGGTTCCCGCGGTGCTCGGACGCAAGCTTGATGTTCGTTCGGCGGTGTCGGTGGTGTGGGGTCAGATCCATGCCGGCAGCGCGCCGAACGCGATTCCGGCCACCGGTTACCTTGCCGGCACCATGCGCTGCCTCGACGGTGAGGTTTGGTATGCCGCCGGAGAGCTCCTGGACGCGACCGTCCGCCAGGTCGCCGCGCCCTATGGTGTTGAAATTAAAATGCAGCATACCCGCGGGGTACCGCCGGTAATTAACGCTCCGGCCGAGACCGCGTTGATCGAAGACGCGGCGCGGCGCGAGTTCGGTGCCGCCTCCATCGAGCTGACTCCGCAGTCCATGGGCGGGGAAGACTTTGCCTGGATGACGCAGAAGGTTTCTGGGGCGATGCTGCGCTTGGGCACCCGCACCCCGGGCGGTAAAACCTTCGACCTGCATCGCGGGGACTACAACCCAGACGAGCGCAGTATTTCCGTCGGCGTCCGGCTGATGGCAGCGGCTGCCATTCAAGCCATCGACGAAGCGCTGGCCAACTAGGGGAAACCCGAAAATTTTTAACACTTGTTTGATGCTTTAACAAACTGTCATCTGACTTGGGTATTGGCGTTAAGCGCTTGCCGTTACATGCTCTGGAAGTTACCGGTTTGTAATCTTCAACGTCTTTACCTACGGCGTATCTCCGATAGGCTATGGAAACGATGGGAAAGCTAGTACTTTTGTGCCACTCGCGAAGGTCAACTTCACGAATCTAAAGGTTCCTCGCCTCCCGGTAATCTCGCACTTCACTCATGGAGGTTTAGATGCGCTTCTTATCGCGCAAGACCGGTGTGGCCGCGGCCATGCTCGGCATTTCAGCTTTGGCGTTAAGCGCCTGTGGCGCAGCCCCAGAAGATTCCGGCAATGCCGCCGGAAACTCTGACTACATTGGCTGCATCGTTTCCGACTCCGGCGGATTTGATGACCAGTCCTTCAACGAGTCATCGCACCGTGGCCTGATGGCCGCTGCCGATGATATTGGTTTTAAGCCACGCGAGGCAGAGTCGAAGTCCAACTCGGACTTCGCCACCAACCTCACCGGCATGATGAATGCCGGTTGTAATCTGACCGTCACCGTCGGCTTCTTGCTGGGCGATGCGACTGCGCAGGCCGCCGCGGCGAACCCTGAAAAGCATTTCGCGATCGTCGACTTCCAGTACGACAAGCCGATTGAAAACGTTAAGCCGATTATTTATGACACGGCTCAGGCAGCCTACCTGGCAGGCTACGCAGCAGCTGCAGCCTCCGAAACCGGCACCGTTGCTACCTTCGGCGGAATCAAGATCCCAACCGTCACCATCTTCATGGACGGCTTCGCCGACGGCGTAGCAAAGTTCAACGAAGACAAGGGCGAGAACGTCAAGCTCCTTGGCTGGGACAAGAAGAAGCAGGACGGTACCTTCACCGGCGACTTCGAAAAGCAGGATAAGGGCAAGCAGGTGACCAAGAACTTCATCGACAACGGTGCAGACGTGGTCATGCCGGTTGCCGGTCCCGTAGGTAAGGGCGCAGGCGCTGCCGTAGTTGACGCAAACAAGGGCGGCAAGGACGTCAAACTGGTTTGGGTTGACTCCGACGGTTACGAGACCGCACCTGATTACAAGGCTGTCATGCTGACTTCCGTGGTCAAGACCATGGACAAGGCAGTTGAAGAAGTGATCGTCTCCGACGCCGATGGCAAGTTCGACGCCACCCCATATGTGGGTACCCTGGAGAACGAGGGTGTGGCTCTGGCCCCATTCCACGATTTTGATTCCAAGGTCTCCGATGAGACCAAGTCCGAACTGGACGCACTGAAGGCATCGATTATTTCGGGCGACCTGAAGGTTGAATCGAAGGCCAGCCCTAAGTAGGGTTTGCTGCACCACAAAGTAAGTCATCTGAGCGCGTCACCGCTCACCGCCTGAGCGGTGAACTGGTGACGCGCTCTATGACTGCCCACCGCCCAACAACCGAACAACAAAGATGGTGGAATCGTGAAACTCGAACTACGAGGAATCTCGAAAGCCTTCGGTTCTTTCTACGCCAATAAGGATATCGACCTAGTGGTCGATAATGCCCAAATCCACTGTTTGCTCGGTGAAAATGGCGCGGGAAAGTCCACGCTGATGAACGTGCTCTACGGCCTGTATCAGCCGACCGAGGGTCAAATCCTGATCGACGACAAGCCCGTGCAATTCTCCGGGCCAGGCGACGCGATGGCAGCGGGCATCGGCATGGTGCACCAGCACTTTATGCTGATCCCGGTCTTCACCGTCGCCGAAAACATTGCTCTGGGAGCCGAGGCCACGAAAGCCGGCGGCGTCCTGGACCTTCAGATTACGCGCAAGAAGATCCGCGAAATCTCCGATCGCTACGGGTTCGACGTTGACCCCGACGCGATCGTCGAGGATTTGCCGGTCGGCGTGCAGCAGCGCGTGGAAATTATCAAGGCCCTGGTCCGTGAGGCGAAGGTGCTCATCCTTGATGAGCCGACCGCGGTGCTGACCCCGCAGGAAACCGACGAGCTGCTGGACATCATGCGGCAGCTCAAAGCCAATGGCACCTCGATCGTGTTCATCTCGCACAAACTGCGCGAGGTCCGTGCGGTCTCCGACGTGATCACCGTGGTGCGCCGCGGTCTGGTGATCGATTCGGTGCCCCCCGAAACTTCCACCACCGACCTGGCTAACCTGATGGTCGGCCGTGCAGTGCAGCTGAACCTGAACAAGGAAGCCGCCACCCCCGGTGCCGCCAGCTTGATGGTGCGTGATGTGAGCGTGGTTAACGCCGCCGGCACCACCACCTTGGACCACGTCTCCTTCGAGATCCATGAGGGCGAAATCCTCGCCGTGGCAGGTGTGCAGGGCAACGGACAGACCGAACTGACCGAGGCCATCTTGGGTACTCAGCCGGTCACCGCCGGGTCGATAAAACTTGCTGGGCAAGAACTTGTGGGCAAATCGGTCAAGGCGGTCCTGCGCGCCGGAGTCGGCTTTGTCCCCGAGGACCGCTCGGTGCATGGACTGGTCACCCAGTTCTCCATCGAAGAGAACCTGATTCTGGACCTGTATGACCGCAAACCATTCGGCAAGGGCATTTCGATGAACCTTGACGCGATGAAAAAGAACGCGACCCAGCAGATCGCCGACTTTGACGTGCGTACCGATAACCCGCTGAACCCGGCCTCAAGCCTGTCCGGTGGCAACCAGCAAAAGGTCGTCATGGCCCGCGAGCTGAGCCGTGACTTGAAGCTGTTCATCGCCTCGCAGCCTACCCGCGGGGTGGACGTGGGTTCCATTGAATTCCTGCACCGGCGCATCGTCGCCGAACGCGACAAGGGAACTCCGGTGATGATCGTGTCCACCGAGCTGGACGAAGTGATGGAACTGGCGGACCGCATCGCCGTGCTCTACAAGGGCAAGATCAACGGGATCGTGCCGGGCAACACCTCCCGTGAGGTGCTCGGCCTGATGATGGCCGGAGTCTCCCAAGAGGACGCGATCAGCCAGGCAGACTTCGTCAAGGCCGATGCCGAACCACTCGAAGCGCAACCGGTAGTTACCCAGGCGCCGCCGAGCCCCCACAAACCTAAGCACAGCACCACAGCGGAAGGAGATGCGCAGTGAGTGAGCAAACCATCGGTCAACCGCCTGCCGGCGAGAAGCCCGCAGCGCCGCCCGAGGCCAAAAACTCGAACAACGAGCTATTGCGCAAGATCACCCAGGGCCCGGGTCTCGTCTCGGTGCTGGGTGTTTTTGTTGCACTGGTCATCGGCGGACTGCTGGTGGCCGTGACCGACAAAAAAGTCATTGAAACCTCCAGCTACATCTTTGCCCGCCCCAGCGATTTCTTCTCGCAGCTGTGGCGCGCCGGAACCGAAAGCTATGTGGCGCTGTTCAACGGCTCCATCTACAACTCCGCACAGGGTTTCTCTCCCTTCCTGGAGACGCTGACGGTCTCCACCCCGCTGATCTGTGCAGGTTTGGGCGTCGCTCTGGCCTTCCGCGCCGGCATGTTCAACATCGGTGCCCAAGGCCAGATCATCATCGGCGCCACCATGGCCGGCTATGTCGGATTCGCCTGGCACCTGCCGCTGGTGCTGCACCTGCTGCTGGTGGTCCTCTTCGGTCTGCTCGGCGGCGCCCTGTGGGGCGGGCTGGTAGGTCTGCTCAAGGCCCGCACCGGCGCGCACGAAGTGATCTTGACGATCATGTTCAACTACGTGGCGCTGTACCTGCTGGACTTCTTGATGAATACCACCGCCTTCCGGCGTCCCGGTGAGACCAATCCGATCTCCCCGATCCTGGATGCTAACGCGACCTTCCCGGCACTGACCGGATCGCGTTTGCACTTAGGTTTTGTGATGGCAATCTTGTTGACGGTGCTGGTGGCCTGGATGCTTAAACGCTCCACCTTGGGCTTCGAGTTCCGTGCGGTGGGGCATAACCCTGAAGCGGCACGCACCGCCGGCGTAAACGTCGCGCGCACCACCATCTTGGCGATGGCCTTTGCCGGCGCGCTGGCAGGCGCCGCTGGTGTTGCACAGGTAGCCGGCACCGAGAAGGTACTCACCGTCGGTGTGGCCGGTTCGCTGGGCTTCGACGCGATCACCGTCGCGCTGCTTGGCCGATCCACCCCGTGGGGAACCTTCTTTGCCGGTTTGCTCTTCGGTGCCTTCCGCGCCGGTGCGGTCAACATGCAGATTTCCACCGGAACCCCGATCGATATCGTCTTGGTGGTGCAGTCACTGATCGTGCTGTTCATCGCCGCCCCACCGCTGGTGAAATCGATCTTTGGGATGAATCCGAAAAAGCGCGTCCGCAAAACCGAAACCATCAAGGCAGGTGCCAAGTGACCACCACAGCAACAGCGGCCCTGCAGCCGTCGATCTCCCTGTTACCCAGCAAGAAGACTCCGATAGTGCTCAGTGTGATCGCTTTGATCACGCTGATCAGCTTCGGTTTCCTAGGCAGCAGCCAGGCCGCGAATTTCTCGCTGAGCACCAGCACCGATGCATTTAAGATCCCCGACCTGGTGTTCCCCGGTATGGCGACCAATATAGTCTTCGGTGTGCTGCTGCTCGCGGTGGCCGGATACTCCTGGTGGCTGCGTTCCAAGGGACGCACCTTGCCCACCTACGCGGTAGTGCTTGCAGCGGTGCTTTTTGTGCTCGGCTTCCTGATTTGGGTGGTCTCCGGCGCGAATATTAATACTATTTCGCTGGCCAGCCTGCTGGCCGGTGCGGTCGTGCTCGCCGTTCCGCTGGTGTTCGGTTCGCTGTCCGGGGTGCTCTGTGAGCGTGCCGGCGTGGTCAACATCGCTATCGAAGGCCAGCTGCTCGGTGGCGCGTTCACCGCCGCGATCGTCGCGTCGATCACCAAGAACGCCTTTGCCGGGCTGATCGCCGCAGGCATCGCCGGCGCACTGGTCTCCCTGGTGCTCGCGTTATTTGCGATCAAGTATCTGGTCAACCAGATCATCGTCGGTGTGGTGCTCAACGTGCTGGTCTCGGGTATCACCGGGTTCTTGTTTACCACGGTGATGCAGGAAGATCCCGAACTGTTCAACTCCCCGGCGCACCTGCCGGTGATCGCGATCCCTGGGCTGAGCGCCATTCCGGTGCTGGGTCCGATCCTGTTCAAGCAGTCGGTCATCGGCTACCTGATGTATCTTGCGGTCTTCCTGGTCTGGTTCGGGTTGTTCAAAACCCGTTGGGGCCTGCGGGTACGTGCGGTCGGTGAACACCCGAAGGCGGCCGACACCCTGGGCATCAAGGTAAACGCCACCCGCTTCTGGAATGTGACCCTCGGCGGCATCATCGCCGGTATTGGCGGCTCCTTCTTCACGCTGGTGGCCATCGACTCCTTCACCAAGGAAATCTCCGGCGGACGTGGCTTCATCGCGTTGGCCGCGGTGATCTTTGGACGCTGGAACCCGATCGGCGCCTTCGCCGCAGCGCTGCTCTTCGGCTTCGCGGACAACCTCCAGGTGATCCTCACGATCATCGGCACCCCGGTGCCAAGCCAGTTCATGGCAATGATGCCGTATCTGGTGACGATCTTCGCCGTCGCCGGCTTGGTGGGCCGCTCGCGCGGACCTGCTGCCGCCGGCGAACCCTATGTGAAGGAATAACAATTCTCATGGAAAACAACACCGCGCCGTGGTCGCAGCTTGAAGCTGCGGCCGCGGCGGCGCTGTCCAAGGCGTACGCACCCTATTCGAAATATCGGGTCGGCGCCGCCGCACTGACCACCGAGGGACGGCTGATCTCCGGTTGCAATATTGAAAACGCCGCATATGGGGTGACCCTGTGCGCTGAATGTGCCATGGTCGGTGAACTATTTGCCGGTGGCGGCGGTAAACTTCAGTACTTTTTGTGCTTGGGGCAGCTCGAAGATGGTGCAGTTCAGCTGATCACCCCTTGTGGCCGCTGCCGTCAGCTGCTCTTTGAACACCGCGCGCCGGGTATGGAAGTACAAACCGATACCGGGGTGCTGACCATGGAGCAGCTGCTGCCCTATGCCTTTGGACCTAACGACATTTCACTGTAAGCAGTAGTATCCCAGCGGTCTCAAACACCGACGATTTTCACCAGTAAGGAGCCGAAAGTGGCTACCGAAGCATTCAGCACCGTTGACATCATTCGTACCAAACGCGATGGCGGAATCCTCAGCGATGAGATGATCGACTGGACCATCGACGCCTACACCCGCGGGGCCATCGCCGAAGAGCAGATGTCCGCGCTGAATATGGCGATTTTTTTCCAAGGTATGAACCGCAAGGAAATCTCGCGCTGGACCCACGCGATGATTAACTCAGGTGAGCGCATGGATTTCTCCGGGCTCAAGGATGCCGCCGGGAAGATTTTGGCCACCACCGATAAGCACTCCACCGGTGGGGTAGGGGACAAGATAACTTTGCCCCTGGCACCTCTGGTCGCCAGCTTCGGGGTTGCGGTTCCGCAGCTTTCGGGCCGCGGACTGGGCCACACCGGCGGTACCTTGGACAAGCTCGAAGCGATCCCGGGCTGGCGTGCGGCGCTATCCAACGAGGAAATGTTTGCTCAGCTTTCCGGTGCCGGAGCGGTCATCTGCGCGGCGGGAACCGGACTGGCTCCGGCGGATAAAAAGCTTTACGCACTGCGTGATGTGACCGCCACGGTAGATTCGTTGCCGCTGATCGCCTCCTCGATTATGAGCAAGAAGATCGCCGAAGGCACCGGGACGCTGATCTTGGACGTTAAGGTCGGTTCCGGCGCATTCATGAAGGATGAGGCCATGGCCCGCGAGCTGGCCGAAACGATGGTGTACCTAGGTACGGACGCCGGGGTCAATACCGTGGCGCTGCTGACAAATATGGACACCCCACTGGGCTTGACCGCAGGTAACGCGATCGAGGTGGATGAATCCGTGGAGGTGCTCGCCGGCGGGGGACCCGAAGACGTGATCGAGCTGACCGTCGCCCTGGCCACCGAGATGCTGGCAGGAGCCGGGATCACCGACGTGGACGTGCGCGGCGCGCTTAATAATGGACAGGCCATGGACCGTTGGCGTCAGATGATCATCGCTCAGGGTGGAGACCCCGATGCGAAGTTGCCGGTGGCCAAGGAATCGCACACCATTTACGCGCAGGCTGAAGGTGCGTTGCTGAAGCTCGACGCCATGGATATTGGCCTGGCTGCCTGGAGCCTGGGTGCTGGGCGTGCGCGCAAGGAAGACTCGGTGCAAGCAGGAGCCGGCGTGCGACTGCACGTGAAGCCAGGTGCTCTGGTGCGCCGTGGTCAGCCAATCGCCACCTTGCTCACCGATACCCCGGAGAAGTTCCCGCGTGCTATCGAACTGGTGGAAAAGGCGATCCTGATCGGCTCGGATACCGACCGTGCAGATACCCGGCTGATCTTGGGTCGGATCGCAGCAAAATAATTTCGTTGAATTAGGTCGAAGACTCTTTGAGCAGTTTCATTTCCGGCGGCAGTAGTGAATTTGATTCCCTGCTGCCGCCGGTTTTTCTGTCCGCTGGTCTGTAGCAAACAGCTAAGTAGAGATAGCGTTAAATATTCGGAAGCTTACGAGGATTGCCGCGTCAGCATCTTTATCCCAGAGCTTCGACTTGAGAAGCGCTAGCCAGGTCGAGTAACTTCATCCAAGAAACTCAATGCGATGCTCACCAGCAACTCCCAGCAAATTCGCGGGAACCAAAATGCCATAGTCAATCGTTGAATAGATGAGTCCGCCGGGAGGTGTGTCTCAAAAAATTCCACTATACGACGAAGGTTGGATGCCAAGGCACCAATCCTCGAGTGAGAATGGATTATCGGCGCACACGCGCATGCTCGGGGAAGAAGCAAAGATTAATGGAACTGATCAACGAGGCAATCACGCAGGCTGCAAGTGCGTGGTGGGTTTTGCCGTTGCTGTTCCTATTCTGCATGATTGATGCCTTTTTCCCGATAGTGCCGTCCGAATCTTTTCTCGTCTCGCTGGCTGCCGTGGGCATCAGCACCGGCACGCCTAACTTGTTCCTCGTCGCGTTGCTCGGTATCGCCGGAGCCATTCTGGGCGACCAAATCACCTTCTTCATCGGGCGCAAACTGGGTGCGAAGGGTTTCCGTTGGATGCGCGGCGCCAGAGCGCAGCGGGTGCTGCGGTTCTCCGCACGGAAACTTGAAACTTCCGGCGCACTTTTGATCTTCACCGCAAGATATATCCCCATTGGCCGGGTGGCGGTGAACCTGACTGCCGGGGCTACCGGTTTCAGCCACCGCCGTTTCACGCTCTTCGACATGATCGGCTGTATCACCTGGGGTGCCTATTCGGTAGGTATCGGGGCGCTGGCGGGAAATTGGCTGGCACACAACAAACTGGTCGGAATCATTGCCTCAGTAGTAATTGCCGTGGTCCTGGGCTACCTCATTGATTTACTGGTTAATCGCGTGTTGAACAAGTACGGCAAGCGTCCGCAAAAGGCCGATACCGTGCAATCGACCGGGGTATTGGAACTTGTTCCGCCAGAGCATAAGCAGGGTTAACCTGCTAGCTTGACGATGGTCACATACAGGCTCGCAGATCTTTACCCATTAGAACTATCTGTGCGGACAAAATACGACTAGGCTCGACCTGTGACTGAAGAAATGATTCATCTTGCCTATGATCCCGAGTTCGACTTCCGGGATCTGCCCAAAGTTTCGCTACATGACCACCTAGACGGTGGCTTGCGTCCGCAAACCATCATCGAGTTGTCGGCGGAGGTCGGCCATAAGCTACCTGCCACCGAGGCTGAAGCCTTGGCTGATTGGTTCCATGAATCGGCTGATTCCGGTTCATTGCCACGGTACTTAGAGACCTTCGAACACACCCTTGCGGTCATGCAGACGCGTGACGGGTTAATCCGTGTGGCACGCGAATTCGTAGAGGACCTCGCCGCCGACGGCGTGATCTACGGCGAAGTGCGCTACGCACCAGAACAACACTTACGCGAAGGTCTGAGTCTGGACGACGTCGTTGATGCCGTGCAAGAAGGCATGGAACAGGCCGTGGAGGCGCTCAACAACGAGGGCCACCCGATTCAGGTGGGTCAGGTAATCTCTGCAATGCGCCAGGCAGACCGCGGCCTGGAGATCGCACAGCTGGCCTTGCGCCACCGTGGACATGGTGTGGTCGGGTTCGACATCGCCGGACCCGAAGAAGGATTCCCTGCCTCGCGGATGAAGGAAGCCTTCGATCTGCTAGCGGAAAACCTCTTCCCGACGACGGTTCACGCTGGCGAAGGCGCCGGCCTGGACTCGATCAAAGACGCGATCTTGGTTGGCCGCGCCACCCGTTTGGGCCATGGCGTACGCGTTGCCGAAGATATCGAAATTGAATTCGGTGGCGTTGACGACGACGGGGAAACCCTGGACCAGGACACCGGGCTGGTTGCCTTGGGCCCAGTGGCTAACTGGGTTCGTGAACGTGGCATCCCACTGGAAATCTGCCCATCGTCAAACCTGCAGACCGGTGCTACCGCCGCCTTTGGTGAGGGAATTGAATCCCACCCGATCGACCTGCTGGTGCAGACCGGTTTTAACGTCACGATCTCCCCGGATAACCGACTGATGAGTGGCACCAGCCTGTCCGACGAGTTCGAACTGCTGGTCGAAGCCTTCGACTATGACCTCGAAGATCTGCTGGACCTGACATTGAACGCAGCCGAGGCAGCCTTCGTACCGCTGGAAATGCGTGAACTGCTGGTTGAGTACATCAACGATTACTACGCCGACTTGCTCGACGAAGACGACGATGACGATGACGAGGAATACGAAGAGATCTAATTCTCGACGCATACTTTCGACCACAAGGGTCACCTCTACGGTGGCCCTTGTGGTTTTTAACGACCTGCATCAGGGGTGGAAACAATACTTTTGCGAACCCCGCCATGGATTTATCGTCGTCAGCGTCTAACTTCGAATAACACCGGCGAGAAGGAGTGTTGTACCTCGAGCTTTTTCTGCTGAGCAGTGATCGGTGCTGAGCTCCTGAAAACTTCATCTGGAGACGGCACCTGAACTGATCCGCATGCCGCCTGGGATGGCTGCTCACACGTGCCTTCGCTGTCCTTTGAAACATGCGTAAGAAAGTGAACACGGCCCTTGGCGGACTAACTTTCAGCATCATTCGTGCACGGTTCCAGCTTCAGAAGATAGGGTCGACTCATGCCCATTACCTTTGCTGCCTTGAACGAATCTGATACCGGCGAAGTCGTCGACTTCTTGGTATCCAATTCATTTCCCTTTCATGTTCAGCCCGCTGCACATGAGCAGGACGTCAGAGCAAAAGTTTCTGCGGGACGCTTCTGGAACGAAGATACCCAAGGCTACTGGATCAATGACGACGGCCACCGAGTGGGAATGATTGCCCTGGAAGACCTGCAAGATGAGGACTCTCCAGTATTTGACCTGCGCTTGGCTGAAGACCAGCGAGGCCATGGACTTGGGTTAAAAGTCCTTCGCGCGCTTTGTGACCTGGTTTTTGACACCATGCCTCGGGTGTTGCGTTTCGAAGGTCAGACGCGGGAGGACAACATCGCAATGAGAAAGACGTTCCTGCGTGCCGGGTTTGTGAAGGAAGCGCATTATCGAATGGGGTGGCCGACCAGCGACGGGCGACACCTCGCCTCGGTCGCCTACACCATTCTGCGCCAAGACTGGGCAAATCACACCGTCACCACTTTTGACTGGGTCGACCTCGCGACATAGGTTTCTGCGTCATCTATGCTCAGAGCGTGGGTAAAATATACGAGGAAATCAACGAGAACCTGAAGGCTTGGATCGGGCAACAGCCAATGTGGTTTGTGGCCACCGCGCCACTTTCCGCTCAAGGGCATGTGAACATGTCGCCACGGGGTTTGGACTCTTTTTCGATTTTGGGACCAAACCGGGTCGCCTGGGTGGATTACACCGGAAGCGGCGTAGAAACGATTGCGCACCTGCGCGAAAACGGTCGGATCTGCCTGATGTTTAATTCCTTCGATCACAGGCCACGCATTGTTCGGCTGCATGGACATGGAACGGTGCACGTGCCGGGTGATCAAGTATTCGACCAAGTTGTTGCCTTGCACCCCGCAAATTTGGGTACACGCGCGGTTATCGAGGTGGAAGTAACCCGGATCAGTGACTCGTGCGGGTGGGGTGTGCCGCAAATGGAGCTGACCGGCGAACGCGACACCATGGATCTTTGGGCGCTGAAAAAGGGTGACGCAGGTCTGAAAGAATACCGCGGGCAGAAGAATTCGTTGAGCATCGATGGCCTGCCAGGGCTGGACTCACCGATGTGATTAGCTTGACTCTATGCGAAGTGAGAGCGAACTTGACCGGCTCATCGGGATTATTGAGACCTTGCGGGAGCGATGCGCCTGGACCGGCGCGCTGACTCACGAGTCGCTGCGTACCTATTTAGTTGAGGAATCCTATGAGGTGCTCGACGCTATCGGAGCGAAGGATCCGCGGCTGTTATGCGAGGAACTTGGCGACCTGCTCTTCCAGATTTTATTGCATGCACAAATCGCAAGCGAGCAGGAAAACTTCGGTCTGCAGGACGTGGCTAAAGCCCTGGCCGACAAACTTCTGCGGCGTAACCGCCACGTCTTTGATGCTCAGGGAAACCTTGAGCCGGTGATTACCGAAGATGTTGCGGAGATTATTCGCATTTGGGATGCTGCTAAGCAAGCCGAACGTTCCGGGACGCCGAAACGAAAGAATGCCGGGCTTCCTGCTGGTCTTCCGGCACTGACCTTGTCACAAAAGTTATTGGATCGGCATCATCGCGCAGGCGCCACAGATCTTCCCGAGGCCACCGAGGGAATGCGCGTCCGCGTGCATGATGAGCAGGGTCTTGGTGCAGAATTACTGGCCTTGTCTGCCCGCGCCGAAGAGCTGGGATTAGACGCCGAATCGGTGCTGCGTGATGCCTTGACAAAAAAATATGCAGGGATGAAGAACGAAACAACGTCGCCCTAACAAGGTGTGACGCGCTAGGCTAGGAGCAGGCAATGGTGCCAACGGTCGATCGGACCGCTGGATCGACCAGCCCTTAGACAACCCCTTTATACAAGGAGTCCTTACTCATGGCATTGATTGACGCCATTCACGCGCGCGAAATTCTAGATTCCCGCGGAAATCCGACCGTTGAGGTCGAGGTCCTACTCACCGATGGTGCCCACGGCCGCGCCGCGGTTCCATCCGGTGCATCCACCGGCCAGTTCGAAGCCGCGGAACGCCGCGACGGGGACAAGAAGCGTTACCTAGGCAAGGGCGTGTTAGGCGCTGTTGCCTCGGTCATCGAAGAGATCGCCGACGAGTTGGAAGGCCTTGACGCCACCGACCAGCGCTCCATCGACCAGGCAATGATCGAGTTGGACGGTACCGAGAATAAGTCAAAGCTCGGCGCCAACGCCATCTTGGGTGTTTCCCTGGCCGTGGCCAACGCTGCAGCCGCCAGCGCCAACCTGCCACTGTTCAAGTACCTGGGCGGCCCGAACGCACACGTACTGCCGGTACCGCTGATGAACATCCTCAACGGCGGCTCCCACGCCGACTCAGATGTGGACATCCAGGAATTCATGATCGCCCCACTGGGTGCACAAACGTTCTCCGAGGGTCTGCGCTGGGGTGTCGAGGTTTACCACAACCTCAAGGCCGTACTGCAGGAAAAGAGCCTGTCCACCGGTCTAGGCGATGAGGGCGGTTTTGCGCCGAACCTGCCAAGCAACCGTGCGGCACTGGAACTGATCACCGAAGCCATTAAGCGCGCCGGCTACACCCCGGGCAAGGATATTGCCCTGGCGCTGGACGTTGCTTCCTCGGAGTTCTACGAGAACGGTGCCTACCAGTTCGAGGGCGAAGCTCGCAGCGCCCAGCAGATGAGCGACTACTATGCACAGCTCGTTGCAGACTTCCCACTGGTGTCCATCGAAGATCCACTCGATGAGAACGACTGGGAAGGTTGGAAGACCCTCACCGAAAACATTGGTGACAAGGTTCAGCTGGTCGGTGATGACTTGTTCGTCACCAACCCAGTGCGTTTGGCGCAGGGCATCAAGTCCGACACCGCTAACTCGCTGCTTGTGAAGGTTAACCAGATCGGCACCCTGACCGAAACCTTGGACGCCATCTCGATGGCCCAGCGTGCCGGTTACACCACGATCACCTCGCACCGTTCGGGCGAGACCGAGGATGTCACGATTGCAGAGATCTGCGTGGCAACCAACGCAGGTCAGATCAAGACCGGTGCTCCGGCCCGAAGCGAGCGCGTAGCAAAGTACAACCAGCTGCTGCGTATCGAAGAGGACCTGGGCGAGGCAGCAGTTTACGCAGGAACCAGCGCGTTCCCGCGTTTCAACAGCTAATATTCAGGTAAAACGCATAAGCTCGTCGGTAGTGGATACCGACGAGCTTTTCGTTATTTAATGAAGGCACAGTTGGAAATACGAGTTTGAATGGGGGAGTATGGCGCAGCGACCACCGCGTATGCCGCGACGAAATACCCCTACAGGTGATCAGCCACCTGAGGTGGCTGCGACGCACGCGGATCCACAGGGCCACGAATCGGCGGATCATACGCCGCGGGCCCCACACGGGGCGCACGAAGCCGATCCAAGCACCGACGCGTTGCACATTGTGCCAACGCCGCCGCCGAGTACCCCTAGCGCACGCCGAGTTCGGCAATCGCCCTCCGAAGAGCGCAAAACATCGCGAACACCTTCTTTTGGCGCGCCCAAAGCCGGTTCGCGCAACGGCACGGCCAAAAAGCCAAGGCGCTCAGGGAAAATAAGGTCGAAAACTCCTTTGCGGGAGCGCGCTAAAGAGAAACAAAACGAGCGCCGCCGTGATGACCGAGTGAAGTTCTCCGCAGCGGTCCGCCGCAAACCGGGGGAGAAGGCACAGGCCACACAGGAGACTCCGGCCGGAGCCCCGGTAGCGGCCCACCGTTTTTCCGGACGCGTGGCTGCGCTGCTAGTGGTACTCGCGTTTTTTGCCGTGATGTTGGTACCTACGGTGAATTTTTACCGGACACAAATGACTGAGATTAGTGAACTGCGGGCNTCGATCAGTGAAAAAGAGGCCCAGCGCGACGAGCTGAAGGCAGAAATCGCACGCTGGGATGATCCGTTGTACATCAAGCAACAGGCTCGCGAGCGGATAAACTTGGTCATGCCGGGAGAAAAGCTTTACAAGGTTGTCGGTGAACTTCCTACCGAGGAGGCTACCGCAACGCCTATTGGCAGCACCTATGAGGTGCGCGCAGATCTTCCTTGGGTAGATGCGCTGCTCGATTCGGTACATCGCTCAGCGACAGACTGATAAGCAAACATACTCAAGCCGAACCACACGACGCGAAAAGACAAAAACTTGACTGATAAGCCCATCCGCGAAGCCCTCGACGCCGCCGGACGAGTTCCGAGCGAACAAGATCTAGACACGCTCAGCCGCCAACTCAACCGTCCGGTGCGTGATGTGGTGGAGATTGGTGCACGCTGCGTTTGCGGCAACCCCTTAGTGGCGACCACGGCACCACGACTTTCCAGTGGTATTCCGTTCCCCACCACTTACTACCTGACACACCCGGTGATTACCGCCGCGGTGTCTCGGCTGGAAGCCGCTGGACTGATGGGCACGATGAACGAACGCCTCGGTGATGATGCCCAGCTGGCTGCCGACTACGTGTTGGCTCATGAGGCTTACCTGGCGAACCGTGATGCTATCGGCGCACGCTCGGGCACCGGTGAGGTCCCGGAGATTACCGGCGTCTCTGCCGGTGGTATGCCCAGCCGCGTTAAATGTTTGCATGTACTGGTAGGCCACTCTCTGGCCGCTGGCGAAGGTGTTAACCCCCTAGGGGACGAAGCGATCGCGCAGATCGCCGAGTGGTGGACTAAAGACAAATGCTTCTGTGAAGGTGCGTGGGAGACTACCGGCCAGGCGCCGAGCCAGGATCGTTCACGCCATGTGAAGACTCAGGAAAAAGTTGACCCGTCGGTCAAACGGGCCGAACGTGCACGTAAGCGTGCAGAGCGTGAAGCCAATGAAGCGGATCAGGCCTAATGCGCGTCGCGGGAATTGATTGCGGCACCAACTCCATCCGGCTGCTGATCGCCGACGCTGTCGAAACCGACAGTGGGGTGCAGCTGAGCGATGTGCTTCGTACCATGCGAATAGTACGTCTGGGCCAGGACGTTGATGCGACCGGCGGCTTTGCCCCCGAGGCTCTGGGACGTACCTTTGCAGCGGTCCGTGAATACAAGGCATTGTGTGATGAGCATCAGGTCCAGCAGATTCGTTTTGCTGCGACAAGTGCCGCCCGTGACGCGTCAAACCGTGGTGTTTTCCTCTCCACCATCACCGACCTGCTGGGCGTCACCCCTGAGGTGATCACCGGAGATGAGGAAGCAAGCCTGTCATTTACCGGTGCTGCCTCGGTACGCGAAGCAAAAGACGGCAAAGTACTGGTCATTGACCTCGGCGGCGGTTCGACCGAATTTGTGCTCGGCGACGGATCTGGCATACTGGCGGCGACCTCCTTGGATATGGGTTGCGTGCGGGTGACCGAACGCTTTGCTCAGCTTCGTGAGGCGGTCGAGTTTATCGATCACAAGCTGTCCACCCTGGAAAATCGTGTTGATGTGTCAGAAGTTGACGCGGTGATTGTGGTGGCGGGGACATTTACCACGTTGACTGCACAGGCGCTGGGACTGACCGCCTATGACTCGGTTGCCATTCACGGAGCCGAACTTAGCTTTAGCGACATGCGCCGGGCAACCAAGCAAATGCTCTCCTATAACCGCGAAGAGCGCGAAGCCCTAGGGTTCATGCATCCTGGACGCGTTGACGTGATTCAGGCTGGAGCGCTAATCGTGGAACGTATATTGGATTACCTTGAACGAGCTAGCGCGCAGCGCCCAATGACGTTGATTGCTTCAGAACACGATATTCTCGATGGAATTGCGGCTTCGGCCGCGAGCAACTAGTCAACTGCAGCACTTTGCCCTACCGGCTAGGTGTCCCGGAGCCCCCTTGCGAGGAGATGATTGTGGGTAACATGAGAACCGGTAAACCCGTTGCGGCGCGGACCTGGATGGCCGCAGTCCTTGCGGCGTTGCTGATCAGCGCGACCTTTGTTGGTGCCGTTCCGGCTCATGCAGACGACATTCGCAGTAGTGAATACTGGCTCAAAGCACGCGGTATTAGCGAAGCGCACAAGGTGACCAAGGGCAAAGGCGTTAAAGTCGCCATCATTGACACTGGCATCGATACCAGCCACCCCGATCTGAAGGGTGCAGTCACCGGTGGTGCCGATATGTCCGGTTCCGGCGGACCACAAGGTGACAAACCGATCGGCGTGATGAGCGAACACGGCACGCTGGTGGCTACGCTGCTGGGCGGCCGTGGAAATAACAAGCAAGAAATCGAACGGGTTAAATCCGAGAACGAACGGTTAAAGACCGCTTGGGAAAAGGCGAAGAAACACGCCGAAGACGAAAATAAAGACAAAAAAGACGACGAAGAAAAAGTTCAGGTCCCCAAGGAACCCGAATACGAAAAGATCCCTGCTCTGCGCGCAGGCAGCGATGGGGTGCTTGGAGTGGCTCCGGAGGCGGAACTGCTTTCGGTGTCTTTGTGGATGGGCGGGGAAAACCCCTCGGGCATCCCGGTGGAAGAACAGATTCCTAAGGCAGTGCGGTGGGCGGTTGATTCCGGTGCCAAGGTGATCAATATGTCGCTGGGATCAACCTCCCCGGCATGGCCCGAGAGCTGGGATGACGCGTTCAAATACGCCGAAGATAAGGACGTGGTGATCGTGGCCGCCGCCGGTAACCGTTCCGGTGGAATGAGCCAGGTTGGCGCCCCGGCGACAATCCCCGGTGTGTTGACCGTGGCTGGTGTCGATGAGTCAGGGAAGGCATCGAAAGATTCCTCCACCGAGGGTATCTCCATCGGCGTCGCCGCTCCGGCTGAACAACTTGTAGGTGGTTTGCCCGGCGGTGGTTATGCCCGCTGGTCAGGAACGTCCGGTGCCGCTCCGCTGGTCGCCGGAGTGGCCGCCTTGATTCGTGCGGAGCATCCACAGATGAAAGCCCCGCAGGTGATCAACCGAATCCTGCAGACCGCAAAGGACACCGGCGCGCCGGGCGTGGATAACCTGTATGGCTACGGAATTATCGATGCTCACGCAGCGGTGACTGCGAATGTGCCAGTGGCCAAAGAAAACCCGTTGAATACCATTACTGAATGGATTCGAATCCACCGTCGCAATGTCGACAGCACCACCGAGGCACCAGATCCGGGTGTCTCCATGGAGAAGTCCACACTCAACCCAGTGGCCGCACCAAAACCTATCCTTCCTGACGACTCGACCCCGGTCCTGCAGCCGGTAATCGTTGTGGGCGGCGGTGTATTGCTGCTGCTCGCGCTGCTGCTCGGCGGAACTCAAATAGGGGTTAGTGCGCGCCGGCAGAAAAAAATTCGTGAGGTTGAACTTGCTGCGGTGAGTAAACTCCCGGTGGATGAACCAAACGATGGGCGTGACTTCTTCGACGAGATTCCCGAAGACGAAAAATAGTTGACGCAACGTTGTGGCGGCAGGTAAACGAAGGAATATTCCTTGTTTATCTGCCGCCATGGTGCTTTAACTGCCGAGGAAACGGTGGTGCGGGGAGCCGAAATCAGCAGAAAATCTCGTGTGGTTGAGGAGTTAAAAGTAGGTTGGGCCGGACCGGGTGCAGACCGCGTACTTGGCTGGAGACGAAGCCAACACAAAAAGTTAGTGAATGTTTTCACTAACTCCGAAAACCCGCGTAGAATAAGGAATATGTCGATCATCGAAAGCTCCCAGAAGCGTCCGCGCATTCTTGTCGTTGGCGGTGGCTATGTTGGCCTTTACGTCGCGATGAAGTTGCAGAAGAAGGTCAAGGATCACGGTGGCATTGTCACCGTCGTAGACCCGAACCCATATATGACTTACCAGCCATTCCTGCCAGAAGTTGCAGGTGGCCAGATTGAACCGCGCCACGTGGTGGTTTCCCACCGTGCGCACCTGAAGCACGCCGAACTGGTTAACGGTCGCGTGTTGAGCATTGACCACGCAGCAAAGAAGGCAGTCGTCGCTCCGGTGAGCGGCGAAGAATTCGAGCTGGAGTACACCGATATTGTGATGTCTGCAGGCGCGATCACTCGTACCTTCCCGATTCCGGGACTAGGCGACGCCGGTATCGGCCTGAAGACCATCGAAGAAGCCGTAGCGCTGCGCAACCAGGTTGCCGAGCGCATCGAGTCCGCCTCGAACATGACTGATCCGGTAGCGCGCAAGCGTGCGCTGACCTTCGTGGTGGTTGGCGGCGGCTTCGCCGGCATCGAGACCATCGCCGAGCTCGAAGACATGGCTCGCGACCTGATCAAGCTCAACGACCGCATCGATCAGAAGGAAGCCCGCTTCGTTCTCGTTGAAGCGATGGGCCGCATCATGCCAGAAGTTACCGAAGAGCAGGCCCTGTGGGTTGTTGACCACTTGCGCAGCCGCGGTATCGAGGTTCTGCTGAACACCTCGCTGGCAGATGCCACCGACGGTGTCCTGCAGCTGATCAACATGGCAGACAAGTCCCCAGCAGGAACCTTTGGTTCCGACACCTTGATCTGGTGTGCCGGTGTGATGGCGAACCCAATGGTTCGCTCCACCGACTTCCCAATCGAGCAGCGCGGCCGCATCGAGACCCGTACCGACCTGCGTATCAAGGACGAGAACGGCAACCCGCTGGAAGGCGCATGGGCTGCCGGCGACATCTCGGCCGTCAAGGACGTCACCGGCGGCCTGCCGGACGGTACCTGCGTTCCAAACGCACAGCACGCGGTACGCCAGGCGAAGTTGCTGGCGAAAAACCTCTACGCTGCGCGTTACGGTGTGGGCACCATCAAGGAATACAAGCACAAGAACCTCGGCGCAGTTGCAGGCTTTGGCCGCAACAAGGGCGTGGCGAAGGTTGTTGGCCTGAAGCTCAAGGGCTGGCCAGCATGGATGGCTCACCGCGGTTACCACGGTATGGCCATGCCAACCTTCGAACGTAAATTCCGCGTTGTTGGCGACTGGATGGTTGCGTGGTTCTTCTCGCGCGACGCACTGCAGCTGAACAACCTTGAGACCCCGCGTGCGGTTTTCGAAGAGTCGGCTAAGCCAAAAAAGGCTCCGGCCGCTAAGTAAGTTTCGCTGATCGACGATCGCTGGCCACAGGAGCCGGAAGGAATTCTGGCTCCTGTGGCACCAAGCGGTGCGGTAATTTCCGAAAATGCGAAGTTATCGCGTAAGATTTTAGAGTCTTGCCCTCATGGTGGAATTGGCATACACGGCTGACTTAAAATCAGCTGCCGAAAGGCTTGTGGGTTCGAGTCCCACTGGGGGCACTTGTGAAGAGACCGCTACAACCCTGAATTATCGGGGGTGTAGCGGTTTTTTGTTTTGTCAAGCATTGACTCCTGATCAGCCTAAGCGTGCAGGATTCCTTTTGAGTGTTATTCCCCGGCACGCTCTAGGCATAATTCGCTTGGAATATGCCGATATCATCCCTATGGCTGAGTCGATTCACAGCAAACCCCAATAAGATCACTTATACAAAGCAGAAGAACTCTCTGCACTTGAACTCACGACTTATGGGGGAATTTAGGTTGAGCGGTAACCCGATCTTCGGTTCCAAGAACCAGTCTGCAAGCTGGGGCACTGGCTCCAATGCAGGCAGCCCGGTCGGATTCCACGAATCCGGCAACCTCAGCGCCGATCAGTTGCAGGGAATGTACCAGCAGCCATCGGCCAACAGCCAAGACACCGGTCGCATGACCATTGGCGACACCATCAACAAAACCATCCTGTGTTTGGCACTGGTTGTTGTAGGTGCCGCCGTAGGTTGGGCCGTACCAGCACTGATGTTGCCAGGCGCACTCATCGGTTTTGTCCTTGGTCTGGTAAACGTCTTCAAGAAGAAGCCGTCACCGGCTTTGATTCTTCTTTACGCGGCAGCCGAAGGCTTGTTCCTCGGTGGGCTATCGCAGTTCTTAGATGCCCGTTACCCCGGCGTAGCAATCCAGGCAGTCGTCGCGACCTTCTGTGTCGCCGGCGTGACCCTGGCGCTGTACCGCTCGGGTAAGTACCGGATGACGCCAAAACTGAACAAGATGTTCATGATCGCAATGATCGGCATGGTTGTCTTCTCGCTGGTGAACATGGTCATGATGATGACCGGCACCGTCGACGGCATGTTCGGCATGCGCAGCGGTGTCTTAGGTCTGGTCATTGGAGTTGTGGCGGTACTGCTGGCAACTTACGCATTGGTCTCCGACTTCACCATGATTGAGCAGCTGTCCCGCCAGGGAGCCCCGGCAATTATGGCTTGGCGCGGTGCTTTCGGCCTGACCATGACCTTGGTCTGGCTCTACTTGGAGATTCTGCGCATTCTGGCTATTCTGCGCGGCGACGAATAAGCATATTGAAATAAATTTATAGAACCAGTGCCCAATACGGGCACTGGTTCTATTTTTTATGTCACAATTCCGACATGGATCCCAATTGGGTGTCGAAGTCACGGTAACTTAGAGGGATGAAGAGTAATCGACTGTCGCGATTGCGACGGTTTCGCGTGGTGCTACCAGCCAAAACAGCTGGCGACCCGGCCCCCGTGTCGGCGAACCTGGATTTCCACGAGGCCGAAGATACGCCCTATGGGATGCGTTTGGCAGCCTGGTGGTCGTGGCGTTTCCTGGTGGTGGTTGCCGCCGTGGGTGTGCTCGTCTGGCTGCTCTCAAAACTTTCCTTGCTGCTTATCCCGGTGATGATTGCTGCGCTGATCAGTGGCTTACTTTCACCTGTCGTCAACGTGCTGAATCGCAAACTGGCGCTGCCAAGGGTACTTTCTGTAGCGATCACCGTCATTGCATTCTTGGCGCTGGTGATTAGCGGATTGTCGATGGCAGGACAACGCCTGACAGCCGGATTTGCTGCCCTATGGAATCAAGCCATTGTCGGTGTGGAACAGATACAAACGTGGCTCTTCACAGGCCCCTTGCAACTTACCAACGCAGACCTGCAAAACGTTTTTGACGATGCCCTGCGTGAACTTCGTTCCAACGCGACAAATATTCTGAGCGAAGCCATTAGCTGGGGCTCGGCCTTAGGGCAGATCCTTACCGGCGTCTTGCTGGCACTCTTCACCTTGATCTTCCTGCTTCTCGACGGCCGGAAGATTGGACTTTTCCTGATCAATCTGTTGCCACGCCGTGCGCGACCGGCCATGGACGGCGCGATGACCCGTGGCTGGTCCGCATTGGTCAGTTACGTCAGAGTGCAGCTCCTGGTGGCATTTATTGACGCGGTCGGCATTGGCTTTGGCGCCTTCTTCCTGGGGGTACCTCTGGCCATGCCGTTGGGAATCATCGTTTTTGTCGGTTCCTTCATTCCAATTATTGGTGCACTGGTCACCGGCGCCCTGGCTGTCCTGCTGGCGTTGGTAGCTAACGGCTGGGTCAATGCACTGATCATGCTCGGCGTAGTTTTGCTGGTACAGCAAGCTGAATCAAATATCCTGCAACCGCTGATTATGGGTAAAGCAGTGAGCCTGCACCCGCTAGCGGTTGTATTGGCTGTGGCCGGAGGCACCATGGTCGCTGGCATTCCCGGCGCACTTTTCGCGGTGCCAATTATGGCCGTCTTAAATGCGGTGGTGAAATATCTGGCTCGACGCGGATGGGACGATGACCCGTTCGTCCGCGATCAATATGGAGTTGGTGAAGACCCCCACGCCCCTCCGGAGCCATCCACCGAAAAATCCCACGAACTTTCGCCGGCGCGTGAGCGCCCAGAGCACATTGCAACTGAGGACTAGATAGATGAGCAACAAGCCCGAACTACCTGTGACATTGGCCGATATCGAACAAGCCGCGAAGGTGCTCGAGCCGGTTATCGCCCGTACCCCCATTGAACACTCCCGAGTGCTCTCCCTGCACGCCGGAGCCGAAGTGTTCTTGAAGTGCGAGAATCTGCAGCGTGCGGGATCCTTCAAAATTCGTGGCGCGTACGTACGCATGGCCAAACTCAGCGCCGAAGAGCGCGCCCGTGGCGTGGTGGCCGCCTCGGCAGGTAACCATGCCCAAGGTGTGGCTCAGGCGGCATCACATCTAGGAATCAAGGCACGCATTTACATGCCCCGAGGTGTCGCGCTGCCTAAACTGGCGGCCACCGAAGACCACGGGGCACAGGTGGTATTGCATGGTGACACCGTCGATGAGGCCTTGGCCGAGGCGCAAAAATTCGCCGATGAAACTGGCGCCGTGTTTGTGCATCCCTTTGACCACCCGGACATCATTGCCGGACAGGGCACCATTGGTTTAGAGATCCTAGAACAGCTTCCGCAGGTGGAAACCGTGCTGATGGGTGTCGGGGGCGGCGGTTTACTCGCAGGTGTTGCCATTGCAATCAAGGAAAAGGCCCGCCAACTTGGCCGCGAAATCAAGGTGGTGGGGGTGCAGGCCGAAAACGCCGCAGCCTACCCGCCCTCCTTGGCCGCCGATGCGCTGGTTCCATTGGATACCGTGCACACCATTGCCGACGGTATCGCTGTCGGTAAGCCAGGCCAGCTGCCCTTCGCGATCATCAAAGAACTTGTTGACGAGGTCGTGACGGTCTCTGAGGACGCGCTTGCACAAGCGCTGGTAGTCCTGCTGGAGCGCAACAAGCTCGTCGTGGAGCCCGCTGGAGCCGTGGGAGTTGCAGCTCTTTTAGAGGGCCGCTTGCAAGAGCATGGAATCGACCCGGCCACCACCGCAGTGATTCTCTCCGGCGGTAATATCGATCCACTGCTGATGCTCAAGGTGATCCAGCGTGGTTTGAACGCCGCTGGGCGTTTCCTCACTGTGCGCATCATGCTGCCAGATCGCCCCGGCGCGCTGGCCACCATCTCCCGGGTGATCGCCGAGTCAGATGCCAACGTGACGCGTCTAGACCACACGCGGATCGGCGGCTCACTATCCATGGGGGACGTGGCAATCACCATCGATCTGGAAACTAAGGGGCATAAGCACTCCGAGCAGGTATTGGACAACCTGCGAGCCGAGGGCTTTGACCCGCACATCACCAATAGTGCCGGAGGTTCGGTCGCCTAGCGGCACAAAATTGGCGTAAAAAAGTGGCTCGGCACCCCGGGGTGCCGA
>Ga0065705_10001039_pt1 | contig 177415 bp, 168 predicted proteins | sample SwibulcommuniRL2_FD_59092 | JGI IMG/M metagenome (GOLD analysis project Ga0065705, IMG submission 59092) | Bulk soil microbial communities from switchgrass field near Rose Lake, East Lansing, Michigan, USA - RL2 Bulk Soil v2 (version 2) | ecosystem: Environmental > Terrestrial > Soil >...
AGGCTGCGTTTGTTGAGGTTGCGGAGATTATTGCGCAGGCGTTGATTGCTGGTGCTGATGGTAATTCTGCTGTTCTGCCTGAGCTTAAGGAGCGAGTTCTCAAGCTCGCCGAGGCCCACCCACTGTACCCGGAACTTAAAAAAGTTTCCGAGTAGCAGCTTCTGATTGAAGGAGGGGCCCGGAAAGCGGAAACATCGCGTTCCGGGCCCTTTGTCTCTCTCGCATCTGGCACCCAGAGAACATGCGAGGCACGGGGACGAACTACAAATTTCTACCCCACCACACACTTATTTGGTGCTCTCAGTTCCGAATTATCTCTGTTCTAAGGAAGTGACCCGTCATGGCGGTCAGCGTATTTGATTTGTTCTCGGTTGGTATTGGACCATCTTCCAGCCACACCGTGGGACCAATGCGTGCGGCGCACGCATTCGTGGCCCAAGTGATTCGTGAAGGCAAGCTTGAATCCCTCACCTCCCTGCGCATTGATGTTTACGGTTCGCTCGCAGCGACCGGCCGGGGTCACGGAACCTTCACCGCGATCATGCTTGGACTTGAAGGGTACGAGCCAGAAAACATTCTGCCGGCCCAAGTTGATGAGCGCTTGGCACAGATGGAACAAAGTGGAGTACTTCGTTTTGCGTCCCAAATGGATGCTCGCAAGGACCTGAACTACACCGTCAACGACATGATTCAGCACCCGCTGACAGTCTTGCCGCGCCACACCAACGGAGTAAAGTTCATTGCTCTCGATGCAGCTGGCGAAGAACTACTGAACGAAACGTTCTTCTCTGTCGGCGGCGGATTTATTGTGCGTGATGGCGCCGAAGAACGCCTTGAAAAAAACCTGGAAGAAAAGGTTAAGCAGCAACCGTACCCGTTCACCACGGCTGCACGCTTACTAGAACACTCGAAGAATTCCGGCAAGTCAATTGCCGAGATCATGATGGCCAATGAAGAGACCTACCGTACTCGCGAAGAAATTCGTTCGGGTCTGGTTCATATTTATAAGGTCATGGAGGAGTGCAAAGACGCCTCCTTGGAACGTACCGGAGTGCTTCCCGGTGGACTTAAAGTTCGCCGCCGCGCCCCAGAATGGCATGAGCGTTTACGCAAAGAAGATAAAGACCGCGATCCGGTGTTCTGGCAGGAATGGATCAACCTTGTAGCTCTGGCAGTCAACGAAGAAAACGCTTCGGGCGGTCGAGTTGTCACCGCACCCACTAACGGTGCAGCCGGCATCATTCCAGCAGTACTCTTCTATGCAACCCATTACGCGCCGGGCGCCAAATATTGGAACGAAGAGGAAAAGGATGACGCTGTAGTGCGCTTCCTCCTCACCGCCGGCGCCGTAGGCGTGTTGTATAAAGAGCAGGCTTCAATTTCGGGTGCCGAAGTTGGCTGTCAGGGTGAAGTCGGTTCGGCCTCCTCTATGGCAGCCGGTGGACTCGCCGAAATTCTCGGCGGTACCACAGCTCAAGTGGAGAATGCCGCGGAGATTGCGATGGAACACAACCTCGGACTGACCTGTGATCCTATTGGTGGTCTGGTGCAAATTCCATGTATTGAACGAAACGCGATTGCAGCTTCTAAGGCCGTGAACGCCGCAAAAATGGCTTTGATGGGAGACGGGGAACACCACGTCACTCTGGACGAAGTCATCATCACTATGCGCGAAACAGGCAAGGATATGAGCGATAAGTACAAAGAAACAGCGATGGGCGGTTTGGCCGTCAACGTTGTCGAATGCTAATTCGATAGGTAACTAAGAGCGTGTGGTGACTGCTGGTCACCACACGCTTTTTCGCGTTAGCGGATGTGATCTTGTCGCACTGATGTCGTTTATGGGCGCGGAAGATGATATAAATGAAGCAAGGTGTTTCTCGGGTTTAAGCCCGGACCTGTTCGAGGAGGTGAGCTGCATGGACGATGGTTCTAGTCGATCTATGTACACGCGACCTCCCTTTTTCTTCCTTTAAGCTGAGCCAAAGAGCTGGATTAAGCGGTGGGGTATCGCGCTTCGATTCCTTTTCGTTTCGCTTCATTCAACGCGCGAAGACCGAATGACTTGTCACCCAATTACTCTCCGGGTGGCGATTCAATTGTGCTTCGCATTATCACCGGAATGACGCGTCTAAATCCCATTTGGACTGATCTTCATGCGCTCCTCAAATCAAGCAGACTTCTCAACCATTTCCTCGCAGATTCAAGATCTCTTAGAATCACAGGATTTCAAAGAACTCGCTGCGCTGCTGCGCGAGCTGAACTTGCCGCAAACTCTGCAGCAGCTTCATCGGCTTTCGGCCAAAGAAATGGCCATCGCTTATCGACTGCTAGCTAAAGAGCAGGCGCTGGCGGTTTTTGCACGTTTGGAGCCAGCGTTACAGGCCGAACTTATCAGCGGTTTGCAACAGGACACGGTCAGCGAGACCTTCGCCGTCATGGCTGCCGATGATCGCGTGGCGCTCCTTGATGAGCTGCCTGCCCATCTGGCGGCAACGCTGCTGCAAGGGCTTGACTCAGCGCAGCGCGACGAGGTCAATGTATTGCTGGGGTACCCTGCCGGAGTTGTGGGCCATCTGATGAATCCATACTTTGTCATCACCCACCCAGAGCTGACCGTGCGCGAAAGCATGCAACGAGTGCGCGACAAACTTGAGACCGCAGAAAGTGTATATACCCTCGTAGTTACCGATTCGACCCGCCGGCTACGTGGCATTGTTTCACTGCGTGACCTCTTGGCAGCAAAGGAAGAGCAACGAATTTCAGAGCTGTTGACCCCGGGTGATGGTGTCAGCGCCGAAGAACCAGTGCTGGAAGCTGCCCGTCAGGTGGTATTGAGCCAAGAATTACTGACCCCGGTGGTGGATTCTGAGCGTCGTGTGGTGGGCGTATTCAGTAATTCTGATGCGGTCTCGGTGCTAGCTAATTCTGATGAACGGCGTGCTGCACGGAGTTCGGGCGCCGAACCATTACGACGACCTTACTTGAGCACCACGATCGGTTCTTTGGTCAAAAGCAGAATCGTCTGGCTATTGGTGCTTGCCATCGGCGCGACGCTCACCGTTCAGGTACTTTCGAATTTCGAAGAAACCCTCGAATCCATGGTTACCCTGAGCTTGTTCATCCCATTGATGGTAGGTATCGGAGGAAATACCGGAAACCAGGCGGCCACTACAGTCACCCGAGCGCTGGCAATGGGAGATGTGAGAGTGGGGGACATTGGAAGAGTCTTGCTACGCGAACTTGGCGTGGGATTGACGCTCGGATTGAGTCTGGGAACTATTGGTTTCGGCGTAGCTGGTTTCATCTTCGAGTGGAACATCGCGGTGATTATTGGGATCACACTTGTGGCTCTGTGCACTATCGCGGCCGGAGTGGGCGGAGTGATGCCAATTATTGGGAAATGGCTAAAAGTTGATCCCGCAGTATTTTCCAACCCATTTATCTCCACGTTTGTTGATGCTGCCGGTCTGATCGTGTATTTCTCCGTGGCCGTGGCTGTTCTTGGACACTGATACCTAGCTCACAAAGCTGGTTATCAAGGAATAATTTCTTGAACTGAAACGTCACACTAGGCATGCCTGAAAGCAAACTGTTTACCCCAGTCACTATCCCAACGAAGGCCGGAAAGGGACTAACGCTACGCAACCGCGTGGTCTTGCCTCCCATGTGCCAGTACGTGATCGATAAGCAAGACGGTGTACCCACCACGTGGCAATTGGTGCATCTTGGATCCATGGCTCACGGTGGTTTTTCACTGGTGATCGCCGAAGCTACCGCCGTGGCCGCCGAAGGGCGCATCTCGGATCGAGATGCTGGACTGTGGAATGACCAGCAGGTTCAAGCGTGGAAGCCAATTACGCAGTACATCCGTTCGCACGGAGCCGCGGCCGGCGTGCAGTTGGCCCACGCCGGAGTAAAAGCTTCAACCTATGGGTGGTTGAAAGAACTCGAAGAACAGGGCAAGGTCGGCAGTCTCAGTGCAGAAGATGGCGGCTGGGAAACCTTCACCTCCAGCGCCGAGGATCTGTACGGACTAAATCCGGGAACCGAGATGAGTGTCGAACAGATCGCCAGTTCTGTCCAGGATTGGGCCGAGGCTGCCAAGCGTGCAGATGCTGCAGGGTTCGACCTGATTCAGATTCACGCCGCACACGGTTACCTGATTCACCAGTTCCTCTCGCCGCTGTCCAATAAGCGCACCGACCAGTACGGTGGCAGCTTTGAAAACCGCACCCGCTACTTGCGCGAAATTGTGCAGGCCATCGTCAAGGTTTGGCCAGAGCATAAAGCCTTGGGTATTCGTTTCTCCGGTGAAGACTGGGTTGACGGCGGTTGGCGCATCGCGGACACCGTGAAAATCGCCTCCGAACTCTACGAATATGGTGTGCGAGCATTTGATCTGTCCAGTGCCGGAATCGGGGCTTTCCACGGCCCTACCGGCCCCGGCTACCAAGTTCCGCTTGCTCAAGCAGTGAAACAAGCATTGCCTGACGACGCCTTTGTGACGGCGGTGGGAGTCATCACCGATGCGGTCCAGGCCGAACACATCTTGGTGACCGGCCAGGCCGACGGTGTCAGCGTGGGACGCGCCGCATTGGGTGATCCGCAGTGGCCAAATCGTGCCGCCCAGCAGCTTGGCGCACAGAAATCTCACCCACCGCAGTACTGGCGCGGTCGCTGGTAATAAACGTAGGTCGGGTAACGATTTTGGGTTAACACAGGGGATCTTTGTGCTTTGCTCTTCCGGCTATCGACGTGCGATGTTACGTTAGTCACACGGATCTAGTCGCACCGCGACCAAGGGTCGCGTGCGGAAGGGAGTCAGCATGGCACTACGCGCGGATTCTAATGGAATCGACGTTTCGCTCTATCGGAAAACTGGTTCATGGTGCACCGCCTTGGTGGATGCATCGCTCGGAACCACCGCAGCGCACGAAGCGGCCGACCGGCTGCCGGGGGAAGTAGCTAAGCTACTCAAAAGCCAGCAAGCCGGTGCCGCCGATATTGAGGCACTTACCAACGCGATAGAGGCCACTAAAGGGCTCCGTGCGCCGGTAGCTCGCTTCGTGGCAGTTCACGATGGGGCGGTGGTACTCAACGAACTCATTCCTGGGCTCAAGGTCGATTCCGCCGCCGTGGATGTGGGGCCATTTCCGAATTTCACTGCGCTTGCCAGGACGCGAGGCGGAGCTTTCTCCTACCTCGTGGCCGAGGCCGGACGTGACGGGGGAGAAGTTCATCTATACAACACCACCTCGCCAGAACGCGTGGCTAGCCGCGGTGTGGTTGGATTACCCGAAGAGATTCACCGGGCACGTAAGGTACCTAGCGAATATGATCAGCCCAAAAATCAATCAGCAGCCGATGAGATGGCGCGGCGAAATGCCGAAGGAGTCGCCGAGCTCATTGTCCAAATGGCTAAGGACAACTTTGTCCGGCTGATCGTGCTTTCGGGCGATGTGAAATCGCGGGAAACGATCGCCGGAATGCTCCCCGGGGCGTTAAAGCCCTATGTCGTCGTTCTCGATTCGCATACGCGAACTGGGGGTGCTGATTCCAAGCAGGTCGACGAATCAATTTCACGATTGATTTCCGAAACCCATGAAGCGGCTGTCGCAGAGCTTGAACAGCGCGTATCGGCACAAACCGGTAATGGACGGGCTCAGTTGGCTGTGGGTCTTGCCGACGTGGTTTCGGCCTTGCAATCTGCGCAGGCGGAAGTCGTTTTGGTGGGACAGTATCAAGACGAACACACTTTAAGGGCGCTGTCAGGAGAACCGTGGCTAGCGCATGAAGAGGGTGATGACCATGGGGACCTGGTGATTGGCCAATGGCCAGCACCGGAAGTTCTGCTTCGGGCCACAGCCTTAACCGATGCGACAATCCGCTACGTTCCGGATTCCATCTTGCCCGAGGGCGCAGGAATCGTAGCGTTACTTCGTTGGGCTAAATCCTAAAGGATCAACAAAGCGTCGCCGGTGAGAATCAAATATTCTCACCGGCGACGCTTTTCTCCGCCTGCGCTAGAACTAGCGGCCCGGGGGAGGAGGACCGTTAATCTCGTCTTCGTTCGTGGTCTGTGCAGAATAAGGAGAATGCTGCGGGTACTCGGACGGGTAAGACGTCTCTTGCCCGGTGATCGGAGGAGCCCAGTACGCCTGCGTTTGCGTGCCAGCGGGGTGGTGAATCGGCCATGGCTGCAAGAGCTGTGGGGTTTGGCGCCTAGGTTCTGGACCGGCGGTGCGCTGCACGGCGTAACGCTTAGCCATCTGAAGCAGAATGTAGGCCACTAGCGCGGTAAATGCCACCGAGGTCAGCAGGCTTGAAAGGGAAGACTGCGAGGAATTAATATCCACGGCACCCGCGGCGCCGAGCAAAAATAGTCCCACGTTGTTGATGACGTGCACGGCAATCGCCGCTTCGAGGCCGCCGGTGCGCCAGGTGAGGTAACCGGCGACTATCGCAAAGAAGGCCACATCTAGCAGGCCGTAAATATCGTAGAGATGTCCTGCGGTAAATAGCGGAACCGGAAGCAAAATGGCGAAGAGTGGATGTTTGAGCCAGCTACCAAGGGTTTGCATGAGCAGGCCACGGAAAACTAGCTCTTCGGCAGCTGCTTGGAAGGGCACTAACAAAACAACAAGTAGGGCGAAGAACAAAGGCTTAGCAGGACGGTTCTCCGGCGGAATCTGCGCCGAAGCTACCGCTCCGGTGGCTTCTAGACCCAGACTGATCCCGAAGTAGAGGGCGTAGAGCACCAGGCAGATACCCGCGCACAATCCCAACCAGCGCCAGCGCATCTTTCCGGTGACCGAGAAAAGCAACCCCACCGGTCTCGGGCCGAGGAATAAGTATGCGAGGTACGCAACTGGTATGAAAGCTATCAGTGAGAGCATGATGAATAAGAAGACGAATGGGTCTGCCATGTTATTTGCTTCAAAAGCAACCATGATCTGATTGTTTGGATCATCAAGCTGACTGCCCATGCTGCTGAAGAGCACTATCATGAGCCCAGCGAGCAAGATGATGGACAAAACCACATAGAAGCCTACGGCCGTTCCGAGCAGGGCCAAGGGGCGCCACCATGAATACTCGGAATTGCGGCGCATTAGCCGATGATATTCATACCTAGGTTCATCGGCATTAATGCTGCCCGGTGAAGTCCCGTGGTTCTCAGACATGCTCATAGAACAATCTTCGCCCCGAAGAGGGCAAATAGACATGAGCCTTGCGGAGGATTTGTCGAGTCATCCTTTGGGGGTGTTCCTGATAACTAGTACAGGTTCGCTGACTAGACTTGGGCGCGACGAGTTTTGATTAATCCTTTGAGGAGTGCACCGACCGTGGGCCACAGTCACAATCACGATCAGCCGATTCTGCAAGACCCTGCGAGGAGACGCCGAGCATCAATTATTTTATGGGCGCTGTTAGCCCCGGTGGGCGCGTTGGCCCTGATCATGGTGATTGCGCTGTGGCCGCAAGGTAACTATGACCGTTTTGCCTTAGACGGGGCAATGGATACTACCGGTGGTGCCAGCATGCAGGTGGGCACGGTGACTAGGTCATTAATTCAGGATTGCCCTTCCAGCATGGGACTTGAAGAAGTTGGCGGCAAAACACTTGAATGCAATGTCACCTATCTGATGCCAGATAGTGGCGGAGCCGAAATTGCGTTGGAGATTCCGCCGGAACAATTGCACTCTCGCGAGGCCCGTTCGGGAGATCAAATTCGATATTTAGATCTTTCTGCGGTGGGATCTGATAGTGGCAGCCCTTATGTCTTTGTGGATTTTGTCCGCACCTTACCGATGTCACTGTTAGCCGTGGCGTATGGGCTAGTGGTGGTGCTGGTGGCCGGTTGGCGCGGAGCGCGTGCGGTTATCGGGCTTGTGGGCGGAATCGCGTTCATGATCATCTTCATGGTGCCTGCCCTGTTGGAGGGCGGAAATCCTGTACTGATCGCGCTGACGGGGTCTACCGCGATTATGTTTGTGGCGTTGTATTTTGCTCATGGACTCAACGCGAAAACTTCGACGGCGCTATTGGGCACACTCTTTGGTTTGGCGGTGACAGCTGGACTTGCGGTGTGGCTGACAGATGCCGCGGCGCTGACCGGCGCGAACGATGAACACGCGATGACACTGTCCACTGTGGTACCCCAGATTTCGCTGCCTGGCTTACTCATTTGCGGTTTGCTGGTTGGTGGAATGGGTGTGCTCAATGATGTGACCATCACTCAGTCAGCCACCGTATGGGAGCTGGCCGAGACCGCGCCAGACGCCACCGCCAGAGAATTATTCTTCAAGGGAATGCGCATCGGACGCGATCATATTGCCTCCACCGTGTACACAATTGCCTTTGCTTATGCCGGTGCCGCCCTTCCAATTCTCGCCATTGCAGCGCTCAGCGATCAGAGCTTTGGCACTACGTTGAGTTCTGGATCGATGGCCGAAGAAGTGATTCGAATTCTTATTGGCTCCATCGGCTTGGTCCTTGCGATTCCGGTAACTACAGCCATCGCCGTAGTAGTCGTCAAGGCGACCGGCACAGGTGGTGCGCATGGGAAAGTTAGTGTCTCACCGGGGCGTCGAGCAAAGCTAAGTGCGAATGATTCTCAAATGTAATGTAGAATAGTTCTCAATAGCGTGCTGTGTGAATGGAGACTAATAGATGAAAAGCCGTGGATTATTAACCTCAATCGTTGCGATCCCGCTTGCCGGAATACTTTTGGCCGGATGTGCCACTGGTGGTGCCTCGGGAACTCCAAGTTCGGACGAAGCCTCCGCTAGCGGAAAAATTGAGTTAGTGACCACGACAAACGTCTATGGGCAGATTGCTCGCGAGATTGGCGGGGAGCGCGTTGCTGTCACCGAAATCATCACCTCTCCCGCTCAAGATCCGCACTCCTATGAACCCACGGCACGAGACAAACTCACCATCTCCAAGGCATCAGTGGTCCTCGCCAACGGTGGAGGGTATGACCAGTTCATGGACTCCCTCGTCAGCTCTCTTCCTGCGGATCAAGCGGATCAAGCCCATCTGATCCATGCGGTGGATTCTTCCCCAGTGGCCAAGGAGCACGCCGATGAGCCGGCGCATGATGAGCACTCTGCGGACGAACACTCTGCGGATGAGCACGCGGGCCATGATCATGCAGAATACAACGAGCATATCTGGTACGACCTGGACTCAATGCAGGCGCTGGCTACCGAACTTGCCACAGAGCTGGGACATGCCGACCCAGAAGGCGCGAGCGGCTATGAAGCGAATGCCAACACCTTTCTCCAAGGAATCAAGGATCTGCGAAAGCAGCTCACGGCCGCGAAGCTAGCCGGACGAACCTATGCGATGACCGAACCGGTGCCATTCCACCTGCTTGAAGATGCTGGAATGAAGAATAAGACCCCTGCCGGGCTCAGCGAAGCAGTTGAAGGCGGCGCCGGTATCGCGCCGCTGTCGCTCAAAGACCTCAGCGACTCGTTGAAGGCGGGCAAGATTGACGTTCTCGCCTACAACGTGCAAACCGAAGGAGCGGAGACCGCATCCTTACGTGCAAACGCCGAAACCGGTCAAGTCCCCGTGGTGGACTTCCGCGAAACGATCACCGATGATTCAAATTATCTTGTGTGGATGAAGAAAAATATTGATGCTTTGTCCTCCGCGATCAACGGGTAATCACTACGTAGACTGAAGGTATGTCTTCGATTACCACTCAAGTCAATCAAGTCGCTGGTCGCGCTAGATCAATATTCGCTGAGCGCGCTGTGCGTTCGCAGATCACCGAGGCGGGCCAAGAGCTGACTGCGGCGGAGCATGTCTTATTTTTCGCCGAAGCGCCCGCACAGTTTTACCAGCTAGGGGTCTGGCTTGAGACCTTCGAAAGACTAGCCGCGCAAGGCCAATCGGTAGGCGTGGTGGTAATGGATGCCTTGTCGGCCCGTGAACTATTAAAGGCCAGTAAACTTCCGGTATTTTTCACGCGTTCCATCGAACAAATTGAGACGCTACTGACCAAGCTCGGCACACGAAGCATCAGCTATGTGAATAATTCACAACGTAACTTCACCATGCTGCGTTTTAACGGACCAGCGCATATTCACTTAAACCACGGTGAGAGCGAAAAGGCCTCAATGGTCTCGAACCAGCTCAAAGCCTACGATTATGCCTGCGTGGCAGGACCAGCGGCGGTGGAACGAATTACTGAATCCATAGCTCGCTTCGATACTAAACACCTCGTGCAGATTGGGCGTCCGCAGTTGGACGCGCTCACCCCCGAACTGCCCGCAACCCAAACCAGGGTGCTCTACGCTCCGACATGGGAGGGTGACTCTGCTGCCATGGATTATTCATCGGTGATGAAAATGGGTGAGAGCATTTTGGCCCAGTTCGAGGGGGATAACAGGTTTGAGGTGCGTTTCCGCCCGCACCCGAAAACCGGTGATCATTCAGCAGAGATGAAAAAAGAAATTACCGCACTCCGTGCCCGTTTCGCCGCTCAACTAGATCCGGTGGCTGATGCGGGGCAATCCTTGGTCTGGGCCGACGTGGCAATCTGCGATACCTCCGCGATGGCCTACGACGCGGTCGCGCTTAACGTTCCGCTGTTCCTCACCGGTCATCGACCTTCACAGCTTCGCGAACGCTTGCCACATGAGCAACTTCTGGAATCGCCTAATGGACTGGCTCAGCGTGTGGCAGAACTAGCTGAGGGAGGAGTTCCGGGACGGCAGAAACAGCTGGCCCAATATTTCTTCGCCACGACCTCACCAGGTCAGGCAACCAAAAAACTGGGCCAGCTATTGGAATCCGTTTAACGCTGGAGAAATACGGTGTTCTGCCAGTCCCGGTGAGCATCGGTATCGTGCGAGATCAATACATGTTTAACGTTCGTGTACTCATCAAATGAGTACTGGCTCATGTCTTTGCCCATTCCCGAAGCCTTGTACCCGCCGTGGGGCATTTCCGAAACAATAATGATGTGCTCGTTGATCCACACGCAGCCCGCCTGAATTTGCGCGCTCGCGCGCATGGCCCGGTTAATATCTTTGGTCCACGCACTCGCGGCTAAACCGTACGGCGTATCGTTAGCCAGTTTGATAGCTTCATCATCGGTTTCAAAAGGTAAGGCGACCAGCACCGGACCAAAAACCTCCTGCTGCACGATTTCTGAATCTTGCATGGCATTGACCAGCAAAGTCGGTCGATAAAAATTACCTGGAGCATCTAGTTTTGTGCCGCCGGACAATACCGTTGCACCGGCCTCCACCGCGCGTTCCACCATCGAAGAAACTTTCTGAACATGGGCCTCGCTAATCAGAGCTCCCATGTCGGTATTTTGATCGGTCGGATCACCAACCACCATCTGGCTCATCAACTGGGCCACACGTCCGGTGAACTTCTCAAATACCGAGGAATGAACGTAAGCCCGGGTCGCCGCCGTGCAGTCCTGCCCCGCGTTGATGGTCGAGCCGGCCACCGCCCCATGGGCAGCTGCTTCAATATCTGCGTCATCAAACACCACAAAAGGCGCTTTGCCACCAAGTTCCAGGTGCACTCGTTTACCAGTCTCGGCGGCCATAGACATGATCTTCAAACCGACCTGCGTGGAGCCGGTAAATGAGGTCATCTTCACCAGCTGGTGTCTTACCAATGCCTGACCAACACTGCTTCCACTTCCCACCACGACGTTGACTACGCCATCTGGCAATCCAGCGGTCTTAGCAGCGAGAGCGAAAAGCAGACTTGTCCCCGGGGTCAGCTCGCTGGGCTTGAGCACAATGGTGTTTCCGGCGGCGATGGCCGGCAGAATTTTCCAAGCGGCCATTTGTAGCGGGTAATTCCATGGAGCAATGGAGCCCACTACACCTAGTGGCTCCCGACGAATCATGGAGGTGCTATTACCGGCATAATCGCCGGACGCCAGTCCTTGAAGGTTGCGGGCAGCCCCGGCAAAAAAGTTCACGTTATCTATCGAACCGGGGATGTCGAATCCGGTAGACATCCGCATGCTCTTGCCGGTCTGCGAGGTTTCCACCTCCGCTAAAACCTGTGCTTGGTTTTGCAACTCACGGGCCAACGCTAAGAGATGATCAGAGCGTTCAGCAGGGGTGAGCGCAGACCAAATAGTAAAGGCTTCAGCAGCCGCGTGGACCGCTTGGTCCACTTCTTCGAGGCTAGCGGTATCGATCTCTTCGAGTAGTTCGCCTGTGGCAGGGTTGGTTCTGCTGAGCACCTCGCCGGTTCCGCGTTGCCAGGAGCCGTTAATGAACTGGTGTCCGTACGAAAATTTGAAGCCTGACATGTTCTACCGTTCCTTAAAATGTAGTAAGCACCATTACCGGCTGAGATAAACTTTGCGAATTTTCTGGGTCACTCGCCATTCGGTGTGCATCCCCGCATGTAACCGGATCAGTGCGCCGGGAAATAGTTCTAAATGTTGCGAGACAAAGCCGCCAACCGGAAGTATCTCTACAGTCCCGGCCCCGCTAAGCACCACAAAGAATTCATCAGCTTCGATATCTTTCATGGCACCGACAGACATCTCCCAGATGCCTACTTCTGTTTCGTCGAGATCACCGACTGCACGGAACCCGGCACTGGTCTGCACCGACCCAAGCTGTTGTGATGATTCGACGGCAGTGGAGTGCAACTCGAAAGTATTGGCATCAACAAGTGATGCGTGGGGTTTGCGCGAATCAGCCATTAGGAATCAAATCCCATCCCAATCTTGTCCATAACCTTTAAAAAGACCGGGTCGTTTACCTTCGTTATGATCTGCCTTGATCAGCTGATTGGTCATTAATTGAACCCCCACGTACGCAGCGGGTTCCGGCGGGAATGGCAATGGTTTCGTCCGGACCATTTCCAACTCGGTCAGTTCAGTCTTAGCTCCTGATAGCAGATCCAACATGACCTTAGCGCCAAACCGTGTGGCTCCAACGCCAAGGCCGGTAAATCCAGCACAATACGCAACTTTCCCTCCGTGAGTCAGATCAAAGAAGGGGAAGAAGCGTGAGCAGGTATCGATAGCACCGCCCCAGGCATGGGAAAACTTCACATCCTTCAATTGCGGAAAGCTGCCGAAAAAGTGGGCCGCTAACTTCTCGAAGGTGGCAGGGCTACTGTCATAGCTTGAACGGATCCTGCCGCCGAAATGATACACAGCATCGTAGCCACCGTAGAGGATCCGGGTTTTGCCTTGCGAATCAATGGTCGGGCGGGCGTAGTGGAATCGATTGTTTAGATCCGCCAGACCTACGGGTTCGGCCCAGCCTAAAGCTCGCTGTTGTTCCTCTGTCAGCGGTTCAGTCATCAGCGCATAGTCATACACAGGGATCACCCGTGCGTGGTGACGTTTGAGCATGGAGGGGAAAACATTGGTAGCCAAGGCGATGCGTTCCGCAGTGATTCGCCCGGTATCAGTCAGAACCTGGACGTGGGAACCTGTATCTTTTAGTTCGGCCGCCCGGGTGTGCTCATAGATCCGCACTCCCAGTTCACGGCATACCCTAGCTAGCTCCCAAACAAGCTTTGCCGGGTGAACCAACGCGGTGGATTCTCGGTCTAACGCACCGGCCAGAAAATCGGGGGAGTTAATCAACTTTTTTACTGCCACGCCGTCGAGGAATTCGATCCCGTCCGATTCTGCGGATTCAGCGACCCAAGAAACCTGGTGAGGTTCGGTGGCTACCTCAAGTACACCGGCACGGGTGAAATCAACGTCCATGTTGTAGCGTTCTACGGTTGCTTGGAACTCATCGAGATTCTGGGCACCAAGCTGACCGAGCAGCTCGTTTTCTTTCGGTAAATGATTGGCACCATTAGCCTCCCCGTGAACCAACGAAGCTTCACAAAATCCACCGTTTCGTCCCGAGGCTGCCCAGCCGATGCGGTGGGACTCGATAAGTACGACATCACGTTGTGGATCTCGCTCTTTTGCTTGCAGCGCGGTCCACAGACCGGTGTAACCGCCACCGATGACGAGCAGCTCTGCCTCGGTGTTTGATTCTAATGCCGCGGTTGCCTCGGGGCGTTGTGCATGATCCAGCCAATAGGAACCGTGCTTTGCGCCTTCTAGCGATTTCTTGATGTGCTCAGGCGACGCATTGGCTTCATGCCGGTCGAATGTCAGAGTTTTAGGGTTGCTCATTGGTGGTCCTCAGCTTATTACGGGCGGAAAATATCTAGGCCGGTAACCTCAGCGGAACGACTAACGGGCACAGCGTGGCGACGGGGATTTGGGTTCTGAGAAATGCGGGAACTCGCGTAGCTCGTTGTCCTTGAATAGCGCCGTGCTGGGCAGTGAAACGTACTGGGGCATGATTCGATAGCCATTGGCTGGCCACGGATATCCCTCTTCTCGAAAGTACTTGCCTCGTAGTGAACGTCATTCATTACTTATCTAAGCCCGGATTGTGAGGTAGGTCAAGAGATATTTTGAGATGTCTAGGTGTCTGGTGGAATGGTTAAATGCGTGTGGCCCAGAATCAATCTGGGCCACACTAGATGTCTACCTCGCCTCAAGTAGGTTCGAGCATCGCATTCGTGAACGGTTGAGGATGACCGCCGCAAAGAACGTGAGTACGAGCTCGCTGAGACCAACCGCAAGCATCGGGATCGCTTGCGCCGCGTGGTGAGAGGCTGAGGAAGTTGCATGATGAGCCACGGCTCCAGGAAGCCCTAGGACCATGATGATGTGCAGCAATGCCATCAGCGCACTCATCAGCATTAACGCCTGTACAGACTCGCCTAGGAGAACGCCGCGAGCGCATTTGAGGCACCAGAATGTCATCACTAGGATGAGCAAACTCCAGCCCAACCCATGCGGTGCCCTGACCAGTAACCCCAGATGCGCCGCGGCCAGCAAGCACGTTGCGATCAGCAAGACCCTGGTGCTGACGTGCAGGGAATTATCCTTCAGCGGAGCAGCATCCACCGGAAGACTCCGCCTCGGTGGAGCAGCAGCCGTGCTTGGCTGGTTCCGGAACATCCAGTGCGGGTGAGCGGTCAAAGAATCCTTCCGGGCGGATCTTAAAGCCGACAGTGTCTACGGGCATGATGGGCCAGTCTTCGGTGCGTGGGAAATGTGTCAACGCGAAGGTGTGCCACAAACTAATCTCTTCACCATCAATATTCTTATCGTCTTCAATCCACGAACCGATTCCTTCCACTCCGGGGTTTTGATTGACAAAGTCCCCGGTTGGGTAGCGCTGTTCCGAATTGCGCTTGGTTACCCATAATGCTTTGGACGCGAATTCTGCGCGTTGATGAATCGAAGAGCCTTCAGCGGCGAGCAGGGTCGGCAGTCCCTGTGGCAAGAGCTTGTAGCCTACCGGCTTACCTAAATAGTTTTTTGATTCAGGATTGGTGACCACCCAGGTACGGCCCGCTGGCATATTCGCGTCGCGGACTGCCTGCTTCTCTGTGCCAAGCACCGTGTGGGAACGGCTAAATGCGTTACCGCGTGGGTTCTCTTTGCTGATTGGTAGTCGCACGGCTTCCTCTTCGATAACCTGACTTGGCCCACCATCCAGTGCAAAGTCCAATCGGGCGCCGAAGATGTGCTGATGGAAGGGGGCGCCCAATCCCGGCGCCATTTCCGAAGCAAAACGCTCGTCGCGCATCGCGGAGGTGAAGACGATACCGGTGGCTTTTGCCTCGAATTCGATGGTGCCATCCAGGTAGAGGTACCAGTAAAACCCATAGTCGTAGTTGCCCACGGTGGTGAAGAAGCTGATGACCAGTCGGCGGTTGCGACGGGTGTACTTCACCCCGGACCAATCATCGGCGTGCTTGGACAAAATCGAGGCGTCTTCCTCGTGCATGCAGATCCCGTTAGTGATTTTCTGGGCGTTTCCGTCTGCGTCGGTGACGACCGGTGAGATGTAGTGGATTTCTCCGAGGCAGTCGCAACCAAGTTCTAGCGAGTTGGCCAACCGGCCAATCAAGTATTCGCCGGTATCGAAGTAGTTCTGCCAGCTGCGCACCGGTGATGGGTCTCCGTAAGGAACTACCATCTCGGCGATGGAGGCCCGGTCCAAGATCCGGCGGTCGTTGCCCTTGTCATTGAAGGCGATGTTGTAAAGCACCAGGCCTTCGCGCATGTCGAAGCCGATGTCCAGAGACCACTTTTCCCATTCAACATGGTTACCCGAGCTGACCGAGAAGCTGGCTCCTTCGGGCTGAGTGATCTCAATAGGTTTCTGCGTGGTGCGAATCGGCCCGGTCAATTCGGGGTCGGTGTAGTTTCCGTGGGTCTCGGGAACCGGGACAATTTCAAGATCTAAGAGTTGATCGACGGTGCCAGCGATGGTGTCAATGTAGACGACTAGCCCGTCCACCGGGTGCGCCCAGGCCGAATCTTCTGCGAAGTCTTGACGGAACGCGAGGCCACGTAGGATGCGGCGACCAGATTCTTCCGGGTATTCCTCGGCATAAACGCCTGCCGACAAGGGGGCCACACGTACTTGATCCGGTGTGAGGCCACGCTTTTTTAGGGCGGCTATCCACTGTGGATCGTCAGCAAGAATTGATTCCACCATTTCGAACTCTTCGAGCAACACCGGCATTTGACCTACCAGCGCTGGGTCCAAATCAACAACCGAAGTCACCGAATTTTCGCTGAGGTTCAGCTCTATATCCTTCGGAGAATTCGTCATCTTGTCCAGAAGCATGACTCGAATATGCCGACCTGCACGTTGGTGATTTGGATCTTCTAGACCCAAATACGCGATGCGGGTGTGTTCGGTGAATAGTTGGTGGTCGATCAAAAGCTGTTTTGCGGCACCAATTTCGGTTTCGCTCAGCAGGGTGTAATCGGTCGCTGTCCTGGTGGGCATGACGAACTCCTTCGGCATTTGAATGTGATCTGCAGCATTTATTATTCTATGTTTGTAGAGAATACGCGTGACGGGAATGTGACGCAACCCATCAATGCAACAAAAATAATGTTGGCTAGGCTTGTCTCATGCCAAAAATTGTTGACCATGACCAACGCCGCCGCGAGATCGTAGAGGTCACCTGGCGATTTATCGCGCGCGAAGGAATTGAGAAACTTAATCTTCGGGATCTGGCTGCCGCTGCTGGGTATTCCAATGGCGCCTTGAAGCCGTACTTCCCGACGCGGGACTCGTTGTTGGCCGCGACCTTCAACTATGTCGCCGAGTCAACGGATAGGCGGATTGAGCGCACCACCTCAGGGTTGAGCGGAGCAGAGGCGATTGCCGCGTTCGCCCGTGAGGTGCTCCCACTGGATGAACTGCGGCGCGATGAGGCCCGCGTAGCCGTCCATTTCTGGCATCTGGCGCTGGGGGACCCGCACTTGGCCGCGGTAAATGCTGGCACCATGGACCGCTGGCGTTCCCTGCTTGATTCCTGGCTGGAGCAGCTGCTCGGTACCGGTCACGCCAAAACGAATGCTGCGCGTGACTCGTTGATTAACTTTTTAATGGGAGCGCAGGCTGGAAGCGTGCTCGATACTGCGATCAACACTCCCTCCTCACTTGAAGGTCAGTTGAGATATCGGCTTGAGGCGCTGCAGTACCTCGCGACGGAGCGTTAAGCGGAAATTCTCCGCGCGCAGAAAATAGTGACATTTTCCTCCGCTAGGCGTACCCTCGATCGTGATGCTCGGCACATAATCGTCCTGGGCGGAGAGGGAACGCATGTATCAACTTCAGCACGTGGACTCGTTCACCGCATGGTCGCGGCTCATCTCTGACGCATTTGTTAAGCTGCGCAGTGAACAGGTCACCGCCGGGCATTTTGCTGCCACTCTCGGCACCAATACGCTTGGCGACATCGGGCTGATGCGCGTCCAAGCCAAACCACACGCGGTACAACGCACCGAAGAGCTCACTACCAGTGGAGACGGCGCGTTCTACAAAGTTTCTTATCAGATCCAAGGCCATGGATTGCTGATCCAAGATGGCCGGGAAACCCTGTTATCTCCGGGGGATCTGGCTATTTACGACACTCAGCGTCCATACACTTTGGCCTTTGAAAAACCAGCCTCGATTATGGTCACCCTGATACCGCATGAGCAATTCCGGCTCTCCCAGCAGCAGGTCGGACAGCTGACGGCAGTCGCACTGAAAAGCGCTCACCCGCTGTCCGGGACCGTCACCCCCTTGCTCGGCCACTTAGGGGAGAACCTCTCGCAGTGGGACGATTTTGGCGGATCTGCGCTGGCTCGTAACACCGTGGATTTACTGGCCACGGCATTAGGCGGTGCCTTGGGAATCGAAAACCATGCCGATACCAAGAATAATCAGCGCGAACGCATCATCAGATACATCGATGCGCACCTGTCTGAAATGGAACTGAGCCCAGCGCGCATCGCAGCCGCACATTTCATTTCGGTGCGCAGCTTGCATGCCTTATTTGCCGACGAACCACTGAGCGTTGCGGCGCTGATCCGTCACCGACGGCTAACCGAAGCTTCTGTGCTGCTGAACGACCAAATGCTCAAAGAACTTTCCGTGCAAAGTATCGGCGCCCGCGTGGGAATTGGTGACGCTGCAGGTTTTAGTCGGATGTTTTCCCGAGAATTTGGGATGACACCCGGAAGATATCGTCAGACCGGTTAAGCTCCGTAGGCAAGATCTGCGCTCGAAGGCAATCGGCGTGCACGCAAGGCCAAGGAGATACGTGACGGCTGCGAGATCCTGAAAACACAATACTTACTTATTGGGGGATCAAATGGGACTGGAACAACGCACGCTGACGGTGCCCGCACTAGTTGTCATGATTATTGCCGCCAGCGCACCGCTCACTGCGGTAGCGGGCGGGGTGACAACGAACTATGCGGTTACTGGGATGGACTCCGTACCTTTGTCCTTCCTGCTCATTGGAGCTGTGTTGCTCGTATTCAGCGTTGGATACACTGCGATGAGCCGGCACATCCCAAATGCCGGGGCCTTTTACGCGTACGTCGCCGAAGGTCTGGGCAAGGCTTTGGGCGTCGGTGCCGCCATGGTCGCGCTGGTCAGCTACAACCTGATGCAGATTGGCATTTATGGCATGTTCGGGTTTGCCGCGTCCTCCTTCAGCAATGGGCTGATGGGAACCTCGATCCCTTGGTGGGTTATGGCGCTGGTGGCCTGGGCCGTGGTCGGCTTCCTAGGCATGAATCGCGTCGACTTTTCCGTCAAGATTCTGGGCATTGTGGTAGCGGCGGAATTCGTGGTCGTAATCATTTACAACATCATGGCTTTCAGTCTGGCACCGGAAGCTCCCCAGCCGGAAGCCGCGTTTAACCTTGGCGACGCAGTGGCTCCCGGAATGGGAGCGGTTATGGCCTTTACGATTGCCGCTTTCATGGGTTTTGAATCAGGAACCATCTACAACGAAGAGGTCAAAGATCCCAAACGGACCGCCCGCCGGGCGACCATGATCGCGATCATCATCATCGCCTGCTTTTATGCGTTCTCGGCCTTCGCCGTCGCGGTAGGCGAAGGGGCTTCGAACGTCATGGGATCCACCGCCGAGTTTGGGCCGGATTTGTTGTTCGTTTTCTTCAGTGCACACACCCCGGCCTGGTTTGTGGATCTAGCGAATATCCTTTTTATCACCAGCTTGTTCGCCGCACTACTGGCATTCCATAACGTCATAGCGCGATACTTCTACTCCATGGGACGCGGCGGAGCACTTCCAAAATTCCTTGCCCGCACCTCACGAACCACACATGCACCGGTAGCTGGTTCCCTGGCGCAATCGTTATTGGCGGTCGTGGTGATCTTGGTCTTCGCGATGCTTTCTACCGGTAAAGATCCGATGTACATCGTATTTACCATGTTCACCTGGATGACGAACTCTGCCGCCTATGGCCTGGTGCTGCTGATGGCGCTGACTTCCTTCGCGGTGATCGGCTACTTCATCCGCCACCGTTCCAAGGACTCGATATTCACCCGGGTCATTGCCCCACTCTTATCTGGCATAGCCCTGATCTACGTCTTTGCTCAAATTGTCATTAACTTTGATCTCTTGCTTGGCATGGAAGAACCGGGCATGCTCGGTTACATCCTGCAAGCCATCGTGATTCTGCCCGGACTCATTGGTTGGGTGCTGGCGTTGTTTATACGTTCGCGCACAGCCAATGCAGAATCGGATCAAGATACTATTCCCGTCGTCTCAACTTCTCAGCACTAAAGGAGCTCTTATATGTCGTACTCAAACGCAGAAGGATTATTGACGGCTATTCAGCCAGCAACAGGTGGCACCGAAATTCTTGACCCGGCCACCGGTGAAGTGGTCGGACGTGCAGCCCAAGGCAGTGTCGCAGATCTTGAGACAGCGGTTGATGCCGCACACAAGGCCCAACCTGCTTGGGATGCGCTTGGCCATGAAGAACGTAAACGCTTGCTGAACGCGGCAGCCGACAATATTGAGGCCAATGCTGAAGCGTTAGCGCAGCTATTATCGCGGGAGCAAGGGAAACCTCTCAACGGGCCAAATGCCCGATTTGAAGTCGGGGGAGCAGCTGCCTGGCTACGCGCGGCCACCGCCTACGATATCGAACCAGAAGTAGTGGTCGATGATGGAGAAACCTACGCAACCAAGCACTATCGAGCCCTCGGCGTAGTAGGCGCAATTGGTCCGTGGAACTGGCCAATGATGATCTCCATCTGGCAGCTGGCCCCCTCGCTGCGTATGGGAAATACCGTGGTGATGAAGCCCAGTGAGTACACCCCACTGTCGGTGCTTGCCTTAGGCCACATCCTCAATGAAGTATTGCCAGCCGGTGTGCTGCATGTTGTTGCCGGAGGACGTGAGGTGGGCGAGAAGCTCTCCTCACACCCGCTGATTAGTAAGATCATGTTCACCGGTTCCACCCCAACGGGTAAAGCCATCATTCGTTCCTCGGCGGACACGGTCAAACGGCTGACCCTGGAACTTGGTGGAAATGACGCCGGAATTGTGCTGGAAGATGCAGATCCACAGGCAATTGCCGAAGACCTGTTTTGGGGCGCTTTCATCAATACCGGACAGACCTGCGCGGCGCTCAAACGACTCTACGTTCCAGAATCAATCTATGATCAGGTCTGCGAAGCGCTCACCAACGTGGCTGCCAAAATGCCTATGGGCGTGGGGCTGGATGAAAATAACGTGCTCGGCCCACTGCAGAACAAGGCACAGTTCGACACTGTGGCGGACCTAGTTCAAGACGCGGTCGATTCCGGTGCCAAGGTGCTGCTCGGTGGGAATCCGGATCTGCAAGCTCCAGGGTATTTCTACCCGACTACGTTGATCGCGGACATAGATCCACAGAACCGGTTGGTGACCGAGGAACAGTTTGGCCCGGCTTTGCCAATCATCAAGGTGAAGAATGTCGAAGAGGCTATTGGGCACGCCAATGCGTTGGAGACCGGGTTGGGGGCGTCGGTGTGGAGCTCGGACCGACAGCAGGCTCTGGCGGTGGCTGCTCGGATCCAAGCTGGAACCGTGTGGATTAATTCGCACGGAACGATCGATCCGCGGATTCCTTTTGGTGGGGCTAAACAATCAGGTTATGGGCTGGAATTTGGCCTGGACGGGCTCAAATCACTGGCACAGCCGCAGCTAATCAAGGGCTGAGCGTAGCCGAGCGCGAAGGTTTTCGGGCGGTGCCCGATGCTGTCCAATGCATCGGGCACCGCCGGCAAATGCTCGATCCCTAGTTAATGACTTCAGTGCCTTGATCGTCGCTGATTCTTGCAATTCTTTCGCGCCACGGCTGCAAGGCCTCGCAGCTCAACCGCGTCCAGTTATGGACTTCGCGGATCACCCGTACCGGCGAGGTGCTGCGATAAGAACGAGTTATGCTGCCCGGGAACTTCCTATCGGTCACTTTGGGGTCGTCGTCATACGCGCCCGTTGCTTCTACCTCTAAGACATGGGCGATACCGTCTCACGCCGCGACGTCAGCCGCCAGCACTACGCCGTCGACAGGCACCATGATTTCAATATGGTTCATGATGATATCCGGACGGTAATTCGACGGGTTCCCGCCAGGCATTGCTTCTCCAGACGGCAGCTCGGCTTTGGTGCCGTGGAAAAACGGGCCGTCAGCACGTTCTTTGGTCATAGTCCGAGAGGACCGGTGCCAATGCTGATTCGCGAAAGCGTGTGCCACGGATCCCCACGTATATTGGGATGTGAACCGGCAGCAATATTTGGAGGGCAACACGTGCCTATTTTGAATAAGGACATGACCTTATGCATTTCGTTATCGGGTCGACCGTCTAACATCGGCACCCGGTTCCACAATTACTTGTATGAAGAACTCGGGCTGAACTTCGTCTACAAGGCCTTCTCGACCGACGACCTTGCCGGTGCCATCGCTGGTGTCCGAGCCTTGGGCATCCGGGGTTGTTCGGTATCCATGCCGTTCAAGGAAGATGTTATGGCAATGGTCGACGAGATCGAGTCTTCGGCCAAAGCAATCGATTCGGTGAACACCATCGTGAATGCCAACGGGCGACTGGTTGCTTCGAACACGGACTTCGAAGCGATCGCGACGCTCATCGAACGCCATCAACTGGATCCAGGAAGCAGTGTGCTTGTCCGTGGCTCTGGCGGAATGGCCAAGGCAGTGGTCGCGGCCTTCCGCGAAGCGGGTTTCCACGATCTGACCGTGCTGGCTCGAAATGAAGGTTCCGGTCAAGGCCTGGCTGATAAATACGGCTACAGTTTTGCCGGTGTCGACCCTGCCCCGGGACACAAGATCCTTGTGAACGTTACACCGCTGGGCATGGACGGTGCGCAGTCCGAGGAGCTCTCATTCAGTGCGGAGCAGATAGGCTTTGCCCAAAGCGTATTCGATGTCGTGGCTTTCCCGAGCGAGACACCGTTGATCCGCATAGCGCGTAACGCCGGCAAGCCAGTGATCACCGGCGCAGAAGTCATTGCCCTTCAAGCCGCGGCACAGTTTGAGAAGTACACCGGACACGCGCTCTCCGAGGAACAGATCCGCCGCGCTTCCGAGTTCTCGCGCGAATCCTGAATTCTTGAACGAGGTAGTCCTCCTAGCTGGCGGTAGCCGGCCTGTCCGGGGCTGTGTTCCCACGAAAAACCGTCAGTAGCAGGACGAAGAAGACCACAGGCAAGAGTGCAAGCAATCCCAGGGGACGTGAGCTGGAAGAACTGGGAGTTCAGCGCAATTCCATTCGTGACCGGAGCTCCGCCCTCGGGCATGTAATCGGCGTACCGTGCAGGCCTCGAGGAAGCCCATAAGACGAAGAATCGGAAGATGAATGCCGCTGCCGCGCAGATGGCGATCACGGGGAGCAGAAGCGACTGGTTGTCGGCATCGGTGCGCCTTGCATGGCCTAACCGCGCAAAGACCAATATCAGCGCCGAGGCGCCTAAGCCCAACGTGATGATCTGCAAAAACCACGAATGCGACGTGATGAATGAAAAACCATCAACACGATGCTCAACCCGGCCAGAATTCTGATCTTCGATACGTAGGTACTCGACATGACCCGAGTCTACGACGATTACGGAAGAAGAGTAGCTCAGCCAGCTGATATGCGAAGGCAGAGAAGCGAAGGCCCGGCACATTGCGGATTCTAGCCGCGCAGCATAACCTTTCTTCCTCTATTTGTCCGCCCGTAGTACCGGCCGCTGAACAGCTTCGAACCAGCCTCGGTGAGCACCGCCGAGAAGCGGGTCTTGAGCACGCTAAAGTCATTGCCCTGCAAGCCAAGGCCCAGTTCGAGAGGTACACCGGCTCAGCGTTCACCGAAAAAGAGGTCTGTCCCGCTTCGAGTTCTTGCGGGAAAAGAGGCAACTAGGCGGTTCACGGAACTTTCACGCAATTTTGGCACAATAACAAGAAATCGCAGATCAACCCGCATAAACTTATTCAAACCAGTTGGGTAGACAAATTTATTACAGAAGGGCTGGCTAGTTTGCGCGGCAAATTATCAACGCTCAAGGAAATGGAATACGACAATTTCTCAACTTGGAAACGCCATGCACCGTGGATTATCCGAGTGGCCGTTGCCTTGGTGCTCTTCATTGCCAGTGGGATTCTCTTGCTCATTGCTTTTTCGCTGACCAACAAAATTGAGAACACCGAGCTAGCAGGAATGGCCTTCGGGTCATTCATAATTTTCGGCTTTGGGCTCTTCTTCTTTATAGCATCGTTCGGAAAGATACGTCTTGCATGGCGGGCATTCTGCCGATCCAAAGGGCACTATACAAAATCGGAAAAGGTGATCATCAGCGAAAGGGCGGAGCTCGCGCGTGCCCAGGTCGCAGCAGCTCAGCTGGCTGGTGATCTTTTCGAAGGAACTTGGAAACCGCAAAACCCGCCGTGGGACGTAGTAATGGGGCAAAACGAGCAGACGCTCTGCGCCGCTAATGCCAACTACGCCCGATTCTATGGTTCAGATGTCACCTACTCGCAGAGTTCTGGCTTCCTGATGGGGCATCCAACCTTGGTTGCCGTTGGCGTTCTGGCCATGGCTATGGGAAACAAAGCCCGTCGAACTCACGCTGAAGCATTGGCGAAAGAACAGTGGCGTGAGCAGCAGGAAGTGCTTGCTGTCGTAACGAACCACCGAGTGATCTGCCGACGACACGACGGAACGTGGCTAAGTTTCTACTTCAGTGGAGCTATCAGTATGGACATTGACAGCACAACCGGCACGATGATCGTGCAATTCCCGGACACACAGCCACTGATGCTCGGTGGTACCGGCGGATTGTATGCTGCCGTAGCCGCCGTCTGGGCGTTACGCGGGCAGCAAGGACTTGAATGACACCCCGGGCTTGCCTACCTGCGTTCATTGGAACAGGACCAAAGTGCCTGACTAGGGTAGACGCAAGAAGCCCCGGCACTTTTTTGGTGGGGCTAAACAAGCAGGTTATGGGCTGGAATTTGGCCTGGACGGGCTCAAATCACTGGCGCAGCCGCAGCTAATCAAGGGCTGAAAAGGGTAGCAAGTTCTTCTAGGTGGTGACCAGCTTCGGCATGTTGCGCACCACCTAAGTTCCGTGATTCTGCTTCGCGGAGATCTGCGCGCAGGGTCTCTGGCTGATCTCTGCGCTCCTAATTCGGCAAACCCAAAATAGATTCCACGAGGTATAGGCCGATAGGAGCTCTTCTAGCTTTATCTTTGCTTCGGCGGGTTCGTACTCTTGAACACGGCGTGTTATTCACTGCCTCGACCGCGGTCAGCATGCCCGTAGTATTTACTAACGCAGTGGCAATAGTACCAAAGCCTGTCGAACGCCCAACAGTCGGACAACGAGGAAGCATCAGGATCAGTGGTTGTGCTGGCGATTCTTCATGTAACACCTTGGCAGGAACGATCTCTACGCGCCACTGGACCGATTGCGTCACAACGTATAAGGAATCAATAACTACATGGTTAGAGAGCACCTCGACAGCAGTATTTCGCTGGCTCAAATTGAAGCAATAATAACGATAGTGGACTATGGCTCGTTTACGGCGGCTGCAGATATTTTGGGGATCTCGCAACCCTCATTGTCTCGTCGGATCCGCGCTCTTGAACGAATCCTTGGAGTGCCAGTTTTTCGTGCAGCGGGACGGGATATGGTGCTCACAGAGTTTGGACGAAGCATCGTCCCGTCTGGGCGGCGTGCATTACGTGAAATGGCCGCTATCGGTGTTACTGCTTCGTCTAATCGTGCATTGACCTCCGGATCCTTGCGTATCGCTGGGCTGCCCTCGCTTGTGGCGGGGATAATGCCTGAATATCTGGGACCGTTTCACCGGCGCCATCCGGGAATCCGGATCGAAATTTTGAGCGTGGAAGACCACGATCAGCTTGTCGAAGCACTTCGTTTAAACCGCGCGGATCTCGCTTTCGGAGTGAACCAGCGTATTCCAGCTGATCTAACCGGGCGTTCTCTTCGAGATCAGCAATTCTCGGCCGTTGTTTCTCAGGATTTAAACTTAGGCTCCGAGGTAAAACTTGACGCGGATATTCTCAACTCACTGACCTTGGTGACTCTTCCACAGGGAACTTCAATCCGTAGGATCACCGATGAGGTGTATCGGAATATCAAGGCCGCCGCCCCGCGGCTAATCACCACAACTCAGCGTGACGCGTTGGTGAATTTGAGCATAGCGACCGGCGGCATCACGATGGTTCCCCGAGTGCTGGCCAGCACGGCCCAGATCTTTGGCGGCCAGCAGATTCCCTTAGACCTATCTGCGGCCAGACCTTTGGGCATCTTCTATCGGCGCGAAGAATTCGGCAATCCTGCCCTGGAGAAGTTCGTTGAGTACATGTGAGTTTGAAATCTCAATGGTAATTCCGGTCCCGCAAGATGGCGCCGAAAACATCGTGTCTCATGCATCTGACGTATAGATCAGATCGTGCCTGCTATTGGTTTTCATGAATCACCCCGTGTTCTGCTGGATATGTATATCGCTACAGGACACAAACAGGGGAAAACGGATCCATGACCTTCCAACGATCGCCGGCATCCGGCAGACGATTTTTTCTGCGGCGCCGCCGGCGCATTTTCGCTGTGACTGCGATTGTGATCTCCCTGGCTGTACTCGTAGTTGCCTGTTTTGGGATTCTGCGTCTGCAAGGAAATATCAAGGTTTCAGCACTTAGAGCTTCTGAGGTCGATATCCCTGATTCGAGCCAGGGAATAAACGTGCTGATCCTTGGGTCGGATAGTCGCGAGTTCAGTTCTACGGGTTTTGGTGCTGACACAGGTTCTCAACGTAGCGACTCCATGCTCCTGATGCATCTACCCCCGGGCAATGGGCGTATCGAAGCAATCCAGATTCCTCGGGATACTGTACTGTATCGCCCAGCATGTGAAGATACCGGGTTCGGATCTTATGCCGGTGGGTATGGCATGATCAACTCCGCGCTTAATTACGGTCCGGCTTGTTCGGTCGCTGCCGTGGAAGAACTCACCGGCGTTCACCTGAATCACTTTATTGAAGTGAATTTTGAAGGATTTATTTCGATCGTCAACGCGCTGGATGGAATCAAGGTTTGCCTGAACAACTCGATGCAGGATTCCAAAGCAAATCTGAACCTTTCAGCGGGGCAACAGACTCTGGACGGACCGGACGCGCTCGCCTTAGCTCGTACCCGACACGCTATTGGTGATGGAAGCGATATTGCCCGCTTGGGTAACCAACAGATGGTGATGTCCGCAATTGTGCAACGGGCCAAGAGCAAAGAAGTGCTCACACGTCCAGACCGGCTCTATGCATTCCTTGACGCGATTACCTCCGCCATGACTGTCGACCCTGATTTAAGTACGCTGGCTGACCTTGCGGGCTTGGCAGCAAGAATTCAAACAGTACCCACCGATCAGATAACTTTCACCACGATGCCCACTGAACCGGCTCCGGAAAATCCCAACCGCGTGGTGCCGGCCCCTGACGCGAAGCTCATCTTTGAACGCATCAGCCAAGATATTCCGGTGAACTCGGAAAAGAATGATCATCTCAGTAGAAAAGAAACGGCAGAGTCGGCAATTAGTGGGGTAAATGTCCTCATAACTAACGGCACAAATGTCAACGGTCTTGCAAGCCAATATTCCGAGCTGGCGACGTCCAGTGGCTTCACGGTCTCAGGAATCACTAACTCTCCAACACTACAAAAACAGACGCGGTTGTTAATCCCTGATACGAAAGGAGCGAAAAAGGTTGCCACTGAGTTGGCCAAAGCCACGAAGCTCGACGTAAAAACAACCGTTTATGGAGGTGAAGGCCTCCAGCTGGTGCTTGGTCAGGATTACGCAGATCTGCAAGTTCCGGAGAATAAAACAATTACGGCGCGTAGTCGCCAGGCAAACCAGGACCTCTGCGGTTAAAGAACATGCGAGGTGTCACAGCAAATGCGGAATTCTGAAGATAACGAAATTTAAGTTACTGCCCTCAAAGCGATTGCGTGGTCAACCTGCGACGAAACTTTATCGCGGTTGCGGACCTGTAGTTCATAATTTCCGCGATAGTCATTGTGGGGTCGGGATCGGGTCGGATGAAACGGCGGATAGTACCAAGGGGTGATTCGAATGAGCGTCGCAGGTATCAACAGCAGTGAGTTCGTCGTTCTCTGTATTCTTGCAGCTGTTTTGATCGGACCTGAAAAACTTCCGCAATACGCAAGAAAACTTGCGACCTTAATCCGGGAATTACGGCGTCTTGCCGACGGTGCTCAAGAACAGCTACGTCAGGAGCTGGGCGATGAATTCAATGAACTGAATCTAGCGAAGTTCAATCTGCGCCATTACGATCCGCGCAGTATCATCAGAGATGCGCTACTGGAAGAATCTGATGATCGTGCATCGGATGGCAGGCGGGAAGGCCACACACCCAGGGATCAATACGAATCAACGCAACTAGAAACAGCAATTACGCCAACATCTGTGCAAGCACCTTTCGACAACGAAGCCACATAAAGCCGTTCCTGAATTGAAAGAGAAGAAGTAGAGTCTTCCTACGCCAATAACGGCTTCGCGTGTTAACCTGCGGCCTTTCAGCGGTAGAGTCCGTTGCTGGGGCAGGCATAGGCTCTGTTCTTGACAAATTCCGGGGGAGGCAGCTGGGGTAAACCTGCTGGTGCGACTCGTGCATTATGGAAATAGTTGCGGTCCCGTGCTTTGTGTCTAGTGATTAGCCACGCAGGACAATCTCTACTGGTTCCATCTCCTGGCCAGCTTTGTACTGACCGTTAAACAAGACCGAGCCCTGGTCGGTGAGCCGTGCTTCAAAGCGGGTTTTGACTAAGCCGAAAGCGTTTGACGCCGTGGTCTCGGTTAGTTCGGCCAAGGGCGCGCGGGTACCGGACTGGTCTGCCACGCTGAGCAGGATCTTGTCACCATGCTCCTCGATGTGCGGTTCAATCAGATCCAGTTTCATCATCCCGCCGTGTCCTTCGAACGAGACGTTGCCTCTAAAATGAAGTTCTCCCTCGGGAGCTTCGGTCTGGTCGGACACCGGGAATGCCAGGTTATTTCCAACTTGCCAGACACCATTGGAAGCTTCGATTCGCCCGTCGGGCAGCGATGAAATATATCCTACGAAGGACGCTTTTAAGCCCCATTGCAGGTGAGGCTGAAACGGATCACCAACCGGTGCACCATTCATTCCCATCATCGTGTTTCCCCTTTTTATATAGGCGCTTCATGTGGTGCGCAAATTAGATCCGGGGATCAGTATTACATACTCGCTAGTTTTGGGAGACTACTCATTACGTTTGTCGCGCTCGTGATACCAAACCTTTTCGATAAATGGTTCTCCGGAGCTCTGGAGCATAACCTCAACATCATCAAAGACCGTACCGTCCGGCAACGTGAGGTCTGCGGTAGCCCATGAGCCATTCCACGGTCCCAACTCAAGATGAGTGGGATTGTATTTAAGCTGAATATTAGCTTCCAAGTTATTCCTTGAATCGAAATAACCGGTGGCACCCATGGCAAGGAACACGATGGTCAAGATTGCAACGAGCGCAGAGACGATCAACTCAATGCGAATGGAGGAACGCAATGCGTACGTTTGGTATCCGTCGGCTAACGTGGCGAACTTTCGCCTGCGCAGCATCCCGTGAATGAGCAGGGGAACGAAGATCAGCAAGCAAACTACTGCAACGCCGAGGTAGAACAGTGGGATCACGAAGTTGACATCGGCGAATTCACTGGCATTCATCGCATTATTCTAACGAGAATAATACTAGTTAGCTAGAGCAAATAAACACTATCTGATGTCGCAAACACGTGATTGCACGGGCGGTTTGGTATTCGCCGCCCGCGCAATCAATTTCGATTCGTCGGGGCTAGATTGCTTTGCCTGGATTCAGAATTCCTTGCGGGTCAAAGACCGCGCGTAACCGTCGCTGTAACTGCAAGGATGTCTCGCCAATTTCTTCGGCGAGCCAGTCCTGCTTGAGCAACCCGATTCCGTGTTCTCCCGTGAGCGTGCCGCCTAATTCCTTAGCCAGATAGAACATGTCAGCCAACGCAAGTTTCGCGGCCCCCGTAGTAATGGATTGCCCTTCGGGAACCACAATGATTGGGTGTAGATTTCCGTCCGCTGCGTGAGCAATCGTGAAAATTTCTACGCCACGCTCGGCTTCGATGCGTTGCAACCCGGCGAATGCTTCGGCCAGTCGATTGCGCGGCACACCGATGTCGCAGATAGATACCATACCCAGTAACTCCATGCTTGGGATTGCTTGGCGGCGCGCTTCGATCAGTGCCTGGGCTTCTTCGTCAGTTTCGGCAAGTTCAACATGGCTGGCCAACGGGGCAATTGCTTGGGTGAGTGCTTGCATCTCCAGTTGTGCACCAAACCCATCGGTCTGTGCCAACAATAACGCTCCACCACGCTGTTGATGATCGGTCCCCAGCGCTGCATCTATCGCCCCCAGGGATTTGCCGTCCATCAGTTCGAGTACCGAGGGTTGCAGACGGGCAGCGATGACCGCCGAGGCGGCCTGCGCGGCGGTATTTTCATCGGCGAAGTAGGCGGCCAAGGTGGAGGTGAACCGTGGTTTGGGACGCAAGCGGAGTACCGCTTCCACCACGATGCCTAAGGTGCCCTCGGAACCAATGAGCAAGGCATTCATGTCATACCCGGCTGCGCCCTTGATGGTGCGACGTCCGGTGCGCAATAGCTGGCCATCTGGCAACACCACCAACAGGCTAAGTACGGACTCGCGGGTCACTCCATACTTGGCGCACCACATGCCGCCCGCGTTGGTGGCAATATTCCCGCCAATGGAGCAGATTGCGGTACTTGCTGGGTCTGGCGCGTAGAACAGTTCATGTTCCCCGGCCGCCCGATTTACCTCAGCATTGAGCACTCCTGGCTGGACTACGGCAAGCTGCTCTACGGGATCAATGGCTAAGATCTGGTTCATCCGCGACAGATCGAGCACCACCTCGCCTGCTTGTGCACAGGATCCTGCGGCCAGACCGGTGCCAGCTCCACGCGGAACGATCTTCACCCCGTGCTGATGGGCCAGACTCATCGCCAACACCACATCATCGATGTTTTGGGCAAAGATCACCCCGTCGGCAAAGCTGTCCGGGACAAAACCGGAACGGTCAATGCTTGCCTGCTGGCAGGCTTGCTGATCTGTAGAAGCTTGTGGATGTGCGTTCAGCAGCAATGCGGTGGACTCGTTGAGTTCTGTGGGGATCACTTTGACGTCCTGGTCTTAGTAGGGAAGAAAAATGCTAAAAAAGGCCCGGAGGAAACACCATATGTGCTTCCTCCGGGCCTTAGATTGCTCATCGTCAGGCGGTCACGAACGTGTCCGCGACAACCAGTGCCTGCTCCAGGCGATCTAGTGCCTCGATAAGAACCTCGTCCGGAATGTTCATGGCCGGAACCACATGCAGTCTGTTGAAGTTTGCGAACGGCAACAGACCGGCGGACTTGGCCGCCGCGATGACCTCATTCATTTCAGCTGATGAGCCGCCGTAGGCCGCTAAGGGCTCACGAGTTTCACGATTCTTCACCAGCTCAATGGCCCAGAACACTCCGGTGCCACGCACCTCGCCAACCGACGGATGGTTGGCGTAGAAACGTTCCAGACGGGGACCGATAATTTCCTCGCCGAGGCGCTTCGCATTGGCGATCATATTTTCGTCTTCCATGGCGGTGATGGTTGCCACCGCCGCAGCGCATGCCAGTGGGTGCCCGGAATATGTCAGGCCTCCGGGGTACTGCCGTTCGCGGAAGGTCTCATAGATTGCCTCGCTGATTGCCACACCACCGAGTGGAACATAGCCGGAGTTCACTCCCTTGGCGAAGGTCAACAGATCTGGGGTGACATCCCAGTGATTGACCGCGAACCATTCCCCGGAACGGCCGAAGCCTGCCATGACCTCATCGGCGATGTAAACGATCCCGTATTTACGGGTCAACTCCCGCACTCCCGCTAAGTAACCTGCCGGTGGCAGGTATATTCCGGCGGTGCCTGGAATCGATTCGAGGATTAGCGCGCCGATAGTCGAGGCACCTTCCAAGATGATGGTGTCCTCCAAATGCTTCAGCGCCCGCTCGGTTTCCTCGGCTTCGGTGGTTGATCCAAAGTAGGAACGGTAAGGATAAGCAGGGAAGAAGTGCACCACCCCGTCGGTTGCGTGATCCGAGGCATGACGACGTGGATCTCCGGTCACGTTCACCGCGAGGTGAGTGCCGCCGTGATAGGAACGGTAGGCGGAAAGTACCTTGTGTTTCCCGGTATGCAGCCGTGCCATACGAATCGCGTGTTCCACCGCATCGGCACCACCGTTGGTAAAGAAGATCCGGTTCAAATCCCCCGGGGTCCGTTCGGCGATGAGCCGGGCCGCCTCGGAACGTGCGTCATTAACATGCTGCGGGGCAATGGTGGCAATCTTGCCCGCCTGCTCCTGAATCGCTGCGATGACCTTGGGGTGCTGGTGGCCAATATTTGTGTTCACTAGCTGACTGGAAATATCAATCAGTTGGCGCCCTTCGCCATCCCAGACATAAGAGTCCTGAGTTTTCAGGATGGTCATCGGAGCGAATGGCCCCTGGGCCTGCCACGAATGAAATACGTGGTCGCGATCCAGCTGGTAGGCGCGCTTGCCTGCCTCAATCTCTTCCGCCGAAATTTCGGTGGTGAGCTGCTCGGTCATGAATCTAGTTCTTTCTACTGGAACCACTGAGAAGGGGATGCAGACTAGTCGTTCTGCGGGAAGCCGAGGTTGATGCCGCCGTGGCTTGGATCAAGCCAACGCTTGGTGACGACCTTGTTGCGGGTGAAGAACTTGAAGCCCTCCGGACCGTAAGCATGCTGATCACCGAACAACGAGGCTTTCCACCCACCGAAGGAGTGGTAGCCCACCGGTACCGGAATCGGCACGTTCACGCCGACCATGCCCACCTGGATTTCGTTCTCAAAACGCCGGGCGGCGCCACCGTCGTTGGTGAAGATCGCGGTGCCGTTGCCGTACTTCGAGGCGTTGATCAGGTCGATTCCTTCGTTGAAGGTATCGACCCGAACTACCGACAGGACGGGGCCGAAGATTTCATCGGTGTAGATGGACATATCGGTACCGACTTTGTCGAACAGGGTTGGGTGCAAGAAGAACCCATTTCCGTCGGCATCCAGCGCTCCGGTGCGGCCATCTACTACCAGCTCCGCGCCGGAGCTAATGCCTTGCTCGATGTATCCGGCGACCTTGTCACGGTGTTCGCCGGTGATCAGTGGGCCCATATCGCAACCACGAGTTCCATCGCCTACGCGCAGCTTCTTAGCACGTTCGGCAATCTTAGCGACTAGTTCATCGGCAATGGTCTCGAGCGCAACCACTACGGAGATCGCCATGCAACGCTCACCGGCGGCGCCGAATCCGGCGTTCACCGCCATATCTGCCGCGAGTTCTAGATCTGCATCTGGCAATACGAGCATGTGGTTTTTTGCTCCGCCGAACGCCTGAACACGCTTGCCATGGGCGGTACCTGTGGAGTACACGTACTGCGCGATGGGGGTGGACCCAACGAAGGATACGGTATCCACTCGTGGGTCGGTCAACAGGGTATCCACTGATTCCTTATCACCATGTACAACATTGAGCACACCTTCGGGCAGACCGGCTTCGGCGAAGAGCTCTGCCATCCACTGTGCAGCCGTAGGATCCTTTTCCGAAGGCTTGAGCACAACGGTGTTACCCGAGGCGATGGCTACCGGGAAGAACCAGAGGGGAACCATTGCCGGGAAGTTGAATGGAGAGATGATGGCGGAGACACCGACCGGCTGACGCAGGGACTGGACATCCACACCGGTGGAAGCGTTCTCGGAGTATTCGCCCTTGAGCAGGTAAGGGGCATTGCAGCATAGCTCGACAATTTCCATGCCACGGGCAATTTCGCCCAAGGCGTCGTCCAATACCTTGCCGTGTTCGGCGGTGATGATGGCGGCCAGTTCACCCTTGCGTTCGGCAAGCAGCTGACGGTAGTTGAACATGATGGCGGTGCGGCGAGCCAGCGAGGTGTCACGCCACTTCGGGAATGCTTCGCGGGCGGAGGCGATTGCTGCCTCGGTAGTTTTCTTGGAAGCGAGGGCTACTTCGCGCGCTACTTCACCGGTGGCTGGATTGTAGACCTTAGCGGTGCGGGTATCGCCCTCACCGGTGAATGGAGCGTTGTTAACCCAGTGCTGCAGAGTTTCGGTGACAGTAGTCGTCATGGATCTTCCCTTCAAAGCGTGAATTGATATCTGACTCCATCTTGCGTCACCAATATGACTGGCGACACATGCAATGTGTCATGATTTAGTAGGTAACACTTACGCTTTGTAAAGGTGTGCATGATGAGTACAAGAACCGCGAGGTCTTTGACCATGGGTGATGTCTTGGCTTTGCCGGTAGTTCAAGACGCGGATCCGCTGATTCTCTCGGGGGCGAAAAACCTGGATGTGAACCTGCGTTGGGTCCATGTCACCGAATCGGCAGACAACGTTGATCTGCTCTTTGGGCGCGAGGTGGTGCTGACGACCTTACGCAATGTGGAACCAACGGTGGAACGCTTGCGCTCATTCATGAACCAACTAGCCCACGCTGGTGCCGCCGGAGTGATCGTTGAACTTCTAGTTGACCCGGGCCACGTGGACCCGCAGGTGGCAAAACACTTAGCTGACGCCGCACAGGGTCTGGAACTACCGGTGATCCACCTGCGGAAAAAAGTACGTTTTGTGCAGATCACCGAGGTCATCCACGAACGGCTTGTTTCCGAACAACTGGCTGCCGTGCAGTTCTCCCGCAACGTCCACGAAATCTACACCGAACTCTCGCTGAACGAAGCTGATGAACAACGGATCGTGGAACGCACCTCCGAGCTGCTTGGCGCTCCGGTAGTCCTCGAAGACGTACGCCACCACGTGCTGGCTCACGCCGGAGCCGGATACGGCGCCGAGTCGGTGCTGGCACATTGGATGAACCGCTCAAAATTTGTGGGGTACGCGGAGCAAACCGGGCGTGGACACGGCACCGAAAACTGGCTGCAAACCCCAGTAGGCGCGGTGCGTAACCGTTGGGGCCGGTTAGTCGTCCCGGACGAACTAGACGATGAACATAACGCGGCATTGGTTCTTGAACGTGCCGGCCAGACCTTAACTATCGCCAGGCTCTCCGGGCGTGACCAACGTGAATTGCTCTATCAAGCACGCACCTCCATGATGCATGAGCTGCAGCAGCATCATTCATATACGGACAAGGAAGTCACTGTCCGCGCCCAATCTCTAGGCCTCGAGAGCGGATCGCACTACGTACCGCTAGTCATCGCCCTGGCCGAAGCGGAGAATTACAGCCCCACAGACCTGCAGCTTCGCGAACGAGAAGTGTTGGAAGTGATTGACCAAGTGGCAGAAAACATGCGAGTAGGAGTGCTTGCAGGCTCACTCGCGCTCAGGGTGCCTTGCAGTTATTGTGCCGGTATCCGCCAAACAACTGGTAGCCAACGCCTTGCAGCGGTTTACCCGCCAACTCACCGAAATGCTCACAACGCACATTGCCATCGGAGTTGCAGCGGAGGAGATCAGCATTGGCGCCAGCGCTCGCCGGTTGGAAGAGGCCGCACACGTGGCCGAGATTGTCCCTAACCTTCCTACCCGGGCCCGTCCCTATTATCGTTTTGCGGATCTGCGTCTGCGCGGGGTGCTTTCTGCCATGGGGCAGGATGCACGAATGCGAAGCTTTGCGCTTACCGAACTATCCGGATTGCTTTCCCCCGTGGACCCAGATGGGCTTGAACTGCTGGAGCTGTTTCTCAACCATGGGGGAAATAAGAGCAGCCTAGCTAAGGAAAGCTACCTATCTCGTCCCACGCTTTACGCCCGACTGGCGAAACTGGAAGACAAGCTTGGTGTTTCGCTGGGAACTGCGGAATCCAGGGCGAGCCTGCAAGTTGCGTTGCTTTGGTATCGAATGCATGGATAACAGCAAAACTAGTCTGACGCAGGTACTCAACTAGGACGCGACGACCTATTGTGCGCTGAATTTTCGGCGCATGACGCATGGGCGGAACGCTGAGTTAGGCAGCCTAGTTTTGCTGAGCATCACCCCAGCATGCAACAGATTCTTCTAAAGCTAATCTCAGCTCCGGAGTCATCCTTCGGTGCCATATGGTTGACGTGCATCGGGCATGCTCTGGGCTGACCACTCGGCGATCCATGGACCGGTATTTTCGGAAACATCGCGCACGCCGTCTTCGAGCCATTCAAAATCTCCGTTCAAGAGTTTGGACGCAATTTGTTCATCACGGTGGGTGGTGTTGTTCCATAAGTGCCTAAAATGTTCTTCGCATCGTTTGGTTGCTTGGTCGCAAAATGCCTGTGCGAGCGTCTCTGCGGAGAATCTTTCGGATGCTCCAGCATCATGCAAGGACAGAGTCTTAGTGATTGTTGCTGCCATCGCAAAAAGTTCGGCACCGATATCAACGATGTGGCCGAGGAAGACTTGCTGTTTATCCATGCCTGCTTGCCAGCGCGCCATCCCTGCAAAAGTTTGACGCGCCAAACGTCTAGAGCTTCGTTCAATAAAGCGCAGGTGCTTGGCCAGCGGGCCCTGCTCCGAAAAGGACCCTGGCACGGTCCCGGCTCCGACCATAAGTTTGGGTAACCAGCGGGCGTAGAAGCCGGACGCATCAACGGCGGCTCGGGCTTTATCCTCCAGACTGGAGCCTGCCTGCGCCAGCGCTCCAGCTGCTTGCAAGTGTGCGTCCACCGCTTCACGGGCAATCAGTAGATGCATGATTTCGGTGGAACCTTCGAAGATGCGGTTAATGCGTAAATCGCGAAGTAGCTGTTCGGCGGGCACCGCACGTTCTCCCCGGGCGGCTTGGGAGGCAGCCGTTTCGTAGCCCCGGCCGCCACGAATCTGAATTAGCTCATCAACAATTTTGCAGGAGACCTCGGAACTGTAGAGCTTTGCGAGGGCCGCTTCGATTCGGACATCTTTCATGCCTGCATCTGCCAGGCTCGCGCTCAGCTCGAAGACCGCTTCCAGAGCGTAGGTGCTCGCTGCCATGTAGGAGAGCTTGGCGGCAACTGCTTGGTGCTTACCTACGGGCAGGCCCCATTGCACTCGGGCTGCTGACCATTCACGGGCAATTTTGGTGGACCATTTTCCTGCTCCTGCGCACATGGCAGGAATGGACAACCGACCGGTATTTAATGTGCTCAGCGCAATTTTCAGCCCGGAACCCTCACGGCTCAGACGATTTTCCACCGGAACACGCACCGCGGAGAACCGTGTCACACCGTTTTCGATTCCACGCAGTCCCATAAATGCGTTGCGATTTTCTACGGTGATGCCGGCGCTGTTTGCTTCCACGATAAAGGCGGTAATCCCGCCCTTGCCTGCAGGTTCGGCGCCTTGAGCCTCATGTGGTTTGACCAGCGCCATAACGACGAGTAAATCGGCGACTACACCATTGGTGGTCCAGAGTTTTGATCCTTCGACAATGTAGTGGGTTCCGTCCTCGCTGAGCGTGGCGTAGGTGCCTAGCCGGGCCGGATCAGAGCCAACATCATTTTCGGTGAGCAGGAATGCACTGATCTCGCCAGCCGCACAACGCGGAAGATAGGTGCATTTTTGTTCTGCCGTTCCAAAGCTTTTGACCGGTTCGGGTACGCCGATCGATTGGTGGGCCGAAAGCAATGCACCAAGGGCAGGGCAGACCGAGCCGACTCGCATGAGAGCCCTCCCGTAATCAAGCAGACTCAGTTCCAAGCCACCGTATTCTTCGGGGATCTTCATTCCAAAGGCGCCCACCTCGCGTAGCGCTTTGATGTATTCCCCGGGGATACGCGCTTCTTGTTCAATGCGCGATGCGTCGAACCCGTCGAGGACAGGGATTAGCTGCGCAAGGAATTTTTCACCACGTGCGGCAGATTGCGCATCTTGAACTGGCATGGGGGTGATCAGCGAAAAATCTACGTCGCCCATGTAGATACCTTTGGCGAAACTTGGACGTTCCCACGTCTGTTCACGGGAGGCCTCGGCAATTTTTCGGGCGCTGGCCGCATCAACATTGGTACTAACGGGTTCCGGGTTCGGGCTCATGGCAGATCCTTTGCACTCCAGGCGTTGTTGCCCTGGTGGCATGCTCGCCTGACCACTGGTGGCCCAAGCCTAGCCCTGATTCTGCCGAGAGGATAGAGAAGAAGGAAACCCCTGCCACGTGTTGCATGTGCAACAGCAGCCTCGAGGACTTTGTTCGTTTCAATGCGCGGTAAGTACTTTTTGGCGGCTATTTATTGGATGTGGGATCCAAGCGCACACAGCAGTGCCCGGTTTTGGGCGTTACCGGACAGGAGCGATACGGGGCGTCACTGGTTTCTACGACAGCTCCCAGAAGTTCTCGGTTCATCATGCACACGGTGTCCCTGAATTGTGCGGATAACTGATGAAAAGGGCAATCGGTCAGATGAATTGAGCCTGCCTCATCAGTCTCGGGGAGATATCCGCCTTTAGCGAGCATCTGGTCCAGAGTCTCACCGGACGTTGCTAAGGCTTGGCCTGACTCGCGGGATACCTCGGCGAGCAATTCATTGACCGGACGTTGCTCTCGAGTGGCGCGTTCGATGGCTTGGGCCATGATGTGGGCCGCCAATGTGTATTCGCGGTGCGGGACGCTGGCTTCAATTTCCTGGGTAACCAGCGAATACAGTTTTGAAGGCCGGCCGGAGCCGGGGCCGCTAGACTCACCGAGTTTTCTGAATTCATAGGTCAGTAGGCCTTCCTTCGCTAACCGTTCGAGCTGGAAGGACACGGTATTTCTGGGCAGATCCAACGCCTGAGCGACCGCATCACGGCTGGCAGGCTCGGTGGTTCGGCGCAGATATTCATAGATTTTTGCCCGCAGAGGATCGGCCAAGGCCGAGACGGCGTGGACCGAGCGTTTACGAGAAAAGAGTTGCATANAAACAGTCTAAATCTAAAGTTGNGATTTGTTGACTTAGAAGCNCGCTAGTTCTAAAGTTATGATTACTACTTTTAGAAAGGAGGGGTCAGCATGTCTTCAATAACAGCTAGATCCTCTGAGTTGCGGTCCCAGGCTTTGGAGCACCAAGCATTCTTGTTGTTGCGAACCATCTTCACGGTGGCGCCGATCTTGTTTGGGCTGGACAAGTTTTTCAACTTGCTCACCGATTGGACCCATTACCTCGCGCCGCTGGCAACTGACATCATCCCGGTGTCGCCGGAATTGTTTATGTACGCTGTAGGCGTTGTCGAAATCGCGGCCGGTATCTTGGTGGCGTTGCGACCGAAGATCGGTTCGGTGGTGGTGAGCCTCTGGTTGTTGGGGATCATCGTGAACTTGCTGATACTTCCTGGCTACTTTGACGTCGCATTGCGTGACTTCGGCCTGTTGATCGGAGCGTTGGCGCTGAATCGCCTGGCCTCGGCTCGAACGGCACTGCAGCGCTAAATCACCCCAGAAAAACAAAGCTGGCGGTCGACTCCCTGCGGGGAGTCGACCGGCAGCTTTGTTGTTTGAAAATATCTGATAGTTCGCTAGATCTTATTTGCCGCTTCTTTAAGAACCGAGCGCAGGATCGATTCGATCTGATCAAATTCTGGTTGCGCGATGGTCAGTGGTGGAGCCAGCTGAATCACCGGATCACCGCGATCATCTGCGCGGCAATATAGCCCGGCTTCCCATAGTGCAGGGGAGAGGTACTGACGTAGCAACCTTTCGGATTCATCATCGTTAAAGGTTTCTTTGGTTTTCTTGTCCTTGACCAGTTCAATTCCGTAGAAGTAGCCGGCCCCGCGCACGTCGCCCACGATATCGAGATCCTTGAGCTTATCTAGCGTCGTTTTGAAGTTATCGGCATTGTTCTTGACGTTATCGTTGAGCCCCTCGCGCTCAAAAATATCAAGATTCGCCATCGCCACAGCCGCAGCCACCGGATGACCACCGAAGGTATAACCATGGTAAAAAGTGGTGTCGCCCTTGGTGAACGGCTCAAAGAGTTTGTCTGAAACCACCATGACACCTAATGGAACGTATCCACTGGTCAGTGCCTTGGCCGAGGTGATGATATCCGGGACGTAACCGAAGTCATTGCAGGCGAACATTGAACCGATGCGGCCAAAGGCGCAAATAGTCTCATCGGAAACGAGCAGGACATCGTACTCATCACAGATCTCGCGGACGCGATCAAAATAGCCAGGAGGCGGTGGGAAGCAGCCACCAGAATTCTGAACAGGTTCCAGGAACACCGCGGCGACGGTATCGGCGCCTTCAAATTCAATGGCCTCACGAATTCGCTCCGCAGCCCAAAGTCCGAAGTCTTTCTCGTTGTCGGCAAACATTTCTGGGGCCCGGTAAAAGTTAGTGTTTGGCACTCTAAAGGTTCCCGGAACCAGAGGCTCAAAGGGAGTCTTCATATCCGGCAGGGAAGTAATCGCCAGAGCGCCCTGCGGGGTGCCGTGGTAGGCCAAAGCCCTGGAAATAACTTTCGTTTTTCCCGGGAAACCCTTCATCTTGAAATGCTGTTTGGCCAGTTTGAAAGCTGATTCAACGGCTTCGCCGCCACCAGTGGTGAAGAAGACTCGGTTTAGATCTCCCGGAGCATAGTGCGCTAGGCGTTCGGCGAGATCAATTGCCGGTTCGTGGGCGTAAGACCACAGCGGCATGAAAGCCAATTTTTCTGCCTGTTTTGCTGCCGCTTCGGCGAGTTCCGCACGCCCGTGCCCGGCGTTAACAACAAAGAGCCCGGAGAGCCCATCGATATATTCTTTGCCTTGATCGTCATAGATCTTATGCCCGCTACCGCGGGAAATAATTGGTACGGTCCCACCATCGTGAAGACCTGAGTGGCGTGCCATATGCATCCACAAATGGTCGCGGGCAGCTTGCTGTCGATCGGTACCGCGTGGAGTTTTACTCATCGTGTTCCCCAGTTGTATTCCTGTTTTTTCAGTGAAAGATACGTGTATGTATTAGTGCTGACAACGCCATCGGTGCCGCGAATTTTACTGATAACTCGTAAGAGGTCCTCGTCGCTGGTGCAAATTACTTCGGCCAGGATGTCGGCGCTTCCCGCGGTCACTACGCAGTAGTCCACCTCGGGTACTTCTGCAATTCGATCTGCCGTGGCGTTGATGTCACTTGAAGCGATAATTCCGATCATTGCCTGCCGGGTGAATCCCAGCTCCAATGGATTGGTCACCGCAACAATCTGCATGGCTCGACTGTCCACCAATTTCTGCACGCGCTGACGAACCGCGGCCTCGCTGAGACCCACTGCTTTGCCGATGGCTGCATAGGAACGTCGCCCATCCTCCTGCAGTTGCTCGATGATTTCTTTAGAAATTTCATCGATGGTCGCCGCTACGTGGTTATGCGGTGGCATGGTCATTCGTTATCGACCTCCCGGGTCTTTCGATGCGTAGTCGCCACCCAAAAACTGCCGGCGTTTTGGGTATAGCACCGACCATACATCTACTGATCCAGTTGCGAAAGGGGCAATTTTTATTGTTTCCAGCATTAGAAACGCAGATTTAACATCGATACTTGCGTGAATCTCTTGTTTCGCTGGCGAAGAGCTGACATTATGAACGTCATTGATATCATGTGTGGCGCGTCACACCCGCCAAACTGTTTGAGCCCTCAATGTTAGGACGGAATCATGTCTCCCCAGCGACGACAACTACCTGAAGATCCACAGATCCGCGCGCTGGTTCAAGCGATGAGCCAGCGCTCAATGACACGCCGCGGAGTCTTGGGGGCAGCTGGCGCTCTGGGTTTGGGTGGGCTGTTGGCCGCCTGCGGAACCGGCGGCAAAAGTAGTGGGAGCTCAGCGTCAGCGGTCAGCGTCAAAGATATATCCGATACCGATCCAACGGTGAACTGGGCGAACTGGACGCTCTACCTTGACTATGACGAGAAGAGCAAGAGTTATCCGACTCTTGACCAGTTCAAAGAGAAGACGGGTATCAGCGTTAATTACGTTGAAGACATTGATGGCAACGACACCTACTACGGCAAAGTCCAAGGACAGCTCAAGGCCGGTCAAGATATTGGCCAGGACCTCATTACACTCACCGACTGGATGGCCGGGCGCATCATTCGTCAGGGCTACACCCAAGAACTTGACCACGCAAACATCCCGAATCTCGCAAATCTTCTGCCTGATCTGAAAAACGTCGATTTCGATCCGGGCCGCAAGAACTCGCTCACCTGGCAGACCGGCTACGCCGGAATCGCCTGGAACAAAAAGAAGTTCCCTAAGGGGCTGAAAAATGTTTCAGACCTCTGGGACCCAGCACTCAAGGGGCGGGTCACCGTGCTTGACGAAATGCGCGACACCATGGGGTTGCTGATGCTTGACCATGGGGTAGATATCACCGGCCAGTGGGGCGAAAACGAATTCGGTACCGCCCTTGACGACCTACGCAAGAACATTGGAAATGGACAGATCCGCCAGGTCAAGGGGAACTCATACAAGTCAGATTTCATCTCTGGCGATGCCATCGCNGGCATTGTCTGGTCCGGCGACATAGTGCAGATGAATTTTGAAAATGATGACCAATGGGAATTTNCCATTCCCGAGGCTGGCGGCACGNTGTGGAGCGATAACTTGATGGTTCCTATCGCATCGCCACGTAANGCTAACGCCGAGAAGCTGATGAATTTTTACTATGAACCGAAGGTAGCTGCCGAGGTAGCCGCCTATGTGAACTTCATTTGTCCCGTCACCGGAGCCAAAGAAGAGATGGAAAAAATTGATCCGAGCCTGATGGATAACCCACTAATTTTCCCAACCGAAGAAGACCTCAGTCATGCACATGTCTTCCGAGCCTTGGACGCGGACGAAGAAACTACCCTCGGCAGCGAATTCCAAAGCGCGATTGGAGCCTAAGAATATATGTCACGTCAACGTGCGCTGAACGAACAACGGATGAAACTCTCCCAAGCCATTGGGCAAGCTCAGGCGAGCCGGCGCGGGGTACTCGCTGGCGCTGCTGGCCTCGCACTAGCTGGATTACTCACTGCGTGCGGCACTAAGGGCGCAAGTAGTTCCTCCGCGGCTTCATTAGCTCCCGCGGCGGATCTTTCTGACACCGAAAAACTTGTCCGTTGGGCCAACTGGACCCTGTATTTGGACTATGACGACAAGGCAAAAAACTACCCAACCTTGCAGCAATTCAAGAAGTCCTCTGGCTTGGACGTGAAGTACGTCGAAGACATCGACTCCAATGATTCTTATTACGGCAAGGTGCAATCTCAACTGGCGGCCGGACAAGATATCGGTCAGGACCTGATCGTGCTGACCGACTGGATGACCGAGCGTGTGATGCGTCTGGGATACGCACAAGAACTAGACCACGCAAATATTCTAAATATCAAAAATCTGCTCCCCGAGTTAAAAGATGTGCGCTTTGATCCAGGGCGTACGAAGTCGCTGACCTGGCAATCGGGTTACACCGGGTTGGTGTGGAACAAGGAAGCATTCCCCAAAGGACTGCGCAACGTCGAAGACCTCTGGAGCCCAGAGCTTAAGGGGCGGGTGACGCTTCTGGATGAAATGCGTGACACGATTCCGATCCTCTTGCTTGATCAAGGCATAGATATCGCCGGCCAGTGGGGGCAGGACGAATTTGCGGGAGCTTTAGAAGTACTCGATAAGAATATTCAGAATGGCCAGATCAGGCAGGTCAAGGGCAATTCGTATAAGCAGGATCTTATTTCCGGCGATGCGCTAGCAGGAATTGCCTACTCGGGGGACATCACGCAGCTGAACTATGAAGAGGGCAATAAGTGGGAGTTCATCATGCCTGAGCGCGGTGGATTGATTTGGTCAGATAACTTCACTGTTCCCATTGGAGCAACGCATAAGAAAAACGCGGAGAAGCTGATGGATTTCTATTACCAGCCTGATGTGGCCGCAGAAGTCGCTGCCTACGTGAACTATCTGTGCCCGGTGGTAGGCGCACAGCAAGAGATGGAAAAAATTGACCCGGACCTAGTTGATGATCCGCTGATCTTCCCTACCGCAGAATTCTTGAACAATGCAAGCACCGAACGAGAACTGAGCGTGGAGGAAGAAAACGACTTCCAAAACCAGTTCCAAGAAGTAATTGGGGTATAGAACGTGATGAGTGCCAACACCGCAGAAACATCCCGGAAACCCACGGTCCCGCCACGCAGCGAAGGTGCGGACCTAGAACTTAAGGGCATTACCAAGCGCTTTGCTGAGTTCGTTGCAGTGAAAGACCTTGACCTCACCGTCCCTTCGGGAACTTTTTTTGCCTTATTGGGACCGTCGGGTTGTGGTAAATCGACCACCCTGCGAATGATCGCCGGATTGGATGCGCCCAGCGAAGGCGAAATTCTCATCGGTGGCAAGAACGTCACTTCGCTGCCCAGCCATCAGCGTGAAGTGAATACCGTCTTTCAGTCCTACGCTCTGTTCCCGCATATGACAGTGCTGGAAAATGTGGCCTTTGGACTCAAGCGGAAAAAAGACAAGCAAGCTATGGAAAAGGCCCGGGAAGGCCTGAAAATGGTGGAGCTTGATCACCTCGCTAACCGGCGTCCCGAGCAGCTTTCAGGCGGTCAACAACAGCGTGTCGCATTGGCCAGGGCGCTAGTTAACCGTCCTCAGGTGCTGTTGCTTGACGAGCCTCTCGGTGCATTGGATATGAAGTTGCGCCGGCAGATGCAATTTGAACTCAAAGCGATTCAAACCGAGGTCGGGTTGACCTTTATCCACGTCACTCACGACCAAGAAGAAGCCATGACCATGGCTGATGTTGTTGCGGTGATGAATGAAGGACGCATCGAACAGATGGGTGCGCCGCGTGATCTGTACGAGTTGCCGAAGACCGCCTTTGTGGCCAACTTCTTAGGCAAATCGAATCTTATGCGCGCTCATGTTGTGGGTCAGCAAGAAGGACTCATCGAAGCGCAAACCGCCGGCTGCAGAGTATTGATTCCCGTCGAACGGGCAGTGCAACATGAAGGCGACATCGTCATTGGTGTGCGACCGGAAAAACTTCACCTGCATCGTGGGGCTCCCCAAGAATCAACGGGATACAACGAGTTGAGCGGTCAGGTCATTGATGTGTCGTTTACCGGTACCACTACCGAGTACCTGATCGAGGTGCCGGGCATTGGGCGGATCGGAACCTTCTCGCAGAACCGTGGGCAGCAACCTGCCCAAATGGGGGATACGGTGTACCTGTCTTGGGAAAGTGCTCACTCCTTTGGGCTTGCCGGTGACGAGGTAGTTGATGCCGGGGTGGATCAGACATGAGCAAAATGATGATGACCAAAAAGGGGAAAATCGCCGATCTACGTAGCGCGGAAGAAATCAAGGCAGAACGACGCAAGGGACGCACCGGGGTGTACCTCGTGGTCCCGGGGATGCTGGTCCTCTTCCTGTTCTTTGCCCTTCCGGTGATCGTGCTGTTGTCGATGTCCTTGTACGCCAGACCCGAAGGCGCGGAGATTGGCGAATTTGTTCCTGCCCTGGAATTTGGCAACTACGTCACGGTGCTGAGTGCATACTGGTCCGAGCTGGTTCGTTCCTTTGGCTTCGCGCTGATTGCCACGGTGCTGGCCTTACTTATTGGCTACCCCATGGCTTATCTGGTCGCGGTACGTTTACGCCAGCATGGCTTGCTTCAAGGCATTTTGCTGGTGCTGCTAATCGCACCATTCTTCTCTAGCTTCATTCTGCGCACCCAAGCGTGGAAGCAAATACTTGCCGATGAAGGATGGGTGGCGCAGACCCTAAAGCTAATTGCTGTGCTTCCCGTCGACGGACATCTGACGGCAACCCCCTTCGCGGTGGTAGCGGGCCTGACGTATAATTTCCTTCCCTTTATGGTGCTGCCGATTTACGCGAACCTCGGCCGTTTAGACACCAGGCTCTTAGAAGCCTCGGGGGATCTTTATGCCAGCCCGATGACGTCATTTTTCAAAGTGACCCTCCCACTGTCTGCTCCCGGAGTTTTCGCCGGGACGTTGCTGACTTTCATTCCGGCGGCCGGTGACTACGTGAACGCCGCGCTGTTGGGCAACAACCGAAACACGACAATGATCGGGCAGGTGATCGATTCAAGATTCTTCAAGGTCATCGACTATCCGGGCGCCGCGGCGCTGAGTTTCGTTTTGATGCTGTCCATCCTGATACTCGTCACCCTCTATATCAGGCGTTTCGGTACCAAGGAATTGATGTAGGAGCCAATGATGAAACAAAAAATAGGGCGCTGGATCATTCCTGCCATCGGTGGACTGGCCTTCGTCTACCTGCTGGTACCCATCGCATATATCTTCGTGTTCTCCTTCAACGACGCCGGACGCACAAACCTCGAATGGCGCGGATTCACTCTCGACAATTGGCAGAACCCCTGCGGTGCGCCGGCCGTCTGCGAGTCTTTGGTCAATTCCTTGCAGGTGGGTGTGGTGGCGACAATCGTGTCTACTGCCTTAGGCACCTGCATTGCCATCGGGTTGGTGCGGTACAAATTCCGTTTTCGTAAGCTGACCGACGTTCTCATTATTCTTCCGCTCGCCACCCCCGAGGTGGTACTTGGAGCCTCGCTACTGGCTCAGTTCCTGAATTTGGGGTGGGAACTAGGGTACACCACGATTGTGATCGCGCATATCGTGTTCTGTATGTCCTTTGTGATTGTGACCGTGCGAGCACGTGTTTCGTCACTTGACCCACGATTAGAAGAGGCTGCGGCCGACCTATATTCCACTCCGCGAGCGGCATTCTGGAAGATTACCTTCCCCTTGCTAGTGCCTGGGATTGTGGCGGCCGCATTGCTGTCATTCGCTATGAGTTTTGATGACTTCATCATTACTAACTTCAACTCCGGCACCTTCCAAACCTTCCCGAAGTTCATCTACGTAGCCGCGACCCGCGGTATCCCGGCCCAAGCAAACGTCATTGGTTCGGCAATGTTCATCGTTGCCTTGCTGGTAGTTATTGCCGGACAGGTGATGGCCTACCGACGGCGCAAGCGATTAGCTCAGGGATAACACCCGTTCATGACAGGACAAGATCCGCTGGCCCACTGAGTTACTCGGGCCGGCGGGCCTTTTCTTGTGTCAGGGGCTTATCTGGTGTTCCCGTTTCTGGCGGAAGACAGTCAAGTGGACGAATCTCTCAATGAGGACAAGGAGATCAGCTGCCGGTGGCTCAGGATCCTTTTACTGATAGGGAGCCCTGTGGGGCTACCACCACGGGACCTAGTGCGTAAATTACCCAACTCCGCATAGTTAATGGGTTTGAGCCGAGAAATTTACCGCGCGACAAGGTAGCATTCTAGCGATTAGAGTATTCCCACGAGGAAATGCGACTTACTGCCAGTGCGGTAGCGAAGAATGGTGTGAAATTACATGAGTGAACAAGTCGACTGGCTAACTGCCGAAGAACGAACGGCCTGGCTGGGACTGAACACGGTAATGTCTTTGCTCCCTGCAGCTTTAGACTCGGACCTGCAAGGTCTGGAAGGAATTACACTCTTCGACTATCACATGCTGGCTATGCTCTCTGAGGCGCCAGATCGTGAACTGACCATGACGGATCTTGCTGCGCGCACCAGCGCTTCGTTGTCACGGCTGTCACATGTGGTGAAGAAATTGGAGAAGCGGGGATGGGTGATTCGCTCACAGTCCGCCGGAGACGCGCGTGTGAAGATCGCCTCATTAACGAAGCAGGGTTGGGATGCGGTGGTCAAGATGGCGCCGCATCATGTGAAAACCGTCCGCTCACTTCTCCTTGAATCCTTAGATGACAAGGACATTAAGGATCTGGCGAGGATTTCTCGCAAGGTCGTTAAGGTTTTAGACGAGGATCACTGGGTTCTGGACGAGCCGACCGCCGATTTGGCTCTCTGAGCAATCCCAGATATTCTTATAACGCGTTAATCGCGTGTTTCGTTGTGCCGCCATGATGGTGGAGCAGCGGGTACGCGTAGCCCGTAATACCGAATATCGTAACCACCTGAGTACGGGGAATTGCTCAACCGGTTACGAAGTTCACCGACTTACATACTTTAAGGCTCTTCGGTTGGTTCTCACCCAGCCTGGTTACCTTCCTAGTGTGCAGTATTAACGGTGTTTCACTGGTTGGCGGGGCTCATAACGCACTAAGTGGTGTCGTTATTTCGGTAAGGACACTGCGCGCGAGAACCGCCGAATTTTACTACTAACTAACTAAGGAGTGATCATGGCAGCTGTTTGCCAGGTAACCGGTACTACTCCGGCCTTCGGACATAGCATCTCCCACTCGCACCGTCGCAACAAGCGTCGATTCGATCCGAACATCCAGAAGAAGCGCTACTGGGTTCCATCCCTGCGCCGCAACGTGACCTTGACCCTTTCGGTTAAGGGCATCAAGCTCATTGATGTTCGCGGTATCGATGCTGTTGTGACCGATCTACTTGCGAAGGGTGTGAAGCTCTAATATGGCAAAGAAGGATAAGGACGTACGTCCTATCATCAAGCTGAAGTCGACCGCCGGTACCGGATTCACTTACGTGACCCGCAAGAACCGTCGTAACAACCCAGACCGTATGGTTCTGAAGAAATACGACCCTGTTGTCCGTAAGCACGTTGAATTCCGAGAGGAGCGCTAAGACATGGCCAAGAAGTCCAAGATCGCAAAGAACGAACAGCGCAAGGTCATCGTCGAGCGTTACGCTGAAAAGCGCCTCGAACTGAAGAAGACCTTGGTTGACCCGAACGCAACCGACGAAGCCCGCGAGGCTGCACGCCTGGGTCTGCAGAAGCTTCCACGCGATGCTTCGCCGATCCGCGTCCGCAACCGCGACTCGATCGACGGTCGCCCACGCGGTACCTTCCAGAAGTTCGGTATCTCCCGTGTTCGCTTCCGCGACATGGCACACCGTGGTGAGCTTCCGGGCATCACCAAGTCTTCCTGGTAAGCCTCAAAGTCTTCAGACTTTAGCTTTATAGTACGAACGCCGTCTCAACCCTTCGGGGATTGAGGCGGCATTCGTCGTCTCGGCCGGAAACTACTTTCTCCGGGTCCACCAGCGACGCTTGGGTTCCACCGATCTCTCCACAGACAGCTGAACCAGGGTACCGCGGCGTTCGCGCCACGCTTGCAGCTCCTCATCAATATTGCGCAGCTTGGTGATGACCGGGGGACCGCCAAGCAGCTGACGGCGTGCCTCGACAATACGCTGGTTGAAGTCGCTCAGGTGTGCACGGACCGCCGCTGCCGTGGGTAAAGCATCCAATGTCTGCTCAAGTTGCTGATCTTCCACCCGCAAGGTCAAAGCCGGCGGACCTAATCCGGTGAGCTGTTCGCGGCGCATCATTGATTTCAGCCACCAGTCCGGATCATCGGTGGACGTAAGATGATCAATGTTTTGACCGGACAGCGCAAGATTATCGAAGTCTCCCCGGGCGAAGGCTTCATCTAAGACAGTATTGGCTACTTCCCAAGCTTCGTCCTGTGCGTGGAACTGCAGCGGTGTGCGCGGCGGACCGCCGACGCTGGGTCGACCGGTCTTCTGCGCATATTCGTCCACCGGGACCGGTGTTTGGGGCTCGGCAGCTAACTTATACCTGGCAGCTTTCAGCGCTGCCTGATGGGCCGAGTTCTCCGGTAACTTCTCCACCCTTCCATACTGGCACCAGCACAACCATCTGGGCAACAGGCGATGAACTACCCTTCAAAGCCAATGTGCACGCGTTGCGCGGGCCGAGCATAGTAGCGTTGAGCTATGAACACTGAAGCCCGTGTTGGAGCCCTTGACCGCTTAGGCTATGGATCCCCGTACCCTGACGTGTACAGCAACCGCGCCAGATGGGCCGGACTCGGTGAGGGGAAAACTGCGGTCGTCACCGGCGCCAATGCTGGTTTGGGTTTTTTCACCAGCCTTGCTCTGGCTGCAAGTGGGGCCCAGGTAGTGCTTGCTTGCCGTAACGAGGTGAAAGCAGCTCGCGCGATTCAGGCAATTAAGCACAAAGTGCCTAATGCAGAACTCGAATTTTTACCTTTTAACTCGGCCTCGCTGGAATCTGCCAGTGCGCTCGGCCAAGTGCTGCGCCACCGAGAGATAGATATCCTCATCGCTAATGCGGGGATTATTCGCAACCCAGAAACGCGAACTGCCGGAAGTCTAGGTTATGAGCTGACTCTGGCCACAAATTTTCTCGGACACGCCCGGTTGGTCGGCGAACTCGCCGAAACTTTCCGTACGCGCCCCTTGAAATTTATTGGGTTGGGGTCCATCTCGACGAACATGCTGAAAAGTAATCATGAAGATTTGGCGCTTACCGGAAGCTATCATCCCTACCGTGCCTACGCGCAGTCTAAAGCGGCACTACAGTCTTTCACTTTGGCCTTAGACCATCGGCTCAAGCAGCTTTCCTGGCCGGCACGTTCCATTGCGGTACACCCTGGTTATTCAATTTCGGGGCTTACTACACAGGTGGCGGGAATCAACGAGCCGGCCTACTTCAAGCGCTTTCAAGGGCAACTTCAGGCGAGTTTCGCGCAGGGCAAACACGAAGGCGCCGTCAACATTGTGGAGGCGGCATTGAACCGTGGCGTCGAGCAGAGCCCCAGGGGAACCTACATTGGTCCAAAATTTCTTACAAAAGGTGAATCTGTACTAGCCAGGCCCGCAAAAATAACTCGGCAGAAGCGACTTATGGATCCTGTATGGAAAGTTTTTGTTGAAGCAAATCATGGACTAGATCCGTTCAGAATTTGATCCACCGTGAACTTTCACACCTCGAAAGATCGCTGATTTTCTTCAAAAACCGCGGAACTGTGCGCTTATCGTCGGTAAATGCTGGTAAGTTCTCTCAAGTAAGCCCGTGCGAGCGTGCGGCATCCAAATCCCGAACGGGGTGAGGATCACTAGTCCAGGAGGACCACACATTGGCTATGAACCGTAGCGAACTTGTTGCCGCTGTTGCAGCTAAGACCGAAAACTCCCAGGTTGCCGTCAACGGTGTACTGGATGCTGTTTTCGAGGTATTCGTTGACCAGATTTCCCAGGGCGAGAAGGTCTCGATCCCAGGTTGGTTGGCAGTGGAGCGCACCGATCGTGCAGCACGCACCGGCCGTAACCCACAGACCGGCGAAGCTATCCAGATTCCAGCTGGCCACTCAGTCAAGTTGACCGCTGGTTCGAAGCTGAAGGCTGCTGTAGCCAAGAAGTAAAGCCACAGCGCAATTTATGCGTTGCAAAGACCCGTTACCCGAATCCTGTTCGCGGTAACGGGTCTTTGTCGTTAAGTACCAATTTCTTAGTATTTGTCTCCCTTGAGCACCAAAAACCGACCGTCTAACGTGTGGAACTGCAAAATGTTGAAAAAATCCCGGGAATTCGCACGTTTTCGCGCGTTTTCCGGACAAAGGTTTGATATGTTCTCACTGGTAAGTCCGTGCGACCGCGCGGCGTCCGTGGCTCTGTCGGGTCATGGATCACTAGTCCAGGAGGACCACACATTGGCTATGAACCGTAGCGAACTTGTTGCCGCAGTAGCAGCTAAGACCGAAAACTCCCAGGTTGCCGTCAACGGTGTGCTTGACGCCCTGTTCGAAGTTTTCGTTGACCAGATTTCCCAGGGCGAGAAGGTCTCGATCCCAGGTTGGTTGGCAGTGGAGCGCACCGATCGTGCAGCACGCACCGGCCGTAACCCACAGACCGGCGAAGCTATCCAGATTCCAGCTGGCCACTCGGTCAAGCTGACCGCTGGTTCGAAGCTGAAGGCTGCTGTTTCAAAGAAGTAGTCCCCAGACATTTGGCAGGGGCCCGATTCTCGAAAGGGAATCGGGCTTTTGTTGTTTTAGGACATAGCTAATCAGTAGCGCGTTGAGGCAATCTTCTACCTAGCGTAGAATCAAAGCTTAGGTAGCAAAATAACGACTGAATGGTAGATTTTCGTGTCCAAGGACTTCGGCCCCACCCGCGTACTGCGTGGTTGGCTAGCCGCAAGCCTATGCACTTGGACAGCATTCGCCGCACACGCGCACAGCGCACCGACTCAGGCTTCGCTCGTGGTGATGGTCTTGATTACCTGTGTTTCTGCCGTCATCGCCACCGCTATGGTTGGCAGAAAATTCTCTTTACTCAGCACCAGTCTGGTTGTATTGATCAGCCAAGGTCTTTATCACCTAGGGCTTTCGGTGATGACACACCACAGTGTGGATGTCGTGGCTACTCAAGGATCAGCGTCTGGACATCAGCATGGTGACATGCTGGTGGGGAACATTGCCTCGCATTACAGTGCCGTGCAATCAGAATCAATGCTCTACGCACACGCACTTGCAGCGCTAACCAGCATCTTGGTGCTGCGTTTGGGCGAACAGCTGCTATCCATCGTATGGGCGTGCCTGTCATTGAGCGCTGTGCGCCACGTCTTGGTCCTTGCCACACGGATGGTTCCGGAATTCCCGAAGGCCCCGGCAAACTTCGTCACTCCGGTGTTAAACCACCTTTCGGTGTTCGTCCGGCTCCCTGCCCGGAGAGGCCCACCTTCCAACGTATTGAATCTTTTCGCTTAAAACGACTCAATACACTCCGATTGTGCACCCCGGTACATGATCATTTGGAAGGAATATTTTGAACTCCTTTGCACCACAGCACTCCCGCACACTCTTGACCCGGCTTTCAGCGGCCATTTTGATAGCCCTCGTCGCGGTCTTTACCAGCGTCAGTGCAGCTTCGGCACATGACGAGCTGATCTCCTCAGACCCGGCCGCTGGCTCGACGATGACTAAATCTCCCGAGAAGATCGAATTGAATTTCTCCGGTGAACTACAGCAGCTCGCTGGCGCAGAAACTTCCGTGGTGGCCTTAAGCGCCGAAGACGGCACCAAGCTGGCCAGCGAAGTGACTACCAAGGGCAAAAACGTCACCGTAGTACCGGAGAAAAAACTTGCTTCGGGAACGTACAAGCTTGTTTACCGCGTGGTCTCCTCAGATGGACACCCAATCGAAGAGAGCTTCAACTTCACCGTCAAACTGCCGGTAGCTGCCAGCGCAACGCCCAACGATTCGGTCACTAATGCACCGGCACCGTCGGCACCAGCCGAACAAAACAACGAACCAGTTCAGCAGCTCGGATCCCAGATTAGCCCGGTCATTTGGGTCATCGTTGGCATTGCAATCCTCGGTGCAGCAATCGCCGTGCTGGTGAAGTTCACTCGCCAGAATAAGTAGGCGCTTGCGCCCACCGCGCAGCACTACCAACTCCACAACATTTTTCGCAAGGCGACGGATACCGGTCAAACCGGATGCCCGAGCGCATGACTTTACATGCCTAATTCACCGGACGAAACCTCGGCCTTGCGAGCTAGCGAAAGCTGACAGAGCAATGAAAAATTTCAAATTCGCCACCACCCTGACCATTTGCGCAGCAGTCTTGTTGAGCGGTTGTGCCCAAAACACGGATGAAGTCACTCCTGCTGGAGCCAGCGAGCAAGTGCAGAGCACTCAAGCAGAGAATCTTCGCACCGATGAAACCTGGGCGAAGGCAGCAGACAAGGGCATGAGTGCTGCCTTTGGAACGCTGCACAATGCAGGTGATTCAAAGCTTGAACTTGAACGCGTCACAGACCCGATCGCCAATACCGTGATTGAGATTCATGACACCGAAGGACAAGGAACTAAGGCCATGATGAAGCAACACGAAGGCGCGTTGCTCATCAATCCGGGTGAAGACATAGTCTTGGCACCTGGCGGAACGCACTTTATGTTCATGGATCTAAAAAGTCCTCTCGTCGCGTCACAAACCTCGACCTTGCAATTGGAATTCAGTGACGGAAGTAAAGCCCAAGTGCAATTCCCTATTCGTAACTTCAGCGGCGCCAACGAAAGTTACCACGGCTCCGCGGGCGAACACGAAGATCATGGGAGCCACTAAGTGACCGGCACAAATCTCCACCCCTCACGCAGGGTGATTCTCGGAGGTTCCGCGGCCGCCGCCTTGGGCGGAGTCTTTGCCGGATTTGGTGTCGGTAGGGCCACCGCTGATGAAATACCAGCAGTCTCGGCCTTGGAAAACCAGAACACGCAATTTACTGCGTTCCACGGTAAATATCAGGCGGGAATTCTCACCGAACCACAAGCTCACGCGGTTTTCCTCGGTAGCAATGTTCACTTGGAAGGGCTCAAGGAGTCCGAACGAATCGAAAAGATTCGTTCGATACTGCGAATGCTCAGTTCGGACATCGAACGCTTAGTCTCCGGCAGGGGAGTGCTTGCAGATACTGAGCCAGAAATGTCTGCGGCGGCGGCACAACTAACGGTGACCGTGGGTCTGGGTCCGGTGATACTCGATCTTTTAGGGCAAAGCACCGCAGAAGTCGACGCGTTGCCGCCATTCGCTGGTGAAAAGCTTGACCCGCGGTACGGCCAGAGTGATCTGATAATTCAGTGTTGTGCTCAGGACCCCACGGTCCTGCATCATGCGGTGCGTGCCTTGCGCAAGAATCTGCGTGGCATTACCGAAGAAATGTTTACCCAGACTGGTTTCACCCATGCGGCGCAGACCGTGCGAGAAGGCCAAGGTTTTCGAAATCTTTTTGGACAGCTCGATGGGACGAACAATCCCACCGGCCAAGCGCGCGAACTTGCGGTGTTTGGTGATGCCCAAGAGCCAAGCTGGACCCCAGCGGGCACCGTCCTGGTGCTTCGCCGCATCGAAATGAACCTGGATAAATGGGATGAAGTGGACCGGGCCGGACGAGACTTTGCGCTCGGACGGCGGCAAAGCGATGGATCCCCGCTGTCTGGTGATTCGCTCAGCGACCCGGTGGACCTGCAGGCAGTGAACGTTCTGGGTTTGCCGGCCATCGCCGCGCACGCGCATGTTGCTAGGGCCAAACCTACCAACGGCGCTGAAGTCCTGTGGCGACGAGGGTATAACTATCACGGGGAGAGTGGTTCGGGGCTCATCTTTGCGTCCTATCAGCGAGATCCACGTACCAGTTTCATTCCGGTGCAACAGCGCTTAGCGAAGCTTGATGCGCTCAATGAGTGGACTACACATGCTGGCTCGGCTATCTATGCGATCCTGCCGGGAGTCCGCGAAGGAGAGTACTTGGGAGAGTTCTTGTTCACTGCTAGTACTTAGCCGCACGTAGCAATGTGGTGAGGCGGTGTGAGATGCACCGCCTCACCATAGGAAAAGCCCTACCCGATTAATCCCGGGGTAAATGCAAGTGAGATGATGGAGAGGTTATGGCCACACAAATACGAAAGCCACCGGCTCAAGCCACGGCGCCGCAGAAACTCTCCATTTCGCGCTACCTGATTCTGGCGATCCCTGTAATGGCGATCGTTTTTCTTAGTGCCGCGCTCTTCACCGGTATTGCGGTTCCCAGCGAGCTAGCTGACCCGGGAGCGTTTGTGCGGTGGGCTTTGCCAATATCCCGCGCAATTCACCACAGTGCCATGGCTATCACCGTGGCGGCACTGATATTTGCGGCGGTCATACTTCCCCGCACTACAAAAGTCCGCCGTGCCAGCGCGGATGACGGGCGTATTGAGGTCGGGCAGAACCATCCGGCTTTCACCCGTGCCATGAATATCGCTGCCGGCGCCGGAATGGTGTGGACGCTTGCCGCGGCTACTGTCTTGCTGTTGACCTTCTGGGATCTGGCCGGTGTGCCTATGAACCTAGACCCAAGTTACACCGCGGCGATCCTCGACTACATTCTGCAGCTTGCCACAGGCCGGGCATGGGCATGGATGATCGTTATCGCGGCGATCACCAGCTCCCTAGCGTTGGCACTACGTTCGCACACTGGAGTGGGACTCACCGCGGTATTCTCGCTGTTCGGCATAGTTCCCATGGCATTTATCGGGCACGCAGCCGGCGGAGATGACCACTACGGTGCGGTGAACTCCATTGCCTTACACCTGCTCGCGGTGGTTATTTGGTTCGGTGGCATTGTCGTTTTGGCTTTGCTCTCTCCGACGCTATCCAGTAAAGCGCCCGGCCGGTATGAGACACGACCGGTACTTGCTGGCGTAGTACTCAGCCGTTTTTCTGCCCTGGCAACGTTCGCCATTATTTTGATGGCAGGATCCGGGCTCGCCTCAGCCACGATCCGGATTACCGAATTTGATCAGTGGTTCTCCAAATATGGCCTCGTTGTTATTGCTAAAGTTATCTTGACCTTGGCGCTTGGCTTCCTAGGGCTGATGCACCGCCGACAGGTCATTCCGCAATTGCTGGCAGGTAAGTTCACCGCGTTAGCCGCTGCATGGCGGATCGTGACAGCTGAACTAATTCTTATGGGCGCGACCATGTCATTGGCGACGGTGCTGGCGCGTACCGCACCACCGACCGATGACCAGCCGCCAGTGGATGCAACCCCTGCTCGTTTGCTGACAGGCTATGAACTACCACCGGCGCCGAGCACCGCAAGCTGGTTCACCGTCTGGCGGTGGGACTGGTTATGGGTCGCAATCTGCTTCTTCCTGCTGGCACGGTATGTGTGGGCCTTTATTATTCTGCGCCGCCGCGGAGACAAACCAAGTTTCCCTCGGTTGTTTAGCTGGATTATCGGACTAGTGGTGCTTTTCTACATCACCAGCGGCGCCCTGTCCGTCTACGGCAAGGTGCAGTTTTCGGTGCACATGGTTGACCACATGTCATTGACCATGATTGCTCCAATCTTCTTGGTGCTCGGCACCCCGGTCACCTTGGCGTTGAAGGTCTTGGGCTCACGAACCGATGGAACCCGAGGACCACGTGAATGGATCCTGTGGGCGGTGCATTCAAGGTATTCGGCGGTAGTCACCCATCCGATTTTCGCGGCCGTCATGTTCGCCGGATCGATTGTCGTTTTTTACTTCACCCCGATTCTCGAAATCGCCATGAAGTACCACGCGGGGCACGAATTGATGAACCTGCACTTCTTGCTGACCGGCTACATCTTCGCCTTGTCGCTGGTGGATGCCGACCCAATTCCCAAGCGTTACCCGTATCCGATGCGGCTGATTGTGCTGCTTGCTACCGTAGCGTTCCACGCGTTCTTCGGTGTCGCAATGATGGGCAGCGAAAACCTCTTGGCTCCGGATTGGTTCGGCAATATGGGTCGCACCTGGGGTGGCACGGCAATGGAAGACCAAGTTGTTGGTGCTGGCGCGATGTGGGCCATTGGCGAGGTACCAACCCTGGTTCTAGCCATCCTCGTGGTGGTTTCGTGGCTGCGGCAGGATAAAAAGGACACCAAACGTTATGACCGTCAGGCAGAGCGTGATGGGGACGCCGAGCTGGAGGCCTACAACCAGATGTTTGCACAGATGAAACAGCAAGAAACTAAGGGAGAACACCGTGGCCGCTAAGCTATGGAAGCTGACGGCGGTTATGCTGGCCGGTGGGTTACTGCTGTCCTCGTGTGCCGCACCAGAAACCGGTGGCGACATGCCAGATGACCTAACTCATCAGAAGGCTACCGAGCAACCAGCGCAGCCAAGCGCACAGAGCACGGAGCAGAGTAGTACGGCAGAAGAAATGACTCGGGCACAGTTCATCGCCTCGACCGGATCGGTCATGGCGGCAACCTTAGGTTTCCCGAATTCACGTCAGATTTCAGCCGAGGAGCTCAAAGGACTCGCGGTACCGCCCACTGACACCCTCAAAGATGTCGTGGTGCTGCCCTCCCAATGTTCAAAACCAGTCGAAGACCTGAANTGGTCACCGGCTCAAATGGGNACCGAAGCNGCTCGCACCGACTTCACCAACGAGGCGCAAAATATTGCGGGCTCTATCGAAGTGGCCAAGGTGACCAACCGGCAGAAGCTCGAAGATCATTACAAGACAGTGCTTAAAATTCGTACCGAGTGTAAAAGTGTGAAACTCAATGGACTGGACTTCACCGAAACATTGAAATTCTCCAGCCCCGGAATATCCGACGTTGACTCTCAGTTGTATTACACACGCACCGGGGACTCCGCGAACGCTCGCGAATCGCTGGTGCTTATGCAAAGCAAGGGCGACTACGTGGTCATGGTTTCGTTCATGTCCACAGTCTCTCTGGCCGAACAACAATTCAAAGACGTGGCCAAGACCATCTTGGATACCGCGGTTTCACAGCTGTAACTGGCTTAGCATCGCTTCACACTCTTCGGCGGTGAAAGTCCAGTGGAGGATAATTAGTACTTCACTGTCGCATTTAGATAGTGAAGTCGCCTTGAAAGGACCATCATGAGTGCAACTTCCGATTCAGTACGCGCAAACTACAAGGTGAGGGCCAGCGAGCTGTTGGGTCGCAACTGGTTGAACACCGGTGGTGAACAACTGAATCTCGAAGCTCTCCGTGGCAAGATTGTCATCCTTGATTTTTGGACCTTCTGCTGCATTAACTGCCTTCACGTGTTAGACGAACTCCGTCCCCTCGAGGCAAAATACGCCGACGTGTTGGTGACCGTTGGCGTGCACTCCCCAAAGTTTGAGCACGAGGCAGACCCCGACGCGCTGGCTGCCGCCGTGGAACGCTACGAAATTCACCACCCGGTACTTGACGATCCAGAACTTGTCACCTGGCAGGCCTACGGCGCGCGCGCCTGGCCAACACTGGTGGTCTTGGATCCCGAAGGCTACATCGTGGCGCACCTCTCCGGTGAGGGCCATGCCCAGGGCCTGGGTTCACTAGTTGATGAACTCGTCGCTGAGCACGAAGCCAAGGGCACCTTGCACCGTGGAAGCGGTCCCTACGTGGCGCCCGAAGCCCGCGAGGGAGATCTGCGGTTCCCCGGCAAGACCATCGCCTTGGAGAACGGTAATTTCCTGGTGGGCGACTCCGGACACCACCGTTTGGTCGAACTAGGTAATGATCTGAGCACCGTGGTGCGCACCATCGGCGCCGGCGTGAAAGGCTACGCCGACGGTGATGCGCAGAGCGCCCAGTTTAATGAGCTTCAGGGCTTGACCGCACTACCTACCGAGCTTGCAGCAAAGGTCGGCTACGACGTCATCGTTGCAGATACCGTCAACCACCGCCTGCGCTCGGTCAACCTGAGCACCGGCGAGGTAGGTACGCTTGCTGGCAACGGGGTACAGCGTCTCTTGGATGCTGAAAATGCTCGCCAGGAACACCAGCCCACTGACTTAGGCACCGACTCGCTGAACGTTTCCCTGTCCTCACCGTGGGATGTGCTCTACCACCCGTCAGGTAAGGTCATCATCGCGATGGCCGGAACCCACCAAATCTTCTCCTTCGACCCGCTGACCAGTGCCTTGCATGTGTATGCCGGCAGCGGTTTAGAGGGCCTGTCCGATGGCGCACCATTGGACGCCTGGTTCGCCCAGCCTTCCGGGCTGACCCTGGACACCAACGATGACGTGTGGGTTGCCGATTCGGAGACCAGCGCTTTGCGTCGTTTGGAAATTGACGCGCAAGGAGAGGTCATCAAGGTTCACACCGCCATTGGTGCAGGACTGTTCGACTTCGGCTTCCGCGATGGTGAAGCGGACCAGGCCCGCCTGCAGCACCCATTGGGTGTGACCGCGCTTCCCGATGGTTCCATTGCCGTGGCAGACTCGTACAACGGTGCCGTACGCCGTTTTGATCCGGTGACGCAAATGGTATCCACCCTGGCCAAGGGGCTGAAGGAACCGGCAGATGTCTTGCTGGACGACTCGGTAGATGGCGCTCCGGTACTGCTCGTGGTGGAAACCAACACCCACCAGCTGATCCGTATTCCGGTGCCTGCCGAAGCGCTGGTCGTCGACGAGGGTGCAAGCCAGACCCAGCGTCCAAAGACTAAGGTTCAGGCCGGTCAACACGAGATCGTGGTGCGCTTTGCCGCACCTAAGGGACAGAAACTTGATGACCGTTGGGGAGACCCCACGCAGTTGAAGATTTCGGCCAGTCCCGAAGAGCTGCTTCTCGATGGTGGGGGCACCTCTATTGGTTTGACCCGGACCTTGAAGCTGAACCCCGAGGTGAGCGACGGCGTATTGCACATTACAGCCCGTGCCGCGGCCTGCGATGGGGAACCTGGCGGAGAAATTCCAGACCATGCAGCCTGCCACCTCTACCAGCAAGACTGGGGCATCCCGGTAGAGCTGGACGAGGCTGGGGATAACGAACTCTTGTTGGATCTTCGTGGAGTGAATTAGTCACGGCAGATCCTTGAGCAAGGCGCGCTTTGTTATGCGAAGCGCGCCTTGGCCAATTAAAGACCGAGAAATTGAGGAAACCTCACCAGTTTTATGCCATCTAGTCGTTAGACTGGATGGCGACAGGAGGGGCCGGAACATTACAGTATCGGCCAACTAATTAGTGGCAAATAAGATGTTCCGGGCACTGGAAGTTCCGAACTACCGGCTATGGGTCATTGGTGCACTTGTCTCTAATATCGGCACATGGATGCAGCGTGTGGCTCAAGACTGGTTGGTGCTCACAGAGCTCACCGACCATGACGGGATAGCCACCGGAATCACCACCGGTCTACAGTTCCTGCCCATTCTGATTCTTGGACCCTACGCGGGACTCATTGCCGACAGATATGACAAGCGCAAGGTTTTGCTTGTCACCCAAACTTTCATGGGTCTGTGTGCGCTGGTCTTGGGAACCCTGGTCATTAGCGGAACGGTGCAACTGTGGCACGTGTATGTATTGGCCGCGCTGCTGGGAGTCGGTTCGGCCTTTGACGCTCCAGCCCGGCAGGCGTTCGTTTCCGAAATCGTGCCGGGGACCCACCTGACCAACGCGGTGGCGCTCAATAGCGCGAACTTCAACCTCGCCCGGTTGGCCGGGCCAGGCATTGCCGGCGCGGTGATTGCGCTGGTAGGAACCGGTCCAGCCTTCTTGCTCAATGGACTGTCTTTCCTTGCGGTGCTCTTCTCCTTGAGCAGCATGAAAATTTCCGAACTGAGCCGTTCAACACCTGTGCGGAGAGCTAAAGGACAGGTACGCGAGGGGTTCAGATACGTAAAAAATCGCAAAGATCTCTTGCTGATCTTTGCGATGGCCTTTGTGATTGGCACCTTCGGGCTGAACTTCCAAATGACCAATGCGATGATGGCCGCCGAAGTCTACGGTGTGGGTGCGGCAGAATACGGAATTCTGGGCAGCATCATGGCCATCGGTACCTTCGCCGGAGCGTTATTTGCGGCGCGCCGTTCTAGACCGCGCTGGCGTTTTGTCATTGGCGGTGGCATTGCCTTTGGGGCCACGGCATTACTCTCGGCGGTGATGCCGCACTACCTGCTTTTTGCCGCGAGCCTAGTGTTGGTAGGGGTTAGCTCGCTGACGTTCCTGAACAGCTGTAACACCATGGTGCAGACCTCGGTTCCACCAAAGTACCGTGCACGGGTCTTGGCGCTGTATCTGATGGTGGTGCAGGGCGGAACGCCTCTCGGAGCCCCATTAGTGGGTTGGATCGCCGAACTGCTGGGGGTCCGCGCCGCGGTCGCGTTCGGAGCTATACTCTCGTTGTTAGTCTCCGTGCTGGCTCTGATTATCTGGCAGCGATTCCGCGCAGATGCTGTACCTCTCAGGACACAGTTCAAAGAGTTGATCTTGCCGCACCCCCGGCGTGAGGGAGCCGGAGATTAGTCTTCGGATCCGGCTACAGGAACCACACTGACCTCGGAGGTGCTCGTGGTGAGCTGAGCGGTGAAAGAGAATTCATCGCTCACGGTTTTTTTCTCTAACAAACCGGTACGTAAATCCTGCTCGGTCAGCGACAACTTTGCGGTGACCTTCAACGGGCTAAGCACCCAGGCACCGTTATAGTAATTCACCTCAATAGTCGGGTACTTCGCGATTGACCATTTGATAGTCTCCGGGTTCACCCGGGACGGGGTGTGATAAGCAAATGGACACCCTGAAGGCATAAGTACTTGCTGTGCTGCACATTTATCGAGGTAACCGCGGACTTTGGAATTGACCTGCGCGATAAATTCTTTGGTCGGCTGGGTCTTCAAGGTAATTTCCACCGGCTTTTTGGCAGGGCCGGTGACAACCACACCACGGGTGTCGGCTTCGAAATTCTTCGTGCTGAAGCTTGCATCGGTAATCGAGGGGTAGAACACCGGCAAGGTGCTGACGCCCTTAACCAGCGGGATTTTCTGTCCGCTGACCGATACCTCATTGACCGTGTTCGCTTTGACCTTGACCGTGGGTAGGGTTACCGGTTCGAAAGCCCATTGATCAAAAAATAACCAGGACTTTCCGGTATTGCGCAAGGTGTAGGTTGATTCCTTGTCGACGCCGTCGGCCTTGTACTTGGCAACGACGGTGCGGATATCCGGATTATTCTCTGGTGTTTCGGCCTTTTGCGCCTCAAAATCTGTAATCCCGGCTTGGGTGCGCTTGAGCACTTCTCCGTTTAAGGCGACGGCGTCACCGGTCGGGACTTTGGCCCCGAGCAGTCCAAGGGCTTCAGCACCTTCGCCGGCGAGCAAATGCTGATGCAGAGACTGCACAGCGTGCTCGGCAGAAAATAGGGTGCGGTTAGCAACGATGGCACTGGTGACGACCAATGCAGCGATGATGACGGCCGCGGTCGCCCAGCGCAGAGCAAGGCGCGGCACAGAGATACGAGATTTCATTATTAATCAGGCTAGCGGGTTTCGGTTCAGAGGTTGTAACTCAACGGCGGCGTCGGCGGCGTTTTGTGCCGAACATTCCACGGAGCAATTCACGTCCAATGCTGTTTGCTGCGTCCAGAGCAAAGTCCATCAGCGGGTTGACTTGATTGTTTGAAGATTGAGCTGGCTCTCGCGGAGGATTTGAGGGGGCCGAGGAAGAATTTGTACGTGACGAAGATGGCGTAGCAGTGTTTGCCGGTCCAGCGCCTGTGGGAGGCTGGGTATTTGGTGGCATCGTGGTGGTTTTGCCAAGAATTGAATCGGCAATCCTTTGCGCCTCGGCATCCACATCTTGTGGATCCGAAGAATTAGCCGCGCCGGGTGAAGTCTCAGCTGGGGCTTGAGCATCGGCGGCTGGTTCGCCGCTGAGCATCTCCATGGCCGAGCGCCTATCCACGGCGGTGCCATATTTCGGTGCCAGTGCAGAGCTTTGAATGAGTGCTGCTTGAGTTTCAGGTGCTGCCGGACCAATATGCGAACCGGGGGAGGTGAGCTTAGTCCACGCCACCGGGGTCGGAGCCCCACGCTCGTTAAGCACGGTGATCACCGCCTCGCCCACGCCGGCCTGGGTCAGCGCCTGTTGCAGGTCTAGCGGACCAGAAGGGAAGGTCTTGATGATTGCCTTGAGCGCCTCGCCATCCTTCGGAGTGAACACACGCACCGCATGTTGGATACGGTTACCGAGCTGTCCGAGTACCTCATCTGGTAAGTCNGAAGGAGACTGGGTGACAAAGAACAGNCCCACACCNTTGGAACGAATTAAGCGCACCGTGGAGATAATCGCGTTGACGAAAGACTTCGAAGCATCCTTGAACAGCAAGTGGGCTTCATCCAGGAAGAATACGAGTTTTGGTTTATCCAAATCTCCGGATTCTGGCAGATCTTCAAAAAGATCTGCCAGCAACCACATCATGAATGTTGAGAACAACAATGGCTGCCGGTTGAGCGAAGGAAGCTCCAAGCAGCTGATCATTCCGTTGCCTGACTCATCAAGCCGGAGGAAATCAGCGGTATCAAATTCTGGCTGGCCGAAGAACTTGTCTAAACCTTGAGACTGCAAGATGGTTAGCCCACGCAAGATCACCGAGGCAGTGGCGGAAGGAACACCGCCAAGTCCCTTGAGGTCGTCTTTGCCCTCATCGCTGAGCAGGAAACTCAAAACGGCTTTGAGGTCCTTGAGATCATCCATAGGCAGCTCACGTTGATCGGCATAGTGGAAGACCAATTGGAGACATTCTTCTTGCGTCTCGTTGAGTTCGAGGACTCGTGAAAGCAGGATAGGGCCAAAAGAATCTATTGTGGCACGTACCGAGATACCGTCGTTTCCTTCACCCAGGGCAAGGAATTCCACCGGGTTAGCCCGTGCGGTGAACTGATGGCCAATACTTGAAAGCCGCGTGCTGAGCTTTTCGCTTGCCGACCCCGCTTGGGCAAGACCGCCGAGGTCACCCTTGATGTCTGCGAGAAATACAGGCACCCCGTGGGCGCTCAACTGCTCCGCCATCAGCTGTAAGGTGACGGTCTTTCCGGTGCCGGTAGCGCCGGCAATGAGTCCGTGTCGATTGAGCATGCGCAACGGAACCCGAACTTGGGCTTCTGTAACGGGATTTCCCGCAACAATTGCAGCGCCTAGTTCAAGGCATGCGCCGTCGAAAGCGTAGCCATCTTTGAGCGCCGTGATGTTCTCCTGCGAAGTACTTTCAGCCATGTCCATAGCCTACGCATGCAATGGCGGTGAAGTGACAAACGGCACGTAAAAAGTTCGTGGCTGATTTAGAAAGGGTGCAGTAACCGCTGCATGAAAGCCTTAGTTCGTTCATGGGTCGGGTTGCCCAGCACCTGGGCCGCAGGACCACGTTCAACAACTACTCCATCGTCCATGAACACCACCGTGTCGGCTACATCGCGGGCGAATGCGAGCTCGTGGGTAACCAGCACCATCGACCAGCCTTCTTGGGCGAGCTCTTTAATGACGCTGAGCACCTCACCTACTAGCTCTGGATCCAGTGCACTGGTCGGCTCATCAAAGAGTAAAAGGTCTGGCTGGAGCATCAGCGCGCGCACGATGCCTACGCGCTGTTGCTGTCCACCTGAGAGCGAGGAGGGGTAGTCGCTCGACTTTTGTTCAAGGCCAACGCGTTCAAGCAGTTCATTAGCGCGCGCCATGACTTCCTCGCGCGGTCTGCGCTGAACCTGCAGCGGGCCAATAGTCACATTCTGGAGGACCGTCAGGTGAGGGAACAAGTGGTGTCCTTGGAACACCATTGCCGAGCGGTCCCGCAGGACCTGAGATTTCTTAGCAGGCAGACCAGGCTGAAACGTGACCTCGGGTCCNCCGGCAAAAGCAACGACTCCACTATCGGGAGATTCCAAACCGTTCAGGCAACGNAACGCGGTAGTTTTTCCCGAACCCGAGGGGCCAATCAACGCAAGTACTTCGCCAGACTGAACACTAAAATCTATGCCACGCAGCACCTTGTTAGTGCCGAAAGATTTATGCAGATCGGTGACGTTGAGCAAGGGGGTGAGAGCCTTAGGCGACATACTTTTCAAGCCTGCTTTCCATACGGTCTTGCACTGCAGAGAGAACCAAACAGATTACCCAGTAAATGGCCGCCGCTTCCATATAAAGCAACATAAATTCGTAGGTGGTGGCCGCGATTTCCTGGGCACGCCGGAACATTTCTGTCACGAGAATCATCGAGGCCAGTGAAGTGTCTTTGACCAATGAAATAAACGTGTTGGACAACGGCGGAATAGCTACGCGAGTCGCCTGCGGCAAGATCAGCTTGTAGAGCGTGCGGGTCTTGGACATGCCAATGGTGTAGCCAGCTTCCCACTGCCCTCCTGGAACCGAGAGAATCGCGGCGCGAATAATTTCTGCGGCGTAACCACCCACGTTGAGTGTGAAAGCGATGATGGCCGACGGCCAAGGGTCAATGGTGACCCCTATCGAAGGCAGTCCGTAGAAGATCACGAACAGCTGTACCAACAGTGGCGTGCCGCGAATAATCGAAATATAGCCGCGGGCAATGCCTGAAACTACTTTATTTGTGCTGATCCGCATCAGGGCGACCATCAGCGCCACGGCAAGTCCTAAGACAAAACTGATTATTGCCAGAGGAATGGTGGCCGCCAGTGCGCCACTGACCATAGGCCACAACGAGTCCAAAGCTAGCTGCCAAAGTGAATCCATTTATTCTCTTCCCGTCCTTTGCAACGGACACTGGCCCCAAAGGGGTTCCTTGGGGCCAGTTTACGTGTCGAAGTGTTGAAGGAGGTTAGCTACTTGGTGATGTCTTCACCAAAGTACTTTTCCGAGATCTTTGTCAGCGTGCCGTCGGCAGAAAGTTCATCCAATGCGCCATTGATAGCGTCACGAAGTTCTGGCTGATCTTTCTTCAGCGCCACCACGGTCTCAGTCTTGTCTGCTGATTCCGCAGCAATCTTGATGCCGTCATCCGGGTTGGTTTTCTGCGAGTCCAAGTAGGTCAGCTTGTCGTTGATGGTCGCATCCACACGTCCCTGCTTCAANAGGGTGACCGCCTGTGCCCAGCCCTCTACGGCCTGGATCTTTGCGCCGGCGGCNTTAGCGTCATCATGGAAGCTACTGGTCAACGACTGAGCGGTNGTTTTTCCCTTGAGCGAGTCGAAGGAGNTGATGTCGGTGTTGTCGCTCTTGGTGACGATGACACCGCTGGAGTAGTTATATGGCTTAGAAAGCAGGTACTTTTCTTCGCGTTCAGGAGTCACACTGACCTGATTGGCAATCACATCAAATCGGCCAGCTTCCAGACCGGCAAAAATGCCGTCCCACTGAGTTTCCTGAAATTCGACCTTGACCCCAAGCTGTTCGCCCACAGCCTCAATGACCTCGACATCGAAGCCGGTGAGCTTATCTGCCTCATGGTAAGAGAAAGGTCGGTAGGTGCCCTCCGTACCAACGGTCAGGACACCGCTGGATTCAACGTGCTGCAGGAGATTCTCGTCGGTGGCGCCGGAGGCGTCGGAGCCCGTGGTTGAGGAGCCGCACGCACTCAGTGCCAGTGCGAGTACTGCAGTGATTGCAAGGAGTGGAGCTGTGCGCTTCATGATGGCCTAACTATGTGAGGTGACGAGGTGTTCTATACCTTGATCAACTGTGCTTAGCGACGCGGTATTCCGTAAGATTCCCGTGAATACCTCGACGAAGCAACTGACGCGTCATATAACTTCTTTTGCGCATCCACACTTACTGACCTGATCGTGGCTAAATTCCAAGCATTAAAGCCAGTAGCACCATCATGGGTATGGCACAGATAGTGGTGATCAACACCGTATCTTTCGCAACGGTCACACCACGCTCATACCGTTGGGCGGTGATGAAAATATTCTGCGCGGTAGGCAACCCGGCCATGATTACCGCGGCAACGAGCATCCCACCGGTGAGTCCAAAAAGATAGGCTGCGGCGAGCCATGCAATCAACGGCTGGATGAATAATTTGGCGGCTGAACCGAGCAACACATCGGCTCGGCGCCCGGACTTCTTATCCAGCGGCTTGGAACCAACTAAGGAAATACCAAAGGCCATCAACATGGCGGGAATTGACGCACCTGAAATGAGCTCAATGGGTGCTAAGACGAGTTCCGGAACCTCAAAACCAGTCAATGCCACCACCAGCCCTAACAAAGAGCCGATGATCATAGGGTTTTTCGCTGTGGCAACCAGCAGCGCAATCGGGGTGGTGCGGTGAGTACTGGTGGTGGCATCGAGCATCGCAAGGTTAATCGGCTGATAGATCGCCAATTGAAAGAGGATGATGGGCGCCGCATGGGACATATCGCCAAGTACATACAGGGCTATAGGTAAACCAAGATTCGCTGAATTCACGGTCGAAGCGGACATCGCCGCGACGATCCGTTCGGCTGGCTCGCGGCGCAGCCACTTGTAGGTCGCCACATGGTAGATCACTGCGGTGAGTCCGGCAGAAATAGCCGCCACCCACATCAAGGGACCAAGAACTGCGACGGGATCCGATTCGGCCAGAGTAACAAATAGCAGTGCTGGGCTGGCGACAAAAAACGTCAACCGGCTGAGCACATGGCGGCCTTGCTCACCGAGCACCCCGGTGCGGCCTACCAGATAGCCCACCAAAATCACTATCCAGATAATCGAGAATCCTGACAGTACACCGGTCATTCGGACTCCTCGGTTCAACAAGTCTGGGTTGATGCCAATGCAAAACGTCGGGACACCCTGGGGTGTCCCGACGTTTCTAAATGCGAGCGGGCGACGGGAATCGAACCCGCGTATCGAGCTTGGGAAGCTAGCGCTCTACCATTGAGCTACGCCCGCAATGCACCGAGCGGCCTATTGACGGCCCGGGCAAAACCCAGCTTATCCTACGAAAAGGTCAGGTCAGAAATCTGCATTCGGTGAAGCCAAAATAAGACTACGAGCTTACTCGGCGCGTTTCTGCTTCAGCAGTTCTTCCTTCAGAATTGCCACGCCATCGGCTGGGACCTCAAAACTCAATTCATCTCCCGGATTCACCACAAAACCGGTGCCTTCTAAGGCACGCACAATGGTGGCACCCTGAACCTTCACGCCATAGGGTGCCATGTCGATGTACGTACCGGGGATGCGATCCAAGCCGGTGAATAAAGCCACCATCGCTGCGCCTTGTGGATTGGTCAGCAGCATAGGTTGAGCATTTTTGTTCTCTTCGGTCACTTCTTCCCGCGAGAGGAAGTACACCTCGGCGGTCATGAAAGCGCTGATCACCGAACCGGAGAGCTCAGGTTTATTAAGTCCGGCCTGCAACATCATTTCAAAGTGAGTTTTGGCTCGGGCACGTTCCTGGTCCATTGGCGTTTCGACAACCATATTTGGACGTTCGTCGGGGTTGTTTCCGTCCAGTGGGGTATTGCTGTTTTCGGAGCTCATGTAGACAAGCATGTCGCGCAAAACCCGCAGGTGCAAACACCGAATGAGGTTTTTTGGCACAAAGGCCTAAAATAGGTGAAGAGCAATCATCTTCATTTCCAAGGACTGAGCATGCCTGAATTTCGTTATGAAGATCTTCTGCCGATTGGCGAGGATCAAACCCCATACCGCATGATTTCCTCCGAAGGCGTCGACGTAGTCGCCGGACCGGACGGTAAAAACTTCCTGCAGGTAGCACCCGAAGCGTTGGAGCAGCTGGCCGAAACGGCACTGCACGATATCAATCATTACCTGCGTCCGGCTCACTTGCAGCAGCTGCGCAACATCCTTGATGATGACGAGGCCAGCCCGAACGATAAGTTCGTGGCATTGGACCTACTGAAAAATGCGAACATTGCCGCCGGTGGCATCCTGCCGATGTGCCAGGACACCGGAACCGCAATCGTCATGGGTAAGCGCGGACAGCGTGTGCTGACCCAGGAGCAGGACGAGATTTCGCTGTCCCGCGGCATCTACAACGCGTACACGCGTTTGAACCTGCGCTACTCGCAGCTTGCCCCGATCACCACCTGGGAAGAAAAAGCGACAGGTAATAACCTGCCAGCCCAGATTGATCTATATGCCGATACCAAGCCCGGCCACGATACGGACTATAAGTTCTTGTTTATGGCCAAGGGTGGCGGATCTGCCAATAAGTCATTCCTGTACCAGGAAACTAAGGCTATCTTGAACGAGAACGCCATGCTGACGTTCCTCGATGAGAAGTTGCGTTCGCTCGGGACCGCGGCATGCCCGCCGTACCACCTGTCCATCGTGATCGGTGGCACCAGCGCCGAAATGGCGTTGAAGACCGCCAAATACGGTTCGGCCAAGTACTTGGATTCGTTGCCTACAGAGGGCGCGATGACCGGTCGTGGCTTCCGCGATACCGAGCTGGAAGAAAAGGTCCTAGAACTGACCCGACACTTCGGCATCGGTGCCCAGTTCGGTGGTAAGTACTTCTGCCACGACGTGCGCGTTGTGCGTTTGCCTCGACATGGCGCCTCGCTGCCGGTAGCTATCGCCGTCTCTTGCTCGGCGGACCGTCAGATGATGGCCAAGATTACCGCTGATGGCCTCTTCGTTGAACAGCTGGAAACCGATCCGGCACGCTTCATGCCAGATGAAAATCACCCGGCTCTGGCCGCACACGATGACGAGACCTCAGGCGTCTCGGGCACCGGCGGCTCATCGGTAGTGAAAATCGACTTGAACAAGCCAATGACTGAGATTCTGGCTGAGCTTTCAAAGTTCCCAGTCAAAACTCGTCTCTCACTGACCGGCCCACTGGTAGTGGCCCGCGATATCGCCCACTCCAAGATCAAGGAACGCTTGGATGCTGGCGAAGAAATGCCACAATATTTGAAAGACCACCCGGTCTACTATGCGGGTCCGGCCAAGACCCCTGAAGGAATGCCTTCGGGTTCTTTCGGTCCAACCACCGCTGGTCGTATGGACTCCTACGTGGATCAGTTCCAGGCTGCTGGCGGCTCGATGGTCATGCTGGCCAAGGGCAACCGCTCCGGACAGGTGACTGCCGCCTGTAATAACCACGGTGGCTTCTACCTTGGTTCCATCGGTGGCCCGGCCGCCCGTCTGGCTCAGGACTGCATCAAAAAGGTTGAGGTTCTCGAATACGAGGAACTTGGCATGGAAGCAATCTGGAAGATTGAGGTTGAAGACTTCCCAGCATTCATTGTCGTAGATGACAAGGGTAATGACTTCTTTGCCGAGACCATGAAGCCAACCTTCACCGGTATTCCGGTCCGCGCTAAGTAGCACGCAGCACGGAAGTTAAACACCACGGGATCCAGTCTTGTTGAACTGGATCCCGTGGTGTTTAAGACTTAAGCAAACTTGACCTACTCCTGGGTGAAGCCAAAGCCCCAGTCCCGGTATGGGGGAAGGAAGCGCAGCACGAGCAAATCATCGTCGTTCACGTGATTCGATTCCTCGGCGGACTTCTTTTCTTCTTTCTTCGGTTTAGCAGCTGGCTTTGGTTCTTCTTCGACGGTCACCGAATTCTCTACGGTTTGAGCATCGTCTTTGGCGTTGTCTTGTTTTGCGTCACGAAGCATCTGATGATATTCCTCAAAGGTTTCAGCCTTTGATTGTTTCATCGCCGCGGCATGATCCTTGCCGACATACCGCACATGCCAAGGCTCATACTTGTACCCGGTAATTTCCTCTTTACCTTGCGGGTATCGAATGATCAGGCCGTAATCTGCGGCGTGCTCAGCCACCCAGATGCCGGCCTTAGTCTGCCCGAAGGATTCCTTCAGGTCTGTGCTGCTACCAATGCTGCCTACGTCCGCGGCCAGACCCAACTGGTGTTCACTCGTGCCGGGACGAGCAGAAATACGTTCGGCGTAGGTAGTGCCGTACTTGGCCTGATACTGATTGAACAGCACCGCTTGGCGTCCGTAAGAGCGGTAAGCGCTTAACAACTTCAGGCTATGGCCCGCATTACGGGCTCCCGCCATGAGACCTTCTACGGCTTCGGCTGCTTTAGGGCGTAGCTTGTTTGACGTGCCAGCAACATTTACCAATTTCTTCGGTGTGTAGTCGGCTGGAGAGAGCTGCGTTTGAGGGTTGATCAGCGCAAGATAACTCGCGGCGTCACTAAATTCCTCTGCCTGAACCACTGGAAGAGGCTTGGGAGCTGCCTGCGCCGTGACACTTCCAGAGAGCACAACAACACCAGCCAACATGGCACTGGTCAGGGTTGAAGCCAAACGCATAAACGTACTTTCTGTTGTGTTCGAGCAAGCAAGACACAGGTCTCTTCTCCACGATAGCCCGAAAACCTGCGCAGTTTATGAGAATTTGAGGAGAAGCACATGTTTTCCGCTCTGGTACAGGCATCATTCTCTGACGATCTCTACTACCAAATATCGGGGGTAACATCGTATGGCGGACTCTGTTCTGTAGCTTGCGTCCCGCAGTATCACCCAACCACCAAGCAAGGACCGAAATTCACTTGACTATGAAGGAACTGAAGTCCGATGGGTTTACCGGTTTTCGACCCATCAAGACCTTAGAAATTAACCGGGTACCGAATCGCCAAGGACTCTTTGTCATCTTGCGTCCGGCAGACTACACCCCAAAATTTCTGACGAAAAGCACGGCAGGCATTTTCAAGAAGAAAGACCCTTCGTTGCCTGTCGCAGACTTGAGTAAACGTTGGGTGGACTCGGCTCAGATCCTGTACCTGGGCAAAGCCGGCCCGGGAAGCCAAGGTAATCGTGGGCTCCGCATTCAACTCAAGGAAATCATTGATTTTGGTGCGGGTAAGCCGCCGGGCCATTGGGATAGCCGTTTGCTGTGGCAGCTAGGCGGAGTGGGGAAACTTATGATCGCGTGGAAAGAGCTCCCGGCTGAAGAGCTGAACGCGGCACTAGTGGAGTATCAGGCTCGCTTTATTAAAGAACACGGTCAGCTTCCTTACGCGAATCTAGTTCAAAGCCGACGGTAAAGCGTAGAAAGCGAGCCGAAGTACAACTTCGGCGATATTTCTACACTTCTTTTTACGTCCAGACTGCGACTTCCGGTACCGAACAAGATAACTTTAGATACGTGTTGTATTCAGATGGTGACATTCGTAGAGAAATTGCGTCCGGTGAAATTGGCTTAGCCCCTTTTGACCCTGAGATGGTGCAGCCCGCATCCGTAGATGTGCGCTTAGACCGATTCTTCAGGCTCTTTGATAACCACAAGTACGCTCATATTGATCCGGAGCAGGATCAGAATGAGCTGACCCGACTGGTTGAAGTGGCTGCCGATGAGCCCTTCATCTTGCACCCGGGGGAGTTTGTCCTAGGTTCTACCTACGAAGCGGTGAGTCTGGGCAACGGTGTAGCCGCTCGGCTCGAAGGTAAGAGTTCTTTAGGCCGTCTCGGTCTGCTGACCCACTCGACCGCAGGTTTCATTGACCCGGGATTCTCCGGACACGTCACCCTGGAACTCTCAAATATGGCCACCTTGCCGATCAAACTGTGGCCAGGTTCAAAAATTGGCCAGCTTTGTTTCTTCAAGCTCACCTCAGACACCGAACACCCTTATGGTTCGGGCCCCTACGGTAACCGTTACCAGGGTCAGCGTGGCCCAACTGCTTCACGCAGTCACTTGAATTTTCACCGGACGAACATCGCAGACTAAGTTTCAGCAATAGTGCAAATAACCGTGGCGCCCCTTAACTTTGAGGGACACCACGGTTTTTGGCTTTTTACTGCATTAAGGAACTGTCTCCCAGCCAGGAACCAATCGCAAAGGTCACTACCAGCGCGGCGGCTCCACCGATGAGCACCCGGAGCGTTGGACGTAACAGCGGTGCGCCACCAAGTTTGGCACCAAGGGCACCGGTCACCGCCAGCGCAAGCAATACCGCGGCAAAAGTTACCGGTATTTTTAATGGGCCGGGCAAAAATACCGCGGTGGCGAAGGGCAAAATTGCGCCGGTAAGGAATGCGATGGCCGAGGCGAAGGCAGCATGCCACGGGCTGAGTACCTCGTCCGGGTCAAGATTTAGCTCGGCATCCAAATGAGCGAGCAACGCATTATGCTCGGTTAGTTCCTGTGCGACCTGTGACGCGGTCTCGGGCTTCAACCCTTTAGCTTGATACAGTCCGGTCAGCTCTGCGAGCTCCGCTTCGGGAGTATCACGCAGCTCGGCCCGCTCTTTTTCAATCAACGCTCGCTGGGAGTCAGCGGCGCTAGCCACCGACACATATTCACCTAAGGCCATTGATATCGCTCCACCAATGACCGCGGCGGCGCCAGCCGTGAGGATCGGTGCGTTGGCGGTGGTGGCACTAGCGACACCGACCACAACTGCGGCCACCGAGACGATGCCATCATTTGCGCCTAAAACGCCGGCACGTAGCCAGTTAAGTCTTTCGGCGACATTTCTGTCGTGCGGCTCCACACCATGCGCAGGTTCTTGATCCTTCATAAGCCACAGTCAATCATTAGGAAACCCAACTGTGCTAGTCAATGACGCATAATGAGCGAACTTTTAGACTTCTGATGTTTTGCGTGGCGATTGAATCGGCAACAGTAGCAACAAGCCAATCAATAGCACTATCAAGATACCTAGGATGCCATAGCGCTGGGCTTCTCCACTTGCTACGAAGGGCGTAGCCAGGGCAATGGCCAGACCAAAAAGCAGCGGGGCTAAGAAGGAGACCGCACGTCCGGTGGTTGCGTACAGGCCAAAAAGTTCACCTTCGCGGCCAGGCGGAATCATCCTTGACAGATAGGAACGTGAGGCGGATTGTGCCGGTCCAACAAAGAGCGTGAGCAACAGTCCGAAAATCCAGAATCCACTGGCTCCGGGGGAGAAGAAGACCCCAGCACCGGCAACCAGCAAGCCGATCAACGAGCCGGTGATAACCGCTTTGGGGCCAAGCACATCATCGAGTCGGCCGCCAATCACGGCACCGAGTGCGGCGACCATATTGCCGACAATGGCGAAGATGATGACCTCGGTCAAGGTAAAACCGAAGGTTCCTGCAGCGATCACGCCGCCGAAGGTGAAGATTGCACTGAGCCCATCACGAAAGACCGCGGAGGAGCCGAGGAAGAACAATAGATTCCGGTCTTCCCGCCAGAGTCCCACAATTCGTCCCCAGAGGACCTTGTAGGACTGTGTGAGGGGAATCTTGGTGGATACCGTTGGAGGGGACTCGGGAATCACGAAGAACAAGGGAAGAGCGAAGATCAGGCACCATGCGGCGCTGAAGACTGCGACCCAGCGCAGGTTCAGCGAATCGGTGGTGTCTGCTCCGGGCCAGTCAAAGATGGGTTGCACAAACCCAAAGAGCACCAAGGCCAGCGCAAGAATTCCACCGACGTACCCCATGCCCCAGCCGAATCCGGAGACCTTACCAACGGTGGCGCGGGTAGAGATCTGATTGAGTACCGCGTTGTAGTTGACCCCGGCGAACTCCGAGAATAGTGAAAGCGCGGCAATGATTGCGACACCAAAGATCAAGAAGCTTGGATCAGGGTAAACGAAAAATCCGGCGGCACAGACCACCACGAGTAAGAAGGTGTTGACCATAATCCAGAGTTTGCGGCGGCCCGCAGCATCGGCGCGCAACCCGGTCACCGGGACCAGCAAAGCGATCAGCAAACCAGCCAGTGACAAAGCTTGAGAGAGCACCAGTGAGGAATGGTCGGTGTCGCCGAAAAGTTCACTGGTCAAATACACGGTGAACACGAACGTGATCATCACCGCGTTGATTGCTGCCTGACCCCAGTCCCAACTGGCCCAAGCCCACGTGTATTTATTGAGCCACTTGTCACCGGGTTGTATTACCGCCGGTTCAATTTTCGTTCCCATGTGGGCATCGTACAGGTTTGTGGTGATCAGTAAATGAATTTACTGGAGGATATTCCGCTCTAGGAATTCATTCCGATGTTCTCCCGTGGCGCAAAAGCTTCGCATACCCCTTGATAGTGCATAAAATCCCGCTCTGGGCTGATAAAATTGCGTAGCGGGCATTTTTGTTCGTCGGACTCTGGCCCCTTGTTCAGTCGACAGAGGAGACGTGTGTTAGTAATTCTCATTGCACTCTTTGCTACGGCAGTGTTGTGTCCAATACTGTTTAGAGCATTTAAAAGAAATGCTTTTTATGTTGTAGCGATAGTTCCTGCAGCGGGATTTATTTGGTTGCTCACCCGCATTCCTGCGGTACTTGCAGCTGACCCGACACTTTCCTCCGGCGCTCCCCATGCGCCACCTTCACTGAACATTGAGTGGATGCCTGGTCTGAATATCGGGCTGAACTTCCGCTTGGACGCCTTAGCCGCCAGCCTCCTGTTACTGATCTTGGGTGTCGGCGCACTCGTACTGATCTACTGTGGCCGCTACTTCAAAAATGATGACCCGCAAATCGGTGGATTCGCCGCCAAAATGGTGGCCTTTGCCGGTGCCATGACCGGGCTGGTGACTGCAGATGACGTCATCATCATGTTTATCTTCTGGGAAATCACCTCGGTACTTTCCTACTTGCTGATTGGTTTTAGCCAGCATCTAATCACCGCACGTCGTTCGGCTATGAATGCGCTGATCGTCACGACCTTTGGCGGCTTGGCCATGCTGGGTGGCCTGCTGATGATCGGCGCTCAGACCGGGAGCTATCGCCTCTCGGAATGGATCGCCCAATCGGACCAACTCGTGGCTAGCGGCATGTTTATCGACGTGGCCATCGCCCTGATTTTGCTTGGCGCGATCTCCAAGTCCGCACTGGTTCCATTCCACTTCTGGCTCCCCGGGGCAATGGCTGCACCCACGCCGGTCTCCGCGTACCTCCACGCTGCAGCCATGGTGAAGGCCGGCGTTTACCTGATCGCGCGGTTGGCCCCCGGTTTCTCCGACACCACCTTCTGGGTTCCTATCACCGTCGGCATCGGTGTGCTGACGATGCTGATCGGCGGCTTCCGGGCACTGAAACAATATGACTTGAAGCTGATCCTCGCCTTCGGCACCGTCTCCCAGCTTGGTTTCATCATTGCGATCTTTGGATTTGGCACCGCCGAAGCCGCCTTCGCAGCGCTTGCCCTCACACTGGCTCACGGCCTGTTCAAAGCCACCTTGTTCCTCACCGTGGGCATCATTGACCACAACACCGGTACTCGTGACATCCGTAAGCTCTCCGGCCTGCGCCGAAGCATGCCCGGTTTGGCACTGATCGCCGCTATCGCCGTCGCCTCAATGGCTGGTATTCCGCCGCTCTTTGGTTTTGTGGCCAAGGAAGCGGTCTACGAAGCTGCCCTGCACTTGGAGACCGGGTGGGGAATCTTTGCGCTGCTTGGCTTGGTCCTCGGTGCGGCACTGACGATGGCGTACTCCCTGCGCTTCTTGGTTGGCGCGTTTGGCGTGAAGAAAAAGATTGCCGGCCAGACGACCTCAAAACGTCCGTCGCTGATCTTCCTCAGCCCGCTGCTGGTGCTGACCTTATGCACCCTGACTCTTGGCCTTTACCCGGCACTGATTGAACCACTGGTAGCGCATTGGTCGCTATTACAAGGCGGACCGGGTGACATGCATTTGAAGCTATTCGCCGGGTTCAACTCGGCATTGGGTCTGAGTGCGATCTCCGTGAGCATCGGTATCTTGTTCTTCTGGCTGCGTAAACGAACCGATACCGGCGCACCGTTGCGGCGCAATATGATTTCTGCCGAAGAACTTTACCGTGTGAGCATCAACGTCGTTGACCGTGTTGCGATTTGGATTACCGGCCGCACCCAGCGTGGTTCTTTGTCCTTCTACCTGGGCGTGATCTTGATGGTGGTGCTCATCTTGCCACTGTCCATCGCCTTGACGGTTGAAACACCATGGCCGACAAATTGGGTTATCGCTGACCACCCGGCACAACTGGTGATCGGTGCAATTATCATCGTCGGTTGTGTGACAGCTATCGTGGCTCCAAAACGTTTCATGGCAGTGCTGATGGTCTCGGTGACCGGTTACGGTATGGTCGCGATCTTCGCACTGCAAGGTGCCCCGGATCTGGCTCTGACCCAGCTCTTGGTTGAAACTATCGTGTTGGTTTCCTTCGTGCTGGCGCTGCGTGCTCTGCCTAAACGGCTTTGGGTCGGGCTGACAACTATCAAGTGGGGCCGGGCGGTACTGGCCATCGCGCTGGCGCTGATGGTGGTGTACATCGCGATCGCAATGTTGGCCGCACGCAGCGAAGCACCAATATCACTGTCCTTCCCGGACCTGGCATACTACGAGGGCTTCGGTAAAAACATTGTCAACGTGACGCTAGTTGATATTCGCGTCTGGGATACCTTCGGAGAAATCACCGTGCTTGCCGCGGCAGCTACCGGTGTGGCCTCGCTGATCTTTGCCGGTCGCGGCTTTGGCACGCGGCTACGCGCCCATGAGGTGGCCCCGGGAAGCATCGACCGCGGTTCCGAGGCAATGGGAGACCAGAACAGCAAGGAAGTTGGGTTGCGGGTGGCACGCCGTTTCGCGACCTCCAGCAACCAAGACTGGCTGATGGCCGGTAACACCTTGGTAGCCGAACGCCGTTCCATTATTTTTGAGGTTGTCACACGGCTGGTCTTCCACACCGTGTTGTTGCTCAGTGTCTATGCCTTGCTCGCCGGGCACAACACCCCAGGCGGCGGCTTCGCTGGTGGATTGATCGCCGGACTGGCTTTGACCATCCGATATCTAGCCGGCGGGCGTGTGGAACTTTCCGAATCAATGCGCATTGCCCCGGGCATGCTTATCGGCGGTGGCCTTGCTCTGGCCGGTCTCGCCGGGCTGGTACCGGTGCTCTTTGGTGACGCGATCTTCACCATGTATGCCTGGGAATTCTGGTTGCCAGTCTTTGGCGAACATAAGTTCGTCACCTCAACAATTTTCGATATTGGAGTGTATTTGGTGGTCCTTGGTCTCGTACAGGACGTCCTACGCTCACTGGGTAGCGAAATCGATGAGCTGTCTGAAGGACGCTCGCCGGTGGAGCAACACGATGTCAGCCACTCCGCAACCTTGGGGGTGGGACGATGAGCGTCAACATTACCTTCCTGGTAATCACCGGGGTGCTGCTGGCCGCGGGATTCTATCTGGTGCTGGAACGCACACTGACCCGGGTGCTGTTGGGCATTATGCTGTTGGGCAACGGGGTGAACCTGTTGATCTTGACCACCGGCGGACGGCGCGGTGTCGCGCCGTTATTCGACTCAAACCGGGATCCGAGCGAATACTCTGACCCGCTGCCACAGGCGCTGATCCTCACCGCGATTGTCATTACTTTCGCGGTAACCGCATTCCTGCTCGCCATGATCTACCGCTCCTGGGCGCTGACCAGCGCGGATATCGTGGCCGACGATACCGAAGATATCAAGGTTTCGCAGTCCACCGCATATGACGAAGAAGAAGATTCACCGGTAGCCGAGGACACGACGGAATTCGTCGATGAAGAAGGCCGACCAATTCGAGAAGGGGAGGAGTAAAAATGAACTTTCTAGAACTCTCCCCCTTAGCAGTCCTACTCCCGATTTTCGGTGCTGGCGCGGCCTTCCTGGCCCGTCGCCGGTTACGTACCCAGCGTCTGATTACTATCGGAATTTTATGCCTGACCATGGTGCTGGAAGTTGGAATGGTCGCCGCCGTCTGGGGCGGAGAAAGCTACGCCATCCACATTGGCGGCTGGGATGCACCGTTCGGTATCGCGCTGATGGTCGACGGCTTCAGCGCCTTCATGCTCCTGATCTCTACCGTGGTTTCCTTGGCGGTGCTGCTCTTTGCCACCAGTCAAGGTTTAGCCGATGGAGACGAACCGGGACCAGTATCGGTCTTCCACCCCGCCTACCTGATTCTTCTAGCCGGCGTCTCCAACGCATTCCTCGCCGCTGACCTCTTCAACCTCTACGTCGGCTTCGAAATTCTCTTGNCCGCCAGTTACGTGCTGCTCACCTTGGGCGGCACGGCAGAACGTATTCGAGCCGGTACCACCTATGTGGTCGTTTCGGTGGTCTCATCGGTGATATTCCTGATGGCCATCGCGATGATCTACGCTGCTACGGGTACCGTGAATATGGCAGACCTAGCCGTCAAACTCCCGGAGCTTGATCAGGGCCCGCAGCTGATCCTGCACGTCTTACTGCTCATTGCCTTCGGCATTAAAGCCGCCGTGTTCCCGCTTTCGCTCTGGCTTCCGGACTCCTACCCGACGGCACCAGCCCCGGTCACGGCAGTGTTCGCCGGGTTGCTGACAAAGGTCGGCGTCTACGCGATTGTGCGTACCGAAACCCTGCTCTTCCCCGGTGGGTCGGTGAATGCCGCGCTCTTGGTCGTTGCGACCCTGACCATGGTCATCGGTATTCTTGGTGCGTTGGCGCAGACAGACTTCAAACGTATGCTTTCCTTCACGCTGACTAGTCACATTGGATATTTGATCTTTGGTGTGGCGGTCGGAGGCCCATTGGCCATTGCTGCCACAATCTACTACGTGGGTCACCACATCATTGTGCAGACCTCATTGTTCATGGTGGCAGGACTCATTGAACGCCGTGCCGGGAGCGCAAACGTCACCAAGCTCGGTTCTCTGGCCAAGCTGTCCCCGGCATTAGCAATCCTCTTCTTCATCCCGGCAATCAACCTGGGCGGTATTCCACCATTCTCCGGTTTCCTCGGAAAATTCGGACTGCTGCATGCCGCCGCAGCAGATGCAGACGCGCTCACTTGGGTCGTGATCGGCGCAGGACTGCTGACCAGCCTGTTGACCTTGTTGGCAATTATTCGTGTGTGGGCACGTATGTTCTGGCGCCGTGCGGCAGACGCCGAGGTGCCCAGCGCACAACTGGTGGCCGAATCTGCCCGAGTCTTGGAACAAACTGCCGTCGGTGGCGCCCAGGCACCTCATTTGGGACGCAAGCTTGCTCGTGAGCTGGAAGCGGAATCGCTGCCGTGGGGCATGCGCTACGCCACCGGTTCGCTGGTTGTGGCAGGTATTGCACTCACAGTTTTTGCCGGGCCGATCTTTGCATTCTGCCAGCGTGTAGCGGCCGAGCTGATTGCCCGTGAACCATATATCAACGCAGTACTACCGTTGAGTTAGGAGGCGAAGACATGCAACCTAAGGACCTCACACCTCGCGACCAGCGTATCGATGATGCGCTGGATACCTCTGGTGTCCGGCATCGTGCCACCTTCAAGCAGGAATGGCCGCTGCTCTTACTGCTGATTTTCGTCTGGGGCGCGCTGTGGCAAGACTTCTCCATAGGCAACCTGCTCTTTGGCGCGATCTTGTCAATCATCATCGTGAATCTATTCCCGTTACCGCCGGTAGTTCTGCCAGGTCGTATTAACCTCTGGTATTGCCTGAAGTTGTTCATCTGGTTTATCGGGCAAGTTTTTGCGGCCAGCGTGCACGTGGCGTGGGTTGCTGTAGTACGTGGCCAAAAGGCGCGCAGCGCAGTCATTGCGGTCCCTTTGCGCACCGAATCAGACCTGATCGTGATGACGGTAGGACACGTGCTGACCCTCATCCCAGGCTCTTTCGTCGTTGATGTAGACCGCAGCAGCTCAACGCTGTACCTGCACTACCTCGACGTGAATAGTGACGCAGAAGTGGAAAAAGCGCGAGCTAATATCCGTGATATCGAACGTCGGTTGATCATGGCCATCGGCAGTCCCGACGAATACGAAGCAATCAAAGCCGAAGAAGGCCCGGATTTCTCCGCTAGGAGGCCAACTAAATGATTGAAACTGCGGTATGGATTGGTGGAGTCATGCTGGCTCTGGCCTCAATTGCCTGCCTGTGGCGAGTCTTCAAAGGCCCCTCGATCCTTGATCGAGTGTTGGCCTTGGACGTCATCTTGCTGATCATTTCCAGCGCGTTGTGCCTGGATATGGCCATCAACCGCCACACGGATTATCTGCTGTTCGTGGTGGTGGCCTGCACACTGGGATTCATCGGTTCGGTCACGGTCTCCCGCTTCGTCTCGGATCAGAGGAATGCCTGATGGACTTCTTCNTAGAGATTGTTGTCGCAGTGCTGCTCGTGGTGGGTTCGCTGATGTCACTGATCGCCGGGATTGGTTTGATCACCTTCCCGGACCTGCTCTCGCGTATGCACGCGGCGACCAAACCACAAGTGCTCGGATTCTTGCTGTTGTTTGCTGGACTAGCCATTCACCTGCGTAGCTGGATTCTGGTTCCCGTGCTGGTGCTGGCTTGGGGATTGCAGTTGCTCACCGCGCCTGTTTCGGCTCACATGATTGGTCGCGCCGGATACCGCACCAAGCACGTTGCCAAGGAAACGTTACATGTTGATGAACTCAAACGGGTGATCAGCAAGCATTCCGAAGCAACCGGAAACACCGGGGCCGTGGCAAAACTTGAAGCCCCCAAAGCGGACGAGACCGAAAATTCATAAACAGGTTTAAATAGTTGCGGGGCGGGCCGCAAAGCCCGCCCCGCAACTATTAGTCCACGGTTTTACTTGCCAAATCTGGAGATCGCTTTGTTGGTTCCGCGTTCGGCGAGCACCTGAAGAATTGCCGCGACTGCCGCGGAAAAGACTGCGAAGGCTAGTGCTTGACGCATCGAGGCCTCGGCCGCTTCTTCACTGCCTTTACGAGGTGCAGCATTTCCGGTGAATCCCTGCCATACCTTGTCGATGAGTTTACTTCCGAGCATTCCTGCACCCATAGAAATTCCAAGGGTAATGAGCTTCTGAACTGCATTCATGTGGTCCTCGCATTCGTTTATTGGGGATTCGTTCTGTAACCCAGCATACCTGCGGTATGGTGGTTGAGCAGTAATCATTCCGACAGGGGAGCGTCATGCCGTTCGCGGCGCCAGACGCTGAGAGTGCGATAGATCGCAGACCCTCGAACCTGCTCCGGCTAGTACCGGCGAAGGAAGTCGAGCATCTCGGATGCGGATCGTGTGCGCCATCAAACGCCAACGAGTCCGTACATCTCCCCTCCTGACACAGGAGGACCAACCTTATGAACGTTGCACCAGCAACAACTCGCGCGCAATGGCGCGTGGTAGACATTGTCGTCGCTTCAGTCATCGCTGTTGCCTCGGGCGTCATCTTTTGGGCGTGGAACGCAGGCTACGGAATTGTCAGTCTCGCATTTGTCGCCTTCCCACCAGGTAGCGCGCTTCTTTCAGGCCTGTGGCTTTTTCCAGCAGTACTCGGTGCGCTGATCATCCGTAAACCCGGCGCCGCACTGTACTGCGAACTTCTCGCAGCCATCATTTCGGCATTGCTAGGATCCCAATGGGGATTGGGCGTACTCATCTCTGGTGTCATTCAGGGACTGGGAGCTGAACTTATTTTTGCCGCGTTCAGGTACCGTCGCTGGAATTTACCCGTAGCTTTGCTCGCCGGCCTCATGACGGGTATTTTCGGTGGAATCGGTGAAGCCTACTTGATGGGCTATGTCGCGGAATACACCGAAGCGATGAAACTGTTCCACGTATTTGCCACCGGAATTTCAGGTCTGGTCATTGCCGGGCTGTTGACGTGGCTGGCCACTCGCGCCTTGGCAAAGACCGGTGCATTGGGCGCCTTGAGCAGCCGCTCGGCCCATCTGGAAAATCCGTGGGGACGTGCCTGAAGTGAGTACCACTAGTGCGGCACACACCGCCGAACGTACTTCCAGCCGGGGACTTGAAATTCTTGCCAGCGATTTTGGTTGGCATCACGCAGAACGTGAAGTTCCAGCCTTACACGGGTTGAACCTACGGATTCCGGCCGGTCAGAAAGTGCTACTNCTTGGTGCCTCTGGCGCCGGAAAATCTACGTTGTTACACGCCCTAGCAGGGGTGCTGGAAGCNGATGAACGCCAAATCGCNACCGGNGTCCTCAAGATTCACCAGCAAGANGCCTTTGCCCGGAAATTCCCAGTGGGTCTCATGCAGCAAGATCCCGAGACTCAAATTGTGCAGAGCCGAGTCGGTGACGACGTCGCTTTTGGCGCCGAAAACCTTGGCATTGCACCAGAAATAATCCGCGCCAGAATCCCACAGGTACTCAAACAAGTAGGCCTTGGCGAGCTTGATCTGGGGCACCGCACGCAGGAGCTCTCCGGAGGTCAAAAGCAACGCCTTGCCCTGGCTGGAATCCTGGCAATGAATCCAGGGCTGATGCTACTCGATGAGCCCACCGCAAATATTGATCCGGCAGGCATTGAACCATTGCGAGACGCAGTACTTGCCGCGGCGAATACTACCGGGGCAACGCTGATTGTGGTGGAGCACCGTCTGCAGGCATGGGCTAAGCATGTGGATCGAGTCCTCGTACTTGCCCCGGGTGGAGGAATTATTCATGACCTAGAGCCGCAGGCACTATTTGACGATGAAAAAATCCGTCGCGAATTAGCTGCCTCGGGGATCTGGGTTCCGGGCTATGTCCCAGTGACCGAACCGGTGGGAACCAGCGCTGGCGCACAGTTGCTGACCGCGGCTGAAATCCAAGTATCACGCGGCCTCCATGCGGTACGGACCCAACCAATAAACCTGGAACTGCGCGCCTCCCGGGCGCTAGTGGTGCTCGGCGAAAATGGTGCAGGTAAATCTACCTTGGCGTTGACCTTGGGCGGATTGCTTGAACCTGCTTCCGGAACACTTGAAGCAAGCCCACTGCTGTCCCAAGGACAAGGAAATGAACCGTTTAGCTGGCGAGCTGGTGTACTGGTGGCCCGAATCGGGAAGGTATTCCAAGAGCCAGAACATCAATTTGTCACCCAAAGCGTCCGGGAAGAATTAGCGTTCGCACCGACTCGGGCACGGCTGGCGGGCAGCCAACAGGATCAGTATGCTGCAAAGGCAGTGGAACAACGCGTTACGGAGTTACTTGAACGTTTGGGGCTCTCGGCGCTGGCAGATGCTAACCCGTTCACACTCTCTGGAGGTGAAAAGCGCAGATTATCTGTTGCCACGGTGCTTGCAGCCTCGCCCGATGTACTCATCTTAGACGAGCCCACCTTTGGCCAGGACGCCAATACGTGGCTGGAATTAGCAACAATTCTCATCGAGGAATTACGCACGGGCACCAGCGTCGTGGCAGTGACTCACGACGCTGATTTTGCCCGTGCTTTAGAAGCAGCGACACTTCATCTGACTCGTGAGCCTGATAACGCTGGGCGTCGGATCGAGGCGCAGGGGCCAATGCTTGATGCCCCCTTGGGGCGCAGCTGGCTGGCAAAGATCAACCCGCTGGCCAAGCTGGGAGCCGTCGCAGCCGCGACGTTACCACTAATCTCCACCATCGACTGGGTCTCGGCCTGTGTCATTATTGGTGCGACACTGCTCGCGCTACCGCTGGCGGGCTTGAGCGTAGGACGCTTCCTGCGTCGAAGCTGGCCACTGATTATCGCGGGGGCCTTGGCCGCGTGGGGGATTGCCTTAGTGGGTGAGGACTCCGGGGACACACTGCTAAGTCTCGGAATTCTCAGCATTAGCGAAGGGTCCGTGAACGCCGGAATCGCCACCGGGTTACGCGCCATGGCCTTGGCAGTACCCACGGTACTGCTGCTTAGTTCCACTAACCCCAGTGATCTTGGCGGGGCTTTGGCTCAGCAGCTGAAGGTGCCGCACCGCTTCGTTCTGGGGGCGCTTGCGGGCATGCGATTACTAGGTTTACTCGTGGAAGAATTTACCACCCTCACCTTGGCGCGTAGGGCGCGCGGAGTGGGAGACCTACGTTCACCGGTACAACGGGTGAAAGCCAAATTCGGTCAGGTATTGGCATTGCTTGTTCAAGCGTTGCGCCGAGCAGGAAGGCTCGCGGTGACTATGGAGGCCAAAGGTTTTGGTACCGGAACTCGTACCTGGGTACGCAGTGCTACCTTCACTTTGCGTGATGCGGCGGTGCTGGCCGTGGGTATTTTGCTTGGCACAGGGGCCATCGGTGCCGCCCTGTGGGCGGGCACCTTCAACCTTGTGTGGACCTAACGAATTGAATCGCTCAGGTCGCTGAGTTCCGCATGGAGCTCAGCGTCCAAGCGCAGAGGTTTGGCATCGATGGTGCGTACCGGAGTGAGCAGGCGTACCGAGGAAACCAACCAGACGCCGTCAGCGTTGTAGAGGTCCTCGGGACGCAATGGACCGTAGCCCAGTTCCCAGCCGTATTGTTCGGCTGCGTCAAAGATTGCGCTCTGCGTGGTGCCCGGCAAAATCCCGGTTTCAAGCATCGGGGTGATCAATCGTTTGGTGTCGCCGTCGCGTTGTGCCAGCAATACCGTAGACGTGGGGCCTTCGAGAACTACACCGTCTGAAGAAGTGAAAATTACGTCTTGAGCGCCGTGTTTCTGCGCGAACCGCAAGGCCGCCATATTCACTGCATAGGACAGGGTTTTGGCACCCATCAACAGCCATGGTGCGCGTTCAGCAATTTTTGAGTCGTATCCGCGGTCCAACAGCAGGACGTCGATTCCTGATTCGCGCTGGTCTTTACCAAGCTGTGGTGCTGGAGAAACAGTCACCCAGCACAGCGCCTGTTCGGCATCCGTGGCGCCTCGGGAAACCACGAGTTTCACTACGGCTTCTTCGGCGCCGCCGTCGGCATCAAAATCGGCGACGGCCGTATCAATGGCCGAACGCCAGCGGTGTTCATCGGGGATAATTAGATCGCAAGTTTCGGCGGAGATCGCCAAACGGGCCAAATGCGCCTCCATTTTGCGCACTGCCTGATTGGTGTAAAGCATCGACTCAAACACACCGTCTCCGCGTGTCACGCCCTGGGCGGTTACTGGAAGCTGGGGTGAAGTGATATCTGCTAGACGTCCGGCAGGATATGCCGGATCAAGGAATACGAGTGAGCTCATAGTTAAAGATTATCGAAACTTTGCTGTTCTACGCGCCATGAAAGGCTCCAAGGATGAACAAGTCGCTCACAGGACGATAGTCTGAGCAGAGTGTTTGAGCACTTGACCGCGCAAAACACGGGAAAGCCATGAAGAAATAAAGAACGGGACGTGTCTGAATGTTGCCTAGTGGCGAATTTATGCTTCATCTGGGGGCAGTGCTCTGGCCAGTTGCCGTCACTATCGACATTATCTTGCGCTTCGTGATGATTGGCATCGTCCCGGGAAACCGCCGGCCTACCACGGCGATGGCGTGGCTGTTGGCAATTTATTTCATCCCCGTGGCAGGACTGGTCGCGTACCTGCTATTCGCTAATCCACGGCTATCCCGGCGGCGTTTAGAAAAGCAGGCCCGCGCAAACGAAAGCATTACCAACGCCACCTCCCATATGAAGCTTCCTGAGGAGTTTCACTCCTCAGAGGAATGGGTAGAATCGGTGGTGGTGCTCAACCGCCAGCTCGGAGCATTCCCGCTAGATGGTGGAAATAAAATTGAGGTGCTATCCAATTACAAGGCATCTTTGGAAGCGATGCGCGTGGCTATTGAAAAGGCCCAGCGTTATGTTCACATCCAGTTCTACATCATGGGTGATGATGAAGAATATGTTGGCCCGGTTCTTGACGCCTTGGAAGCTGCAGCTCGGCGCGGGGTCAATGTCAGACTGCTCTTTGACCACCTGGGTACCTTACGTGTCTCGGGCTACCGTGACCTGAAAAAACGCTTGCGCGCCTCAGATATCGAGTGGCGTGCCATGCTGCCCATTGATCCTATCGGCAGACGCTGGAGGCGTCCGGACCTACGTAACCACCGCAAGATCTTGGTGGTAGATGGCGTCGTGGCGTTCACCGGCAGTCAGAACCTCATTGAACCGGGTTACAAGCGCGAGTCCTCGCACAACATTGGCCGAGAATGGGTCGAAATGATGATCCGGGTTGAAGGTCCGCTGGTGCGTAGCTTGGACGTCACCTTTGCCACCGACTGGTGGCAGGAAGATGACACCACCGACGTCCTGTCGGATTTGACCGAAGCCTCACACCCACTGTCCCTGGCAGATCAGCCAGGAACCACGCTGGCACAAGTTTTGCCCAGCGGTCCAGGTTACGAATCTGAGAACAATCTCCGGCTGTTTAACACGTTGATGTACTCGGCCACCGAGCGGTTGAACATCACCAGCCCATACTTTGTGCCTGATGATTCGCTGCTTTATGCCATCACCACCGCGGCGCAACGCGGGTTGGAAGTGAACCTGTATGTCTGTGAAAAGGGAGACCAGTTCCTGGTCCACCATGCGCAGCAATCCTACTATCAGCAACTATTGCAGGCTGGGGTGCGGATCTATCGCTACCCGGCGCCGATGGTGCTGCATACCAAGTGCTTCACCGCTGACGACGATGTTGCGGTAGTTGGCTCTTCAAATATGGATATGCGTTCGTTTAGTTTGAACATGGAAATCTCAGTGATGATGCTTGGCTCGGAAATGGTGAACGCGGTCAATGCAGTTCAAGATCATTACCGTGAGATCTCTTCGGAGCTGACCTTGAGTGAGTGGCGTCGCCGTCCGCGCTTACAGCGCTGGATCGATAACGTCTGCCGGTTGAGCGCAACCTTGCAATAGCGGAAGAGTCAAGGACGCAACGGGAAGTCTGCACCTAACGCGCGCAGCACGCCCACCGACTTGGTGATCACTTCCTCCCATTCCTCGTGAGGTTGAGAATCCGCGGTAATTGCACCGCCCAAGCCAAGACTTAAATCCCAACCGCCACCGGCAATTCGGTCACAGACCAAGGTGCGGATCACTACCGAAAAATCTGCCGAGCCGTTGTAACCGAGGTATCCCACGCAGCCGGAGTAGAGACCGCGAGGGCGTTGCTCTTCGAGGTCATCTAAGATTTCCATGCTCGAAAGCTTGGGTGCACCGGTCATAGAGCCTGGCGGAAATGCTTCACGCAAAGCCAAGGCCGCATCGTTCCGGTCACGCAGGGTGGCATCAATGGTGGACACCATTTGATATACCGTCGAATAGGTTTCCACCGCGCAGAGTCGTTTGACCTCTACCGAACCGGGAATCGCATAATGCGAGAGGTCGTTGCGCAATAGGTCAACGATCATGATGTTTTCGGCCCGGTCCTTGGGATGCGTGGCAAGGTCATGAGCCAAAGCGAAATCTTCGTCTTCGTCCCGGCCGCGTGGACGGGTCCCCTTGATTGGTTCTGCGCGCAGGTGGCCGGAGGAATCTAAACTTAAGAATCTTTCCGGAGAGATACTTGCAACTTCCAAGGCATCCATGCGCAAGTAGTGGGCGAAGGGCGCTGGGCTTGACTCGCGCATCGCACAGTAAGCCTCAAAGGGTGAAAATTCTGGAGTCTGTGCCGTCAAAACCGTAGTGAGGCAGGCTTCGTAGGTGTTGCCCTCAAAAATTTGTTGTTGCACCGCGCGGACTTTTCGCTGGTATCCGCTGGCCGAATCGGCGCATTCGAAGCTCAACGGGGGCAAAGGCGCAGGGCGCCGCGGTCCAGTGGTGCCTTGGGCATTGATAAGTTCTCGTAGCTGCGGCACCCGAAGGGGTGCGCAATGCAGCATGAGGCGGTTCAATCGGTGGTCCACCACCAGTACGGTGTCCGGACAAAAGAACTGAGCATCGGGGCGGATGGTGGCGTCCCTAAGCTGGACGCTTCGATCTTTCGCTCCCACCTCGCGGTTGAGTTCATAGCCCAAATAGCCCACCCATTGCGGCATCGGATAGTCTCCGCCGACGTCCGAGTGCTGAGGCCAGAGCCGATGCAGGGAAGAAAAGAACTCCCCATCAAGTCGTACGGTACTGCCGCCGACGGACACTGTGGTTCCGGAGGCTTCATTGGTGAGGATGGCCGCTGCTGGATCCAATGCCAAGGCGAGCACAGAGTATCTATTACGATCCAAAGGATCAGTGAGTTCATGGCTCGTCGACTCTAACAATGCGGCTTTTGGCAGTCCCTGGGCCAGCGTCTCAAATAAGGCAGCCACATCATGTGGGGCCATGAAAGTTTGCTGCAGCTCGGGTGCCTGCACCGCTTCTTCACGCGGCAGTAATCGTTGTAATTTTTCGGGAAGAAAGTGGTGCACAGTGCGTAGCTGCTGCGCCGGAGTTTGTTCGGCGGCACCATCCAAGATGACAGTGGCGTAGGTCTGCGGGGCTTCTGCCTGCAGATATGCCGTTTCTTGGTCAGCCCATCGGGCCCAGTAAGGACGATAAGTTTCGCCGTCACGGGCCAGCGCGCGTTCACGGCGCAGCACCGCGGGGGCTTCAAGCCAGATACTCACGTCGAGATGTTCACGTGCGGTGGTTCCGGCGGCGCCGACTCCCTCGATAATGACCACTTGGCCAGGGGTAAAAGAGGTGGGGGCGCCGAAGTTGTTGGTCTCCCAGTCCCAGCTACGCCAGGAAACTTCGCGGCCGGCTGCCAAGTCTGGCAACAGCTCAGCGTAGAGATCTCGGGCCTGACTCAATCCGTCCCATCCGGGGTAAAGATCTTCTAAGTGCAGCACGCTAACGGTTTCTTCGGCGCCCAGCAGGGTCGCCAAAGCCGCAGCAAATCGTGTTTTGCCCGCGCCGGAACGGCCGTCGAGGGCAATAATATATGGTCTATCGGTTTCCACGAGAGGCGATGTTACTCCGCACATAATCAACGAGGGCGGGCAGGCTGGCAGAAACCATCTTCCAGGTTTCTCTAAAATCTCCGGCATCTCCATACCAAGGGTCATAGACTCCTTGGGCTTCATGAGGTTCGTTAGCCACGGCAGGGTCAAAGGAACGGAACATGCGTAGCTGTGGACGTTTACTCTGATCAATATCGGCTAAGTGCGGAACGAGAAATTCAAAGTGGTCGGTATCCATAGCTAGGACTAGATCAACATGGCCAAGCTCATTTTGGGCAATTTGTGTGGCAACGTGTTCCGAAGCGTCTATTCCGTGAGCGCGCAACGTGTTTGCGGCACGTGGATCGATCCCGTTGCCGACCTCACCGTCGGTAGTTGCTCGGGAGAAAAGTTCAACCTCTAGGACTGCTGCCTCAGCGAGGGCGCCTTTGAGCATGTACTCGGCCATCGGCGAGCGGCAGATATTCCCTGTGCACACGATCATTATCCGGAACATGTCATCAGTCTAGACACAAGTCGGGCCATCCTTCGAGAGCTACGCGCCCGATTTATGACTACAAAAAGGCAACGATTTCGATTAGCTCTGTGAACGAGTGTAGAAAACGCTATATCGGCAGCTTTGCGCACCGTTCAATCTGCCCTGCGGCAAGTGTCGTATTCGTCTAAAAGATGCTCGCGCGTGCAACGTTGAAAGCAGCGGGCGCAATGGACGAATTAGTGAATGAGGAGCAAAAGTGCGGCGACAAAAATGAAGAGTGTGCCGAAGACCAAATTCAAGATCTTGGCGCCACGCACCGTGGTGGTGAAACGCTGGAAGCTGCGTGCGGTAGCGGCAAAGAAAAACCACATGACAAGAATGTCTACCGCAATGATCGTACCGATATAGATGGCATACTGCGGGGCCAGTGGCTGGCCCGGTTGGATGAACTGTGGGGTAAAAGCCAAGAAAAATACGATGGCCTTAGGGTTGAGCAGGTTTACCAGAATTCCCCTGCGCACCATCGCCCAGCGTCCCGAGACGCGGGTTTGGGACGTCGACTCTGAACTGACATCGGGTTTGGAAAGAATCATCCGAACGCCCAAGTACACCAGATAGGCTGCGCCTGCGTAGCGTACGGCTGCAAAGATTGCCGGGGAGCTGGCAACCAGTAATCCCACTCCGGCGGCAACGATGATCACATGGATGAGCAATGCGATCTGTTGGCCAATGATTCCCCAGATCGCTCCGCGGAAGCCAAGCCGCATGGCGTTGGTCATGGTGTTAATAGCCCCGGCACCAGGGGTGAAGCTGATGATGATGGAGGCGCCGAGCAAGGATATCCAAAGTGCAAGTGTCACCAGAATAGTTTAGGGGTTCGCTGGACCGCTTTGAGACTTAGTCTCGTGCTGTGACGCGGCTTCGACGATAGCACTGTCGACACCTTCGATAATCCTGCTCATAAAATCTGTAATCAGGGCAATCTGTTCAGCATCGTAATGAGCGATGGCATCAAGCATATTTTTGCCCAATGGCATGAACATCTCCCGTCCGCCAGCACGTGCCTTGTCGGTTAGCGCAATGCGCACCACGCGGCGGTCCTTATCGGTACGTTGGCGCTCAATGAACCCGATCTTTTCCAGGCGGTCAAGCATGGCGGTGGTCGCAGGAGAACTCAAATGCAGCTCGTGGCTTAGATCCCGAGGTGAAGGAGGGGTGCCTTGTAGCTGGTACTTCATGATAATTGACAGTGCGTTCATGTCGGTGCGGTGAGTTCCGTGCAGTGCCCCGGTGGACTCAACGTACCTGTCGCTGGCGTGTGCAAATTCGCGCAGAAGTGCCACGAGCTGCTGGGAGGGGTTATTGCTCATATAACTTATTGTATATGTAATAGAATCATTCGATCATAGAGATACTTTCCTGCTAAGCTAAATACGTCGATAGCTTTCGACGCCCCGTACAGTCTCACCGAGAAAAAGGATTGACCCGTGTCTCACGTGACAAAGCCGCACCGGCCCTCGAAGTTTAAGGGTGCGGGTATTCGAGTAATCGTGTACTCGCTATTGGTGTTGATCTGGATAGCGATTGCTGGTGTAGGCGGTCCCACCTTCGGCAAGCTTTCCGAAGTGCAGACCAATGACCAGGCAGCTTTTCTTCCCGCGACCGCCGAAGCGACCAAGGCGCTGGAATGGCAGAGCAAGTTCCGTACGTCTGACGCGGTCCCGGCAGTGGTGCTATTTACCAGCGAGAATCAGCTTGACGCTGCCCAGGGTGAAGAATTAGCTAAGGGGTTTGCTGATTTTCAATACCTCGATGGGAAAGTCACCGGACCGTTCCTTTCCGAGGACAAGCGGGCGCTGGAACTTCTGGTTCCCGTCAGCGGTGAAGTCAAAGCAAATGTGGGCGTCGAAGAACTGCGTACTCTTACCGCACAGCTGGCACCAGAGGGAGTAACCGCCTATGTCACCGGGCCGGCGGGATTCGCCGCTGACCTGACCGAGGCATTCGGTGGTATCGACGGGGTGCTGCTAGGTGTGGCACTCGTTGCCGTACTGGTCATTTTGCTGTTGGTATACCGTTCACTGCTGCTGCCGTTTACCGTGCTGCTTACCTCGGTGGTTGCCCTGTGTGCTGCTATCGTAACCGTCTACTACATGGCTGATGCTGGTTGGATCCGGCTCGATGGGCAATCCCAGGGCATCTTGTCTATCCTCGTCATCGGCGCCGCCACAGATTATTCCTTGCTCTTCGTTGCACGCCACAAGGAAGCCTTGTCCGAAGGACTGGACAAGTTCCAGGCAGTGTCCAAGGCCTGGCGAAGGTCCTTTGAACCCATCGTCGCCTCGGGTGGCACAGTGACCGTTGGTCTGCTGTGCCTGCTCTTCTCGGATCTGAACTCCAATAAAGCATTGGGCCCGATTGGTGCCAGTGGCATCATCTTCTCCATTATTGCGGCCCTGACTTTCCTTCCTGCGGTACTTGGTTTACTTGGACGTGCAGCCTACTGGCCATTTCCGCCGAAGGTCGCAGACCAAGGTGGGCATGTGGCAGTTAAAGAGGGCCTCTGGGGGCGTATCGCGAACTTCGTCGCAGCGCATCCTCGTCCCATCTGGATCTTCACGATCATCCTGCTGGCGGTAGGCGCCTTGGGAGTGACTGGGCTCAAAGCACATGGAGTGCCGCAAAGTGAACTAGTTATCGGTGGTTCTGAATCTCGCGACGGACAGATCGCCTTGGGTGAGCACTTCCCTGGAGGATCCGGCTCGCCAGCCATCGCGGTAGTCAACGAAGCTGAGGCGGCCACCGTGCTGGAAGATGTCCTGGATGTCACCGGGGTCGACTCTGCTTATCTGCAAGCCGAAGATGGTGGACCAGCCATGGCCCAACGCGGCGCAGCCCCACAGGTGGTTGAAGGCCGTAGCCTGATCTCCATTACCTTGACTGACGCTGCCGACTCGGACGCTGCCAAAGACACGATCGTCGCGCTGCGCGATGCGGTACACGCAACCGATGCCGAAGCATTAATCGGTGGAACTACGGCCACGCAGTTGGATACCGCCGATACGGCGCTCGCCGACTTGGCCAAGATTATCCCGTTGACGCTGGGTGCAATTCTGATCATTCTGATGCTGTTGCTGCGTTCGGTACTGGCTCCGGTGCTGCTGATCCTGAGCACCGTGCTTTCCTACGGGACCGCAATGGGTGTCAGCGCGCTGGTATTCAACAACGTATTCAAGTTCTCGGGGGCTGACCCGGCCGTTCCGCTGTTTGGTTTCGTCTTCCTGGTAGCACTGGGTGTGGACTACAACATCTTCTTGATGACTCGGGTGCGCGAAGAATCGTTGAAGCATGGAACCCGTGAAGGTATGCGGCGTGGTTTGAAGGTGACCGGCGGGGTTATTACCTCGGCAGGTGTGGTGCTGGCAGCAACCTTCGCAGCTTTGGGCGTCGTTCCAATTATGTTCTTGGCGCAGCTTGGTTTCATCGTGGCCTTTGGCGTCCTGCTCGATACGTTCATCGTCAGAAGCCTTCTGGTTCCTGCTCTGGTGGAGGAAATTGGGCCCAAGGTCTGGTGGCCTTCAAAGCTGTCCAAAAAACCCGAAGGTACCGAGGAATCTAAATTAGTGTCTGAGATCTCCTGATTTTGGTGGATCTGACGGACTCCGGTACTGCCGGAGTCCGTCGTCGGCCTGTAGAATAAAAAGGTGCGCACTTCTTAGTGATTCGGTGATTCTCCCGAAAAGCTCGGTGCGCATTCGTCGACAGTTTAGATTTCCCCCTTCCGAAGAACTTCACCAGCTGGTGTCTTTTCTTCGCAAAGTTGCGGACTTCCTCCTGGCTCGGCGAAACCAAACGCCAAAACCGGCGTGCGAATCAGAGAGAAAGTTTGAGCATGACTGCAACTTTTAGCGCCCTTGGCGTGCCCGAAAACATTGTCAACGTCCTAGCCGACCTCGGCATTGAATCGGCTTTCCCAATTCAGGAAGCCACCCTTCCCTCCACTCTTGCAGGCGGCGACGTCTTGGGCCGTGGACAGACCGGCTCGGGTAAAACCCTTGCCTTCTCCATCCCAATGGTGGCCCGACTGGCTCAGCGTCCACAGCGCCGCAAGGCTCGTTTCCCCCGCGCACTGATCATGGCTCCGACCCGCGAATTGGCGACTCAGATCGCCAAGGCAGTGGATCCGTTAGCCGCAGCCTCGGGATTGCGCACCACCGTGATCTACGGTGGCGTCGCTCAGAGCCGCCAGGAAAAGGCCATGAATGAGGGCGTTGACATTGTCATCGCTTGCCCNGGCCGCCTCGATGATTTGATCAAGCAGAAGGTCGTTGACCTGTCCCANCTCGAAATCTCGATTTTGGACGAGGCCGACCACATGGCAGATATGGGCTTCTTGCCTGTAGTTCGCCGCATCATGGACCGCATGCCAACCGGCATCCAGCACATGCTCTTCTCGGCCACCTTGGACAACGGTGTGGACAAGGTTGTTAAGCGTTACCTGAGCAACCCAACTATTCATTCGGTTGATGCTCCAGAAGCCGCAGTGAACACCATGGAACACCACGTCTTCGTGATTCCATCCGATGACAAGAAGGAACTGATCCGTATTTTGGCTCAGGGCACCGGTCGTCGCATCATGTTCATGCGCACCAAGCACCACGCAAAGAAGATGGCAATTGCGCTGTCTAAGGCTGGCGTCCCCTCGGTAGACCTGCACGGCAACCTGTCGCAGAACGCTCGTGACCGAAACCTAGCGGCCTTCTCATCGGGTGAAGCTAAGGTTCTCGTCGCCACCGACGTTGCTGCCCGCGGTGTTCACGTGGACGGCGTGGAGCTTGTTGTTCACGTTGATCCACCGGCAGAACACAAGGCGTACACTCACCGCTCGGGCCGTACCGCTCGTGCAGGTTCCAGTGGCACCGTAGTTACCATTTGCACCCCTGACCAGCAGGGCGACGTATCCACCTTGCTCCGCCAGGCTGGCTTGAAGGTTCCTTTTGAGAAGGTCAACCTGAACTCTGCCGTCGTGGCCAACGTTGTCGGCGAAGTCGCCGCACCGGTTGCTTATGTTGCTCCGGCACAGCCGAAGGCTTCGCCGCGCAAACGCACCAGCACTGGCGCCGGTAACGGTTCCTCGCGTGGTGGCAACGGCGGTAACGGTGCTCGCGGTGGCCGTCCAGGCCGCGGCGCTCGTTCCGAAGACGAAGGTCAGCAGAGCTCGAACCGTCGTCCAGCGCGCGGTGGCTCGGCCAACGCGGAACGTCCAGCACGTGGCGGACATTCGGCTAACGCCGAGCGCCCATCGCGCGGCGGACACAACGCTAACGCCGAACGTCCAAGCGGTGGCAACCGTGCTCCACGTCAAGGCGGACGCGGCGACTCAGCGGGCGCACCAGCAGGCGGCGGTCGCTCGCGCGGTCCACGTCGCGCGTCGAGCCCAGCAACTCGCAGTCGCTAAACCGTAGTTAATTTTTTTTAGGAAGCTCCCCTTTTCGTCTGTTCTTCTGCAGGTGAAAGGGGAGCTTTTTTGCTGCGCGAAGCCCCGGTACGGTCCGAAAGTTTAGATCTTTCGGCTGACCCTTCAATGACTAGGCCAAACGTAGAGTAGTTCAGAGGATGATGAGCACTGAACGACCTCTTGGAGCCTATTGAACATGATTGAAAACTTACAAGAATTTGCCGGGAATTTTCCTGAACCGTGGCAATGGTTAGCTGTAGCAGCAGTCTCTGCGATTCCCGTTGTCGAGTCATACTTCGGTGCGGCAATTGGAGTCCTGCTGGGGCTGCCACTATTCGTTGCTATCCTTGCTGCCGTAACTGGCAATGTGATTTCAATGCTGCTGTTCGTTAACGGCGCGCATGCGGTGCGAACCCAGGTCCGCCAAAACAGGCCCGATGAAAACAAAAAGCGTAAGTACGAGAAGCTGCACAACGCTTTTGATAAGTATGGGATTGCTGGGGTCAGCCTCTTGGGTCAGACTATGCTTCCGTCGCAGATCACTTCCGCTGCGCTGGTATCTTTCGGTGCAAACAAGCAGAAGGTCATCGTTTGGCAGGTCATTTCCATTGTCCTGTGGGGCACGCTCTTTGGCATTCTTGCCACTCTAGGGTTGCCGTTGCTGAACAAATAAGCACGCTCTGAGCGAACGAGCCACCGGCGCATTCTGCGCCGGCGGCTCCTTTTCTGGTGCCCGCGTTTAAGTATTTGGCTGTTTGCGGCGACCAACAAGGAAGTAGGCAATCGGGCCAAAAATATTGATGGCGCTAGCCAAGGTCCAGAGTATTTTCGGGCCCTTGACCTGTTCTGCTGGACGTTTTCGAAGATCTAGCAAAGTTGCAATCATCAAAGTCAGCTCGGTAATTGCGATGATGGCCACGACAATTTGAGTGCCGGTGGAAAGTTCTTTGAATGTTCGCTTGGCTGCCATGCGATGTCCTTTGCGGAGAGTAGTTCAATTCCTAAGCTGTTGAGGCGCTCTAAAATATTTTTGCCCTGTGGGAATTATTCTCTCACCTGCCCGGTTGAAGATGACAGAACGCAAAGTTGAGTCAAGTTCGCTCAAGTTAATTTGACAGTCAAAAAAGACAGTGAGTAAAGTTGAGTCCAGAACGCTCAACTGGGGTATCCGCCCCAAGCGTTAGTACTTACAACTCAAGGCAAAGGAGAGCCAATATGTCGCGTGCAGTAGGCATTGACCTAGGAACCACCAACTCGGTCGTATCCGTGCTCGAAGGTGGCGAGCCAACCGTTATCGCAAACGCGGAAGGTAACCGCACCACCCCGTCCATCGTTGCTTTCTCGAAGAGCGGCGAAGTTCTGGTTGGCGATATCGCCAAGCGCCAGGCTGTGAACAACATTGACCGCACCATCGCTTCGGTCAAGCGTCACATGGGTACCGACTGGTCCATCAACGTGGACGAGAAGAAGTACACCGCTCAGGAAATTTCAGCTCGCACCCTGATGAAGCTGAAGAACGACGCCGAGTCGTACTTAGGTGAAAAGGTCACCGACGCGGTCATCACCGTTCCTGCATACTTCAACGATGCTGAGCGCCAGTCCACCAAGGAAGCCGGCGAAATCGCAGGCTTGAACGTACTGCGCATTGTCAACGAGCCAACCGCAGCCGCTCTGGCTTACGGTCTGGAAAAGGGTAAAGAAGACGAACTCATCCTGGTCTTCGACCTCGGTGGCGGTACCTTCGACGTTTCCCTGCTCGAAGTTGGCAAGGATGACGACGGATTCTCCACCATTCAGGTTCGCTCCACCTCGGGCGATAACCGCCTGGGCGGCGACGACTGGGATCAGCGCATCGTAGATTGGCTGCTGGCTCAGGCTAAGCAGAAGGGTGCAGACCTGTCCAAGGACAAGATTGCACTGCAGCGTCTGAAGGAAGCTGCTGAGCAGGCCAAGAAGGAACTGTCCTCGGCTACCAGCACCAACATCTCCCTGCAGTACCTCTCGGTCACCGCAGACGGTCCGGTTCATCTGGACGAGCACCTCTCGCGTGCTAAGTTCCAGGAACTGACCAAGGATCTGCTGGAGCGCACCCGCAAGCCATTCAACGATGTCATCAAGGAAGCCGGCGTTAAGGTTTCGGAGATTGCCCACGTGATCCTCGTTGGCGGTTCGACCCGTATGCCAGCAGTGGCAGAGCTGGTCAAGGACCTCGCCGGCAAGGAAGCCAACAAGGGCGTCAACCCGGATGAGGTTGTTGCAGTTGGCGCAGCCCTGCAGGCTGGCGTGCTGAAGGGTGAGCGCAAGGACGTATTGCTCATCGACGTCACCCCACTGTCCCTAGGTATTGAAACCAAGGGCGGCGTGATGACCAAGCTGATCGAGCGCAACACCGCGATCCCAACCAAGCGTTCGGAGACCTTCACCACCGCCGAGGACAACCAGCCTTCGGTATCGATTCAGGTCTTCCAGGGCGAGCGCGAGTTCACCCGTGACAACAAGCCACTGGGCACCTTCGAGCTGACCGGTATCGCTCCGGCTCCGCGCGGCATCCCACAGGTTGAGGTTACCTTCGACATCGACGCCAACGGCATCGTGCACGTATCCGCTAAGGATAAGGGAACCGGTACCGAACAGTCGATGACCATCACCGGCGGCTCCTCGCTGTCGAAGGAAGACATCGAGCGCATGGTTCAGGAAGCCGAAGCTCACGCCGAAGAGGACAAGGCCCGTCGCGAGGCAGCCGAGACCCGCAACGCCGCCGAGCAGGCAGCTTACTCGGTAGACAAGCTGATCAAGGACAACGACGAGAAGCTTCCAGAAGAGGTCAAGACCGAGGTTCAGGCCGACGTTGACGCACTGAAGGAAGCGCTGGAGAAGCAGGACAACGACGACGAGGTCAAGGCAGCGTTTGAGAAGCTTCAGGCTTCACAGACCAAGCTGGGCGAGGCAATCTACGCCAACACCGCCGCCGAAGGCGCCGAAGCATCTGCAGGCGAGCAGGCTCCAAACGCTGATGAAGACATCGTCGACGCCGAGGTAATCGACGAAGACGAAGCCGACAAGAAGTAGGGAGTAAGGAATATGTCCGAGGCACAGGACCAGAACGAAAACTCCGGCCAGGAGCCGGAGAACCAGCCAGAGGCAGCCGATGCGCAGCCAAACGCTGACGCCCTGGGTCAGGCCGAGGCGATCCTGAACGAGGCTGCTGCTGGTGTCGAAGAGGCACAGGCTGAAGTCACCGAAAAGGAATCCGAGCTTCGCAACGACCTGCTTCGTTTGCAGGCCGAGTACGTCAACTACCGCAAGCGTGTAGAGCGTGACCGGGTAGCGGTACGTGAAAGTGCCGTTCAATCGGTACTCACCACGTTGCTGCCGGTGCTTGATGATATCGATGCGGCCCGTGCTCATGGCGACTTAGCAGATGGCCCGTTCGCGGCTATCGCTAAGAAGCTGGACACGGTCTTGGCAACGCACGGCCTGGAACGAATCGATGAAGCTGGGGTCGAATTTGATCCCAACGTTCACGAGGCGTTGCTCCGCCAGCCGGTCCCAGAGATCCCAGCGGATCATGTGGGACAGGTGCTGCGAGCCGGTTACCGTAAGGGAAACTACACCATGCGTGCCGCGCAGGTACTAGTAGCCACCGGCGAGTAGCCACACATCTAGATAACGAAACTGCCCACTGCCGAAACCTCGACAGTGGGCAGTTTCAAATCGGTAGTCAAAAGAAAGGGGGCCCTGATGGCAAGTCAGGACTGGATCGACAAAGACTTCTACGCCATTCTGGGCGTCTCCAAGGACGCCAGCGAGGCGGACATCAAGAAGGCGTACCGTAAGCTAGCGCGTAAATACCACCCAGATACTAATCAGGGTGACGCGGAAGCCGAACGGAAGTTCAAAGACATCTCCGAGGCTAACTCGGTGCTCTCTGACAAAGAAGAGCGTGAACAGTATGATGCGATTCGCGCCATGGGCGGCGGAGCGCGTTTCAGCGCCGGTGGCCCCGGCGGCGCACCGGGCGGCCAAGCAGGCTTTGATGACATGTTCTCCAACCTATTTGGTGGGGGAGGCGCACCACGCGGCCGCGGCGGACAACCAGATTTCTCGGACCTGTTCGGCGGCGGCGGTTTCGGTGGTGGCTTTGGGCAAAGTGCGCCGCCTCGCAAGGGTGCGGACCGTACTGCAAGCACCACGATTTCCTTCGCCGGATCAATCAAGGGCACCACTATCGGTTTGCGTGAGCAAAGCGGTGAAGTCATTGACGTGCGCGTTCCTGCCGGAATCAAGGACGGCCAATCGGTTCGTGTGCGCGGCCGCGGTCAGTCAGGCCCGGCCGGAAACGGCGACCTGCTGGTGAAGGTGAAGGTTACCGAACACCCATACTTCAAACGCGAAGAGAATAATATTCGCGTGCATGTGCCGATCACCTTTGACGAGGCTGCGCTGGGCGCGAAAATTCATGTGCCAACCTTGGACGGCGAAGAAGTTGCCATGAAGGTACCAGCCGGTTCAAATTCGGGGCGGACCTTACGCCTGAAAGGACGTGGGGTGAAGACCTCCAAGGCGACCGGCGACATGCTGATCGTGTTAGATGTGGTCATCCCGCAGAACCTGAACGATAAGGCGAAAGCCGCCATCGAAGAGTTCGCGGCGGCTACTGAGGGTGAAGATCCTCGACAGGCGCTGGCAGCTAAGGCCAAGCTCTAGGCTAGAGATTAGCGCGATACATGAGTGTGCTTCGCAAGAAGCACACTCACGTAGACAATAGATTTATCCCCTTTACCAAGGGAGAAACGGAGACTGAGATTTATGGCCCACGAGTTCCTAAGACCTGTGTTCGTCATTTCAGTCGCCGCGCAATTAGCAGATATGCACCCGCAAACCCTGCGCCAGTATGACCGCATCGGGCTGGTCTCACCTAGCCGCCAATCGGGTAAGCAGCGACGTTATTCCCAACGCGACGTTTCACTGTTGCGCCAGGTGCAGCAGCTGAGCAAAGAGGGGGTCTCCCTCGAAGGCATTAAACGCATTATCGAGCTGCAAAACCAGGTGTCGTATCTGCAAAACCAGGTCGGCGAATTACGCGATGAATTGCGCGCCGTCCAGCAAGGCCAAACTCGGGTGTTCGCTGCCGGAACCGCCGCCGGAGACGTGGTCTCCATGGCCCGCGGAATGCGTCCGGCCCGCCGCGAACCAGCGGTAACACTCTTTACTACTCGCCGCGCCATTGGCAGATAGTTTTCCTCCGCTGGTCGTGTTCGGCTAGTAATCCGTCGACAAAATCATTAGTCTCAAAACTACGTGATCCACCTCACCTATTGTGGGTCACGTTGTTGCGTCTCGGATAACCGTATCCGGAATCAAGCTGCGCAACCCAACTGTTTTTGAGGATGGAGAGCTTCGTGCGGGTGAACCCATTAGTTAAGACCCCTGATCAGACAAAAGTCGGCATTTCTGAGACTCAAGGGTTGGGGGTCAAACAATGAAATCCTATGCACAGGGCGAGACTGCTTCGGAACTTCTCGAAGACACTATAGGCGCAAACCTGGAACGCACCGTCGCGTTATATGGCGAGCGTGAAGCACTCGTGGAAGCTTTCACCGGCCGGCGCTGGACCTGGAACGAGCTAGATGAGGCGGTTAACGATTTAGCGCGGGGTTTTCTCTCGGCTGGACTAGAACCGGGGGATAGGGTGGGGATCTGGGCGCCGAATTGCGCCGAATGGACCTTGACGCAGTACGCCACAGCAAAAATCGGTGTCATCTTGGTCAACGTCAACCCCACCTATCGCAGCCACGAGTACTCCTACGCGGTCAATCACAGTGGCCTACGGATGCTGATCACCATGACCAGTTTCAAAACGAGTATGTATCGTGAAATGGTTGAACGTTGTGCTGTGGATACGCCGACGTTGGAACGCGTGGTCTACCTGGACAGCACAGACTGGGCCGAACTTATCGCAGCAGGTCAAGGAATAGATCCAGCCCTGGTGGGCCAACGTCTGGCGCTGACCGAACCGGATCAGGCCATCAATATTCAGTACACCTCTGGTACTACCGGGTATCCTAAGGGCGCGACACTCAGCCACCGGAATATTCTGAACAACGGATTTTTTGTCACTGAAACTATTCGGCTAGGCCCCGAAGACCGGCTCTGCATCCCGGTACCTTTTTACCACTGCTTCGGCATGGTGATGGGAAATCTGGGATGTACCAGCCACGGCACCACCATGGTGATCCCGGCCCCGAGCTTTGAGGCAGAAACTACACTGCGAGTAGTGGCCGAAGAAAAATGCACCGGTGTTTACGGGGTTCCCACCATGTTCATCGCGATGCAAAATCATCCAAGCTTTGGCACCCATGATCTGAGTACCCTGCGTACCGGAATCATGGCCGGATCGGTTTGCCCGGTAGAGGTCATGCGCGGCTGCCTGGAAGATATGAATATGTCCGAGGTGTCCATCGCCTACGGAATGACTGAAACCAGCCCAGTGTCCTGCCAGACGCGGGCTGATGATGACTTAGAAGCCCGTACCGAAACCATTGGCCGAGTTCACCCGCATTTGGAAGTCAAAATCGTGGACCCAGCGACCGGGGAAACTGTAGAACGTGGAGAACCGGGAGAATATTGCACTCGCGGTTACTCGGTGATGCTCGGTTATTGGAATGACGAAGCCAAAACCGAAGAAGCAATTGATTCGGAGAACTGGTTGCATACCGGCGATCTGGCGGTCATGCGCGAAGACGGATATTGCGTCATTGTGGGGCGCATCAAGGATATGGTGATTCGCGGCGGAGAGAACATTTATCCTCGCGAAATTGAAGAGTTCTTCTTCAAACACCCGGATATTGAAGATGTCTCGGTGGTGGGAATACCAGATGAAAAATATGGTGAGGAAATTTGTGCCTGTATCAAGATGAAGGCAGGCAAGGACCCGCTGACTATTGAAGACCTCAGGGCCTTTGCCCAAGGTCAACTGGCACAGTACAAGATTCCTGCCTATGCCATGATCCTCGATGAATTTCCGATTACCGTCACCGGTAAAATTCGTAAGGTGCAATTACGCGAAGACGCCGCGAAAATATTACTCAACTAAGCATCGGCGAATTACAGGCGGCCGTGCTGAGCCAATCGTGCCAGGAGCCCCTGCCTCACGGAGGGCCACTCCTGCGGCAGGATCGAAAAAATTACGGTGTCACGCAGAGTCCCGGTGCTCGCGTCGTACATGTGATTGCGCAGCACGCCGTCTTGCTTGGCGCCTAGCCGGGAGATTGCCGCGCGTGAGCGCTGGTTATGCCAATGGGTGCAGAAGGCCACGGACAGGCAGCCGAGTTCTTCGAAGGCACGCTGCAGTAAAAGATATTTTGCTGCAGCGTTGATGCCGGTTCCCTGGAAATCGGTACCTAGGAAAGTAGAGCCGATTTCGACCCGGCGGTTCGCTTCGCTGATGTTCAAATAGGTTGTTGCGCCCACCGCGTTGCCAGTGTGTTCATCGATGATCGCGAACGGTGCCATCTTGCCCTCGGCCTGCAAAGCGAGCCGGCGCGATATCTCGGCGTCCATGCCTTGTGCCGAAGGGATTTTAGTGAACCACACTTGATCCAGCGAACCGTGGGTAACGATGGCGCCGAGGTCTGCTGAATGTTTGTGGCTCAACTGTTCTAGCCGGACGCCGGCGAATTTCAGGGTGGGGGTTGCACTAAGGCTCATGCCTGCAAGTGTATTGCAGGCATGAGCCTGAGATTTATCAAGTTACTTGGCGCCTCGGGTATAGGCCAGATCAAAGACCAAACGTCCGGCCTTCAACGCTTTACCCTCAAAGCTGGTGAGGATACGGCGTTCAAAACGTGGTGCCCAGCCGCCTTGCTCATCAACAAAATCGGGTTCTGGCTCAAAGCCTTCCATACCGTTGGCACGAACCTTGGTGAGGTTGCTTTCCGTTCCGGAATGCGCGCCTGGATGCTGATTTTCAAATTGTGGGTGTGCTTCAAGGACCTCACGCATTTGCTCCGCGTAGTTGGACCAATCGGTGGCCAGTCGAAGTGTTCCACCTGGCTTCAGTACCCGGGCGACCTTGTCCAAGAATGATGAAGTGATCAGTCGGCGCTTGTGATGACGAGGCTTGTGCCAGGGATCCGAGAAGAAGATCCACAATTCGTCGGCGCTGCCCTCAGCGAGCATCACGTCCAGGACTTCTGGGGCATTGGCCTGGACCGCACGGACGTTTTCCAGTTCAAAGGACTCGACCTTGAGCATGAGCTGGGCGAGTCCCGGAAGATAAACCTCTACGGCGAGGTAGTTTCGCTCGGGATCATCCTTGGCGGCGTTGGCAATGCATTCGCCTAAGCCTGTTCCGATCTCCACGATGAGCGGTGCTACGCGACCAAAAGCCTGTTCAGGGTCCAAGCGGAAGTCATCTGCCACAGAGGTGTCGGCGATCTTGCGCGGTGGCTCAATTACGTAGCTTTGCGCATTGCGCTCCCATGCGGCCGCGCGGCGACCTTGGAGCCGATTACCTCGGCGAACAAAGGAGACCGGGTCGGCACGGAACAGGGAAGGATCTTTGGCCATGTTGTCGGTGCCTTCGGGTTGCACTTCGCTACGTTCACTCATGATCATTAATCCTAGCCGAGGAGCGCGGAAGGCCCGCCAGAAACTCGTAGGGCGTTGCACACCCACAATTCATTCTTGACCCAAATATCAGGGGACGTTCCGGGTGTTCCCCTATAGCGCGGGCTAGCGATGCGCTGTCATGCTAGAAGCATGACAGATTTAGTGCGTGGCATCTTGAATATCATTTGGCTGCTATTCGGCGGCCTGTGGTTAGCGTTGGGTTATGTTCTTGCCGGCATTATCTGCTGCCTGCTCATCGTCACCATTCCCTTTGGTATCGCTTCCTTTAGGATCGCCGGGTACGCGTTGTGGCCTTTTGGCCGAACCGTCGTTGACCGGGGCCCGGTGGGAGCCTTCTCGACACTGGGAAATATTATCTGGTTAGTTTTCGCTGGAATCTGGATCGCCATCGGACACGTGGTCACCGCAATCCCGATGTTCGTTTCCATTATTGGCATCCCGCTAGGTATCGCAAACCTCAAAATGATTCCGGTATCTTTGATGCCGCTAGGGAAGGAAATTGTTCCTTCGGATTATTACATCGCAGGTATGCGACGCTAGATTTTCTGCATCTAAGTTAGAGCCGGTTCCGTGTGGACCAGCTTTTTGCTTATCCTGTTGTGCCTAAGGTTTTTGCTGTCGTTGCTGCAGGATTTGTTCGCGCAAAATATCAGCGTGCCCGCAATGCTGTGCCAACTCCCGAAGTACGTGGAGTTGGACCCAGGCTAAGGGCAAGGGGCCGCGGCGATTACCTGGAAGAAGCGCATCATCGGTCAATTCTGCGCGAGCTGTACGGGACAACGAAATAGCATCGCGGTAACCGCGCTGGATCGATTCAATAGTGTCTTCAGCCTGCAGATTAAAGGATTGATCGGGTGTTTGCACAATTCCTAGGTCCGCTCGGGAAGCACCGCTGACAGCCTCGCCAAACCAGACCCGTTCCACAAAGACCGCGTGCTTTACCAAGCCAAGCAACGTGGTTTTGGAAGAGACCAGTCGCATTTTTGCTTCGGTTTCGCTTAGTCCATCGAGACATTCCAGAAGCATTTTCCGGTGTTGCTCAATGAATACGTCGGCTAGTTGGGCCGGATGCTGCGCGAAGTGGGCAGCGGAATCGGGAGTGGGCATGCTTTAGTTTGCGCGCTACAAAGGCTAGGGCGCAATGTCTACCTTCAGATTTTCCAAGCCCGAGCGAGCACATCCCAATGTTCTTGAGCCATCAGACTCACCGGAGTCACCGAGACGGCCACCGGGCCAGCGTCCGAGATAGCTTGCNGCGCGGCACTAAGTTGTTCTGGNGCCAGCGGCGAGTTTTGCGCCCAAANCCCTGTTGACATGACGAACCGTCCAGGNAATCTTTGCTGCAACGACCGGGCAAGCAGCCCANCATATTCTGGGGTACTGGCATTGATGGAGAAGTAGNTCCATATGACGAGTCGATCCGCNGCTAAGAGCAAGGCTTCGTAGGCATGACCCGAAGCTGCCCGGTCACCGTCCGGGTTTGTCCAGGAGGCCCTGACATCCATATCCAGTAGTACTCCATGAGCCTGGGCGGCGGTTCTAATTCGAGTCAACAAGGTGGCTAATGCGGCCGAACGCCAGATTCCAAGACTGGGATGGGCGGCGTGTATGTCGCCGGTGGAGGTTCGTGGCCAGTCTTTCTTGCCACTGTGCTTGATGAAGGAACGTAAATCGGGGGTTCCGAAGGTGTAGTCGTCAAACATGAGCTCGGTCAACGAAATTCGGTTCGGCTTGTACCTGGCACAAATGTCACCCGCCAGCTGCACTAGCAGGTCTCCGGCTATACCGCTTTCTAAAGAACTCACGCTGGGAAAGTCATTGGATAGCTCACCTTGTGGATTAACACCGGCAATGCGAGGGTCAGCCGCGATATTTGCCGGACACAACGTGTCGATAGTCAAGGTGATCTCTGAATTACCAGTCAGTTCCGGTCGGAGCGCATCGATAGCTTCAGCAACGTAGTCTCGACCGCTGCCAGCCACACCATCGGCGGAGGCCTGCGGACGTGCCGCCCAGTTGAATGCGGTCCAATCGGTGCGCCCCACGCTGAGCGACAGAGAGGTGGCATTTACCCGACGAAGCTGGTGAGCATAGTGCTCCCAGCGCGGGGTATCGGTGACACTGTTTTCAAAGCCGAAACTTACCGCGCGTTCTGCTGGAAGCACAGGACGAGCAACGCAAGCGCTGGTAGCGCCCAATGCAACGCTGGCTGAAGCCAACGTCAAAAATTTACGGCGTGTGACCGAGTGAGCAAAGGACTTCGGCATTATTTTTGGTCCCCAAGATTTGAACTGATTTGAGCTACGGATAGATAGGTCAAGGAGTGCGGGAATCTGAATATTTCGGCGAATTACTGAGGCCCAAGCTCGTCTTCGGCGGCGTTTCACGCACTAGTGCAAATTCTAACTAGCCATGCTGTGGACAGGGGAGCCGTTCACGTTTGATAACGCGTGAAGTAATCGAGAAAAATTTAGTTGATGCGGAATAAGAACACCAAGAGTAGAGTTGAGTTAAGTACACTCAAGTTTATGGGTTCACCCTCAGAGAGAAAGGATTCGCGTGGACACCAAGCTCACCACCAAGAGCCAGGAGGCTCTATCTGCTTCCGGGATGAATGCTTCGACCGCGGGAAACCCGCAGATCGAACCAGCCCACCTTCTGAAGGCCTTGCTAGACCAGCGAGACTCTGTTGCCGTGGCACTACTGAAAACTGCAGGCCTAGACGTTGACGCGCTCTCGGTGAAAGCGAGTACGGCTATCAATGCCTTACCTGCCAATTCCGGATCCTCGGTGGCTCAAGCCCAATTCTCGCGTCAATTGCTCCAAGCGGTCAGCACCGCACAGGAGATCGCGAACAACATGGGGGACACCTATGTCTCCACCGAACACCTGCTGATCGCCTTAGCCTCCGACCAGACCAAGGCCGGCGAAGCGCTGCGTGAGTCCGGAGCTACCCGGGAATTGCTGATGGCAACGCTGCCCGCTATCCGTGGGGACCGCAAGGTTGATAACCCCAACCCAGAAGACACCTTCCAAGCCCTGGAAAAGTTCGGCACGGATATGACCGCGCTGGCTCGCTCGGGCAAACTCGATCCGGTGATCGGCCGCGATAAGGAAATTCGCCGCGTGGTCCAGGTACTCTCACGGCGCACCAAAAATAACCCGGTGCTCATCGGTGAGCCTGGAGTGGGCAAGACCGCCGTGGTTGAAGGACTCGCTCAGCGCATGATCGCCGGAGACGTGCCAGAGTCGCTGCGTGGAAAGACGTTAATCTCTTTGGACCTCGGAGCGATGATTGCCGGTGCGAAGTACCGCGGCGAGTTTGAAGAGCGCCTCAAGTCAGTACTCGAAGAGATCAAATCCTCGGACGGACAGATTGTCACGTTCATCGATGAGATTCATACCGTGGTGGGCGCGGGCGCTTCCGAAGGCGCTATGGATGCAGGCAATATGCTCAAGCCAATGCTTGCCCGTGGTGAACTGCGTCTGATCGGCGCCACCACGCTGGATGAATACCGCGAAAATATCGAAAAAGANCCGGCACTAGAGCGTCGCTTTGCGCAGGTCTACGTGGGGGAGCCAAGNGTGGATGACACGATCGCGATCCTGCGTGGNCTCAAAGAACGCTACGAAGCACACCACAAGGTGTCCATCGCCGACTCGGCACTCGTGGCTGCGTCTACGCTGTCCAACAGGTACATCTCCGGACGTCAGCTGCCGGACAAAGCCATTGACCTGGTCGATGAGGCGGCCAGCCGACTGCGCATGGAGATTGACTCGGCTCCCGAGGAAATCGATGAGCTGCGCCGTGAGGTGGACAGGCTGACCATGGAGGAGCTCGCGCTCGCTGGAGAGACCGACCCGGGATCTATTGAACGCCTCGATGCGCTACGCATGGATATGGCCGATAAGAAGGAAACCCTCGATGCGCTCAATGCCCAATGGGATGCGGAGAAGTCGGGGCTGAACCGCGTAGGTGACCTGAAGGTGAAACTCGACGAGCTGCGCTCGCAGGCCGAAAAGTTCCAACGTGAGGGTGATCTGGAAAATGCCTCACGGCTGCTCTACGGCGAGATTCCGACGCTGCAGGGCGAGCTTGAAGCGGCAGCCGAAGCTGAAGCAGGCAAGAGCCACGAACACACCATGGTGGCTGAAGAGGTGACCGCGGATGACATTGCCGAAGTTATCTCGGCATGGACCGGAATCCCCGCCGGACGGATGCTGCAAGGCGAAAGCCAAAAGCTGCTTCAGATGGAAACAATCATCGGTCAGCGTCTGGTGGGCCAGCAACAGGCGGTGACCGCTGTCTCCGATGCGGTGCGCCGAACCCGTGCGGGAATTTCGGATCCAGACCGGCCTACCGGCTCGTTCCTGTTCCTTGGACCTACCGGGGTGGGCAAGACGGAGCTGGCGAAGTCCCTGGCTGACTTCCTCTTTGATGATCCTCGTGCAATGGTGCGTATCGACATGTCCGAGTACGCGGAGAAGCATTCAGTTTCGCGGCTAGTCGGTGCGCCTCCGGGCTATGTCGGTCACGAAGAAGGAGGACAGCTGACCGAAGCGGTAAGGCGCCGTCCGTACTCGGTGATCTTGCTGGATGAAGTGGAAAAAGCGCACCCTGAGGTTTTCGACATCCTGTTGCAGGTGCTTGATGATGGGCGCTTGACCGATGGGCAGGGCCGAACCGTTGACTTCAGAAACACGATCTTGATCCTGACCTCCAATATGGGTTCCCAGTTCCTAGTGGATCCGAACCTGGAAGATAAGGACAAGAAGGCAGCCGTGATGAATGTGGTCAATGCGTCCTTCAAGCCAGAGTTCCTGAACCGTCTGGACGAGATCATCATGTTTGATCCGTTGAGCATCAATGAGCTGGGCAACATTGTGAAACTGCAGATTGATCTGCTCGCCGCACGGCTTTCCGAGCGTCGACTCAGTTTGGACGTTTCCGAAGCCGCCAGCGAATGGCTGGCCATGACCGGCTACGACCCGGCTTATGGCGCCAGGCCGCTTCGCCGCTTGGTACAGCGCGAAATTGGTGACCGGTTGGCGCGTCAGCTCCTGAGCGGAAATATTCAGGACGGGGATCGCGTACAGGTGGGCCTTGATCCTGAGGGAGACAAGCTCGTGGTCATGCGTGGAACCCGCGAAAGCGAGTAGCTGAAGGTTGCGCCGACGCGCTGATGGCCGGTGGAAATCCACCGGCCATCAGCATAAGTCAGTGGCGTAACTTAGCTTTCCTCATTATCGGGAAGTAGCGAGTTTCGAACATTTCCCTCGGTCAGACCCAGGAAGCAAGAGACCTGACGGTCACCCTGGGACCAGGTGCTCTCTGAGGGACGTGAGAAGTGGTAGGTCCAGGTGGAATCCAGACCGGCACTCGGGTCAAGCGATACTGATTTACACAGCGATTCGGACTCGGTAAGCAGCTCATTGGCGCCGGGGTATTTGTCGCCGGTCAGCTCGAAGGTTCCGATGAGCTGAGCATTATGCGAGGAATCGCAGGTAACAACCGTCTGTGGGGATAGTGGAGAATCAAAGCCGCGCAGGCAGTCGCCGAGCACTAACTGCTCCGGGGGCATCGAGGCGGCAATCACTCCGTCTAGGCCCGGGCTCTCATTTCGCTCTACCGTGTTCGCCTCTGGCGTAGCTGGTGTAATAAAGCGAAGTACAACGAAAACCACTGCGGCGCTCAAAGCTAAAACAGCAATGACAAGTAAAACCCACTGGCCGATTTGCCGCTTGGGCTTCTCCGGTTCCGGCTGTAGGGGCGGTAAAGCCGCCTGTGGCTCGGGTAGATCTTTTTCCACCACCTGTAGTGCTCCTTCAAGGATTGCCGAGGATATTTTGGGAGCAAGCTCACTAAATAGTCGTTGGACTAATCGACAGTCTAACGGGTCTGGCACGTGTTGCGTTCAGCGCTCGCCGTGGAATCGTGTTAACCTTTAATTACGAAAGAACTGATCACATATTCGGGGGCCTTCACCTTTTAGGTGGACCACCTTCCGACTCTACTGAAAAGAGGGGGTCACGCCATGGGGCGCGGCCGTCAAAAGGCTAAAGCACAGCGTCAAGCGCGAGATATTAAGTACTACTCGCCCTCGACTGACCTGACAGCACTCGAGCGAGAGCTGGGTATCAGGTCCGAACATCAGACCCCAAAACCGGTGCCTGTTGATTCTTCGTATGACGACGAATATTCGGAATACGACGAGCAGACGAAAAAGTACTCGGGAGACGACGACGCCGACTGAACATCGGCCAGTTAACCGAGAGTCTTTGGCTCGGGTGCCAGCCTTCATTTGAAGTGGTGCAGCTCTACAGTACATATTTACGACAAGCCGCAACGACTAAGCTAAATTAGCTTTAGGTCGCTGCGGCATTTGTCGTGTTCGGAACCCGCGAAAGGGCGCACACTAGTGAGTACACCCGAAGAGCTATCGATTCAGATGGCCCATCAATCGGCTATTCGTTCGATGCAACGCATCGTTGAGCAACAAGCGCAGCCGCATCCCAACGCAGAAGCTCGGGCCGGCGTACAGGCTCAGCTGGACCAGGGCAACGTCTTGGTGGTGACCGGTGCAGGAGTCTCCACAGATTCGGGCATTCCTGACTACCGCGGACCTAACGGTTCCCTGCAGCGTCACCGTCCGATGACCTATCAGGAGTTCAAATATCGGCCCGAGGCACGCCAACGCTACTGGGCCCGCGGCTTTGTTGGCTGGCGGCACATGTTTCAGGCCGAACCCAATGCGATCCACCACCGGCTAGTGCGTTGGGAAGAGGAAGGCCGAATCAGCGGCATCATCACCCAGAATGTTGATGGCCTGCACCAGCAGGCTGGCTCCAAGATGGTGATTCCCGTGCACGGGGACCTGTCGATAGTGCGTTGTCTGGATTGCGGGAAATCCGAGGACCGCCAGCATTTTGATGACCGGCTCCAAGAGCTGAACGTAGGCTATCTGGAGGCCGTAGACGTCGATCCTAGCGCCATCAACCCGGACGGTGACGTAGAACTGCCTCAGTACCTTGTTGAGCGCTTTGTGATGGGAAGCTGCCTGTATTGCGGCTCGCTGGCTTTGAAGCCGGACGTGGTGTACTTCGGGGAGAACGTGCCAGCCGAACGCAAGGCGCAAATTGCCAGACTTGAGGAGTCCTCGGATTCACTGCTGGTGCTTGGCTCATCACTGGCGGTAATGAGCGGCTATAAGATCCTGTTAAATTTTGTTAGGCGAGGCTTGCCTGTAGCGCTAGTGACCAACGGCCATGTGCGCGGCGAGGACAAAGCCACCTGGCGTTGGCGGGTACCGCTGGATGAAGCACTATCCCAACTGAGCTAGCGCTGGACGCCGAACTAGATTAAGCAAATGATGCGTCACACCTGAAACGGTGTGACGCATCATTTGATAGAGCTACAAGTTACTTGGCGTAGCTTCCGGTCAGCAGTACTGCGCCACCGTCAACGCCCTTGGCACCCTGTACGTAGTCCAAACCTGCCGAGCTAGCCGACGGGTCAAGCTTCTCTACCGAGCCCATGATCCAAGCGCCCATGCCAGCCTTGTTCAACAGTGCCACCGCGCGGTCAGCAACGCTCTGGTCCACTACTGCCACCATGCCCACGCCCAAGTTCAGGGTGCGTTCAAGGTCAGGCAACGGAACGTTGCCGAGGGTAGCAATCGTGGAGAAGACCGCTGGAAGCGACCAGGTGGAGCGATCCACGCGGGCCATGAGGCCCTGGGGGAGTACACGAGCCAAGTTAGCTGCCAGACCGCCACCGGTGACGTGGCTGAAACCGTGAACCCCGAAGTCTTCTCCGGTATTCAATTCATCAATCAAGTCCAAGCAGGCCGTGGTGTAAATGCGGGTCGGAACCAGAAGTTCCTCGCCCAAGGTGCGGCCGAACTCGGCGACCTCACGCTCTAGTTCCCACTTAGCATGTGCGATCACGCGGCGCACCAGCGAGTAGCCGTTGGAGTGGATGCCGGAGGAAGCCATGCCGATGACCACGTCGCCGGCCAGCACACGTTCTGGGCCGAGCAGCTGATCTGCCTCGATAACACCGGTGGCGGCGCCTGCCACGTCATATTCGTCTTCGGCCAGCAAGCCTGGGTGCTCGGCGGTTTCGCCACCAACCAATGCGGTGCCCCGCAAGCTTGCAACCCTCGGCGATACCGCGCACGATATCGGCGATACGCTCTGGAACTACCTTGCCGGTAGCGATGTAATCGGTCATGAACAGCGGCTTCGCGCCAACCACTACGATGTCATCTACCACCATGCCGACCAGGTCCTGGCCGATGGTGTCGTGGATATCCAGCTTCTGGGCGATAGCCACCTTGGTACCCACACCATCAGTGGAGGTCGCGAGGTAAGGCTTCTTGTATCCGGTCAGGAAGGAAACATCGAATAGGCCGGCGAAACCGCCGACCCCGCCGACTACTCCGGAAGTGTGCGTGGCCTTGATGGCGCCCTTCATCAGTTCAACGGCGCGGTCACCGGCCTCGACGTCGACACCGGCTCCGGCGTACGTGATGGAGGTGGGCTGCTCTTGCGTGCCGCTCATGGCAGATGGGTCCTTTTCTGTCGTGAACACCGAGGTAACGGTGCCGCTTGCAACGAGGTAGTAGTGAGGTGGCTAGTTACAGGGAAGATTCGAGTTCGGCATCCGGGCCCGGCTCGCAGCCGCCCTGGTTGCTCTTCTCCAGCAGGTTCTTCCCGCGGCGCTCTTCGCCTGGCAGCGCAATCGGGTAGTCTCCGGTAAAGCACGCGGTGCATAGCTTCTCGCGAGGCTGCAAGGTCGCACCGATCATGCCTTCCTCGGAAATGTATGCCAAAGAATCCGCGCCGATGGACTTACCGATCTCATCCACGGCAGCACCATTGGCAATCAGTTCCGCACGGGTGGCGAAATCGATGCCGTAGAAGCAAGGCCACTTCACCGGTGGTGAAGAGATCTTCACATGTACCTCGGCGGCACCGGCTTCGCGCAACATCCGCACTACCGCGCGCTGGGTATTCCCGCGCACAATCGAATCGTCCACCACAACCACGCGCTTGCCGCGCAGCACGGTTTCCAGGGCATTAAGTTTCAACTTGATACCCAGCTGGCGCAAGGTCTGCGAGGGCTGGATGAAGGTGCGGCCCACATAAGCGTTCTTGACGAAACCATGAGTGAAAGGAATCCCTGATTCCTCGGCGTAACCAATGGCTGCAGGAGTACCGGATTCCGGGACCGGGATGACAATATCTGCATCCGCACTGTTCTCGCGGGCCAGCTGACGGCCCATTTCTACGCGGGCTTCATATACTGAGCGGCCAGCAATGGAAGCATCCGGGCGGGCAAGGTACACGTATTCGAAGACGCAACCCTTCGGGGTGGCTTCGGCGAAGCGGGTGGAACGCACACCGCTTTCGTCGATAGCGATCAGTTCGCCGGGCTCAATTTCACGGATGAATGAGGCGCCGACGGTAGCAAGTCCGGGCTGCTCGGAGGCAACAACCCAGCCACGGTCCAAACGGCCGAGAACCAGCGGGCGGACCCCGTGCGGGTCGCGGGCGGCATACATGGTGTTTTCATCCATGAAGACAAAGCAGAATGCGCCTTCAATCTTCGGCAGCAACTCCAACGCGGTCTCTTCCAAGGACTGGCCTTCGGAACCGGCAAGCAACGCGGTGACCAGCGCGGTGTCGGTGGTGTTGCCCTGAGCGATTTCACCGCGGACCTTACCCCCGTCGGCCAGCTGCTTAGCTTCAACCATCTCGGCTAGCTGCGCCGAGTTGGTGAGGTTGCCGTTATGAGCCAGAGCGACGGTGCCGGTCTGAGTTGGGCCCAAGGTTGGCTGGGCGTTGGCCCAGTGGCTTGCACCGGTGGTCGAATAACGGCAGTGACCTACGGATAAGTGGCCGGACATCGAGTTCAAGGTGTTTTCATCAAAGACCTGGGAGACTAAGCCCATGTCTTTGTAGACGTTGATTCGCGAGCCATCGCTGGTGGCAATACCTGCGGACTCTTGTCCACGGTGTTGCAGGGCGTAGAGCCCGTAATAAGTTAGTTTTGCAACATCTTCGCCAGGTGCCCAAACACCAAAGACTCCGCATTCGTCCTGCGGGCCCTTTTCGTTGGGAAGCAAGTCATGATTAAGTAGTCCATCGCCACGCGCCATGTCAATATTCTCTCATGTATCTATTGGTCGTCTTCGACCGCTTATGTGGTGAGTGACGACCAGGTGCGCGGCCGCCACATGCCTTCCTGGGAAGGGGAGGGCGCCTAGCCTTGTTGCTCGCTGGTGGTATCCCCGGCCAGGGGCACCGCCAGTTTTTGGGTGGTCTTACGCGAAGTCACGCGGTCGATAATTACATAGGCAAGTGCGCCCAACCCAATGCCAAGTCCTGCACAAAACATGGCGAAGAATCCGATAGCCGAACCTACGGTGTAATCCATTGAAGGTTCACCAAGGAAGCCGATGATTGCACCGATCAGAGCACCGAGGACGGCGCCGGTCAGTACGAATGGCCAGAAACGTGGTGCCGCATGAACCAGCACGGGAACTGGCTGATCAGCGGATGACGGGGTGGCGGGGTGTTGCTCCATGCTTTAAGGGTACTCAATTAGCGGCAGATGTGCCGACAAGTCTGCCCTTAGTCCCGAGGCATGCAATTGGCCCGATTGCACGGCGGCGGCCCAGTTCGTTTGCCCGGTGACTAGCGATAGCCATAATTCAGCAGGCATTTCGACCACATTCGGAGGGGTCCCGCGGGTATGCCGAGGACCTTCAATGCATTGGGTCACACCAAAGGGTGGGATGCGCACTTCAACCGAGTTTCCCTCGGCCCGCGAAGCGAGTTCCTCTAACGTGAAACGTACCGCTGTAGCCAGGGTGGAACGCCCTGTTTTCCCTTGAGATTCAGCGGTTTGAGCCCACTCGCGTAATGCCGAGCGACCAGTGGGTTCATCAATTCTTCTTTTGATCGCCATAGCCTTAGATCTGCTTCCTTCGATGACGTGGAAATGTCATATTTCGCGCTGTTCTTATTTTGGTAGGAGTGAAGATCGCCTGATTATTTCATGGCGAACCTAGCAACGTAAGCAACTGACCAGGGTAGCGAACGGTTATCCGTTCATCCAATGTAAAGAGGTTGACGGCGCAGGGCTAATATCAGAGCGGCGACAATACCGGTAGCGATTATGCATATCCCCATCCAAGCCTGGGGATGCGATTCCATGATCCATGCCCAAGGGTAGAACGAGGCTTCTTTATTCCGAGCAAAAGCAGATGCGAATACTACATAGCCGACTGGGACCACGGTAGCTGCGGCAAATAGGCCAAATAATCTGCCTAATACCCAAAGCGCCAAAAGGCCTGCCAGATCGCGTCCATACAACGCGCCCGGCATAACCATTCCCTGATTAGTGAGAGCCCCGACGCCAGAGCACAGCAACGTTGACAGCAAAGCCAGAATAATGACGAAAACAGCCGAATGGGCCCAGATGTTTCTTACCGACGCGTGCATCCAACGTCGCTCGGCTCCAGTCACGCAAGCTCCAAGGATGACACAGAGCAATAGCGCTGGTATCACTGGAGCTGGCATCTGAGTGGGCATCGTCAGCGAGCCTAGGAAGGGAATGGAAATTAGCTTTTGCCCGTAAAATCCGGCTCCCACACCACAAATCATGGTCGCGAATAAGCAAGTCAGCCCCTGACGCGTACGGAACACGGAAGTCATGAATCTTTCCCAGGCTTTGCTGGAACTTCGCACCGAGCCAGACTGCCATACGCTCCCAACGCCCAGGTTTGTTGCTGGTCCCTGTTCAATGACGCGAGGGGTTGCTCCAACCCAACCGATGGGATTCCAAGAACTTGCTCTTGGGCGTACCCCGTGCTCCATTCTTGCAGGAGCTGGATCATAGCGAATTGCTGGTCGAAGTCATCACTATCGCATAAGTGATTAGCCAGCGCAGAGGCATACGAACTGGCCGCCGCATAGACCACTTGCTCATCGGTATAGCTTGGTTCAAAAGCAGTCAGTAGTACTCCGTCTTCTTCCACCGTTGGATCGGTATCCATTGAAGCAGTGACTCGTTGTGGTTCTGGGAAACCGATTTTGGTCAGGGAAGAGATGCTCTGGGCAACCAGCATCCGTCGGTCCCCGCCAGAGAGCTGCACCCGGTTCAAGCAGACTTGCGGTCGCGTATTCGAGCATTCGAATTGCTCGTCACTCATAGCCACCGCCGGAATACCTTCTAGATCTTTTCCCAGCCATAAGCCCGTAGAGACCGACGCCAGAATTAATAATGCTCCGGTGGCTCTGTGTCCTGAAGACAGCGCCGCAGAGTTGCGTTTTTTCTCCAGCGGACGATTAGTGCCCGCGAGAAAAATAAAACCTGTCGTAGCCAGTGCTGAGAACACGATCAGTGCCCATATCGCATGGAAATTAATATTCTGTGCTGCCATGCAGCAACCATTAAGAGTCATCCCCGACAGGTAATGCAGAGGGAAAAAACTGGTGGTTCCGGTGAATGCAAGAAATACGTAGCTACCCACCAAAGCCAGGGGAATCGAAAAACGACCGTGGAACCATTGGCCTAGAAAGTTGCCGAACGCAGCATGAGCGGTGATGGCGAGCACATAACCTAATAAGATCAACGCATCACTCAGCTGCGGGATGACTTTGGAGTTCAGCAAAAGAATGATGGCACTTGTGAACTGGACAATGACTCCAGCGGTCACGCTAGGCCACAGACGGAAGAACACGCGCTCGAAGTAATTCCGAGACGCGGCATCGAGTACACCGCGGCTTAAGTGCTCCCTGCTGGACTCAACAGCTGAGCTCACCGAAGAAAGTAAACAGGAAAAAAGTAACGTCGTGGATGCAGCAGCTACCGCGGCTTGCGAACTACCCCGCACCGATTCCATCTCGGTGTAGCTGAATAAATAAATCAGGGCCACTACTAAGAACAGCGGTAGTAGCCAGACGGAGGGTCGTTTTGCCAATGGGTACATTAGTTTTCCCTGTCCACGAGTCGTCCATAAGCTGACCGGATCTTATCGCGAGGGTCAGTTTCAGGTTCTCCCATCGCCATGAATTCGACTACAGAGCCGTGGAATTTTTGCTGTCCTTTGTCTAAGACGCATATTCGATCGAAAGTACCATCGATGTCTTCAGTTTGGTGCGTCGAGACCAATACGATCTTTCCCGGATCGATTCCTTGCAAGATGGTCTGGAATCTATCGCGTTGATTCGGATCTAGGCCCGCTGTGGGCTCGTCAAGCAAAATCACTTTCGCATCATGGGCTAGAGCTCCGGCTAGCCCGAGTCGCCGCTGTTGACCGCCAGAAAGTGCCGTGGCCTTGCTCTGCGCCATTTCTGTAAGTCCGACCTGGCTGATCGCAGCCGGAGCGCGGCGTTTGGCTTCGCGGCGGGATGCTCCATTCAGCCATGCGCTGTAGGCGACGTGCTCCTCTACCGTCAGTCCGCCGACAGGAACAAAATCTTGCGGTAGCCAGGAAATCTGTTGCCGATACTTGCGTAAATTAGTAGCAGTTACAGAACCGTCAGAATCGTTCAAGGCGATGAGTCCGGACTTGTGACGGAGGACCGTTGCGAGCAAGGCAATGAGCGTGGATTTTCCAGCCCCGTTTGGGCCAAGAAGCGCCGTACGGCCCGGACCAAAAACTACATTGAGGTTCTCTAACAATACGGCGCCACGAGGGTAGGAGAAGGAAAGGTTCTCCATGGATAAAGTCGACATACGTTGAGTTGGGGTTCCTTTTGCTGGGTAGCTTTCACTGGGAAAGCCCAAAGGCCGTCGTGAGGCCAAATGTCACGGCAAGAAAAATAGATTGATGCATCAGACAAACCGAGAAAATGCTGTTGTTTTTCGTCAGAGTTGTCGGTGCAAACGGATTAGATACTTCTGCAGACGAACTCCTTGGCGAATCGTAATTATCCTAGACTCGGATCATTAAAATGACTAACCGGAAGGGTGTTCGCAACTACTATCAAGCAAAAAATGTAAGTTCTTGGTAAGGCATCTATTTAGCGATTGCGCGGAAATATTCATCTTCCGCCTCAATGCAGGAGTTATCATTTTTCCGAAAAGCGGTGTCGTGGGGCGTTGAAGTGATAGTGGCGCTAAGGGAGCACGCGCGAGGTTTCTCATACGTGGTTGTCTAGTTTTCCTGAACGTGAGAACGCGAAGTTGATTACTGCTGATTCGAGCACAGGTATCAGCACGGGCTTACTGTAAAGTCGGTGGCGATATCGAAAGCTTGGGTTTGGGATTCACTCAGATTCGCTTGCGCCGATCTTCCATGAGTCACTGACCGGCATAGTGAATCTGCGCCGCGAGTGCGCCCGCGGTGGCGTTTGCCGGCGCCAGTCTAGAAGACAATTCTTTCAGTTTCTGCGGTGTGAGGGCACCATGTTTGGCAAGCAGCCCAAGAGCCAGCCGATCCGTTCCACGCGATGCGCCATCCAGCATCTTAACCACCACGCTCACCCCTTGATCGGTGCTCATGCCCAGCACGCCTTCGGCACCCAACTTGGCAATAATCCCTGTGGATTCATTCACTATGGTGTTCGGGCTTCCGGGACCGCGTACCGCCCAAGGATGTTCGCGCATCGCGTGGGCGACGGCACGGACATGCTGATCGCTGCTGGTACTGAGATTTTTGAATCCCTTGGCTAAGGAATGCAAGGACATTTGGGGTGCCGGAGCACCGCACCCATCCACGCCCACAAAAGTGACCGGACCGCAGAATTCTTCAATTGCTTCCAACGCGTACTGCTGTACCGGATGCTCAAGACTCAGATACGTTTCCACCGGCTCTCCGAGCGATACCGCGGCGGCAAGAAACGCCGCATGCTTACCCGAACAGTTGAACGCCAATTTGTTCTTGCTGCGCCCATCAATGATCATTTCGGTTCTGCTGGCGGAATCGCCTGGCCAAGAAGCCGGACACTGCAAATGATCTTCGCCCAAGTTCACCGAGGCGAGCACGCTGTGCGCCAACTGCTGATGTCTGGCGGTACCCAGGTGGCTGGCGCAAGCCAAGGCAAGTTGGGCGGAGTTCAGAACCGCCCCGGCGCGCAGAGAACCGATAGCTTGAAAAGGTTTCAGTGCTGAGCGCGGAAAGATCAGCGCCTGCGGATCGCCGAGGGTTTCGAGTGCTTCTCCCGAAGCGTCCAGCACCACCGCGGCGCCATAGTGTCTGGATTCAACGACCGAATTACGGGTCACCCGAAGAAGCTCTGTGCAGTGTGTGATGTCTATCGCCGAAGCCATAAGGCTCAGTCTAAACGGTGCATAGAGCAGCTCAAATATCAGGAAACCATAGAAGGTCGAAGATAGATTATGACTTGTAAGAAGTGTTCATTGACCGGTCATAGAGCAATAACCTGGCACTAATCTCCGGTAAACTCGGCGGGGTGAAGGTACTGGTTATTGGCCCAGGCGGCCGTGAGCATGCAATTGTCCGTGCACTGAGTGCAGACCCCTACGTCAATGAGGTTCATTGCGCTCCCGGTAACGCCGGTATCGCACAGGACGTCACCACCCACAATATCGATGCGCAAGACCCGCAAGCGGTGCTGGCGCTGGCAAAAGAACTGGCTAGCGAGTTAGTGATCGTTGGCCCCGAGGCGCCTTTGGCCGCTGGTGTTGCCGATGCGCTGATCGAGGCAGGTATCCCCGTCTTCGGCCCAACTCAGGCCGCTGCCCAGCTGGAGGCATCCAAGGCATTCGCCAAGGACGTGATGGCCGCCGCACAGGTGCCCACCGCGATGGCGCATGTGGCTACCAACTCCGCCGAAGCAGCCTCCGCGCTTGACGACTTTGGCGCACCCTACGTGGTCAAAGACGACGGACTGGCCGCCGGAAAGGGTGTTGTGGTCACCAACGACCGCGCCGAAGCCCTAGCCCACGCCGAAGTCTGCTTTGCTGCCGGCGGTACCGTGGTCATCGAAGAATTCTTGGATGGCCCGGAAGTTTCACTCTTCGTCATTTGCGACGGTAAGCACGCGGTGCCTTTGGCACCGGCGCAGGACTTCAAACGAATCTTCGACAATGATCAGGGACCCAATACCGGTGGTATGGGCGCCTACTCACCGCTTGAATGGCTGCCCGAAACATTCGTCGACGAGGTCATGGACCGCGTCGCCTATCCAACTTTGCGCGAAATGGAAAAGCGCGGCACCCCGTTCACCGGTGTGCTGTACTGCGGCCTTGCCATAACCAAGCGTGGCATCCGCGTGATCGAGTTTAACGCTCGCTTCGGTGATCCTGAGACTCAAGCGGTGTTAGCTCGTCTGAAGACTCCTTTGGGCGGCATCCTGCTAGCTGCAGCGAACGGAACATTGGATGACGCCGAACAGCTGCGCTGGTCTGCGCAGACCGCAGTAGACGTTGTCATTGCCGCAGAGAACTATCCTGACTCCCCGGTGAAGGGCGAAATAATTCACGGGCTTGAACAGGCCAATGCGGTTCCTAACGTCCATGTCATGCATGCTGGCACCAGCGCCGATGCTGATGGCAACATCATCGTGTCCGGTGGACGTGTTCTGGCCGTCGTTGCCCTGGGTGATGATCTGTCCAGTGCGCGGGCTAGCGCCTATGCCGGTGTGGCTAAGATCAGTTGGCCTGGAGCGCAGTCGCGCAGCGACATTGCGTTGAAGGCCGAACGTGGAGAAATCCTAACGAATGAGGAAAGCAAGTAATGGCAGGATTTCAGACAGAAACACTTTCCTTAGAAGGTTGGGACCATTTCTACTCCGGTAAGGTCCGCGACCTCTACCTACCATCAGGTGTCAGCTTTGCAGACTCGGACCGGGTGCTAGTTGTCGCCTCGGACCGAATCAGTGCTTATGATTTTGTGCTGACCAGCGAGATCCCCGATAAGGGCAAGGTACTGACCCAGCTCAGTCTGTGGTGGTTCAATCAGCTCAGTGATTTCGCCAATCACGTGATATCCACCGACGTACCAGAGGCAGTTGCCGGACGTGCGATGGTGTGCAAAAAGCTTGAGATGTATCCCATTGAGTGCATCGCCCGTGGCTACCTGACCGGCTCTGGATTGGCCGAGTACAAGGTTTCCTCCACGGTGTGCGCCTTGCCGCTGCCAGCGGGACTAGTTGATGGTTCACGGTTGCAGCCAGCGTTGTTCACCCCTTCGGCTAAGGCCGAAGTAGGGGAACACGACGAGAATATTTCCTTTGAGCAGACCGTGGAGCGCGTTGGTCTGGACGTCTCCGAAGCACTGCGGGAAAAGACCGTTGCACTTTATGAGCGTGCCGAAAATATCGCTCGTGAACGCGGCATCATCTTGGCCGATACGAAGGTCGAATTTGGTTTGGACCCTGCGACGGGGGACATTACCTTGGGCGACGAGGTGCTCACCCCGGACTCCTCACGTTTCTGGGATGCGCAGTCTTATGAACCCGGCAAGGCTCAAGATAGTTTTGATAAGCAGTTCGTCCGTGACTGGTTGTCCTCGGCAGAATCCGGGTGGGACAAGAATTCCGGGCAGCAGCCTCCGGCGTTGCCGGCAGATATTATCGAAAAGACTCGTACACGCTACATCGAAGCATATGAGCGATTGACCGGGCAGAAGTACTCCGCCTAATCGATCCAAAAATAGGCCGGGGTGAAGAAAACTCTTTCTTCGCCCCGGCCTATTTTACGCCCATTTACTGTACGTCTGTAGCTTCCTTGCGTACGAAGTAGATCACGTAGCTGTAGCTCAATTCCGTGGCCTGAGGATGCTCGGCGATCCACTCGTGTGCCAGCTGCGCAGGGAATTCAATGTGCAGGACACTGGCAAGGTCCTCGACAGAATCAAACTTCCAGCTGCTCATCACCTCATGCCTTGTGGCACCTTGGTCTTCCCACCAGCCTCTGGTGTAGTTTGACTCGCCTTGTGCCGCCGCCCAGGGGCTACTTTGCAGCAGTGATGCGAATTCACCTTGCTGGTGATCGTTATCGATGACCAGCAAGGAACCACCGGGCCGTAGCACTCGCAGTGCTTCGGTAACTCCCGCCGAACAATCGTTCGTGCTTGACGGGAAAAAATACGCAAAACGAGCATGAATCACGTCGAGGCTATCATCGGCAAACGGAAGATGCTCGGCGGAACCTTGATGCACTTGGATGCGCGCACTACGTGCACGTGCCGCTTCAAGTAAGTTAACATCTGGCTCTACGCCGATGACGGTTCCAGCACCGCTGAGGTACTTCGGTAACCAATAGCCAGTCCCGCAACCAAGATCCAACAGAACTTTGCCATCCCAAGGCGCAAGAGCTTGAAGCCGTGTGAAAAGCGCTCCGCTTCGATCCATTGCGTTGTTTTCAATTTCATAGACTTCCGGATGCAAGCCCTGATTCGGGGCCTGAACAAAGTCGCTGAGTTCGCCAGTCATCGTCTACAGGCCGGCTAAACCAGCGAATCCTTCCAGGCCTTATGCAGGGAAGCGAAGCGGCCCTGATCAGCGATGAGCTGCTCGGGAGTGCCATCTTCGATAATCTTGCCATCGTCGACCACCAGCACCCGGTCAGCAATCTGCACTGTGGACAGGCGGTGCGCGATAATCAGTGCCGTGCGGTTACCCAGCAGCTGCTGCAGACCACGTTGTACGGCGCGCTCGGATGGGATATCCAGCGAGCTGGTTGCCTCATCGAGGATAAGAACTGCAGGATCCGCCAGGAACGCGCGAGCGAAGGAAATGAGCTGTCGTTGACCGGCCGAGACGCGGCCACCACGTTTGTTAAGGTCGGTTTCGTAGCCTTCGGGAAGTTCCAGAATGAATTCGTGGGCACCAACCGCCTTGGCAGCGTCTTGGATTTCTGCCAGCGTTGCCGTGGGATTGCCCAGAGCAATATTCTCGGCCACCGACCCAGAGAACAGGAATGCTTCCTGAGTCACCATCACTACGTGTTCGCGCAGTTCATTATTTGAGATTTCTTGAATTGGCACAGAATCTATTTCGAGACTTCCGGAGCGCAAATCATAAAAACGCGAAATGAGTTTGGCCAGTGTTGATTTGCCGGCACCGGTCTGGCCGACCACCGCAACGGTTTGCCCCGCCTCAAGCTTGAGGTCAAAGCGATCCATAATGATTGGGCCCTGTCCGTAGCCAAAGACCGCGTCGCGAAAAACGATCTCGCCCTTAACCTGCTCGATGCTCCGTGGCTTGAGCGGTTCCTTGACGCTTGGCTCTTCCTCCAAAAGTCCGGATACTTTTTCAAGCGCTGCGGTTGCAGATTGCAGGGACGAGTAGAACATCGCGATCTGCTCTACGGGTTGGAAGACGCGTTTAGCCGCCAGCAATAGAGCGACCATCACACCGACCGCCAGCGTGCCGTCCACGATTCGGAAACCACCATAGGCGAGCAGCGCCGCCACGGTGAGGTTACCAATGAGCACGAGGCCAGGCTGGAGAATTCCAAAAAGATTAAAGGAACGTACCGAGTTGACCCGGTATTTTTCTGCGACGTCGCCATAATTTTCATCATTGGCAGCTTCGCGGCGGAAGGCCTTCACCGCACGGATACCTGTCATGGTTTCCACAAAAGTGGAGATGACTTTCGCGGAGACCACGCGAGATTCGCGGTAGAGAACCTCGGAGCGGCTTTGATACCAGAAGAACAGGATCGTTACCGGGACGGCGGCAATGCAAAGTACCAAACCGCTGCGCCAGTCCAAAGCAAAGATAGTGATCAGCGTGAAGACCACAAACACGCAGGAGGAGGCCAGCTCCGAGACGCCTTGGTCCAACAGCTCGCGCAGGGTTTCCAGGTCCGAGGTTTGCCGGGAGATAATACGACCAGAGGTGTAGTTCTCGTGGAACTCTAAGCTCAATCGCTGCGTGTGGCGGAAGACTTGCTGACGCAGATCCAGGAGCATGGCTTGAGAAATTCGGGCCGCACAGTTGATGTACCAAGCTAGTAGGACACCAGCCAGAATCGCGCAAATAATATAGGCGCCACCTGATATTCCCAGGGCACTCCAGTTGCCCTCACGAACCTGGGGCAGTGTCCAGTCGATAGCCAAGGCAATGAGCAACGGCAAGGCGACGCGGGCCGCATTGGAGACCAAAACCAGTACCACGGTGAGGATAAATAGTTTCTTTTGCGGCATCGCCAGTTTGGCCAGCAAACTAAAGGAACGGCGGCGGACCTGTTTGCGTTGAACACCGCTGAGGTTGATGTTGTCTTCGCCAGAGACACCCAGGGGTTTGCTCATCGTGAGATCTCCTCGTTGATCGGTGCTTCGTCATCCAAGCTGGCAATCACGTAGCGGTAATGTTCATTGGTGCTGAGCAGATGTGTGTGGCTGCCGATTGCGTCGATGCGCCCATCGCGAAGTAGCGCAACCCGGTCTGCAAGCATCACGGTGGAGGGCCGGTGGGCGACTACCAAGGTTGTTGTTCCGCGAAGAACTTCACGAAGCTTGGTGGTGACTGCCTCTTCGGTGCGTACGTCTAAGGCAGAGAGCGGATCATCGAGAACCAAGATCCGCGGTTGCGCCGCAATGGCGCGCGCCAAGGCCAAGCGTTGACGCTGTCCGCCGGAAAGCGAGAGGCCTTCTTCACCGATCAGCGTCTCAACGCCTTCGGGCAGCTGGTACGCGAACTGCGCTTGAGCAACATCCAGCGCCTGGGTCAGAAGCTCCTCGCGCTGCGCAGAATTTAGTTCCGCGGGAGCGCCGAGCAACACATTTTCGCGGATGGAATTTGAAAAGAGCGTAGTGTCTTCGAAGGCCACCGCGATCTCTTGCCGAAGCTTTTCCAGGTCCCATTCACGCACGTCTTGGCCGTGGACCAGCACCTGTCCTGCGCTGACGTCGTGTAGTCGTGGCACTAGATTCAGCAACGTGGACTTACCTGAGCCGGTAATTCCTACCAATGCCATGGTTTCTCCAGGACGGATGGTGAAGTCAATATCCGCGAGCACCGGACGGCCTCGCCCGGAATCATCGGGATAGGCAAAGCGTACGTGCTTCAGTTGGACTTCGCCGGTTCGCTCCTGGGGTGTGCGAGGCTCCTGCGGGGAAACAATATCGTTATCGGCATCCATCACCTCGAAGTGCCTGTCCAAAGCAGTTTTGGTGCTCAGCGTCATGCCAAGAAGCATTCCCATGCCCTCTACCGGACCGGCAATAACCGCGGCGATCGCAAAGTACGCAACCAAGGAACCAACACTCAATGAGCCGCCGGCAACCATTGAAATACCGATGAGCAGGCCGATTCCTAGAATCGTTTCTGGGATTGCGACTACCGCCATCAAGAAACCAGCCAGGGTTTTTGCCTTGGAGATTTCAGTTTGCTGTAGTGACTTTGCCTGTTCGCTGAATCCTTCGTAGACGTAGCGTCCACGGCCGAAAGCCTTGATGACGCGGATGCCGTGGACCGACTCTTCGACCGCTGTGGCGAGGTCGCCGGCCTGGTCTTGGCTTAGCCGGCTTGCTGTCCGATAGTTGTTTCTGAATTGGTAGGCCTTGATAGCGATAGGGATGGCACCGAGCAAATAGAGCAGGCCAAGAATCCACGAGTGGAAAAACATCAGGACCAGGCCGGTGATCACGGTAACGGTATCCACCACGAGCATCATCGCGCCGAAGGCGAGCCAACGCCGCAGCAGCGACAGATCAGACATGGAGCGGGAGAGCAGCTGTCCCGAGCCCCAACGCTCGTGGAACGCCACGGGAAGGCGCTGCAGATGCTTGTAGAAGCGGATCCTCATGTGTGCTTCAAGTCCGGCCGCCGGGTTAAGCACAAACTGCCGGCGGAGGAAGATGAACAGTGCTTCGAGGAATCCCAGGCCGCCGACAATTGCCATGGCGATCCAGATCTGGGTACTGGTGCCGTCGGCATCCAGCACGTTATTGACCAGCCAGGCAAGTACCTGCGGGATCGCCAGTGCCACAATGCCTGCACCTAAGGCGCAGAAGAAACCGCCAATGAGCCGGGGGAGAATCGGGCGGACAAAAGGTCCTAGCCGTTTGAGAGTGGTAGTTAATGAAACCGCATCTGCCGGTTCCGCGTTTTTCTCTCGCGCCATGCGCTTTACCCCACCATCACCAAAAAATATCGACCGGACTACAGCCTACAGTCAGTAGTTGGGAAAATTCAATCAAACAATCCCTATCCGATAGATTATTTGTCTCAGGCTCAGAAACGACTTCAGACCCCCTGCTTGGACTAAGCAGGGGGTCTGAAGAGTTGGTGAATATTAGTCTTTGGCGGTCAATGTCAGAAGTATCGCCTCGGGTGGGCAAGCTATTCGGATCGGGGCAAAACGAGAGTGTCCAATGCCTGCTGAAACGTTGAGCGGAACGCTGCGTCCAGCATGTTCCCAATCCGTCAGTCCGCGTGCTCGCCAGGTGGGCAAATCACAATTTGAGACCAGCGCGCCGTAGCCTGGGATGCAGACCTGTCCGCCGTGGGTATGGCCGGCGAAGATGATGTCGGCACCTTCTTCGGTGAACCGATCCAGCACACGTTGGTAAGGGGCATGCGTGAGAGCGATACGCACATGCGGTGCCTGGTAACTGGTCGACGAGCCCTGCGGCCAGCCAGCGAACTCGTCTCGGTCCAAATGCGGATCGTCGATACCGGTGAGATCAAGGCGGAGCCCATTGAGCGCTGTGGAGTAGGAGCGATTGGTCATGTTGACCCAGCCGGCGGCTCCAAAAGCCTGGTGCATCTGTTCAAAAGGAAGCATGTCGCGGTCCGAGGGGTTAGGCCGGCCGGTACTGCGAGTGAGGTACTTGAAAGGATTTTTCAGCTTAGGTGCGTAATAACAATTTGATCCGGGAACAAAAGCGCCAGGAAATTGCATCAGTGGCTCCAATGCGTCGATCAACGCAGGGACGGCTTCCCGATGGCTGAGATTGTCACCGGTATTGATCACGTAGTCCGGACGCTCATCTGCCAGCTGATGTAACCAGCGGCGTTTGAGAGCCTGCCCAGGGATCATATGGATATCCGAGAGATGCAAAACGCGCATATCTGCCGCACCTCGCGGCAAGACTTTGACGGTTTCGCGGCGTAGCCCGAATTTCTGTGTCTCGTAAAGCCCGTACCCAAGAAGTGCGCTGCCAACCGCGGCGGCACCGCCGGCAAGCAGCGCCGTGGTACTGGTGGCTCGACCGAATGCCGAAGAGAAATTAGTTTTTTCAACCATGACCGGTGCGTCATTGTCCTTTCGGGGGAACAGACCCATCTGAGTCTGGTGATAATGCCAATCTAAACCGAAAGGCCGCGTTCAACCAAAGTTGAACGCGGCCTTTAGTAGTTATTTAGCCGTTCGAACCATCTCCGGGCTTGGCTGGAGTAGTCGGCTTGGACTTCTCTTTGCCCTTGTTTTCAGACTTATTCGAATCCGACTTGTTGTCGTCCGACTTCTTGGAATCTTCCTTTTTGGAGTCTTCCTTCTTCGAATCCGACTTATTGTCGCTGCTGTCCGAGCTGTCTGAGCTGTCTTTTTCCTTAGGCTTCGGCTTGGGCTTAGGAGCCTTTGACACGGAACCGAATGAATTGCGGTCGTACTGCTGAACAGCCTTGGACATGAAATCAACCCAGAGTGGAGCGGCATAGGTCGAGGAGTCAACCATCTTCGGAGCGCGCTGGTCGTTGACCATAGCGCCGTGTAGCTCATTTTCTTCAGTGGCGGCTTTGCCGTCCAAGCGTCCTACCCACGAAGCGGTGGAGATGCCGGTGGTGTAGCCGACGAACCAGGTCGAGGTCGCGTAGTTATTTGTACCGGTCTTGCCGGCAATCGGCCCAGCAACCTGCCCCTTGGAGACACGTTGAGTCGCAATCTTTTTCAACGTTCCGTTGAGGTCAGCAACATGTTGCGGATCAATTTCCTGCGAGCATGCTTCCTTAGGAACCTTGTAATTGGTCCCGTCCTTATCCACCACCGAGGTAATGGCGCGTGGCTCGCAGTATTCACCCTTGTTTGCGAAGGTAGCAAACGCGGCTGCCTGCGCCATTGGGGTGATGTTGGCCGAACCAATGATGAAGGCAGGGTTTGCCGGAGAAATCGGACCCGGCTTGCCGTTATCGGCATCCTGATCCAGCAGGCCGAGCTTGGTGGTGTAGTCAGCGATGGTGCAGAGATCAACCTTTGCAGCTTCCTGGATCGTCGCTGAGTTGATTGACCAGTAGAGACCGGTGTCCACTGTCATCGTCCGGTAGAATCCACGCGAAGCGTTCTTTGGCTCCCACGGTTCTGATCCGCCGGTGACTGTTGTACCGCCTGGCATGCACGAAGCTCTCCACTTGTGCATGACGGGGAAGTACGGACGTTTCGCATTGATTTTGTCGTACATTTTGTTGCCCTCATGCAACCACGCAAGCGTGGTGTATGGCTTCATGGTCGAACCGCCCTGGAAGCCACCCGCGCCGCCGAGTGAACGTTCTACAGCAAAGTTGTAGAAGGTACGGCTGCCGGATTCCTTGGATTCAGGCGCGTACTCGGTGTTCTGGGCCATAGTCAAGATATTGCCGGTGCCGGGTTCAACCGAAACCAGCGAGGAGTAGATGTCCTTGTTGGACTTGGCATGTGGATCAATCGCTTCGCGAGCGTCCTTGGCAGCCTGTTTGTTCAAGGCAGAATTCAGTGTGGTCTTGATGGTCAAGCCACCGCGGAAGAGCAGGTTCTGGCGATCCTCTTTGGTCTTACCAAAGTTTTTGTCTTTGAGGATCAAGTTGGTGACGTAGTCACAGAAATATCCATCGTCCCCGGCTGCCATGCAGCCCGAGGCTGAAGAACTGGGCTTCGTCCCAAGCTTCGACTTGACGGCCTTGTCATATTCCTTTTTAGTGATCGCACCGGTGCGGTACATATTGCCCAGCACCTTATTGCGGCGGTCCAAGGAACGCTCGGGGTTGTTGATTGGGTTGTACACGTTTGGAAGCTGAACCATGCCGGCGAGCATTGCCGACTGCTGCAGGTTCAGGTCCTTGGCGTCTACGGAGAAGAAGCGCTGAGCGGCAGCCTGCACGCCATACTCGCGGCCGGAGAAGAGGACCAAGTTCAGGTAGCCTTCAAGGATTTCGTCCTTGGACATTTCCTTTTCGATAGCTACCGCATACTTCAGCTCACGAATCTTGTCAGAGTATTCTTTCTGACCTGAAACGGTGCTCTCTTTGGAACCGGTCAAGATCTGGTTATTGACCAAAAGGTTGTTGACGTACTGCTGCGTCAACGTTGACGCACCGGAACGCGACGAGCTGGTCAGGTTTCCGACAACCGCACGGGCGATGCCCTTGGGGTCGATACCGTTGTGCTCGTAAAAACGCTCATCTTCCACGGAAACGATTGCCTTACGCATTTCCGGCGAAATATCCTTGAGCTTCACCGGATCGCGGTTCTGTTCGTAGAACGTCGCGATCTCCTTGCCCTCGGTGTCCAGGACACGCGAAGGCTGCGGAATTGGAAGCTTCTCGAAGGTGCTCGGAAGCGCGCTTACAATATTATTTCCGGTGGTCAAACCGGTTTTAGCGATTGCTGCCACGGGGACGATCATGCCCGCGGCCAGCACACCACAAAGGGCACTGATTCCGAAGAACGCAACGATCTTTCCCAGAGTGGTAGCTGTGTCAAAAAAGGGGGACTTCTTGGCTGCCATACCTACTAGTTTACAAGGACGCGCTAACGTATCGAGTATGACTAAATGGGAATACGCCACTTTGCCGCTCGTTATCCACGCAACCAAGCAGATTTTGGATCAGTGGGGTGATGACGGTTGGGAACTGGTAGCAATCGTTCCGGGCCCAAATGGCACCAATCCAGTGGCCTACATGAAGCGTCCAAAAGCTTAACTTTTAGAAGGAGTAAAACCCCATGCAAGAAGCTACTTCCTCGCGTGTCGAGGCTCGTCTGGCCGAGCTCGGTCTTTCGTTGCCAGCTGTGGCCAAGCCGGTCGCCGCGTACCTGCCGGCGGTCACCACGGGCAACTACGTTTACACCTCCGGTCAGCTGCCGCTGATTAATGGTGAACTCCCAGCTCGAGGCAAAGTCGGGGCAGAAGTCTCGGCTGAAGAAGCCAAGGCATTGGCACAGACCTGCGCACTGAATGCGCTGGCAGCGATCAAGGCAGAAGTAGGTGACCTAGATCGCATTAAGCGTATCGTGAAGGTCGTTGGCTTCGTGTCGTCGGATCCAGCCTTTACCGGCCAGCCTGGTGTCATCAACGGTGCATCTGAATTCTTCGGAAATGTTCTTGGCGAAGCCGGCGTGCATGCACGCTCGGCAGTCGGCGTAGCCGTATTGCCATTGGACGCCCCGGTTGAGGTTGAGGTCATCGCCGAATTTGAGTAGTCCACAACGCCATTCCGGTGTGCGCGCGGGCCGGGCGATCCCGTCTGGCGCGCGCACCGGCATGGCACGTCGCCTGGTTGAGCTGCCGCCACATCAAATTCCCGCGGCCGAAAATTGGTTTACCTATGGTTCGCGCACGCCCCGAGCCGCACGCCGAGCCTCGTCGGTGTGCCTGGTGCAAGATGGCGCCCTGGGCGTGGAAACCTTTCTGGGCTACCGTCCGGGTGAATCTCCCTTGGGCAGTGTGGCGTTTCCCGGCGGAAGCGTCGAGGCTTCAGATCGAGCCGAGTACAAGTGGTTTGGTCCGAGCCTGACCGGGTGGTCCAAACGATTAGACGTGCTGGATCAACAGCTGGTGCGCGTACATCTTGTCTGCGCGATCCGAGAGCTCTTTGAAGAAACCGGAATCTTGCTGGCCGGCACCGACGAACAAACGGTCATCGAAATGAGCGATCCCGAAGAGTGGATGTCTGCCCGTGAGGCTATTGCCGGGCAGGATTTAGACTTTGCAGAATTCTTGCGCAGACGCGGATTAGGGCTGCGTACGGATCTGTTGCGTCCGGTGGCTCACTGGGTGAGTCCTAACTTTGCTTTCCGCCGTTTTGATACCTGGTACTTCGCGGCGACGGTTCCATTGCGCCAGGAACCCTCTCTGCTGCGCGCTAAGGGCCAATGGGCTCAATGGTGCAGTACGGAGCAGATCATCGAGCAGCGGGCCACCAGCGGCCTCGGAGACCTGATTGGGCAACCCAACACTCAGGACCTGCGGCTGTCACAAATTACCAGTCCAGCTGTGGAACTCATGCTCGAGCGGATGGTGGACGCGCACGGAGTGGTCGCGTACCTTTCCCGGGCGCGGAGCCTGGATGTGCAGCACCCGGACCTGCTGGTGCGTGATGGCACCTATTATCTGGAAGTACTTGGCACCTTGGGCGACGAATCAACTCGTCCTTGGCAGGCCGAGCCAGGGCACTAAAAACTTTGCGCACAAAGAATGATGGCCGGGAATCCTTGAAAGGATTTCCGGCCATCATTCTTACAGCGATGCTTAGCGTGAACGCTGACGCAGACGCTGGATGTCCAAGATGACAACTGCGCGGGCTTCCAGACGGAGCCAGCCGCGCTGCACGAACTCGGCCAAAGCCTTGTTCACGGTTTCGCGGGAGGCGCCGACCAGCTGGGCCAGCTCTTCCTGGGTGAGCTCGTGAGCTACCAGGATGCCATCGGTTGCTGGACGACCGAAGCGGTCAGCCAGATCCAACAGCGCCTTGGCCACACGGCCAGGAACGTCGGAGAACACCAGATCGGCTAGGGACTCGTTAGTGCGACGTAGACGCGCAGCCAAAGCCTGCAGCAACTGGATCGAGACCTCCGGGGAGTTCAAGATCGCCTTGCGCATGTTTTCGTGGCTTAGGCCTGCCAGTCGGGTTTCCGACACGGCGGTTGCGGTTGCGTTGCGCGGGTGTGGATCGAAGAGCGCCATTTCGCCGAACAGTTCACCTGGGCCGAGAACGGCGATCAGGTTTTCACGTCCGTCGGCGGAAGTGCGGCCGAGCTTGATCTTGCCCGAGACGATGAAGTAGAGACGGTCACCCTGATCGCCTTCGCGGAACACTGATGCACCGCGAGACAGATCGACCTCGGTCAATTCTTCGGTTAGCGTGGCGAATACTTCATCACCCAGCGACGCGAAAAGCGGCGCACGACGCAGTACCTCGATATCCATAAAATCTCCTGTCAACAGTAGTAAGCGCTAACTTCATTGTGCCGTATTCGGTAACAATGTGACAGTTTCCACACGTGGTTTTGCCAAGAAATGTTGAGAATCACGCTCACCCTACTAAAACTCGCGAATATCCTCGCAGAAATCCATCAGCTTCTAAGGGTACCTTGGGTTAATAGAAAGTTTGTGAATGAAGCGGGGTCTCGGTGCTCGGAATATTCAGCTGGCTAGACCTTGCCATCTGTATAGTTTTGTTGTCTTTTTTTATTGCCGGGATTCGTCGTGGCTTCCTCTACACGGTCGGCGACATGATCGGACTCGTCGCTGGCGGCGTCGCAGCATTCTTCGCCATACCGATGGTCTCAACCCTGGCTTCCAACCCTTGGTGGCGCGTAGGCCTGATGGTGGCCACCGCAGCCGTACTGCTCGTTTTAGGCCAGGCCTTGGGCAGAGTATTTGCGGTCCGAATAAGACGTTGGATGAACTTTGATTTCTTGCGTGCCGCGGATGGTTTAGCTGGCGGTGTACTGTCGGTTTTTATTACCGCCACAGTGATCGGTGCTCTGGCATTCTCCACGTCAAGTATGGGTATTCCACGTTTATCCACCGAGATCGACAAGTCAAAAATGATTGCCTCGATTCGCGGGCTGACACCAGAGTTTGTAAACACCGCAATCTCCTCAGCACGTTCGGCAGTAATGGCCGAAACGATCCCCGCATTGCTGGACCCATTCGCCCCACCGGTAGAGCCAGTGGAGCCCGGAGAATGGGCACCCAATGATTTGCAGCGTTCGGCAGTGAATTCGGTAGCTAAGATCTCCGGTACCGCCGTGCAATGCGGTGTGAACCTGACTGGCTCTGGCTTTGTTGTTGCCGACCAACTGGTGATGACCAACGCCCACGTGGTGGCAGGTTTGAGCGCTGCCACGGTGGAGGTTGGTGGTGATGAACTTCACCGCGGAAAGGTCGTTTATTTTGATCCGGAGGCCGATATCGCGGTGCTTCGAGTCGATGGGATGGACACCGCACCCTTAGAGCTCGCAGATCAAGATCTGGGCCGCGGCGACCAGGCAGCATTCATTGGTTTCCCGGCCGGTGGACCCCTGCAGGTACGTGGAGCTGTAGTAGCCTCACGGGCTACGGTATCTATCGCCAATATTTATGGTGAAGATCCTGCCTCACTATCCGTGTATCAGCTGACCGCAAAGGTTGCCCAGGGCAACTCCGGTGGCCCACTGGTCAGTGAATCTGGTGAAGCGGTCGGCATGGTCTTCGCTAAATCACGAGGCAATGATGAAGTCGGCTTCGCCCTGAGCCTTGAAGAAATGGAAAACGCCCTAAAAACCGCGGGCCAACGGACAAAGTCAATCAAGACCGGCGACTGCATCAGCGACTAGCGGCTAAGCAGATGGGCCATTTGCTGCACCGCGAGCCGGTAGCCGTTGACTCCGGCACCAATAATGATTGAAGACGCTACCGGCGAAACATATGAGTGATGGCGGAATGCCTCACGCTGATGCACGTTGGAAATATGCACCTCAACTACGGGCAGGGATACTCCGCTGAGCGCATCGGCTATGGCCACCGAAGTGTGGGTGAAAGCGCCGGGGTTAATGATGATGCCAGCCTTGGTCAGTCTCGCCTCATGAATTGCATCAATGAGCACACCTTCATGATTGGACTGAAACGCTTCCAGATCAAGCTGCTGCTCGACGGCCTCCTGCATGGCCAGCCGCTCAACATCCGCGAGCGTATCGTGCCCATAAATTTCGGGCTCGCGAGTTCCCAAGAGGTTCAGGTTCGGTCCGTTGAGTAACAAGATAGTGCGCATCGCAGAGTCGGTCATTACTCAAATCTATTACACAACCTGGCTATCACCGCAGATGCACCCGGTATTACGGGATTCATAGTAGGAAATTGGGCTGTGCTTGCCCGCGGCAACTGTCGTAATGTTGAAAGCTCAAGTTCGTTGAGCGGGGAGACCAGATGAAACGCGGAACTAAAAGGGTCATTGGCAACGTGTTGGTTGGCGCGGTACTCATTGGGATCTTTGGGCTTCTCACCGTCAGTCATCTGGATCCAGGATTTCTGAAAAATAATCAAGAACTTACGTCGCAGGCAAATGCAGGGACACCCATTGTGCAAGGCCCGGTGGTCCCTAAAGCTTTACCCACCCAAGAGGTGACGACGGCTGCGGAACTTCGAAGCTCTCAAATAATGGCTGTGGAGGCGGGGCGCCCAGAAGCGGCATGGGATAAACATTGCGTGGCATGGGACTTTGCGCAGACCGAAAAGAATCCGTCCCCTGAGAGCAAACAAGCAATGAAAATTTGGCTCGGGTCGCACGAAGCAAGCTGTCCCGATGCGATTGCCTGGCCCGACTATTTCGTGCAGGTTTTTTCTGCCAGCGGCGCAGGTGAGCTGACCGTCTTATTGGAGCCAGAGGCGGCAACCGAAAAGTTGCTGGGCAACCCGGTGTATTCGGGGCTAGAAAAACATGCCCAAGACATTGCTGAACGCCTCGCTGCCGAATTACCAGAACTGCGCGAAGTCACCATGAAAATCGAATCCAGTCCGCAAGAACTCAGCGTCGCGATTAACTAGTGCCGCATGTGAGCGCAAAGAAGCCGCCACCCTCCCCGCCATTTTCCTGCAACCCTTTGAAAGAGTGGCAGGAAAATGAACGTGGGCGGTGGCGGCTTCTCAAGGAAACAGCGACTGCTACTTCTTCATTGACTGCGCAATCTGTGTCATTACATCAGCATCGGACAGCGTGGTGGAGTCTCCCACTTCGCGGCCTTCGGCCACATCCTTGAGCAGACGACGCATGATTTTGCCCGAGCGAGTCTTCGGCAGCTCCGGAACCACCAGTACGTGACGTGGCTTGGCGATGGGACCAATGTCCTTGCCTACGTGGTTGCGCAGGATTGCCACTACATCTTCACCCTCGGCAGGTTCGGTCTGCAAGATGACGAACGCCACCACGGCTTCGCCGGTGGTCTCGTCCTTCGCACCGACTACCGCGGCCTCAGCCACATACGGGTGGGCCACTAGCGAGGATTCGATTTCGGTGGTGGACAGGCGGTGACCGGATACGTTCATTACGTCATCGACGCGTCCGAGCAGCCAGATATCCCCGTCCTCGTCCTTCTTCGCGCCGTCACCGGCAAAGTACATGTCATCAAAACGGGACCAGTAAGTGGACTTGTAGCGTTCCATATCGCCCCAGATGCCACGCAACATCGCTGGCCATGGCTCACGGATGACGAGGAAGCCGCCTTCGCCGTCAGCAACTGACTGGCCGGCTTCATCAACTACGTCGACGCTAATTCCGGGAACGGCAACCTGCGCCGAGCCCGGCTTGGTCGCGGTGACACCGGGCAGCGGGGTGATCATGTGCGCGCCGGTTTCGGTCTGCCACCAGGTATCAACGATGGGGGTGGGGTTTTCCTTGCGTTCACCGTTTTTACCGTTGTTGGTGCCGATGACATCGCGGTACCACATCCACGCTTCGGGGTTGATCGGCTCGCCTACCGAGCCAAGCAGGCGCAAGGAGGACAGATCATATCCGTCGGGGATGTCGCGGCCCCACTTCATGAAAGTTCGGATGGCGGTAGGCGCGGTGTAAAGAATCGAGACCTTGTACTTTTCAATCAGTTCCCACCAGCGTCCCTGATGCGGGGTATCCGGAGTTCCCTCGTAGATCACCTGGGTGGCACCATTGATCAATGGTGCGTAGGTGACGTAGGAGTGGCCGGTGACCCAGCCGATATCGGCGGTGCACCAGTACACGTCGGTTTCGGGATGCAGGTCAAAGGTATCGCGGTGAGTGACCGCGCCCTGGACCAGGTAGCCACCGGTGGTGTGCACAATGCCCTTCGGGGTACCGGTAGTGCCGGAGGTGTAAAGCACAAACAGTGGGTGTTCGGAATCGTGCGCTGGTGCTTCGTGTTCGGTGCTGGCAGCGTCTACTGCGTCATGCCACCACTTATCCAGCGGACCGAAGGCTGTCGGTTCGCCGTTGCGCTTGACTACCAGCACGTTTTCTACGGTGTGGCCGGGCTTTTCCAGGGCCGAGTCTACCGCCGGCTTCAGAGCAGAGGGCTTGCCGCGGCGCCAGGTGCCGTCGGCGGTGACCACAAGCTTGGCATCTGCGTCGTCGATACGGCTACGTAGCGCGTCGGCGGAGAAGCCGCCGAAGACTACCGAGTGGATTGCGCCGATGCGTGCGCAGGCGAGCATGGTGATGACTGCTTCGGGGATCATTGGAAGGTACACCGCGACGCGGTCACCTTTAACAACGCCCAAGGATTCGAAGGCGTTAGCTGCCTTCTTCACTTCCTCGGTGAGCTGCGCGTAGGTGTAGGTGCGGGTATCGCCAGGTTCACCCTCGAAGTAAATAGCGACGCGGTCGCCGAGGCCGTTTTCGACGTGGCGATCTAGCGCGTTGTAGGCGGCGTTGAGTTTTCCGCCGACAAACCATTTGGCTACCGGAGCTTGCGACCAGTCCAAGGTTTCTGCGAAATCTGTATCCCAGGTGAGTACACTGCGTGCCTGCTGTGCCCAGTAACCTAAGCGGTCTTCTTTGGCTGCCGCATACTGGCTGGCCTGACCGACGGCCTGGTCGCTGAACTCTTTGCTCGGGGCAAATGCTCGGGTTTCATGGGATAGATTGTCCAGGGTCTTGGAATCACTCACCGGTGATCGCTTCCTTTCGGTTAAACAGAATTTACTCTGTGATCAAAGTTACACGCCAATAAGCCGACACCTGTGGTTTGTGTCACCGCAGAGGTGGCAGTGGGCAAATTCTGCGCTGAACGGTCATAGAACGCGATGAAATGCCGGTAAACAATGAAAAATTCGTCGGCTCATGACACGATCATCTTGTGGCAACAAAAGTAAAAGTTGAATCTGAATTAGGTCTGAAAAGGCGTGCACGCAAGATGCACCGACTCCTAGCCGAGGCATATCCCTACGCGGTCGCAGAATTGGATTTTGAGAATCCCTTTGAGCTCCTGGTTGCCACGGTACTTTCCGCGCAAACTACCGACGTACGGGTTAATTCAATTACCCCGGCACTTTTTAGCCGTTTCCCTGATGCGCTGGCAATGAGCCAAGCGGACCGCTCAGCGCTCGAAGAGCTCATCCGGCCCACTGGCTTTTTTCGCGCCAAAACGGAATCGCTGCTGAAGCTTTCCACGGCGCTGGTCGCGCGACACGGGGGAGAAGTTCCTGCCAAGCTTGAAGATCTGGTGAAACTCGCCGGGGTGGGGCGCAAGACCGCGAACGTGGTGCTGGGCAATGCGTTCGGGGTTCCCGGTATTACCGTGGACACGCACTTCGGCCGGCTTGCCAATCGATTTGGGTGGACCGCGCAAAGCGACCCGGTCAAGGTGGAACACGAGGTCGGTGAATTATTTGAAAAGCGCGACTGGACGATGCTCAGCCACCGGGTAGTCTTTCACGGCCGCAGAGTCTGCCACGCCCGCAAGCCGGCATGCGGTGCCTGCGTCTTGGCACAGCTTTGCCCCTCGGCAGGAATTGGTGAAGAAATCCCGGCCAAGGCCCAAAAGCTTCTCAAATATGAGTTGGCTCCCGGAAGAGAAGACCTGCTGCAGAAAATGCTGGATGGAGCTACCCGTCGAGAACTGCGCGCCGAAGGATATGGACTAGACGCATGAGTGCACGTACCGAGTTGGCAAAGGTGATTGCCGCCCACGAGCAAAGCAAGGGCTCCACGACCAAACTTTCCAAGGACTGGATCTTTGCACAGCTTGATGCCAACAGCGTGCGTAAAGCCGCGGTACTGATCCTCTTCGGATCGGCCACCGCAGAGCCGGTAGGGGAAAAATCCAAGGCCCAGGATCTTGACTTGCTCTTTGTTGAACGCGCTTCAACACTACGCAAGCATGCCGGACAGGTCGCGTTCCCAGGCGGCGGGGTGGACCCGGACGATGGTTCAGCGGTTGCTGCCGCATTACGCGAAGCTTGGGAAGAGACCGGAGTTCAGACCTCCGGGATTGAGGTGCTGGGTCAATTGACCGAGACAGAACTGCCGGTATCGAGTTTCCTCGTCACTCCGGTGGTCGGCTGGTGGCACACCGAATCGAAGGTATACGCAGCTGATCTGCGTGAAAGCGCGGACGTGTTCCGTGCACCAGTAGCGCATCTGCTCAACCCGCATAACCGGCTGACCGCGGTAGTGCGGCGTGGAGCACAACGCTTCAAGTCTCCGGCCTTCGAATACGAGGGTCATTTGATCTGGGGGTTTACTGCCATTGTGCTTGACCGCTTATTTGATGAGTTGGGCTGGAACAAGCCGTGGAACAGGCAACGTGAAATTATGATGGGCTAGGCAGTTACTTGCCCTCGGCGTAGTTCTGCGAGATTCCAACGCTGACCGGGAAGTTGGGGCTGTGCTCGCCAAAGAGAGTTCGGCCGGCGAGCAATGCTGCATGGCGTACTAATTCTCCGAGCTGCGGGGCCAGTTCCACCGGGCATTCAAAGACCGCTTCGTCATGAACAAAAAACACTTGCTGACAAATGTCGCCCCATCCGGCCTGGCGAATCAGATGCCGGGCATGGCCCAGCCATACCAGCGCCCATTCGGCTGCGGTTGATTGCACTACGAAGTTTCGTGTGAATCTGCCACGTGAACGAGCAGCCGCGTCGGCAGCGCGCTGTCCCGCCTCATCGTGAGTGGCCCGCTGGGCCTGCAACCAAGCTTCGTCCGCCGGTGGGCAGCCACGACCTAACCAGCTTTGCACCCCTTGACCACGTTCACCGGCTTTCGCCGCCTGATCAACATAGGCCATCGCCTGGGGGAAGTTCTTTTTCAATGCAGCGCCTACCGCGCCCGAGCTACCGCCGCCACCTCCTCCGTAAATGACTGAGAGCATCCCCAGCTTCGCCTCATTACGGTCGGAGACAAGTTTCGCGTTGATAAGCCACTGATACAGGTCGTCTTGTTTGCCTGCCTCTTGAAGCTGACGGTCTTGGGAGATCGCAGCAAGAATGCGTGGTTCAAGTTGTCGCCCGTCGGCAATTACGAAGGTCCGCTCCTGGGAAGTCCGAACAACCTGACGGATCGAGTGGGGCAGTTGTAACGCCCCACCGCCACTGGCAGCCCAACGACCAGAAGCGACCGTCCCTAGGATGTAATGCGGGTGGAAACGTCCCTCGGTGACCCATTGATCCAGCCACGCATCTCCATGGGTACTGGCTAAGCGGGAGAGCTTTTTATACTCCAACACCTGTTCAAGCAGTGGATGCTTGAGCTGTTCCAGTTCCCAAGCACGGACCGATTGAACCGCAAATCCCGCACGGTGCAGTGCACGGAGTAGTTCTTGTGGGGAATCGGGGTTCAGGCCAGGACTGTTCAGCGCGTGGGCTAAAGACTGGGCTCGCTGCGCCAGTTTGACCGGACGTGTCCCCTCGCTCACCGCCGGGCCCAGCTTCTGGCGCAATAATTCCCGATGGGCCTTTTCATCCCAGGCCAATCCCGTATGTTCCATTTCGCAGGCCACCAATGCACCCACGGACTCAGCATGTATTAGGAGTTCAAGGCGTTTACGCGCGGACTGTTCAGTAGGTAGCGCCTGGCGCTGGGCCAGATACATGGAAACGAGGTCTTCGAGGCTTTCCCCGGTGACCGGAGAATCAAACAGTGCATCTTGATTGGGCCGGAGTATTGGAGAACTCGGGCTATCTAGATCAAAATCTTCTAAGGCACCGGAGCTCAGTGGGCTGCGATGCAAAATTCTTTGAGCAAGTGAAAGGACATATGCCTTGGCAAGAAAAACACCGTGCGCCAGAAGTGGCTGCATCCACGGGGTGGTGCGCAACATGATCCAACGGGGGGAGTGCTCATTTTCAATGGTGCGTACAGCCATTGGAAAATCCATTGCGGACACCGGCCTGGCCGGAATAACCGGTGCTCCGTTGTGGGCCTGACGCAGTTCGAGGATTGCGTAGCCTTCGGGGTCTGCGCCGATAAAGGCAAGCATGCTCATTGCTCTATTGTGCATTGTCCAAGGACAATATCCCCAGTTTGCTAGGGGAGCGCCCGGCACTGTACGAAACGATGTCACCGTTCAACTATGAAATGGTTATCTTTCCCTAGTATTGGTCTACCGCAGACTCCAAGCGATTCACGCTTCGTTGCTACCGAGCAAGCGCTTCAGGACCAACGACTCGTTCTGGCCAAACCCGAGCGTGGGCCGGCAGAAGAACTGGTGTGCACTTTGGTCAGTAACGATAAACGGCTGATTGAAAGCTGTGCCTTGATCGCGTTGGGTGCTGCGGTGCGTATTCACCAGTGCGCCGAGTTGAAAGATCTGCCTTCTGCCGGTCACGGCCCAGTGCTTTGGGGCGCTGATATGGCCGATGATGCGTTGGATTTTCCTGGATTGTGTGACGTTATTCTTGGCTTCGAAGAAGATGATCAACAACTCTGGTCGGTGGCTAGCAGGATTCCGCGGGCTCGGGTTGCCATACTACCCAGCGCACACCATTGGTTGGGGGAATATCTAGGTCTGTGGGGGATGCGTTCGGGACAAGCTCACTGTCTGTCCTTGGCGTCCCTTGCTGGAGGGGTAGGCACCAGTACGTTAGCTGCACTTATCGCTCATGCTGGCACACTGAGTGGGCAGAAGAGTTTACTCATTGATCTAGATCCACATTCCACCGGGATATGGCCACGGCTGACGTTGGACCCACCCACAGGAATCGGTTGGGAGGAGCTACGCAGTTCCGGTGGTGCACTTGCACCGCATCAATTGGTAGACACACTTCCGTATTTGCAGGACACCGCAGTGCTGACCTGGTCGCCAAACGCCAGCTGCACCGGTGTGGATGAACAATTAGTAGTGCGCTTATTGGCCGCCGCCAGGCAAGGCTTTGACCTGCTCGTGGTCGACACTGGACGGGCCTTACATCCACAACATGCGGTCATCGAACAGTTCATTGATCATCAAGTCTTCACCTGCGATGACAGCAGCAAACCCCCGAATACCTCTCACATTGTGTGCGGAGTGAGAAATCCACGGAATTCAACTTCGGCAAGTAGTGCGTATCTAGGCCACTTTCTCAGCCTGCCCAAGATAACTCGCGTTCTTCAGCGTGGGGCGCTCTTTGATATCTTGCGTTCTCGAAAGGTCCGGCAGAATATCGCGGATCTGCGAATTTTGCCGCAGAAAGAGGCGACTGAAACATGAGCCCGGGTAAACATAGTGCCCAAGGCACGGGGCGTCCGAACCGACGCGAAGTTGATGCTCGGATTCTTGAATCCGTCCGACAACGTGCCATGGCCAGCGGAGGGCAGCTAGATGCTGTGGCGCTCGCCGGTGCCGTGCAAGACTCCGGGGCAGCTCTGGGATCTTCGGGAGCTGCCGAATCGCTGAAAGCCTTACAAGACGAGGTCACTGGGCTGTCCGTTCTTGAACCTTTTGCACAATTACCCGAGGTCACCGATGTACTGGTGGATGGGAAGGGCCGGGTGTGGATTGACTCACCACGTGGTCTCGAACTGACCGACTATGTCTTTGGATCAGCAGAGCAGGTGCGCCGGCTCGCCGTACACCTTGCGACGCTGTCCGGGCGCCGACTAGATGATGCAAGTCCCTTTATGGATATGAGTTTAAAACACTATCGAGTCCACGCAGTTCTGCCTCCGATTGCGACCCAAGGACCATTGATTTCGATTCGTGTGAAGAAAACTCAAGCCTTGGATCTGAGCGGGGTGCTGGAACATGCTGCAAGTTGGTGGCGTCCGCTGCTCGAAGAAATCATGCGGAGAGAACTGAACTTTCTGATCAGCGGTGGCACCGGCAGTGGCAAGACCACTTTGCTCCAAGCGATGCTTTCCTTAGCCTCTGAGGGGCAACGCATCATCGTGGTGGAAGACTCCCAAGAGCTCCAAGTCGATCATCACCACGTTGTCAGCATGCAAACTCGCGCAGCGAATGTGGAAGCCGCCGGAACCATTGAGCTACGCGATCTAGTGATCCAAGCGTTGCGCATGCGACCGGACCGATTAATCGTCGGTGAGTGTCGTGGAGCTGAAATCAGAGATTTCTTGGCGGCGATGAACACCGGGCATCAAGGCGCGGCAGGAACCTTGCACGCAAATAATCCCGAAGCTGTTCCCGCCCGCTTGGCGGCGCTGGGTGCATTGGCCGGATGGAATCTGCAAGCCACGGCACTCCAAGCAACTAGCGCCCTTGACCTAGTGATCCATATGTCACGTGGTGCGCACGGTGGGCGTGGTCCCGTGGCCCTAGGGATTCTGGGCACCGATCGGGACGGTCATATGCGTGTGGACACGGTCATCGACACCCAACGCACCCACGGCATTGCTAGTTCACTTATGCCATTGCTTGAACAGAAAGTTGGAGCGAACACGGTGAAGGCGATTGTTGAAGCATTAGCAGACGGTGCAAGGTGATTCTCGTGGTGATCCTTTTGCTATGTGCGCTCGCTTTCTGGCTCTGGTTTCCGCGAAGAGCCCAGCAGAACAAATCAGGCACTACTCCGCGTAGCTTCGACAGGCGAGGGCTATTTCGAAGGCGTGGGGAACCAAAAAATCTGTTGGCCGAAGATGCCCGAACTATCCGGGAACTGGCGGCGTTGGTGCGCAGTGGTCTGACTTTTTATCCAGCTGTTGACGCCCTGCTGAGCGCGGAGCAAAGCCAATGCCCAGTGCATCAAGCACTTCATCAATTACGCGCAATGCACCGGCTGGGGGCACAAAAATCCTTCTCCCACGACCTCTTCAGCACCAGCACCGAGCAATCGAGTGTGCGTCGTCTGCATTGGTGCTTACAAGTTTCCGAACGCAGCGGTGCCAGCCTTGCCGAGGTACTGGAACGCTTGGCAGATGATCTGGAAGCCGACTTGGTTGCGTCGCAAGCTTTTGATGCTGCGATGGCCGGGCCCAAAGCAACCACCAAATTACTGACCTGGCTACCTCTTGTGGGATTTGGTGCAGGAATGCTTCTGGGGATTGACGTCCTCGGGGCGCTAGCCACATCGTGGGCAGCCCAACTGAGCGTCCTAGCTGGTCTGACCTTATGGCTGCTGAACCGGTTGTGGTGCCAATACCTGCTGCGTACGACAACGAGAGCAGCCCTGCAATGATACTTTTTGCCTGCGGCTGTGTGGTCGTTGCGGTACTGCTCCTGTTTACCCCGGCGGCGAGCAAATCACCGGCAAAAAACCTGAAGACGGCGCGCAATAAGGTTTCGGAAGTTCACAATCACCCTTCAGAATTGATCCTTGATGTGAGCGCGAGCTTACTGGATTCTGGCATGCCAATTAAGGAAATTCTGGACACCCTAGGCCGAAGCGTGCCACACAGTGAGCAGCTGTGCACAGTAGCGCGTTGTTTGGAAATGAACATGGAGTGGGACAGGGCCTGGCATTCGGTCCCGCCCTGGCTGCACCCGCTGGAAAAGGCATTGCGCTTTGCACACGTGACAGGCGCTCCCGCGGCAAGCCTATTGCGCAACGCGGCGTCCCTAAAACGACGCGAACGAAGCCAAAGGGTCGCACGTCTTGGAGCCCAATTTGGCACCAGACTTGTCCTGCCGTTGGGCGCGTGTGCCCTGCCAGCATTCATTGCCTTGGGCGTGGTGCCGTTGATTATTGCCTTGCTGCCGGGGTTGTAGCGGAGTAATCCCCAGTTTGGAAGCAACCTAGCACGCCACTGGTTAATCTGACTCAAGCTGAAATCACTACCCCCAAATAATTCGCATTTGGGAACGGATGAAAGGACACATCATGAAACGACTGGAATCTTTGATTTCCGAGCGTCTCGCCGACGAAGAAGGTTCAACTACCGCAGAGTTTGCCATGGTTACTCTGGCCGCCGTGGCATTCGCAGGATTGCTAATCAGCATCTTATCCAGTGGGGATGTGCGCGGCATGCTCATGGGGCTGATTAGCAAAGCGTTGTCGCTCTAGGCCATGAACCTCAAAGATGAGCGAGGCAGTAGTACCGCAGAATTTGCGGTACTACTGCCGGCCGTCGCCGTATTTTTATCGCTGTTATTGTGTCTCGGGGTGCTGGGTATGAAGCAAATCCAGGTGCAACAGGCTGCTGGCGCCATGGCTAGAGAGCTGGCACGCGGTGAGGAAAATTCAGTAGTGCGCTCCAGCGGTGTGAGACTGGCCGGTCATGACGCAACGTATTCGGTGTCCAACGCCGGCGGGTACTCAAACGTTCATGTCACCAAGTCAGTAAGTATCCCGTTGCTTGGAGACGTACTGGTACGAGGCGAGGCAAGTGTGGTGTTGGAATGAGAGGGCTGCATATTCTGAAAGACGAGAGCGGCAACGGAACCGTGACTGTTACCGCTCTGGTAGCGGTGGCGGTCATCCTGACTTGTGCAGTACTGCTTTGGACCGCGGCCACCCACGCCTCGATGCGCGCAGCATCTGCAGCTGATCTGGCTGCTTTAGCAGCCGCAGATACCGCCAGGGGACTGCGCGCCGGAGACCCCTGCGCTATCGCCGGGGGTGTTGCGGCAGAAAATGACGCGCGGCTCCAGTCCTGCGCGGTGGAAGCCGACGGGACTTCGGTGAGCGTCACCGTGAGCGTTCCAGTGAACTTCACTGCCCTGGATGTGCAGTTGTATGATGCCACGGCGCGCGCCCGCGCCGGAGCACCACCGTTAGATCAGCGGTGATGAGCCGGCTCAATGTCCCGCAGGACAATATTGAGCAAAAGTACCGCCCCATGCTTGTCCAAAGGATTATTTCGATTTCCGCATTTTGGCGACTGGACACAGCTGGGGCAACCATGTGCGCATTCACAAGCGGTAATGGCGTCACGAGTCGCACGGACCCAATCGAGGAATCGTTCGAAACCGCGTTCAGCGAATCCAGCGCCTCCAGGCTGCGCGTCATAGACGAAGATCGTGGGGTGACCGGTGTCCATATGCAGTGCGGTGGACACCCCTCCGATATCCCACCTATCAGAGGTAGCTACCAATGGAAGCAAACCGATCATTGCATGTTCAGCCGCATGCAGGGCACCGGGGAACTGATCCACCGTGAGCCCTGCCTGGAGCAGGCGTTGCTCGGTGAGCGTGAACCATATTGACTTTGTGTGAAGCTCGCGGGCTTCTAATTCCAACGGTTCTTCGGAGAGCACTTCATTGGAGGCGACCGATTTACGTTGAAAGGAGACCACTTGTGTGGTGACGGTGACTTCACCAAAGTAGACATTTAGTTCTTGATGTTTACTGGTGCGTTCCCCGGAATGCACGGCTACCGTGGTCAGGTCCCGAGCGGTGGTGTAATAGTCCGGGTTAACGCGACTGACGACCACCACATGATTTTGTTCATCGAGTTCTTCCACATGATAGCTGGCACCTTGATGAACATAGATGGCGCCTGGGTGAGCCTGATAATGGGTTTGCGGTGAATCCATTGTTCCCAGCAGGGCACCGGTATCCGCGTCGATAATATCGACCGGACCCCCACCATCTGCGCGTATTGAAAACATCGAGGCAGCATGTTGCGGATGAGTCCAAAACCAGCCAGCCGGACGCCGACGGAGGTATCCACGCTGCACCAGCGATTCCAATAATTCTTCGGTCTGCGGGCCAAAAAGCTCTAGCTCTTCGGGACGCAAGGGATGTTCTTGCGCTGCGGCGCAGAGGTGCCCGCTGAGTACGTACTTATTTTGCGGATCAAATACCGTCGCTTCGACTCCGAGCTCAAAGATCGCCTCGGGATGATGCACCAGGTAGGTATCTAATGGATCTTCCGCGGCCACAAAAATTGCCAGAGCATCTTGTCCGCTGCGCCCGGCACGGCCAATTTGCTGGAAGAACGAGGCGCGTGTACCAGGCCAACCGGCGACCACCACAGCATCCAAGCCAGCGATGTCGATGCCGAGCTCTAAGGCCGAGGTGGAAGTCACCCCAAGTAATTGACCGGAGCGTAATTGTTTTTCAACTTCGCGTCGCTCGGCCGGTAAATACCCTGAACGATAGGCGGCAAGGCGCACGCTGAGTTCCGGGGCAAACTTCTCCAGATGCTTACGTGTTAAGGTCGCGATGGTTTCAGCACCTCGACGGGACTTGATGAAAACGATGCTTCGCACGTGTTCAGCCATCAAATCTGTGAGGATCGACGCGCTTTCGGCTATTGCCGTACGTCGAATTGGTGCCCCGTTTTCCCCAGTTCTATCGGTCAACGGCGGTTCCCACAGTCCAATGACCAACTCACCTGAAGCCGAGAAATCGTGGGTGACTGCGGTAGTGGGCGCCCCGATAAGCCGGGAAAAAGATTGTTCCGGATCCGAGNTAGTGGCGGACGCTCCGATAAATATCGGGTCGTTACCGTAGTGAGTGCAGATGCGTCGTAGCCGGCGCATCAGGTTCGCCACGTGCGCACCGAAAACGCCCCGATAGGAATGTGCTTCATCGATGACTACGTAGCGCAGGCGCTTGAAGAAACGTGACCAGGCTTGATGATTGGACAGGATCCCGCGGTGCAACATGTCCGGATTGGTGAACACAAAATTTGCATGTTGCCTGACCCAGGCGCGGGTGCCTTGCTCGGTATCGCCGTCATAGCTGGACGCACGAACCCCGGGCACCGCTAGAGCTTGGACCGACGCTAATTGGTCCGCAGCTAACGCCTTGGTGGGGCAGATATACAAGATCGTTCCCTGAGCTGCCGCGTCATTCGCCCCGGTTTCTCGGGTGCGGTATAACAGATCGATGCCAGGCATCAGATAAGCCAGAGACTTGCCCGACGCGGTGCCAGTAGAAATGATCGTGTGGTTTCCTGCATGAATCGATTCTGCAGCCTGCACCTGATGAAGCCATGGTTGCGCAATGCCAAGACCTTCGAAGGTTTCGCGTACCGAATCGTGGAGCCAGACCGGCCAGGGTGCGGTGATTTCGTCTTTTGCCGCAACGGTTCTGCGGTGAATCACCGCTTCGGGATCGTTTTGGCGATTAAACGGATCCAACAACGCATGTACTGACTTCACGTATAGGGCCTCTCGGAGCAGCGAAGAGTTGTTAAAAGCCTATCGCCGTCGAAAATACTCTCGACGGCGATAGGTGAAAGCGTGTGAAGCTTACGCTTTGAACAGGACAACCTTGCCTAGTGAAGTCCAGCCCAGAGAAGCGTAGAGCTGTTGGCCGTCAACGGAAGCGATGAGTAGTCCTTCATCAACATCGTGTTCCTGAGCCAGTGAAGCCAGCGCGCGCATAATCAGCGTGCCAAGGCCTTGACGCCGGAAATCAGGTCCGGTGATGATGCGGTCGAAGATTGCGAAACCGTTTACGGCCGAGACATGGCCCGAAGCGGCGACAACTTCCTGATTATCTTCTGGATGAAGAGATACATAAGCATGGGTTCCGTCGCGTTCAATCTGGAACACAAAGCCGTCCGAAGGTAGCGGCACCTCGACGTCGTGTACGGCCAGCTCGGTGACCATGAGTACTTCATCATCTGCAGAGACCTGAAGGCCAACTTCATTGGCGGTGTTCAGCAAGTCTGAAACAGAGTCGTTAAAGGCGGTAAGGCGGCGCTTAGGATGCTTCTTAAGCGTCTCAGCGACTGCCGCTAGCTCTTCTTTAGAAGGCTCATAAATAACGTATTCCCAGTCCCCGGTGGTGTCATGGCGTAGGGCAGCATGGACGCGCCCTTCATGGCGGATTTCGTATCCGCGAACGCCTGCCCAACCATCGACCCAGGTACCAATCAGTTCATCGCTTGCGTTTGATGCCATGTTTTGACCCTACCCTGTCTTACCTAGGAATTAGCTGACGTTGAGCTAATCGTTGCTTACTTGAAACTATAGTCAATGCTGATAGCCAAGCAACGATCGAAATGAAGAATGTGACTTTCATCTTTTGCTCGGCGTTTTGAGCTAAAAAGCTACTACCCTTATATGGTGTCCATTCATCGCATTGTTTTGTATTACGCTTTTACGCCGCTTCCAGACCCCGAAGCTATCCGCCTATGGCAACGCTCGTTGCTTGAACGCTGGGGCTTGCGCGGACGGATCATCATCTCCAAAGACGGCATCAACGGTACCGTTGGTGGTGAGATTTCTGCTGTCAAAAAGTACGTGAAAGCTACACGTGAGTTGCCTGCTTTTAACAAGATGGATATTAAGTGGTCCGAAGGTTCTGCAGAAGACTTCCCGCGTATTTCCGTTAAAGTTCGCGATGAGATTGTTACCTTCGGTGCGCCGGGCGAGCTCGAAGTAGACGAAAACGGCGTAGTTGGTGGCGGTGTACACCTGCGGCCCGAGCAGCTCCACGAACTAGTGGAGACCAAGGAGAAGTCCGGCGAGAAGATTCATTTCTTTGATGGACGAAACGCTTTTGAAGCGCAAATTGGCAAGTTCAAGGATGCCATCGTTCCGGATGTCGAAACTACGCGCGAATTCATGGACGAGCTGGACTCAGGCAAATACGATCACTTGAAGGATCAGCCGATTGTCACCTACTGCACCGGTGGTATCCGCTGTGAAGTGCTTTCCGCATTAATGGTCAAGCGTGGGTTCCAAGAGGTTTACCAGATGCAAGGCGGAATCGTCCGCTATGGCGAGCAATACGGCGACAAGGGTCTGTGGGAAGGGTCCCTGTATGTCTTCGACAAACGCATGCACACGGAGTTTTCTGAAGATGCAGTCACCATCGGTGAATGCGTTGGCTGCCATGGAGCTACGAATAAGTTTGAGAACTGCTCGAACCCTACCTGCCGTAACTTGCGCCTGTTCTGTGAAGACTGCGCCAAGGATGAGGAACTGCGTCGGTGCCCGGACTGCACCGAGGCAGCTATCGAAGCATAAACAGTAAGTACAGAGCAGCGAGCGCAATGCATGGATCATGCATTGCGCTCGCTGCTTTTAAACTGCACTTAGGGGTTCGGCCACAATTCTAGCGAAGCGTCGATCACGAGCGTTTCTTCTTCGAGCGTTTCATAGACACTAAAGCCGCGTGCCTGATAGTTAGGGATAGCTGCTTCGCCATCTAATGAACAGGTGTGTAGCCACACCCGGCTCACCGGTGGGAGGGTGCTCTCGCGCTGAGGAATATCCCACGCTCTGCGGTTGGCTTCACTGAGCAGGATTCCGCCCAGGCCTTTACCAATGGCCTCGGGAAATAGTCCAAAGTAGTAGATCTCAACTTCGCTGTGGCCCGCCAGAACCTCGGTGGCCAGCTCCGCGTAGCCTTGGGGTGCGCCATCTTGGTAGAGCACATAGGTTTCCGAACCTGGTTTACGCAAGCTGGCGTCCCAGTCGTTGCGGCTAATGCTTAGCCGGTCGGCCCAGTTCAGCTTGCTGCCTACACACTGATACAGGAATCGCGAGAATTCAGGCGTAATCTGCGAGACTTTCTCAATTCGGGCGTTCTCCGGCAACTGCCGGGTACTCGGGCGCATGTGGGTTGGCGCGAGCTGTTGCAAATAGGTGATGGTCACAAGTGGCATACCGAATATCATAAGGCGGGGAGGGTCAGGTTGCGCAGTCTTGTAATGCTGGGGGACTCGTTAGACTGAGTGGTGTGAATGCCGCTGATTTTTCTGCCATAGAAGATGCCCCGAATAGTTATGACCTTGTGCTGGTGGACAAACTCCACGCAGACTTGACCGAGATAAATTTTGGTTTTGATGCCATCACCGAATTGCTTGGTGTCGATGCGGTGGCAGCCTACGGGCGTGATCAGATCCACCCTGCGCTTCGCGTCCTAGATAAGCAGCCGGTGGACAGCGCCTTGGGCTGCGCTATCCGGCTATTCCAGCTGGGGCAAACCGAATCCGCTGGCGCGCTGGTCGAGGCATTCCCCACGGTGCGTGTTGAGGGGCTGCTGAAGCTGGGGCTGGTTGAATCTTGGGCTTCGGGGTACCGGGCCAAGGTGGCGCTGGCGGTACATGCCTCCGATGCCGATGGGCAGATGTGGGTGGCCCACGATCTGGGGTCCCATCAGCGTCCTGGAGTTTTGCGCACCGACCATGTTCTTGGAATAGGGCACGCCTCGCGGACGCTCGCGCAGATCACCATCCGCCAGGAAGTGGACCGGGCTCTGGATCTAGGCACGGGCTGCGGAGTGCAGCTATTTCATCTGCTCTCGCATGCCAAACATGTGACGGCAACAGACCTTTCGGCTCGTGCATTAGCGTTCACTCGCTTTAACCTGATGCTCAACCACCGCATCTTCAAGCTGGATCCACAACGCCTCGACGAACGCGTCACGTTGTTGCAAGGAAGTCTCTTTGAGCCCGTTGCGGATCAACGCTTTGACTTGATTGCCAGTAACCCACCCTTCGTAATTACGCCACGTAAAAAATCAGAGCGAGAACAAGACCGATTCACCTATCGCGATGGCGGGATGGCGGGAGACTCGTTGGTCAGCACCCTCATTGCTCAGGCGCCGGCACACTTGAATCCTGGAGCGCATATGCAAATGCTCTCCAACTGGGAGATTCCTCGCCTAGATGCAGAGTCGAATCAACCTTGGGAGCGCCGAGTCTCCGGATGGTTCGCTGATGACTTGGACGTTTGGGTAATTGAGCGGGAACAGACTACGCCAAGCGTTTACGCGGAAACCTGGCTACGCGATGCCTCGCAGAGTGAAGATAGCGCCGCTTACGCTCTGGCATATGACGCCTATCTTGACGACTTTGAATCTCGTCAGGTGGGTGCCATCGGTTTTGGCATGGTGTATTTCCGCCGAGCCGTGCACGGTGAGGTGACGCTGCGACGCTTTGAGCAGATCCCGCACCAAATGGAGCAGCCGCTGGCTCCCGCCTTGGATCGGGATATCCAGATGGCTGATGCCCTGCGTGAAGCGGCAGAAGCTTGGAAGCAATGGCACCTTTTGGTGGCCGAAGACGTCACCGAGGAACGCCATCAGCGCCCGGGCGCGGAACACCCCGGAGTGATTCTTCTGCGACAGGGCGCAGGTGTGCGCCGAACGGAAATTCTGGACTCGGCGCAGGCAGGTTTCCTATCTGCTTGCGACGGGGAATTGTCTGTCATGCAGCTTGTCGTGGCGCTTGATTCATTGATCGGTGAAGGTGATGAATTCTTCGCTGAACGACTGTATGAAGCAATAGCTCGCCTTCTTCGGCATGGAATGCTTCGTAAAATGTGAAACAAAGGCTAAACTTTTTCGTTATGACACGGAACACAGTCGAAGATGATGGTGCGCAGCGCGCCGATGCGGAACCTCAGGCCCCACAAGTTGTCTCGATCACCGACCCGCAGGCTATTCGCGCGCTGGCCCATGATGCTCGACTGATCGTACTTGACGAGCTCTTCGCCTCACAAACCACGCGTACCGCAACCGAGCTGGCATCGATGTGCTCATTGACGCCTAGCGCCATGAGTTATCACTTGCGAGCCTTAGAAAAATATGGATATGTAGCGCGCGCAGCCAGCGAGGGCGACGCGCGCGAACGTCGTTGGCGCGCTGCCGGTGAACGGTTGGAACTAAACACTCAAATTGACTCGACAAATGCGAAGACCGCCTATCTTAACGTGCAATTAAACGCGTTCCGGACTCGGCTCAACGCAGAAGTTGAACGCAGGGAGGCTGAAGCCAAGGCAGGAATCATGCCTGCGGCGGACCGTCCACCCATGCTGACTAGTGGTTTAGTGTTCCTTCCTGAGGCTAAGCAGAAGGAGTTCAACCGGCGCTTATTGGATCTCGTTTACGAGTATGAGGCAATGGCCACGGCCGAAGAACGCAACATCGACTCAAAGCGTATGTTCTACTTAATCTCATTACTACCCGAGTACCAGCACCTGGGTAGTGAGGTGAGCTAGAGAAAAGTTGGTCAGTTCTTCGGTGTAAGATCATCGGGAATTGTGACTGTCATCTGGTCGCAATCAATGGTGCTGCGATTGCCGCCCGAGAGCAACCTAGAGGGGAGCTCTCGGAACCGCGTTGTATAAAAGGAGAGCTGTGCCCGCAAAGGCCAAGGAAAAGACCGGTAAGAAACTCGTCATCGTGGAGTCTCCTGCCAAGGTAAAGTCGATCGCCAAATATTTGGGCGAGGGCTTCGACGTGGACGCTTCGGTGGGCCACATCCGTGACCTTCCGCAGCCCTCCGAGTTACCGACCGAGTTAAAAAAGACCTCGGTAGGTAAATTCGCGGTCGACCTCGATAACGACTTCGAACCGTATTACATGGTGTATCCGGACAAGAAGAAGCGCGTTGCCGAGTTGAAGGCAAAGCTGAAAGACGCCGACGAACTTTATCTCGCAACAGATGCGGACCGCGAGGGCGAAGCCATCGCGTGGCACCTGCTTCAGGTGCTTAAGCCCAAAGTTCCGGTACGCCGTCTGGCCTTCACCGAAATTACCAAGGAAGGCATTGAGCGCGCCTTGGGCTCAATGCGCGAGCTGGATACCGACCTGGTTGACGCGCAGGAAACCCGCCGTGTACTAGACCGCCTCTACGGTTACGAAATCTCCCCGGTCCTCTGGCGCAAAATTGCCCGCGGTTTGTCCGCCGGCCGTGTGCAGTCCGTGGCCACCCGCCTGGTCGTGGAGCGCGAACGCGAACGTATGGCGTTCATTTCTGCCGGGTACTGGGACATCAAAGGCAACTTCGCCACCAGCGGTTCGGAATCCTTTGCGGCGAAACTTTCTGCCGTGGACGGCAAGCGTGTGGCTTCGGGACGTGACTATGATGACCGCGGTCAGCTGAAGTCCACCAAGAATCCGCTGGCGCCGCTAAATCAGGAAGCCGCCGAGTCCTTGGTTGCCAATCTGGCTAACTCTGACTTTGCCGTCACCTCGGTGGAAGACAAGCCATACACCCGTCGTCCGGCTGCTCCCTTCACCACCTCCACCTTGCAGCAGGAAGCCAGCCGCAAGCTGCGCTGGAGTTCAAAGCTGACCATGCAGATCGCTCAGCGTCTGTACGAAAATGGTTACATCACCTACATGCGTACCGACTCGGTCTTCCTGTCCAATGAAGCCGTGCGTGCCGCACGTGCACAGGCCACCGAGCTTTACGGGGCAGACTCGATTCCGTCCAGCCCGCGCGTGTACAAGGGGAAATCTGATTCCGCGCAGGAAGCCCACGAGGCAGTTCGTCCGGCCGGTGACATGTTCCGCCGTCCAAAGGATGTGCGCTCACAGCTTTCCAAGGATGAATACGTCCTGTATGAGCTGATCTGGAAGCGTACCGTCGCCTCCCAGATGGCTGACGCCAAGGGTTTCACCGCAACGATTAAACTTTCCGGCACCGCCAGCGATAGCCGCGTTGCCGAGTTCTCCGCCTCGGGAACCGTGATCACCTTCCGTGGTTTCCTTTCGGCTTACGAAGAGGGCAAGGACAGTGAAAGCGACGCGGCAGAAAAGGCCGAGAACGCCGAAGCACGCCTGCCACAGCTGACCGTGGGACAGTCACTGACCGGTGACGAACTGATCGCTCTGGGTCACGAAACCACCCCACCGGCCAGGTACACCGAAGCGTCTATCGTCGCTGAGCTCGAAAAGCGTGAAATCGGCCGTCCGTCGACCTACGCGCCAACGATCTCCACCATCATGGATCGCGGTTACGTAACCAAGCGTGGTGGCGCCCTGGTGCCAAGCTGGATCGCGTTCTCCGTAATTCGACTGCTCGAAGAGCATTTCGCGAAGTACGTGGATTATGACTTCACTGCGCGCCTAGAAGATGACTTGGACGAAATCGCCAACGGCAACCGGGCACGCACCGACTGGCTGAACATGTTCTACTTCGGTGGCAAGGGTGAAACTCGTCCCGAAGGTCTGAAATATGTGGTGGACAACTTGGGCGATATAGATGCCCGGGCTATCAACTCGATCAAGATCACCGACGACATCACTTTGCGTGTGGGCAAGTTCGGCCCGTACCTCGAACGCACCATCCCGGAAGGCGCCGAAGAAGGCACCGATCCGCAGCGCGCCAACGTTCCCGAGGAACTGGCACCGGATGAGCTGACCGCGGCGAAGGCCGAAGAGCTATTCGCCACCGCTCAGGTATCCGAGCGTGAGCTGGGAATTGAAGAGGCCACCGGACGAAAGATTGTGGCCAAGGATGGCCGTTACGGTGCCTACGTCACCGAGATCATTCCGGAAATGACTGAAGAAGAAATCGCCGCGCAGCCGGTGGAATACTACAAGAACGGCAAGCCAAAGCCGCCTAAGAAGCCGGTGAAGGTCAAGCCGCGCACCGCGTCACTGTTCAAATCCATGACCGTGGAAACTGTCACCTTGGATGAGGCGCTGAAGCTGATGAGCCTGCCACGCGTGGTGGGTGCTGATGCCGAGGGCGAAGAGATCACCGTGCAGAACGGCCGCTTTGGTCCGTACTTGAAAAAGGGCAGCGATTCGCGTTCTATCGAGAGCGAAGAGCAGATCTTCAGCATCACCTTGGACGAAGCACTGGCAATTTATGCACAGCCTAAGCAGCGTGGAGCTCGGGCCGCAGTGCCGCCCTTGGCAGAATTTGGTGTTGACCCCACCAGTGAGAAGAACATTGTGGTCAAGGACGGCCGTTTCGGTCCGTACATCACCGACGGCATCACCAACATCACGGTGCCTCGTGCCACCTCATTGGAGGAGCTCACACGCGAACAAGCCATCGAAATGTTGGCAGATAAGCGTGCCCGTGGTCCGGTGAAACGAACTGCAAAGACGGCTGCTGCGAAGAAGCCTGCTGCTAAAAAGGCTCCGGCTAAGAAAGCTCCGGCTATAAAGGCTCCCGTCAAAAAAGCCACCGCTAACAAGAGTGAAAAGTAGACCTTGTCTGCTGAGTTGAGGAGCGCATCATGAGGCTTGGCGTGTTGGACATTGGTTCAAATACGGTCCACCTATTACTGGTGGATGCCTATCCAGGTGCCCGGCCGGTATCCTATGCCTCGCATAAGAGGCCGTTGTCCTTGGTGCGTTACCTCAACGAATACGGTGCAATCACCGAAGAAGGCCAGCAAGAGCTGATCGCCTTCATCAAGGAAGCCGCCGAATTCGCGCAGAGCCACCGAGTCGAAGACTTTATGGGCTTCTGCACCTCGGCTATTCGCGAGTCATCCAACGGCGCGGCGGTACTTGAACGAGTCACCGCCGAAACCGGGGTGAGCCTGATGGAGCTTTCTGGTGAGGAAGAAGCCGGAATGACCTTCTATTCGGTGCGCCGCTGGTTTGGCTGGTCTTCGGAATCGATCCTGAACCTGGATATGGGCGGCGGTTCACTGGAGCTGGCCGTAGGCACCGACGAGTTCCCGCAGGTTGCCTTTTCGGTGCCGTTGGGAGCAGGCCGGCTGACCCGTGAATGGTTGCCCAACGACTTACCTTCCATCAAGGAAGTCAAAGAGCTACGCACCTATGTTCGTGATGTGCTCACGGACCCCACCACCGAGCTGCGCCAATACGGCAAGCCCACATTGGCTACGGCCACGTCAAAAACTTTCAGGTCTTTGTCGCGGATTACCGGGGCCGCCCCCAGCGGGGAAGGGCCTTACGTTAAACGCGTCTTGCACCGTGACTCGCTGAAACTCTGGGCCAACCGGTTGACCGCGATGAGCTGGGAGGAACGTGCCGAGCTTCCCGGGGTCTCGGAAATTCGTGCACCGCAGCTGCTTGCTGGAGCTATCGTGGCTCACGAAGCAATGAGTGCACTCAAACTGAAAAGTGTCCGGATCTGCCCTTGGGCCTTGCGTGAAGGTTTAATGCTGCGACGATTTGATCACGTGATGTTTGACTCTTCGACACCGCTCAGTAGTAGCGTGGGGGTAGGAGAGGTTGCGTTAGGCTCACTCAAGACGGTCAGTCTGAGTGAACCTTCGGCTTAATACTTCATTGGGAGATGCGCCGGCAAGCGACGGCGCGGCGAGGAGGGGTCGAAGATGCAAGACCAACAACGGGTGCCTCGGGTACCGGTGACACTATCCAGTGCCTCGGTTTATCCGCTGACCGTCCATGATGCCTTCGCGATGGCCAAGGACGTGGGTTACGACGGGCTAGAGGTATTGATTACCGGTAACCAAGCGAGCCAGTCCGCCACCGCGCTGATGGCCCTCATGGATAAGTACCAGTTGCCGATTATGGCGATTCACGCACCCACATTGCTGCTCACCCAGCAAGTCTGGGGTTCAGCGTGGGCGAAGATTGAACGCTCGGTAATCCTGGCACAGGCAGTCGGAGCGAACGTGGTTGTCGCACACCCGCCATTTCGGTGGCAGGGGGCCTACGCGGAGAGCTTCGTTGAGGGTGTGCGCCGCATCACCGCATCAACAGGGATGAAGATCGCTGTGGAAAACATGTACCCATGGCGTAGCCGGGGACGCGAATCCTCCAAGATGTACCTGCCACACTGGAACCCGGTTCCGGAAGACTATAAGCACGTCACCTGGGACTTCTCCCATGCGGCAATCGCCAATATGGACTCGCGCCAAGCGCTTGAAGACCTCGGCGACAGATTGACTCATCTTCACCTTTGTGATGGGTTGGATAATGGCAAAGACGAACACCTGGTGCCTGGATTAGGCACCCAGCCGGTGGCCGAATCACTACACTTCTTGCGAGATTCACAGTGGGAGGGCGTGGTCGCGGTGGAAGTATCCACCCGCAAGGCCAAACATGCTGGACAAAAAGAAGAATGGCTCGGGCGCACACTGGAATTTGCGCGCGAGCATCTGACAATTAATCAAGACTCTGAACGGGTGACAAAATAACTATATGAGCGAAGCGACAAATTATCTCAAGCTTGCATTTTTAGGTACCGGCTCCATGAACGGCGCGATCCTGCGCGGAATTCTGGGCGCCGGGCATGACCCGGAAAACATTACTGCCACCTTGCGCAGCGATACTCGCGCCGCAGAATTACGTGAGCTAGGCATTACCGTGCTGATCGGTAATGACGACCCGGAAGCCAATAAGAAGGCTGCGGCCGCCGCAGACATAGTGTTCCTTGGTGTGAAACCGGTCGGCATTACCGCGCTGTGTGATGAGATTTCTTCGGCATTAGGCGATTCAACCGTCGTGGTTTCGGTGGCTGCCGCTATCACCTTGCAGACCATGCAAGAACACCTTCCTACCGGTCAGCCGGTAGTGCGCTCCATGCCAAACACGCCATTAATGGTCGGTGCGGGTGTGGTCGGACTGAGCGCAGGTGCGGCGGTCAGCGAACAGCAAATTGAATTGGTTGCTGAGCTATTCTCCGGTTCCGGCGATGTGCATGTGATCGACGAGTCGCAGCAAAACGCGCTGTCGGCTATTTCTGGTTCCGGCCCGGCCTACGGTTTTTATCTAGCCGAAGCGATGGCCAACGCGGGTATCGCCATGGGACTTGATGAAAAGCTCGCCACCGATTTGGCCCGTGCCACGGTGGCCGGTGCCGGAAAGATGCTGGCGGATCCCGAAGCTAACCCGGCACAGATGCGCCGTGCTGTGACCAGTCCCAAGGGCACCACCGAACAGGCAATTCTGACCTTTGACGAGCAGGGAATCCCGGCAATCATTGAAGCCGGCGCCAAGGCCGCAGCGGCCCGTGCCGCGGCTTTGAGCGATGAATTGAGCTAACACCTGAAGCGTTAAGTACCGATGGCGTCAGAGCCCCCGCAAAGGGGCGCTGACGCCATCGGCGTATCTGCCAAGCCTTAGGGGCGGGCAGCGAAGCGTTCAAGCAGGTCTACATGCCCGGAGACGATCAGTACGTCGCGGCGGGTGACCACGGTATTTGGTACTGCGTAGGTGAAATCTTCGCCGGGGGTCTTTACCCCAACGATGGTGACCCCGTACTTGGAGCGCACCTGAGACTCGGCCAGCGTGAATCCCTGGGTTTCTTTGGGCGGATACATCTTCACGATCGCGAAGCCGTCATCGAATTCGATGAAGTCCAGCATTCGGCCACCAACCAAGTGGGCGGCACGAACACCGGCGTCAGCCTCCGGATAAATCACATGGTTTGCGCCGATGCGAGTGAGGATCTTGCCGTGTGAGGGAGTAATCGCCTTGACCCACAGGTGCTCAATGCCTAAATCGACCAGGTTCACCGTAATCAGCACGGAGGACTCAATCGAGGTACCCACACCGACCACCGCGGAACCAAATTCTTGAGCGCCAAGCTGGCGCAAGGCATCGATATTGGTGGCGTCGGCCGCGACCACGTGGGTCAGCGTGCTGGCCCACTGCTGAACGAGTTCGGGGCTACGCTCGATGGCCAGCACCTCGCGGCCCTGTTTCACTAAGGTCTCCGCAACCGAGGCGCCAAAGCGTCCCAGACCAATGACGAGCACCGGGGCGTTGTGCTCAATGTTTTTCTCAGCCAATGATCGGCCTTTCTTCGGGGAGGCTATACAGCGTATCGCGATGACGCATGGTCAAGGCGCTGGCTAGGGTAATACTTCCAATACGTCCGGCGAACATCAACGCGCTGAGCACGTATTTACCGGCCGGGGGCATCTCGGCGGAAACGCCCATGCTCAGCCCCACGGTACCGAAAGCAGAGATCGATTCGAACAGTGCCCGGGAGAACCCGACCTGCTCGTCAATGGCCAGGAGCAACCCGGTGGCCACCATGACCAGAGTGGCGCCCAAGGCCACGACCGACACGGCCACCCGCATGGTGCCCTCGGGAATACGCCTGCCAAAGGCCTTGGCATCTCGTTCACCGCGGACCTCGGCCATGATGGCTAAGAACATTACCGCGATGGTGGTGACCTTGATACCGCCAGCGGTGGACGCCGAGCCACCACCGGCAAACATGAGCGCGTCCGTGACCAACACGGTTACTTGCCCAATGTCATTTTGATCCACCAGATTAAACCCGCCAGAGCGGGTCATTACCGAGGCGAAGAGCCCGTGGATGAATTTGTCGCCGGAATTCAGCGAACCGATGGTCCGGGGATTGTTCCACTCGACCAGCAGCCACAACACGGTACCGGCGACAAGCAAGATGAGCGTTACCAGCAAGGTCAGTTTGGTGTGCAGATTCCATTTTTTGACGTTGAAGCGGTGTGCCAGTAACACCATGATGACCGGGAATCCCAAGGATCCTAAGAAGACGCCGAACATCAGCGGGCCTAAGATCCACAGGTCTGTCTCGTAGGGAACTAACCCGTCGGAGTGCGGAGTGAAGCCTGCGTTGTTAAATGCGGAGACCGCGTAAAACACTCCGTGCCAAATCGCGGAGAGAAAGTCTTCACCCAACAAAATAAAGCGTGGAATGAGCAGTGCCGCGATCAGCGCCTGCAGGCTGACCGCCGTGAGGATCACGATGCGCAGCAGCGAACCAACCTCACCTAAGGCGGAGGCCGCGTTGGTATTCATGGAATTCTGCGCCATGAGTTTGCCACGCACGCCGAGCTTCCGGGAGACCGCCAGAGAAAAAATTGAAGCGAGAGTCAAAATCCCCAGGCCGCCCATGAAGGTACCGATGAGCATCACCAATTGCCCGGCAAAAGACCAGTGCACCGCAGTTGACACCGTGGTCAATCCGGTCACACAGACCGCCGAGACCGCGGTAAACAAGGCATCATGCAACGGGGTGGGTTCGCCGCTAGCGGAGGAAAAAGGAGCGGCGAGCAGCGAGGTGAACAGTGTGATGGCAATCAGGAAGGTGCCCAAGGCTAAACGAGCGGGGGAGCGGACGGTGGAATCGGCGATGCGTACCCGCAATGCCAGCCACTGTTTGCGGCGTTTACCGCGCGACTCTGCCGCCCTTGCCGGGTGACTCGGTTCGCTTTGGGTGCTCATTGCGTTAAATCGCCATTTCGTGGGCGGGACTGTTCTCCTTGTAATTTACGCGGTCAAAGCACAATGCGCTCGTCTTAGCGCCTCGAAACACGAGCAAAATGCCCAGAAGGCCATAAACGGGTTAGTTGAATCACAATCAGGTAGCCTACAAAGGTGTTAGAACCTCAACATGCGCCACAACCCACGCTCGTGCTCTGGGATGAGTTATACCTGAAATATAAGTTCAGTGACTATCATCCAATGCACCCATCGCGGCTAGAGCTGACCCATCGACTCAGTGAAGCCCTCGACGTTTATGCCTCTTCCAACGTGAGCCTGAGTGCTCCGCAGGTGGCAGAGGAACAAATACTTTTGACGGTGCATGACCAGGACTATCTGGATCAGGTCAAAGCGGTCAGCGAGGACCCTGGCCTGCAAGCTGTCGACTTTGGTTTAGGAACCGAAGACGACCCGGTTTTTGCTGGCATGTATGAAGCAGCCGCGCGCATTGTCGGCGGTTCGGTGATTGCAGCCGATGCCATCATGGATCAGTCAACGGTTCGCGCGGTGAACTTTGCCGGCGGCATGCATCATGCCAAACGCAACAAAGCCAGTGGGTTCTGCATCTTTAATGATGCAGCAGCAGCCATTCACCGGATGCTTGAACGTGGTGCTAAACGCGTGTGTTACATCGACGTGGATGCGCACCATGGTGATGGCACCGAATCAATCTTCTGGGATGACGAACGAGTTCTGACGATCTCCATTCACGAATCCGGACTCTCACTTTTTCCTGGCACCGGGTTTGCCAACGAAATTGGCGGTCCACGCGCGGAAGGCAGTGCGGTCAATATTGCCTTGCCGGCGATGACCGGGGATGCCGGCTGGATGCGAGCATTCCATGCGGTTGTCCCACAGCTGGTCCGCGCATTTGATCCGGAAATTATTGTCTCCCAGCATGGTTGTGATGCACACCGCGATGATGAGATGACTAATCTGAAGCTTTCGGTAGACGCCCAACGCCAAGTTGCCTTAGATATTGCGCAACTGGCCGATGACGTGTGCGAAGGACGCTGGCTTGCCACCGGAGGCGGGGGATATAACGTCACCGCGGTGGTGCCGAGAACGTGGACACATCTGACCGCCATCGCCGCCGGAAAACCAGTACCGCTGAGAACTTATGTGCCCGAACAGTTCCGGCGCTACGTCCTTGAAACTTACGGGCGAGCAATGCCATACCTGATGGGGGACGACGCACAATTATGGTGGCGAAATTGGGAGGTCGGCTATGACCCGGCGGATCCGGTGGACCGTACAATTATTGCCACGCGTAAGGAAGTCTTTCCGCTCTATGGGTTAGACCCCTGGTTTGACTGAGTTTTCTGCTCTGCTGTGATCAATCTGAAGCCTTGACCGTGGTGGGAAATCCGCTGCTGTCAGAGCATATGCCGATAGGGTTATGTCTGTGGCTATTGATGAAGTGTTTTCTGCGTTGGCAGAACCAACCCGACGTAAGATCATCGAAGCGCTGAAGGCCGAACCCATGGCCGTCGGCGCACTGGTGACACAACTGGAGATTTCGCAACCGACGGTCTCTAAGCACCTCAAGGTTCTGCGCGAAGCTAATCTGGTGACCATGAACGCCCAAGGACAGCGGCGTATCTATAGCGTGCAGTGCGAAGCCGTTGAAACTTTGGTCGCTTGGTGTGCCGAGATCCTGCCAGCCTTAGAACCGGTCCCCGAGATGGTTTCCGTGGATCTGGACTTGGTGCAGGATCCGCAAGATGCCAATGCACTTCCGGCTGCCGCGCATCAGCTCGGCCGCAGTGTAGGGCGGGGCTTGGAACAAGTCACGGGCAGAGCTCAAGAGATTTTGGAGCGCTTTCCTCGTTTTGGTCGTCGTCGATAACCCTTTGACCTCGGTAAAGACTGTCTAAGTAGTTCTTCTACGGGACTTTTACGTTACGTACAAGTAAGCGTTTTATAACAAAGAATTTTCGCTAAGAATGTCAGGCATGGCATTCTCTTGCGTGGGGCAGTGTTGCCGGGCCGGTGGTCTTTTGGGCGCCCCTGCTGCCTGCCCCAAGTGATGAGGAGAGAAACTTGGACAAGCAACTAGCGAATATTCGCGACGAAGTCTTCCGCCGTAACCCCGGTGAGGCAGAATTCCATCAGGCCGTGACCGAAGTCTTCGAGAGCCTCGAAGCTGTGTCAATTAAGCATCCTGAATACGCAGAGGCTGCTATTCTTCAGCGCCTGTGTGAGCCAGAACGCCAGATTATTTTCCGCGTTCCTTGGGTAGACGACGCTGGCCGTGTCCAGATTAACCGCGGTTTCCGTGTTGAGTTCAACTCTGCTCTGGGCCCATACAAGGGCGGACTGCGCTTCCACCCCTCGGTGTACCTGGGTATCGTCAAATTCCTTGGTTTTGAACAGATTTTCAAGAACTCCCTGACCGGTATGCCTATCGGCGGCGGCAAGGGCGGCTCCGACTTTGATCCACGCGGTAAGTCCGATGGCGAAGTAATGCGCTTCTGCCAGTCGTTCATGACTGAGTTGTACCGCCACATTGGCGAGTACACCGACGTTCCGGCCGGTGACATTGGAGTAGGCGGCCGAGAAATCGGTTATCTCTTCGGACAATACAAGCGCATCACCAACCGTTACGAGTCTGGTGTGCTCACCGGTAAGGGCTTGAGCTGGGGCGGTTCCCTGGTTCGCCCCGAGGCAACGGGCTACGGTGCAGTGATCTTCACCAACGAAATGCTCAAGACACGAGGCATGAGCTTTGATGGGCAGCGTGTGGTTGTTTCGGGCTCGGGTAACGTAGCCCTGCACGCCATCGAGAAGGCTCAGAATCTGGGCGCCAAGGTAGTCACAGCCTCGGACTCCGCCGGATTTATCGTTGACGAAAATGGTATCGACCTTGAGCTGCTGCGTCAGATCAAGGAAGTCGAGCGTGGACGCATCAGCGACTACGCCGAACGCCGTGGAAGCAAGAAGGTCTCCTATGTAGCCGATGGCAACGTGTGGGATGTCCAGGGTGCTGTGGCGCTGCCGTGTGCCACACAAAATGAACTTGGTGTTGCTTCAGCGAAGAAGATGATTGCCGCTGGCACCATCGCCGTGGCCGAAGGTGCGAACATGCCAACCACGGCAGAGGCTACCTCGGTCTTCCAAGACGCGGGCATCCTCTTCGGCCCGGGCAAGGCCGCTAACGCCGGTGGCGTGGCGACTTCTGCGCTGGAAATGCAGCAGAACGCCAGCCGTGACTCGTGGACCTTCGAGCACACCGAACGCCGCCTGTCGGAGATCATGGTGGGCATTCACGAACGCTGTGCAACCACCGCTGATGAGTATGGCGTACCAGGCAACTACGTGGCTGGCGCCAATATCGCCGGTTTTGTGAAGGTTGCCGACGCAATGCTGGCCCAGGGTCTTATCTAAGCTCTTTGATTAAAAAGTACTTTTGGACACCTGCTCTGCCGCTTTTTTGGTGGCAGACAGGTGTCCAGAGCACTTTAAATGTCACAATCGAGATCTAAGCGTGGTTCTGGTGTGTTCCGTGATGCAAAAGTTACGTAAGTGCGACTAGACTGGAACCGAGCGAACGTGAATATGATTGCAGATGTTGATCCCAAGTCGTATTTGTTCACGCGAGCAAAATACACGACGAATCAGAGATCAGCGTCAGGAGAATTTCCCCTATGGCGGATAAACAGAATTTTGCAGGAGCCCGTTTCATGACGGTCGCCGAAGTGGCCGAAATGATGCGTGTTTCCAAAATGACGGTTTATCGCTTGATTCATGCAGGCGACCTGCCTGCTGTTCAATTCGGTCGCTCCTATCGTGTTCCTGAAAACGCAGTGGAAGCATACCTGCAAGCTGCGGCGATTGATCCGCAGCGCGGAACAGGTTCCCTCGGTCGATAGCCGCGCGATGGTCAGAGCATGACCGAAAAGCGGGTAATCTGTTAAGGAACGTTTAACGTCCGGTCAACCTTGTAGCTTAGAATAATTTCAAGGCCTACATTTTGGTTGACATATTTAATTAGTTTGTGAGGAACCACTATGGGCTCTGTTATCAAGAAGCGCCGCAAGCGTATGTCGAAGAAGAAGCACCGCAAATTGCTTCGCAAAACTCGTCACCAGCGTCGTAATAAGAAGTAAATCTGCTTCAAGCAGCTTTTGCCTCTTGGCAATTATCGCCACCGTATCAAGGTTTGACCTTGACGGTGGCGATTGCTTTTTCCCCAACTACCGGCCGCGTCGAGCGAGCAATGACCGCCTAGCGGCCCACAACGCGCCCAGAACCCCTACAAGACGCAAACTGATCCGTGCTGCACGCTGACCGGTGCGGAAGTCATAGACCTGCCAACCACGGCGTTTAGCGTAGGCACGAAGCCGGGCGTCGGGATTGATCGCCACCGGGTGGCCCACGGCTTCTAAGAGCGGTACATCATTATAGGAATCAGAGTAAGCCCACGATTTTGAAAGTTTGATCCCGCGTTCTTTAGCTAGCAAACGAATAGCTTGTGCTTTCTCGGCCGCATGCAGGATGGGGGTAGCCAACGCACCGGTGTATTTTCCGTCCTTGCGCTCTACTACGGTCCCTAATGCACCGGTTAAAGTCAGCCTTTCGGATATGACGTTCGCTACTTCCAAAGGTGTTGCCGTCACCAGCCACACCTCGCGCCCTACCGCTAAATGCTGGTGCGCAATCGAGACGGTACCCTTCCAAAGTTTTGGTTCAATGTACTCGTCATAAATTTCTTGGCCAATTTGCGCCATCTCGGCTACGGAAATGCCCTTGGCCATGAGCAATGCACGGTCACGAATCTGGTGGATGTCGCCAATATGCTCGCCGCGCGCGGCGAAACGTAACTGCTTGAGCGCAAACCATAGGACTTCGCGAAACTGAAAGAACCGGCGCTGATGCATTTTTCGGGCCAGCAAATATAGGGTGGCACCGCGCACCATGGTGTTATCCACATCGAAGAAGGCGGCAACGACATCTTGTGGCGTCGTGGTGGGCTGCTCGCTGAGGTGCTCTGATGACTGCATTTGATTCAGTTTATTTCATTCTCGACTTAGACGCTGGTTGCGGCTCGTGAGATTATAGAGGGGTGAGTAAATTGCATGAGATTCAGTTGTTGGTGCGTCAAGGCTGCCACCTGTGCGAGGCGGCCCGGGCCACGGTCAAGGATGTCACCGAACGAATGAACATGGAGTTCTCAGAACTCGACATCGATGAGCACCCAGAACTACTGGCTAGGCACCACGAAGAGGTGCCGGTGCTCCTCATTGACGGTCAAGTGCGCGACTTCTGGACTGTTGACGGACAACGCCTCGAACGTCTGCTGGGTAGCTAAGCCATGAGGACCTCAGAGACCTGCCCTGCGCTCACAAAACCTGTTCGAGCTGCGGCTGATGACTGAGCCTGAGCCGCGGGTATTGCCCGAAGCAACATTGACTCGATTGACGCAATATCTTCGCGCGCTGAACGCATTCGAAGCCCAAGGTACCGAACGCACGAGCTCGGGGGTGCTGGCCAAAGAAGCCGGTGTTAATCCCGCAATTCTGCGTAAAGATCTTTCACTTCTGGGATCCTATGGAACCCGCGGCGTGGGATATGTGGTGACCGAACTGGCCGAACACATCAACCGGACGCTGGGATTGAACAGAGACTGGCGTGTAGCCATCCTCGGTGCAGGTAACCTGGGACGCGCTTTGAGCGGCTACGCAGGCTTTGCCAGTCGCGGATTCCAGGTCCGAGCAATTCTTGATACGTCGCCAAGCTTAATCGGCAGTGAAGTCGGAGACCTTGTGGTGGAGCCAATTGGCGCCCTGGGCGAGGTGATCCGCCGAGAACAAATCAATATTGCGGTGCTCGCCGTTCCGGGGGAGGCCGCCCAAGAATTGATTTATGCACTGGCAACGCATGGGGTGAAATCGGTGCTCAGCTTCGCGCCTCGCCCCTTGCGAATTCCTGCCGGGATGATTGTGCGCCGCGTGGATCTATCAACCGAATTACAGATCCTGGCCTATCATGCGGTTCAAAGCTAAAGACGAAGATCTAAAGAAAAACCTAGGCCACGACTTGTCAGAAGTCGTGGCCTAGGTTGTCAAGGCAGAAACATAATGCCCGTACGGCTTAGCGGTAGCCGGCGCGGCGAGCCATGCGGCGCGCAACGATGTACTTCGAAGACTCAGGCAACCAGGCAAAAACTACGCCCGCGATACCGAGCACCACGCTGAGGGTGAATACTACATTGATCATCATGGTGTCTGAGGAGTTAGCGTACATGCTGATCATTGGCAGGTACATCAGCAAGCTGATGATCGATAAGGCTGCAAAGATGGTGGCGATAATACGCATTGCGCCGACGCCGCGACCAACAAAAAAACCAACTAAGAAGTAAGCCAGCAGGGTGATGATCATGCCAACAATGGTGAAGCTGGTCATCGATGAGGAGATCTGCGCCATGAAGGCGTCAGGATTGGCGAGCATCTTTTCAATTTCCGCATTGACCGCAGGATCGCTGCTGGACTCCATCGAGGTACGCATCTGCTCTTCGAATAGCGTCCACTGAGAAGTGATGACGTTACCAATAAGATTGGTGCTATTGATTAGCCAGCTTGCAGCGGCGTTAAACACTCCGGCGAGCATGATCAATAAGAACGCGATCTGCAGCGTTTTAGGACGCTCGGTCGGTGGCTGCACCGGAGCGTATCCGCCTTGCTGCGGATACTGCTGGAACTGCGGGGGCTGCTGCTGCCCCGCATTTTGGCCATAGGGGTTGGGCTGCGAGCCGTATGGATTCTCGCCGTAAGGGTTCGGGTTCGAATTTCCAGAGCCTGCCACAGGGTTGTATGGCTGGCCCGGCTGGTTCGGATCGTTGGTGCTCATAACCGTCCTTTGCATGTTGCTGAGCTATCGATTTTCTCTATCTTCTAGCCTAGTTGGTGGCGATTGTGATCAGGCCCTCCAAAAGGATGGTTTTTTGATATGGGAATCCCATGCGGATGCTGTGAATACTTGATCGTGGCCACAATTTTCATCTTTTAGGTTGATTGTTTGAGAGACTGTAACCATGCCAGTTTCAACCGTTCATTTGTTGCGCCACGGGGAAGTTCTCAACCCGGATCGCGTGTTGTATGGCCGCATCCCAGGATTCGGACTCTCCGAGCTGGGATTCCAGATGGCAGACCGCGCCGGAGAATACTTCGCCAAGCGGCAGACTGAAGGCGCCAACGTAGTTCGGTTGGTCGCCTCGCCGCTCATTCGGGCCCAGCAGACCGCGCAACCAACCGCGCAGGCACTGGACTTACCAATCATCACCGATGAACGAGTCATCGAAGCCGGAAATAGTTTTGAAGGTTTAGCGCAGATCAAGTCGCAGTTGAAAAACCCGCGCTATTGGCCGTTGCTGCGTAACCCGCTGAGGCCTTCCTGGGGTGAACCTTATGCGGAGCAGGTTGCTCGAATGCGCCTGGCCATGGACGAACAACGCCACGCTGCCCTCGCCGAGCACGGAGATGGCGCAGAAATCATCATCGTGAGCCACCAGCTTCCTATCTGGGTGACCCGCCGCGACGCCGAAGGCAAACGCCTTTTCCACGACCCGCGAGCGCGCGAATGCACGTTGACCTCAATTACCAGTTTTGAATTTGACGGAGATGAACTTCGCTCCGTGAACTACACCGAACCGAGCCCAGACCTGCTGGCTGGCGCGGCGAACATCCCTGGAGCTTAAAGTTGATGAATGAGTCCTCACAGAATCCTCGCTTCCTGAATCGGCGCACCATGTTGCGTTCGATGTTGGTTGCTGCGGTCGCTGTGCCACTGGCCGCCTGCACGGTCACCGAGGATCCGCTGGCCAAACAGGCGCGCTCCGGAGACAACAAGAACTACATTGCCGGAGACGGAGCCGTGGAAGAATACTCGGTTGAAAAACGTACTGAGCCTATCGAGATCAACTCCAAGACCTACCAAGGCACCCCCGTTGACGTCAGCGCGATGCGCGGCAAACCGGTGGTCATCAACTTTTGGTACGCCGCGTGCGCCCCGTGCCGCATCGAGGCGCCACATCTGAAAGAACTCTCTGAAGAATTTGGTGACAAGGTTCCATTTATCGGAGTCAACGTCCGTGACGAAGCCGAAGCGTCACAAGCCTTTGAACGCAGCTTCGAGATCCCTTACGAGTCGATTCAAGACACCGATGGCCAGATTCAGCTGGCAATGACCAAATATGTTCCGTTACAGGCGGTACCTTCCACTTTGGTACTTGACCGTAAGGGACGAGTCCGAGCACGTGTTATCGGCGCGGTTGACCCAAAGATCCTGAAGACACTGATCGATACAGCACTCACCGAAGAGCTGTGAGCAACCTGTTGACTACGTCTAATCCCTTTGCCGACATTGTGCTGGACGGCTCTTTGCTGCTGGCCGCGCCGGTGGCTTTATTAGCGGGTCTCGTTTCTTTCCTCTCTCCTTGTGTACTCCCATTGGTTCCCGGATATCTTGGCTACGTCACTGGGCTGACGGGTGCTGACCTACGCGAACACCGACGTGGACGGGTATTGCTCGGGGTATTGCTCTTTGTCCTGGGATTTTCGGTGGTTTTCATTGCCATCGGAGTACTCTTCAGCCAGGCAGCTGCCTGGCTGAGATTTGAAGGTGCCTGGGTGACCCAAGTACTGGGCCTAGTGGTGGTCATCATGGGTGTCGTCTTCATGGGCGGCATTTCATGGTTGCAGCGTGACCGAAAAATTCACCGGAAGCCCCCGGCCGGCCTGTGGGGAGCACCAATTCTGGGGTTCACTTTCGGACTGGGCTGGGCCCCCTGCATTGGTCCTACGCTCAGCGCCGTACTGATCATGTCGACAGGAACTGACCCGAATATCGCTCGTGGCACATTATTAACCGCGTTTTATTGCCTGGGATTGGGCCTTCCCTTTATCGGGATTGCCCTTGGACTGCAGCGTGGCATGCGGGCGCTCGCGTTCTTCCGCCGCCATCAACTGCTGGTCATGCGTTTGGGCGGCGGAATGCTGATTCTGCTTGGTGTAGTCATGGTGACCGGGCTTTGGGGAAGCTGGGTCGCAGAACTACAAAACTGGTTTGCCAATGAAGTGAGGTTGCCGATTTAATGGCGAAAAATAAACGCACCGCGAAGGGCCGCAGCGATGCACCAGCCTTGGGCTTGCTTGGGTCCCTGCGCTGGATCTGGACGCAACTGACCTCCATGCCGACGGCGCTTTTCTTGCTGCTGCTGCTCGCTGTCGCAGCGGTTCCAGGATCAATCTTCCCGCAGCGTTCAATGAACCCGGAGACCGTCAACGAATACCTGGAAAATAACCCGGTCACCGGCCCTTGGCTTGACCGGTTCCAGCTTTTTGATGTGTATTCCTCCGCGTGGTTCTCGGCGATTTACATCTTGCTTTTTATCTCGTTGGTCGGTTGTATTATTCCGCGGGTAAAAAAGCATGCTCAAGCCTTGCGCACCCCTCCGCCGCGTACACCGTCCAGGCTTGACCGTCTGCCTCAGTACACCGCCCTGTCACTGGTTGAAGGTGAAGGAGATACTCCCAGCGATGATGAAGTCATCGACGATGCCTACAAGGTACTGCGTAAACGTGGTTACCGAGTCGAACGCCGCTCCGATGCCACCGGTCGTTCGGTAGCCGCAGAGCGCGGCTACACTCGTGAGATCGGAAACCTGACTTTCCACATTTCGCTGATCGGCGTGCTCATTTCGGTAGCTATTGGCGGCGCCTTCGGCTACAGCGGTCAGCGAGTCAGTCGTGGAGGGGGAGACCTTTGTGAACTCCCTCGTTTCCTATGACGCTTTCACCCCCGGGACGGGTTTTGATTCCAAGAGTCTCACGCCTTACTCAGTGAAGCTCAACAAATTCGACATTGTTTTTGACCGTGAGTCCAAGACACACTTTGGTCAGCCGCTGGACTTCACCGCCCATGTGGAAACCCGGCGCTCAGCCGATGCGGAGCCTGTCGAAGAAGACATCAAGGTGAACCATCCACTGCGTATCAACGGTGCCGATGTTTACCTCGTAGGTAACGGCTATGCACCGGTGGTGACAGTCAAGGACGGCAACGGGGATGTGGCTTTCTCCGGACCGGTAGTTTCCGTTCCGCAGGACTCGGTGTACACCTCGATGATGGTGATCAAGGCTCCGGACGCGAAGCCAGAACAGTTGGGATTCCAAGGATTCCTGTTGCCCACCGCGCTGGTGGATGAAACAGGGTTTGGTATTTCCGGCGACCCGAACGCGATCAACCCGCAACTGCACCTGAACTCCTTCGCCGGAAACTTGGGTCTGGACGACGGTGTACCGCAGAACGTCTATGTGCTGGACACGGATAATCTCACCGAAGTGAACTCACGGACGCTCGACGCCGGAGGCATTGTGCTCGAAGCCGGACAGACTTATCAGCTCCCCGAGGGTAAAGGCAGCATCACCTTCAATGATCTGAAGCGTTACATCGCGGTAGACGTGAATTATGATCCGAGTAAAACTCCGATCGCCATCTTCGCGTTTTTGGCTCTGGCCGGATTGGCAGTATCGCTGTTTACCCCGCGTCGTCGCGTCTGGGTGAAGCTGAAGAATGACAATGGTCAGCGCAGGGTCGAATACGCGCTATTGGCCCGCGGTGAGGATCCACGTCTTGAACGTGAGTCCACAGAGTTGCACAATATCTTTGATAGCAAGTGGCCATTGGCCAGTCAGAAGCAGGACCAAGGAGAAGTAAATGCCTAACGGCTCAAATCTCGCGCCAATCAACGAAGCACTGGGTAATTATAGCCAGCTGTTTATGTTGCTTTCGGCATTCGTCTATATGGTTGCCTTCATCCTCTTCGCACTTGATCTGGCCAAGAGTAACAAGACCATCAGCGAAATTGATGCGGCAGCGCTTAAGCGTGACTCCGAAATGCTTGTGGGTGCGGCAGCCACCTCCGTGTCGGCACCGCGAAGCACTAAGCGTGGGGCCCCTGTCCCACGAGCCGACAACGTCAGCGAAAACGTTGTCAATGACAAGATGAACTACACCGAACACTCTTCGAACCGGAATATGGCTCGGATTGCCTTGGTACTCTCCTGGCTAGGTGTATCCATGCATGGTTTCGCCGTCATCTCCCGCGGTGTGGCAGCGCACCGTGTGCCTTGGGGCAATATGTATGAGTTCCTTTCCACCGGTGCATTGGTGGTCGCGGTGGTTTACCTGGTGGTGCTGTTCTTCAAGGATCTGCGCTTCATGGGTAGCTTCATTATTGGCCTCGTGACCTTGATGCTCTGTGGAGCCACGATTGGCTTCCCAACTCCCTTGGGACACCTGGTGCCGGCCCTGCAGAGCCCCTGGATCGTCATCCACGTATCGATCGCGGTATTTGCTTCGGCATTGTTCTCCATCAGCTTTGCCATGAACGTTCTGCAGCTGATCCAGCACTCGCGTATGAACAAAATTGCAGGCGGTCTACCAGACAAGCTTCCATTCATGCGTCTGGTTCCTGGTGCTGGTGCCTTGGAAAACTTTGCCTACCGCATCAACACCATCGCGTTCGTGATGTGGACCTTCACTGTAATGGCGGGAGCCATCTGGGCCGAAGCAGCCTGGGGACGCTACTGGGGCTGGGATCCGAAGGAAGTCTGGTCATTCGTGATTTGGGTGGTCTACGCTGGCTACCTGCACGCACGTGCCACCGGCGGCTGGACGGGCCCGCGCTCTGCCTGGTTGTCCATCATCGGCTACGGTTGCGTGATTTTCAACTTCACCATCGTGAATATGTTCTTTGACGGTTTGCACTCCTACGCCGGCGTCTAACCTCCGCTCGGCAAGAGTTCAAAAGCTCCCCGAGGGATAAGCCTAACCGGCCTATCCCTCGGGGAGCTTTTGTTTCCCGCCCTGTACGGGATCTGCGTGCGCTAATTGTCCAGCGTGTGAGAGCCTTGCCCTCGGGACCGGGGACCGTTGATGACCTTGGATATAGATGGGGCGTGCAGAACGGTCTCTAAAGCGGCGTAGGACCCGGCAAATGCCGGGCCCTACGTGGTAACGAAGCCAAAGGTCCTAAAGATCTTTGGACGGAGTATCTGAGTCGTCCGAAGAATTATCTTTCTTCGGTTTCTTCTTGTCGTCTTCTTTTCGTTTGAGTTCTTCCTCACGTGCCTTCAGCTCAGACTCACGCTGTTGCTGACGACGCCAGATTTCAAGTTGACGCAAGAAATCCTCGTCGTCATCTGGGGCGCTTTGTTTGTTAGCTGGGCCAGCTGAGGCAGCCTGCGGGCGTCCTAGAACAAACCACAAACCCGCCCCGATCAGGGGAAGCACGATGATAATGATGATCCATGCCGTCTTAGGCAAGGAGCGCACCCGATGTCGTTCGGTGCGAGCACACTCGATCAATGTATAGATCATGAGTGCCACCGAAATGAGTGCAGCAAAGATAATAAAGCGGACCATGACTCTAGTCTAGTGACAATCTGGCTCACAGGTTCATCGGTAGACTTTAACGTATGCAGTTTCTGAAATATTCGGTGATTCGGTTGGGCTTGTTCCTCGTTGTCTTCTTGGCACTGTGGAAACTGATGCTCTGGCCGATCTTCACCGCAGGCCTCATTGCCCTGGTAATCGCTTTTGCCGTGACCTATTTGTTCTTTAACAAATTACGTCTGGCAGCCAATGACGACGCACGCAAGGCGTTCGCCAAAACCTCAGCGTCGAAGACCGATTCTCAGCTGGCCGAAGAGGCCATCGAGGATGCTTACGACGAAAAACTCCGAAGAGACGACAAATAAAAAAAGAAGCCTTCCAAATTCAAAATTTGGAAGGCTTCGTGGCTATAGCCAGGTGTTCAGCACGATGGCTAAGGTAAAGAGCGCGGCGTAGACCACGTTGACGATGCCGGTCTGTTTGAGCACCACTACCAGCTTCGGTAGCGACTGCTCGCGAAGCATCACCCAGCTCGGCGCTGCGGCCGGAACGAAGGTGAGCAGGATCAGCCACATCCATGGATTAGTTCCGGTCAACAGCAGTGGCAACACGATGGCGACACTGAGCATCAGCACGTAGCTCAGGCGGGCCATCTGCTCGCCTAGACGCACAGCCAGAGTGATTTTTCCAACCTCACTGTCGGTGGGAATATCCCGGACGTTATTTGCCATGAGCAAGGCGCAGCCAATAAAGCCGGTGCCGATGGCACCGAGCAGTGCCGCGTACGTGAGCTGACCAACCTGCGTGTAGGTGGTTCCCAGCGTGGCCACGAGGCCAAAGAAGATAAAGACGTACACGTCGCCCCAGCCACGGTAACCGTAAGGGTTTTTCCCTCCGGTGTAACCCCACGCGGCGAAGATCGCGGCCACACCGACTAAAAGCAGTGGCCAGGTCGCGGACAGTATCACTAGCAGCAAGCCGAAGATCGCGGCGAGCCCGAAGCACCCAAAAGCTGCGTTACGTACCTGTGAGGGAGCCGCTAGCTTGGAACCGGTCAAACGCACCGGACCGACGCGTTCATCATCGGTCCCGCGGATTCCGTCGGAGTAGTCGTTAGAGTAGTTCACGCCGACTTGGAGCAGCAGCCCTACTAAGAGGGCGAGCACAAAACGGAACCAGGAGACTTGGCCAGTCTGACCCACCGCAGCCGCGGTACCGATGACTACCGGGGCAATAATGATGGGTAGGGTGCGCAGGCGCGCGCCAGCGACCCATTGGGAAAGCGTTGCCACTTCTCGTTCCTTTCGGCGTGGATAAAAAACTCGTACCCTCTAGTTTCCCGCGAAACCACGGGCAAGGCGAATCGAATCAGTGCGCGGCTAGTAGTGCAGCCAGTATTTTGCGCCGATCAAATTTCCCGTTGGGCAATTGCGGAAGCCCCGTCGGGTAGTGCTGTAGGTATTTGGGCACCGCAGTTGAACCAATAGTTTGGCGCACAGCGTCGAAGGCTTCAGCCGTATTTGTAGGGCCTGAATAGGCTAAACCTACACTTTGCCCCCATTGCGCGTCGGGCACCGGCAGGATCAGGCACTGCGTGAAGAACTCATCCAGCAGCCCCTCAATCTTCCCTGCGGAAAGTTTGATGCCACCGCTATTAATCACATCGTCGATACGCCCTGCAATTTCTAAACGATTTCCGCTGACGGTGCCTAAATCATCGGTGAGATACCAGCGTGAGCCCTCATGAAGAATGAAGTGCTCGGCGGTGGCCTCGGGATTATTTGCGTAACCATCGGCAAGCATAGGACCAGAGACCATAATCCTGCCCCCGCGCTCGGCAAGTTTCACCCCTGGAAGTGCGGTGCCGTTATACACCAGACCGCCCGAGGTTTCCGAAGAGCCGTAGGTCTGGAAGATTTTCAATCCCAGGTGGCGTGAATTCTGGAGCAGGTCTTTGCTGGCACGTGCCCCGCCAAGCAGAATCGCATCAAATCGTTTCAGCGCCGCCACNGTGCGTGGCTCTGGGTTGTCGAGCAATCGCGCCAATTGGGTGGGNACCAATGAGGTTAGCCGGCGGCCCTCCACCATTTGTTCGGNNGCTTCCACGAATTTTTCCGCGGAGAAACTCCCAGACAGGTCCATACTCACNGGATTGGTACCGGCGAACAGCGAACGGGTGAGCACGCTGAGTCCGGCCACATAGTGCACCGGTAAGGCAAGCAGCCACTGCCCCTCGAACCCCAGATATTCGGCGGTGGCTTGGGCGCTAGCTGCCACGGCAGAAAGGCTCAGGACCGTGCGCTTAGCCCGGCCGGTTGACCCGGAGGTGCGCACAACCACCATGGTCTGTGCAAAGCCCGGTAGGTCTTCGTCACGCAGATGATTGATCTGCACGCCATCAGCTGACGAAGGATCCGCGAAAACTTCTACGGCGGGCCCGGAGTCATTGGCATTAGCGGCCAACGATTGCATCAGGACATGGTGAGGTGCCAGCATACGAGGAACTTCTCCTTGGCTTAGAAGTAGTACGGGTGGTTGGACCAGTCTGGGTCGCGCTTAGCTAAGAACGCGTCGCGGCCTTCCACTGCTTCGTCGGTCATGTAGGCCATGCGGGTAGCTTCGCCAGCAAAGACCTGCTGACCGGCCAGTCCGTCATCGGCGAGGTTGAACGCAAACTTCAGCATTCGGATGGCCTGCGGGGACTGCTTGGCAATGTCGGCTGCGTATTCCAGCGCCACTTCTTCCAGACGCTCGTGGGCAACAGACTCGTTTACCGCGCCCATGCGCACCATGTCATCTGCCGAGTATTCGCGTGCCAGGAAGAAAATCTCGCGGGCGGTCTTCTGACCGACCTGGCGGGCTAGCAAGGCTGAGCCGTAGCCGGCATCAAATGAACCAACGGTGGCATCGGTCTGCTTGAACTTTCCGTGCTCGGTGGATGCGATGCTCAGATCGGAGACCACGTGCAAGGAGTGGCCGCCACCGGCTGCCCACCCGTTGACGACACACACGACGACCTTTGGCATGGTGCGCATGAGGCGTTGGACTTCTAAGATGTGCAGACGTCCGGCACGGGCTGGATCGATGGATTCACCCGTCTCGCCTTCCGCGTAACGGTAGCCGTCACGTCCGCGGATACGCTGATCTCCACCGGAGCAGAACGCGTGTCCACCGTCCTTCTCGGACGGACCATTACCGGTGAGCAAGACCGTGGCCACGTTACTGGTCATGCGTGCATGATCCATTGCGCGGTATAGCTCATCTACGGTGTGCGGACGGAAAGCATTGCGTACCTCTGGGCGGTCAAAGGCAATACGTACCGTTGGCAGGTCACGGACGATGGTTCCGGCCTCGTCACGTTCCACCTGGCGGTGATAGGTGATGTCGGTGAAATCGAATCCTTCGACAACGCGCCAACGCACGGGATCAAAAATGTCGGAGACCTTCTCGGGCAGGACTGAATTATTTTGGCTACTCACCCTCTAAATGCTAGTCCAACGCCCACGGAACTTAGCGTAGGCATCCGCAGCTGGCGATATTGAGCAGTATTGTGTCACCTGAATGATTGGTGCTTTGCGGGTAGATGGGAGTAAATTTGCTCCGTGCCTTCCGCCAACGAGTAGCAGCTGGCAAGCGAAGGCCCTACTTTCAGGAGTGTAGTCAAGTGTCGTCAAGCCACCACCAGCAGGGCACAAAAAACGCTGAGATTAGTGCCGAAGGTTATAAGAAAACCCTGGGCCGCCGCCATGTGCAAATGATTGCCATTGGTGGAGCTATCGGGGTGGGTCTGTTTATGGGATCTGGGGGACGGCTGGCATCTACCGGGCCGGCACTGATTTTCTCCTACGCCCTGGCTGGTGGTATCGCCTACCTGCTGATGCGTGCCTTGGGTGAGCTGATCATGTACCGGCAAACCTCAGGTTCCTTTGTCTCTTACGCTGGAGAACTTTTTGGCCCCAAAGGTGCATTTATCTCGGGTTGGATGTATGTGCTGAACTGGGTGATGACCGGAATCGCGGAGCTGGTCGCGATCGGGCTGTACTTCCAATACTTCTTCCCGCAGCTTCCGGTGGAAGTCTCGGCATTATGTGCGCTTGCAATGCTGGTGGCAATCAACCTGTTCAGCGCCAAAGCCTTCGCAGAATTTGAATTTTGGGCGGCCTTTATCAAGGTCACCGCAATCTTGTTGTTCCTTGCAGTAGGCACCTACATGGTGGTGACCAGTGCTCAGGTGGGGGAGCACACCGCTTCGGTTTCTAACCTCTTTATTGGTAATGAAAACGGCGAGGGCGGCATGTTCCCACGTGGTTTCTTCGTTTCCATCTTGGTGCTGAATTCGGTGATCTTCGCCTATAACGCCATTGAATTGGTAGGTATTGCCGCCGGAGAGATGGAAAATCCGGAGAAAGAAGTACCTTCGGCAATTCGCGCGGTGGTCTTCAGGATTCTCGTGTTCTACATCGGTAGCGTCAGCCTGCTTGCGATGGTCTTGCCGTGGAATGAATATGAGGCTGGGGTCAGCCCGTTCGTGACGGTATTCGACAAGATGGGCCTTGGCTGGATTGGTTCGGTGATGAATCTTGTGGTGATCACCGCGGCACTGTCCTCATGTAATTCGGGGCTGTATTCTATTGGCCGAATCCTGCGCACCATGAGCGGCAACGGCCACGCGCCTCAGTGGTTATCCAAGATGAACAAGCGCTTTGTCCCGTCCACAGGCATTCTCACCGTGGGCGTGGTCTACCTGCTTGGCGTGGTGCTCAACGTCTGGCTGGGTGGTACTTTCGCCTTCGACCTGGCTCTGAACACCGCATCCATTGGGGTGTTGTTCACCTGGGCAACAATCTTCGCCTGCCAGTTGATGCTGCGCAGGAAAAAAGGAAAGGTCACAAAACTACTGATGCCTGGTGCGCCGGTGACCGGGTGGATTGGTTTGGTGTCCTTGGTGATCATTACCGCCCTGATTGCCTTTGATACCTTGACCGGTGAGGACGGTGAGGTCTTCCCTATCGGGCTTTACACCATTGCGGCCATCCCGGTGTTTGCGATCCTCCTGTTTATCGGATGGAAATTTGTTGGCAAGAAGGCTAACGGTCCGGTTGAGTTTTAAGGGGTTAATCGTCGGTAGATAAAACTAGGGGCTTGGTTCCCGCCAGTGATGGCGGGAACCAAG